>Ga0116227_10000311_pt1 | contig 90944 bp, 76 predicted proteins | sample S1TSphgellanicum_FD_89693 | JGI IMG/M metagenome (GOLD analysis project Ga0116227, IMG submission 89693) | Host-associated microbial communities from peat moss isolated from Minnesota, USA - S1T2_Fb - Sphagnum magellanicum MG | ecosystem: Host-associated > Plants > Peat moss > Unclassified... | reverse complement strand
TTGGGAACGCCCCCACCAGGGTATCAAAGGCAAAAAACCTATTGAAATGTGCACCTTAAACAACATATAAAAACACCTAATTCTGTTACCGAATTACCTAACCATTACAATTGCGAGCGTAGCTCGGCGATTCGTGCTGTTAAGGCGTAAAAAGTCGCGCTTCCCCCCTTGAGAGGGGTCAGGGGTGTGTCCTTTCTGCACTTTGCTATCAGAAGGACACACCCCTATGAAAGTTTATGCTTTATGTTGCTTCAGTGCGTCCCCTCTCAAGAGGGGAAACTCCAGACATTACTCCTATTCTTTTTGCTCGCGCTCGTCTGTGACGAGTGCGTATATGGTTCTGCGTCTGTGACGCTTTTTAATCGCGATGCAATCGCAAAGCCACGTTAAGCACTCGTTACAAAGGAGCGCAAGCACGGAGTAATAAGAAACTTTGTCATTGCGAGGTACGAAGCAATCGCGAACTTTACAGAGCGGCTCGACTTATTCGCGATTGCTTCGTACCTCGCAATGACAAATAGGATATTCTTTCAGAAATAAATCCGAAATCGAACATCCGACTTCCGAAATCAAAAATTAATACCTTTCCAGCTGCGCTTTAACCAGTTCCATTAACCACATGGGGGTAGATGTGGCGCCGGCTATGCCGATGGTTTGGTTGGGCTGGAACATTTCTACGTGCAGTTCATCAACCGATGATACAAAATGAGTATCGGGGTTATGCTTGCGGCAAACCTCAAACAATACTTTCCCGTTTGATGATTTTTTGCCGGATACAAAGATGATCTGATCATACTTTTTAGCAAACTCGGGCAAATCCTTGTCCCGGTTTGATACCTGGCGACAAATGGTATCGTTAGCTTTTACCTCGTATCCTTTGGCAATCAGCTGATCTTTAATATGGTAAAACTTGTCGGTGCTTTTAGTAGTCTGACTGTACAGCGTAAACTTTTGCGGCAAGTCCAGTGCATCCAGCTCGGCGATATCCTGAAAAACCAGCGCCTCGCCATTAGTCTGACCCTGCAAGCCAATTACCTCGGCGTGGCCATGTTTACCGAAGATGACAATCTGCTCATCCTGATCGTGCGATGTTTTGATGCGGTTTTGCAGCTTCAACACCACCGGGCACGATGCATCTATCAGTGTGATATTATGCTCCATGGCCAGCTTGTAGGTCTCAGGCGCTTCGCCGTGGGCGCGGATCAATACCTTCTCGTTATGCAGTTCGTTTAGTTGGCTGTGATCTATAATGCGCAGGCCTTTGGCTTTTAGGCGTTCAACTTCCTCGTCGTTATGAACAATATCGCCCAGGCAGTACAGGTAACCGTCTTCGGCCAAAATATCTTCGGCCATATCAATAGCGTAAACCACGCCAAAGCAAAAACCCGAATCGGCATCAATGGTAACCTGTAAATTGTACTCGCCCATAATGCAGGCAAAATTACGCAGAAAACTTTGTAATTTTTGCATAGTGTGGTTATGGTAACGGAATCATTTTTAGTCCAATATGTCAGGCGGCACCTACGGCGCCTTTAATTTTGTCTATAAACACGGGGCTCCGCTGGAGCCGGATATCAATTGTAAATGCAAGGCGGGAGTATTTTGATATTTGTACACCGTTACGAGTACAATGTTTATCGCATTTAACAAATCATTTACCGGACAACAATAGCCAGAGACTTCGTACATCAGCCATTCGTTGTTTAAAAAACACTTTTTTAACACTCCGGCAAGCTGATGGGGATATTGATAGCCAGGCCACCATCGGCAGTTTCTTTGTACTTGGAGTTCATATCCTGCGCGGTTTGCCACATGGTTTTTACTACGGCATCTAAACTCACTTTGGCGTTATCGGGGTTAGTTTGCAGGGCCAGTTGCGATGCCGTGATGGCTTTGATAGCCCCCATGGTGTTCCGCTCTATGCAGGGTACCTGTACCAGTCCGCCAATCGGGTCACAGGTCATGCCCAGGTGATGTTCCATTGCTATTTCTGCAGCCATTAATACCTGGCGTTGCGAGCCACCAAGGCTCTCGGTAAGCGCCGCCGCGGCCATGGCCGATGATACACCGATCTCGGCCTGGCAACCACCCATAGCGGCCGATATGGTAGCTCCTTTTTTAAAGATGCTTCCCACTTCGGATGCGGTGAGCAGGAAACGGATCACCTTGTCATCATCAAAGCCATCGCAAAAAATAATATAATACATCAGCACCGCCGGGATTACCCCCGCAGCGCCATTGGTAGGCGCAGTAACCACGCGACCGAATGAGGCATTTTCTTCGTTAACCGACAGCGCAAAGCAGCTTACCCAGTCCAGTATATTTTTAAACCCGAAGCCGGTATTACGGATAGCTGCCACCCATTCCTCAAAGTTTGAATATTTAGCATCGCCAATCAGGCGTTTGTTCAAGTTATTAGCACGGCGGGCCACGTTCAACCCACCAGGTAAAGTGCCCTTGGTATGGCAACCGCGATAAAGGCATTCCTTCAGCACACGGAAGATATTGAGCACGCCGCTCTTTGTTTCCTGTTCGCTGCGCCAGGCCAGTTCGTTTTCCATCACCACATCGGCAATTTTTAAACCGGTTTTGCGGCACCAGTGCAGCAGGTCGCCTGCTGTATCTATCGGGAAGGGCAGGTCTACCTCGCCTTTGCTTTGGCCGGTATCACCATCTTTAACTACAAACCCGCCGCCTATAGAATAATAGGTTTCGCTGATGGCTTTACCGTTATTTAAAAATGCCTGAAAAGTAACTGCGTTAGGGTGAAAGGGTAAGCTTTGCGCGAAGAGGAACAACAGGTCATCATCGTACGAGAAATTAATTTCCTGCACACCGCCTAATTCCAGTTTTTTGGTGGTTTTGATGTTGTCGATTTTAAAATCAATATGATTAACATCAAAGGTAACCGGGTCATCGCCGGCAAGGCCTAACAAAATGGCAATATCGGTACCGTGGCCTTTACCGGTTTTAGCCAGCGAACCGTATAGTAGCACCTTAACTTCGGTAATCAGCGGCAGGGCATCCTGCTGTTGCAGCGTTTGCACGAAGACTTGCGCCGCACGCCATGGACCAAGGGTATGCGAGCTTGAAGGCCCGATACCGATCTTGAACATATCAAATACCGAAATTTGTTCTCTTTGCATTTCAGGTGCAATTTACAAATTGTTTGAGGGATGTGAGGGGGAAGGGGGAATAAATTTAGTGAAAGGCTTGCGCTCGTTTTTTTGTCCCCGCAGGGTCTCTCGAAAGAGGCCTGTCAGTCTGAGCATAGTCGAAGACTGGTGCGGAGAGGCTCGCCCGCCACGCTTCGACTACGCTCTGCGTGACACCCCTATGTATTGCTGGTCAATCATTGTCTTTACTTGCGCTCGTTTGTAACGAGTGCTTAATATGGATTAGCGATTGTATCGCGCGTCACAGACGCTTAACCAGATCGCACTCGTTACAAACGAGCGCGAGCAACATAGTTTTCATTTAATTCTGTAGTTAGAGAATACAGGCATAGGAGTTCGAAGTCAGAAAATTCGAACAGCAACGGAAAACATCGGGTGGGCTTACCCCAAATCCTCGTTATAATCTTCCCGTAAGGCGTCTTTAATGGTTTTGGTGATGAGTTCAAACTCGTCTTTAGTGAACTCTAATTTATCGTTGCTGAAGTTGATATCATCAGCCTTATTCATGGGGATAAGGTGGATGTGCGCATGCGGCACTTCCAGGCCCATTACTACTACGCCAATGCGTTTAGCGCCGGTAGCTTTTTTTAACCCGGCGGCTACTATTTTAGCAAACAGGTGCAGGCCGGTATAGGTTTCATCATCTAAATCGTACAGGTAATCAATCTCTTTTTTAGGGATTACCAGGGTATGCCCCTCGGTAAGCGGTTGAATATCCAAAAAAGCCAGGAAATCATTACTCTCGGCTACTTTATAAGCAGGAATATCTCCTGCTATGATTTTGGTGAAGATGCTGGCCATTTTTGGGGGAGGTTTTATGTTATACGTTTAACGTTGTACGTTTTGCATTTCTCTGACGTATTACGTACAACGCCAAACGTATAACAATGTTTATCGCGAAATTTCCAATATCTCAAACTCCATTTTACCGGCTGGTACCTGGATCTCGATCTTTTCGCCTACCTTTTTACCTAACAGGCCTTTGGCAATGGGCGATGCTACCGAAATTTTTCCGGCTTTCATATCAGCTTCCGTTTCCGATACCAGTTGGTAGGTCATGGTAGCCTGGTTTTTTACGTTTTTTATTTTAACGATAGATAAAGCCAACACTTTGGATGTATCCAGTTTCGACTCGTCCAGCAAACGTGCACCGGCTAAAACTTCGCCCAGTTTTGATATTTTGGCCTCGTGCAGGCCTTGTGCTTCTTTAGCGGCATCGTATTCGGCGTTTTCAGATAAATCGCCTTTATCGCGCGCTTCGGCAATAGCGTTTGATATGGCTGCACGGCCCGTAGTTTTTAATTGCTGTAGTTCTTCTTTTAGTTTTTCTAAACCCTCTTTGGTGTAATAGGTTACTTCTGCCATAGCTCACAATTATTAAATTCTTCTATTAAATAATGCCAAAAAAAACCGCCCTCCCCATTTTTAAGAAGGACGTTATGGCTTCTATTAAAAACAAACAAGACTACGTTGGCCATTAGCCCGCATAGTCTTGCTTTAGTGTAAAACGAAGATAAGTTATTTAAGTTTTAATATCCAAATTTTTTTGGCAGGGATGCGATGTTATCTGCTAATGCTTCCTGCGCGGAGCGCTATCCCGCAAGTGACCGAGGGCTATCCCGAAAGTCAGCTGAAATATGGTGCGGTGCGAGTTAAAATTGGCCGATGCCGAAAAGTCCATGCCAAAAGCAGGGGCCGGTACCAGCGTATATCTCAGCATTACTGGTACACCAATTGGCCTGTAAATCCGTTCGGGTCCAAAATCTATAATCGGTCCGGGCAGTTGCTCGCCACGGTCAGTAAATTTAAGGGCTGATAATCCTGCAAGCACACTCAGGTTTGATCGCGGCTGGTTGGTCAACTTATACCCAACCATTAACGAATGTGCATTTGCTTCCCTGGCATCCGTATGCGATAAAATATTATCGTTGTGCTCGTCGCTATAAGCTACAATGATTTTATTGCCGATCAGCATCCCGGCATCCAAACCCAAATTGAGGGCGTAGCTTCCGGCACCGATATGGCCGCCGCCCCAGTAATAAATTTTACCGGGCGAATAGGTTACAGAATCCTGCGCGTGGCTTTGGGTAAGTTTTAACGTTAAAATAAAAAGGAATACAATTTTGATACAGGTTTTAGGTGACATTGGATTTTGGGTTAGGACGATTTAAATATAGCCAACTTTTGCGCTAATACTTCGCTCAATTTCCTATACGAGTCAAATGTCCAACCTGCTACATGCGGGGTTAATAATACTTTGCCGCTGTGCGTTAATTCATTAAACCAGGGTTGTTCGGCCAGGGCGGGGAATTTCTCAACCTCCAGCACATCCAAACCGGCGCCTAAAATTTTGCCCTGCTTAACGGCATTCAATATAGCCTGCGTTTGGGCTACTTTACCGCGCGATGTATTGATGAAGAAGATCGGCTTTTTAAAATGGAACAGGTATTCATCATCTACCATACCATTGGTTTCGGCAGTTAGTGGTACGTGTAAACTTAGCACATCGCTGTGTTTTACAATCTCCTCCATGCTTACCTCGCGGGCATATTGATTACTAAAGCCGGTTTTATATTTATCGTACGCAATTACGTTCACTTCAAAACCGCTTAATTTGCGGGCAAAACTTTGGCCCATGTGGCCGTAGCCAATAATACCTACAGTTTTGCCTTTCAGCTCGAAGCCACGGTTAGCTTCGCGTTTCCACTCTCCAGCGCGTATTTCGGCATCGGCACGGTTAAAATTGTTCATTAATGATAACAGCATGCCCACCGCATGTTCGCCCACCGCGTCTGAATTACCCTCGGGTGCGTTCATCAAATGGATGCCTTTGCTCAGCGCGTAAGCTTCGTCAATATTATCCATACCGGCACCGGCACGCAAGATGAATTTGAGGTTAGGCGCCGAATCAATCACCGCGCGATCTACCTGGAACTTAGAGCGGATGAGCAAGCCCTCGTAACCGGACAGCAGGGCCAGCGCTTCGGCAGTTTTAATATCGGGGCGGTAATCGCAGGTATAGCCAAGGGCTTCGGCTTGTTCAATAAATATCAGATGTATATCGTCAACAATAAGGATGTTATTCATTTATATAAAGCGTATTTGAACAAAAATACGAATTACAGGGGGATTTACGGGATGTCCAATACTCGCTCCCTTCATCCTAAAGTAAGCTTTTTAAGCCCTGCGCTTGTTTTAACTATTTTACCTATTTTTGTTGTGATGATTGATTTGCCGGTAATCCCTGTAAGCCAAACCCAACGCAAGCCAGATTGGTTGCGGGTAAAACTCCCTATCGGGAAGGAATATGCGCATGTGCGCAGTTTGGTTGATACACATAAACTACACACCATTTGCGAAAGCGGTAATTGCCCCAACATGGGCGAATGCTGGGGCGCAGGCACGGCCACGTTTATGATATTGGGCAATATCTGTACCCGTTCGTGCTCGTTTTGCGCAGTAGCCACCGGTCGCCCGTTGGCTGTTGACATGGATGAGCCAAACCGTGTAGCCGAATCGGTAAAACTAATGCAGGTAAAACACTGCGTAATCACCTCGGTAGATAGGGACGATTTGAAAGACGGCGGTTCCATTATCTGGGCCGAAACTATTAACGCCATCCGTCGCGAAAGCCCTGAAACTACGCTGGAAACCCTATTGCCCGACTTCCGTGGCATTTGGGATAACCTTGACCGTGTAATTGCCGTACGCCCTGAAGTTGTATCTCACAACCTGGAGACCGTAAGGCGTTTAACCCGCGAGGTAAGAATTCAGGCTAAATATGACCGTAGTTTGGAAGCTTTGAGCCGTATTTCGGCAGCGGGCTTGCGGACCAAATCGGGCATTATGCTGGGCCTGGGCGAGAAAGAAGAAGACGTTTTAGAAGCCATGCACGATTTATTAAGCGCTGGCGTACACATATTAACGCTTGGCCAATACCTGCAGCCAACTAAAATGCACCACCCGGTGATAGATTGGATTCACCCCGATCAGTTTGCTTTTTATAAGGAAGCAGGTATGAAAATGGGTTTCCGCTATGTAGAAAGTGGCCCGTTGGTGCGTTCATCTTACCATGCTGAGAAACATTTGTTTGATTTCTGATTTTTCTTGCTAAATTCACCAACCCAACTATAATAAATAATTGAGCCCTAAGCGCAAAATATCATTGTCGGAAGAAGAACTGGTGCAGGCTTTGCGTAATCGCGAAAAGGTTGCCGCCGAAGCTTTGTATGATATGTACTCAGCATCCCTATATGGGGTGATTTTTCGTATAGTTAACGAAGAAACCCTTGCCGAGGATATTTTACAGGAAACGTTTGTAAAGATCTGGCAATCGTTTAGCAGCTACAGCTCTGATAAAGGCCGCCTGTTTACCTGGATGGTGAACATTGCGCGCAATCTTTCTATAGATAAAGTACGATCAAAAGATTTTCGTAATCAAAATAAAAACCAAGACTTAGAAAACACCGTAAATTTAATCGACGAGCAAAATAGTACAACTTACAAGCCTGAGTTATTAGGCATCAAAGATTTGGTAAAAACGCTAAGACCCGAGCAAAAATCAATCCTTGACTTAGTTTATTTTAAAGGTTATACGCACGTAGAGGTGGCTGATGAACTCGGCATACCCCTGGGGACCGTAAAAACTCGTTTAAGAATGGCTATACAAGAATTAAGGAAACATTTTAACTAAAGTGAAAGACGTTAAAACATATATTGAATCGGGGATACTTGAACTTTACGTTCTTGGCGAGGCAAGCCATGCCGAAAGATTAGATGTGGAGGCAATGGCGAAAGAGCATCCTGCTATCAGGGCCGAGTTAGACGAGATCGAAAAATCCATGGAGTTATTTGCAGGCGAACATGAAATTGACCCTGCGCCCGAATTGCGCGACCGTATATTAAACAGCCTGTTAACCAACCTGGCCGATGACCGCACTTTCCGCACTAAAGCAGAGCCGGTTGCCGAAGCTAAAGTGGTAACCATGGCACCTCCTGCTGCCAATACCAGTTTTTATAAATATGCATTCGCTGCCTGCCTGGCATTACTAATAGTAAGCTCGTTAGCGATTTTTAACTTGTACAACAAGCTGGAAAAATCTAACACCCAAATTTTGGCTTTAAGTGCGCAAACATCGCAGCTAAGCAAAACCGTGGGGTATAAAGATGAGCAGTTAAAAGTATTCCGCGATACGGCTTACCGCGTGTTTAACCTGCAAGGGGCCGGCAAAACGCCTGATGCATCGTTATCGGTAGCGTGGAGTCCGGTTCAGAAAAAAGTGGTGATTGATTTGAAAGGTATGAAAATGCCTGAAACCGATGCCGAACACCAATATCAACTTTGGGCTATTGTGGCCGGCAAACCGGTTAGCCTGGGTGTGTTTGATTCTAAAAAGGATTCGGCCGAGGTGATGAAAGTAATGTCATCGGTTGATAAACCACAGGCCTTCGCCGTAACATTAGAGAAACGCGGCGGTGTACCAAGCCCAACCATGGCCAACATGACGGTGATAAAAATGATATAAGCAGAGCACTTATAAATACAAAAAGGCCCGGTAGGTAAAACTAACCGGGCCTTTTTATTGGGTAATTTTGCAGGAAACATGCGTAAATCACCCCGCTTAAATTATTTTTCGAAAACTTGTAACTATCGCATTAGTTGCAACGTCTTATGGGTACAAGAGTATTTCGTTCTTTATAAGATCAGTTAATAGTTAGTAAACCCGTGAGCATGATACCTGCTGACGGGTTTTTTTGTTTCGCGCTAATCTTAATCCCAAACACCGTTCATCTCGGTCAGGATAATTGGCTTGCCATCGGTAACCACAATGGTATGCTCGTGCTGGGCCATGTAGCCGCCCTTGTTGCCTACCATCGTCCAGCCGTCGCCCAGGGTTTCGGCGTAGGTTGATGCGGTGGAAATGAAAGTCTCGATAGCCACTACCGAATTTTTCCGGAACCGGGTGGTATTGCTGGCATCGCGATAGCTGGCTATTTCGTGCGGTTCTTCGTGCAAGCTTCTACCTACACCATGGCCGGTTAAATTCTTAATTACTTTGTAGCCGCGTTTTTTAGCTTCAGTTTCAATTAAATGCCCGATATCGGAGATTTTAACACCGCCTTTAATATTATAGATGGCTTTGTGCAAGATCTCTTTAGATGCATCTACCAGTTTCTGATACTGGTTAACATCCTCGCCAATTATAAACGATTTACCATTATCCGACCAAAACCCGTTCAGCTCGGCCGATACATCGATATTGATCAGGTCGCCCTCTTTCAAGATCCTTTCTGCGGATGGAATACCGTGACAAAACTCGTTGTTTACGCTGATACAGGTATAGCCAGGAAAATTATAAGTTAAAAATGGTGCGGATTTAGCGCCAAAGCTTTCTAAGATCTTTGCCCCGTAATCGTCCAACTCCTTTGTTGTGATGCCCGGTTTGGCATAGTTGCACATTTCTTTTAAGGTGTGCGCAACGGCTTCGCTGGCCTTTTGCATCCCTGTTAGTTCTTCTTCGTTTGTTATCGACATTTTATTTTATCCTATTATCGCTTAGCGATCCATCAGGTAACCGCTAAAATTTCAAATATACGCAATCGCGAATAAGTGATACGGGTTACGCCTGTTGATTTTGCAGATGATGATTTAGCGGCGACAAAAAAGTGTGCTAAAGTGATTGTCATGCTGGAGCGTAGCGAAGCATCTACCGGCAATGCATTACCGTTCTGCTTTCTTAAGATGCTTCGCTACGCTCCAGCATGACAAAAGTAGCAGGATACAGGAGTTTCCTCTTTTAAGAGCTACGGTGTGTACATGTTTTAAATATGATTAGATGCGCCGTAGGTGCTACCTGTTTGTAGAGAAAGGACCAAACCGTTATTGCCCCATAGGGGCTACCCATCCAGAAATGCAAGTTTTAGACGGGTAGTCCCGCTGGGACATTACCGTCTTGATGCCGATATGCTACAAACAGGTAGCCCCGCCGGGGCATTAAATAGATGTATCCACACAGTTACCCTCTATCCCCGCAGCAAACAATTGTGATTTACGCTTCTATCTCCTTACAAATCCGCCTGATCTGCTCATCCAGTTCCAGGGCGGATGAGAGGAGGTAATCCATCAGCTGTTCTTTTTCGGTATCGCTTGCGGCGGTGTCTTTAAGCAGGTCAATCAGTCCCATTATTTTAGCCAGGGGCGAACGGATGACATGCGATTGTACCCAGGCAATCTCTGTCAGCTGCCGGTCGCGCAGGGCTATTTCTTCTATATGGCTTACCTTTTCGGTAATATCCAGGCAGGCGCCAATCATTTCTAAAGGCGTGCCATTGACATCGGTTTTCAGCTTGGCCCACGATCGCAGGTGACGCACCTCACCACCCGGCCGGATGATTCTTTCTTCAAATTCCGCGTCCTTGCCGGTCTGTAATACCCCGCCAATGATCTGATAAATCGGCTCCCGGTCGTCAGGATGCAGCCGATCCTGGTAGGCGGCAAAAGTGGCCTTAAAATCTGTAGGGTTAAGTCCGTATATGGCATACAAAGCCGGCGACCAACTTACCACATCCTGCTGAACATCCCAGCGCCAGTTGCCAAAATGCGCCAACTCCTGGCTTTGCAGCATCAGCAGGTTAGCTTCGCTGATGATATCCGTTTTTTGGCGGTTCTCTAAAATAATCCTTAACAGTGCGGTGGCCCGTTCCATTACCTTCAGCTCTTCACTGCCCGGCGATTTAGGTTCGCGGTAATACATCGATACCGTTGCAATCACTTCACCATCCGCATCAATTACCGGGTTAGACCAGCAGGCCCGCAGCTGATAACCAATGGCCAGCGCACGGTGCTTTGCCCATTTGGGGTCGGTTGCAATATCGTCAACAATAACCTGTTGTTTTAAAGCCGCCGCCGTCCCGCACGATCCTTCATTTTCTCCGATAGGTATACCAACCATGCTATCCACATACGGCGGCGGTAACGAGGGGGATACACCGCCCGTCAATCGCCCGTTCTTCACCCGGTGAATGCAGGACAACATGTGCGGAAACAATGTTTCCAGCCCCCGTAGGTAAGCGTTTAACACATCGTTTAAAGCGACGCTCAAGTCTGAATTTAATCGCAGGATATCGCTCTCCAGCCGTTCTATTCTTTGCAGCCGTTCGGTAACGGTAGTGTCTACCATAATACCGCTCAGCAAAAACGGCTTATCATCACGGTAGATCACCGAAACGCTATCTTTTACCCAGGCAATATCGCCGTTGGCCCTGATAATGCGATACTCGAACACGCGGTTGGTTACATCGCCGGTCAACAGGCCGTGGTAAGCTGCTGCATTGTGCTTGTCGCTGGGATGGGTGCAGGCCTCCCAAAAACCGGCACGACCCAGCCAATCGCCTGGCGAGGAGCCAAGAATGGCCCGTACATGATCACTAATAAAAGTAAATTGACCCGTCACCGCATCGGCCTGCCACACAATACCTTCAATTGATTGCAATAGGGCGTATATTTCTTCCTGCTGGTAGATCATTGTGGTAACGGCTTGATAATAATTAAATGTAGCGGTAATGATTTAGAAATCAAAGCGCGTCTTTGGATTAAAGTAAATAAAGCCACTGGCGTTCACACAATCCATTTTCTATATAAGGTACTGTATTTTAACATGTTAAACAACTTGCGTACAAGTTTATTTAACTGTATATTTAAATAGAGCAACGTAACATACAGGCTAAAAACCGAATCGAACTATTAACTATTGGATAAATATGAAAGTTTCTACCGTAGACGAAATAAAAGAAATTGACCTTGCGGCCCATGTAAGAAAAAGACCGACGATGTTCTTAGGCGGTATCGGATTCACGGGGTTTATCACTTTAATTGGATACCTGTTAGATGAAATATTTGAAAGTATCGATAATGATGGAAGCCTTCAATTTGAATTGAATAGCACTGGTAATATTCAAATTGAAATAAAAAGTAAATCAATAGAAAAGTTAGCCGTCGCTATCAAAGGTCTTGACTTATTACCTCGGGTTAATAGAGGGTTTACATTCGATCTATTGATTGCCGTTTGCGAACATTTAAATATCGAAGTAACAAGCAATAATCAGGTAACAATATTACAGGCTAAAAAGGGTAGATGTCGGCAAACTGCAATTGAAACGACCTTAAAACCCGATGTTATTTTACTCGTTTTTGGTCTTGATTTTGAAATTTTTAAGTCGTTCGATCTTAACTATCAACACATTAATGAATTTTTAATACAATACGCTTACTTGAATCCCGCTATCAAGCTTGTAAGTATCGATAATAGACAAGAATATCAAAAAAACATATTTGCCTTTAAACGTGGTGTGGCAGAGCATCTGGACGCATTGATTGCAGGGAAAACATATTACCAGCCGATGTATCGTTATGATTTAAAAACAGACATAAATGGTTATTCTTACCAGGTAAGTTTCTGTTATCACGATGTATGGTTTGCTAAAAGCTACATCCGTACCTTTGCCAACAATATAGAGACATACTTAGGCGGATCGTTGTTGGATGGTGTACTGCACGGCATGATGGATGCTATTAAGAGAGCCGCCCTATCTCAAAATATTGATATCCGAATCAGTAAAAAAACAATTACCGACGGGTTGATTTTAATTGCCGCTGTTAAAGGTCCAGATATTATTTTTCACGGCAGCACAAAACGAAGATTGGGTATGCCGAAAATTAAGAAAAACATTCGTTTGTATATCTACAAAGAGTTGACAGCATTTATGGAAGCCGACCAAGAGCGCGCCACCAACTTAATCAGGAACTTTATTATACGGTAATTTAGACTTTCAGACTTAAAACTACATCTTTTCCCCAAAAGCCAAATCCCCCGCATCACCTAAACCGGGTACGATATAAGCTTTGGTGGTCATTTCCTCATCAACCGAGCATACCCAGATGTTAGCTTTGGGCAGGTTGGCGCGTACATGGTCTATCCCTTCGGTACTGGCAATTACCGATACAATGTGCAGGCTTTTGATATTATAGGTAGCCAACAATTCTTTACAAACTTGTACAATGCTTTGCCCGGTAGCCAGCATGGTATCGCAGAGAATCAGCGTGCAATCATCAAGATTTGGTGTGCTGATATGGTCTATTTTAATATTGAAATCGCCGTTCTTCCGCACTTTACGGTAAGCCGTGATGAAGGCGGCCGATGATTGATCGAAAAAATTAAGGAAACCTTGCTGCAGAGGCAGACCTGCCCGCAGGATGGTGCCAATTACCGGTTTATCGGCAGGGATATTGATATTGCAGGTACCCAGCGGGGTTTGCACTTCGGTTTGTACATATTTTAGTTTCTTGCTTACTTCGTAGGCCAAAATCTCGCCTAAGCGTTCCTGGTTACGGCGAAAGCGCATTCTATCCTGTTGAATATTTACGTCGCGCATTTCGGCCAGGAAGCGATTAGCTACAGAGTTAGTTTTGTTTAGGATGAAAAGCATAATTTAAATTTAGGTGATGGATAGGGATAACAGGCTAAACCCGAATAAGTTTATGCAAACGTTACTCCAGAAACATACCATAAATATAAATTATTTTCTGACAAATTGGTTGCTCTCGCGCATCAGTAAAAAGGTTTCCATGTGATCACCATCGGCGTGATTAGCCGGTAGCCAAAAAACTAAATAAGATCATCCAACTTGAAATATCAACAGTTATCTTTTAAATTTGATTATCTAAAAGAACGTTTTGAGAAAAAGACTTACTTCAACCGTCAAAGAAACGCAGGCCCTTTCCCCCAAAGTCAAAAAATTGGTGGGTGTAATTAGTTTGCCCGAAGGTTTTAATTATAAAAAAGAGCTGAGTAACTCTATTATAAACAAATACGCTACTCCGCATAAGCGATAGCTGCAATACTCAAAGTCAATCCCGGCACGGTAAGCAATACGGCTGCACAGGCTTCGAGCGTGGCACCGGTGGTTACCACGTCATCAACTAATAAAAAGCGTTTGCCTGTTAATGCCTTAGCATCTGCTACAGCAAAAACCTCCTGCATGTTCTCTGCCCGCTCAAAACGGGTTTTATGCGTTTGGGTGGCGGTTGCTTTGGTGCGGATTAGATTATCAATAATCATTTCGGTATTTAAAGCTTGCGCTATTCCTTGGGCAAAATGGGCGCTCTGATTGTATCCGCGCTTGCGCAGGCGGCTTTTATGCAGCGGGACTGGGATAATACCATCGAACTGATTCAAGTGGCTTACATCCATTAATTGTGCGCCGGCCATGCTGCCCAATTTATTGCCAATCTGCGGGATGTTTTTGTATTTAAGCTGATGGATAAGTTGCTGCACTTTGCCGTCCTTCACAAAATAAAGCATGGCGTAAGCGGCATCTAATTTTACCTTTCCCCAAAATTGCCGGGCCACGATATTATCGGGCTGTTTGTGGAAATTGGTATACGGCAGATCGTAAATACAGGCGGTACAGATCAAATCCTCGTGCGCTACCAGGCTTTGGCCGCAAGCATGGCAAAGCTGGGGGAATAATAATCCAACAAAATCAGACAGGTAACGGAGGATGGCGTTCACAATTTGAAAATAGAGATTTAAGTTTGTTTGAGCTTGAATTTCTATAAATATAATTGCCGGGCTGTTATAAATTCTATTTTTGTGATAACTAAACTCTTGCGCAATGTCAGTTTTCCATTTTCGCTTACGGTTTGTTTTATTAATGATGCTTTGCGTGGGTATCTGCTCCAGCATTTTTGCGCAGGTGCCGGTAATGGAAATCGCTGGCCACATTACCGATGCCGATAGTAAAAAGCCGTTGGTAGGCGCGACTGTATATCTCGATCATACCACGATGGCCACGCCCAGCATTGCGGATGGGGCGTTTACGCTGAAGAATGTGCCCGTGGGTAATTACACTTTAATTATCTCTTATGTCGGGTATGATCCGGTTGCTATCCCGGTCTCTGCAAAATCATCGCACAGATTTGCGGTAGAGCTGTATCCCAGCGAAAAGAAACTGGATGAGGTAACGATAAGGGTCAACTCGCACTGGGCCGAATATTTTGATCTGTTTCAAATGTTTTTCTTAGGCAACGGGCGGAAGCAATGCACCATCAAAAACGAAAAATCACTCTTTCTTGATTACAACACTAAAACCTTTGTGCTGACTGCCGAAGCCAGTCGCCCGTTGATTATTGAAAACCAGGCTTTGGGGTACCGGGTGTATTACGACTTGATTTCTTTTGCCCATTATCCAGGTCGCACTTCGTACTCAGGCTATACCCGTTTCGAGGAAATGAAACCTGCCGATAGTAAACAAGAGAAGCAATGGAAGGAAAACCGTGAAAACGACTATTATGGTTCGTTTATGCATTTCACCCGGTCGCTGGCTAATAAGCAGTTAAAAGAGGATGGTTTTGTGATGAAAAAGCTGGCCAAGACCCAAAGTTCGCCGGTAAGTCACGCTGTTATAGAAAGGTTTCAGGGTGATGAGTTTAAGTCGCCCGACACCGTTGTATCTATGCGGTGGAGCGGAAAGGATTATGCCCCACAAGATACGACCTTGCTGACCGACAGCGCCAAACACGATACCCAGAAATGGGGACGCCAGGCGGGCTATAATGTTCTTTATCCACAGGAGGTTCCGTACGATAGCATCCTGACCCAAACCATTATTGTGGGCAATTATAAATTTGCGTTTAATAACTCGCTGTTTGTAACTTACAAAAAGAAAAGGGTTACCGAAGATTTTTTAGGCTTAGGCAATGGCTACCGCCCCACTTTCCCAACATCGATATTAACCATGCTGAAATCGCATACCTTTTTAGATAATCACGGAAATTTAGCAGAACCGGATGCGGTGTTACATGAAGGCTATTGGGCCACGCTGCGGGTAGCTACCCAATTGCCTGATGATTATTTGCCGGATAAGGATCGAAATTAAATCGCCAGCGCTTCGCAGGCTTTCTCTGCCGCTAATTTCTCTGCATTCTTTTTGCTGAACTCTTTACCCAGACCCATTATTTCACCATCTACAATGGCGTGTACGCTGAAGAGTTTATTGCTTTCGCCTTCCCTATTCTCTACCAAATCAAAGCTGATATCTTTACCATGGCGCTGGCACCATTCAATCAGTTTGCTCTTAAAGTTAGTCTCGGTTTGCTCAAGGGTGTGGATATCAATATGCGATTTAATGATGTGGTTAATCAAAAAATCTTTGGTAAACTCGTATCCCCTGTCCAGGTAAACGGCGCCAATCAGCGCCTCAAAAGCATCGCCTAACAGGCTACCCTGGCGGGTACTGCCTACCATGCGGTTGTCAAACTCTATCAACTGCTCGAAACCCATTTTACGGGCCAGCTGGTTTAAGTTAGCGCGGTTAACAATTTTTGAACGGAGTTCAGTTAAAAAGCCCTCGTCTTTATAAGGGTAAAGCTTAAACAGCACTTCGGCTACTACGCTGCCTAAAACGGCATCGCCCAAAAACTCTAAACGTTCGTTGCTGTTTTTTACGCCTTTTTTTATGTTAGTGGCAATAGACTTGTGGCGAAAAGCCATACGGTATAAAGACAAATTGCCCGGCACAAAGCCGAGCAAATTCTTTAATTGCTTAACATATTTGCGATTACGCGAAAAGTATAGCTTATAAAACCCTGTAATTGGCATCAATCAGGCTTTAGTCTTCGTATTTCTTAAATATCACCGAAGCATTATGCCCCCCAAAGCCAAAGCCATTGCTTTGCGCTGCTCTTACCACACGTTTCTGCGCTTTGTTAAAGGTGAAATTAATACGCGGATCGAAAGCCGGATCATCTGTAAAGTGGTTAATGGTAGGCGGTACAATATCATGCTTAACAGCCATAATAGCTGCAATAGCTTCAACTGCGCCGGCCGCACCCAACAGGTGACCAGTCATTGATTTGGTTGAACTTACGTTGATGCGATAAATATCATCGCCGTAGGCTTCTGTAATAGCTTTAACCTCCTGCGGGTCGCCAATTGGGGTTGATGTACCGTGAACGTTCACGTAATCAATATCGGCAGGTGTCATGCCGGCATCTTCTAATGCGGCACGCATTACCAGGGCTGCGCCCAAACCTTCGGGGTGTGGTGCCGTCATGTGGTAAGCATCGGCACTCATGCCGCCGCCCATCATTTCGGCGTAGATTTTAGCTCCGCGTGCTTTTGCATGCTCTAACTCTTCCAGTATAATGGTACCTGCGCCTTCTCCGGCTACAAAGCCGTCGCGGTCAAGGTCAAACGGCCTTGATGCAGTTGCAGGGTCATCGTTACGGGTAGATAGGGCGTGCATGGCGTTAAAACCACCAATACCGGCTTCGTTAATTATCGCTTCAGAGCCGCCGCTAATAAACATATTGGCTTTACCTAAACGGATGTAATTAAAAGCATCAATTAACGAATTGTTAGATGATGCACAAGCAGATACAGTAGTGAAATTGGGGCCGCGTAAGCCATATTTGATGGAGATATGCCCGGGAGCGATATCCGCTATCATTTTAGGGATGAAAAAGGGATTAAAGCGCGGTGTACCATCGCCTTTAGCAAAGGCGGTAACCTCGTCTAAAAAAGTTTTTAAGCCCCCAATGCCCGATCCCCAGATTACACCGATGCGGCTGGTGTCAAGCTTAGAAAAATCTAAACCTGCATCATTAACCGCTTCTTCGGTAGAAAAAAGGGCATACTGAACAAAAGGATCGAGCTTGCGCGCATCTTTCCTGCCTAAAAAAGCATCGGCATCAAAATTCTTAACCTCGCAGGCAAACTGCGTTTTAAACTTCGACGTATCGAAACTCTTAATCATGGCTGCGCCACTTACTCCATTGATCAAACCGTTCCAGTATTCTGAAACTGTATTGCCAATTGGAGTAAGTGCACCAAGCCCGGTTACAACAACTCTTTTAAATTCCATTCAAGGTTTCTTAATGGAAGAAGCTTATTTAACGTTTTTTTCAAGGTAAGCGATGGCTTGGCCAACAGTACCAATGGTTTCTGCCTGATCGTCAGGAATAGCCACGTTAAATTCTTTTTCAAACTCCATGATTAATTCCACGGTGTCTAAAGAGTCTGCACCTAAGTCGTTGGTGAAACTTGCTTCAGGTGTAACTTCACTTTCGTCAACACCTAATTTTTCTACGATAATAGCTTTAACTCTTGAAGCGATATCAGACATAGTCTTTATGATTTTAATGATTAATAAATTCTGTGCAAAGAAAAATAAATTAAATCAAATATCAAACCTAAAATCTTTGCCATTATTTATAACAAAATTTTAGCCCTGATGTTTGTGTTTGTAAGTTTACGAACTTAACAACATAGTTTTGAATAAAAAGATTTTAAAAGTAGAAATCGACCTTGATTTTGTACTTATAGCTATAACATCGGCCCAAAAAGACTACCGGATGTGCTTTTTGGTTAATAAATATCTGCATTTTAATTTTATAAGGGTGAAAGATCTGGAGGTAAATATTTATCAAAACTCGCCCGATGCCGTACCTTTTGCCATGTTTGAAGATTACTGGGAGGCCAGCGAAACGGCGTTTTATTTCATTGCCAACCGCGGCGCCGACGGTTTACTGATCCCCGAAATGCGCGAAGCCGACTATTTTTTAATGATCAAGAACTATATAGATGGGCAGGACCTTAATAATATCGTTAATGGACTCAACAAAATCCCCGAAATTGTGGCCGCAATAAAGATTGATCCAAAAAAAATAAAATCACGGGAAAATCTGTTATTTTAGCGCAATTTTACAAGTGTCATAATTACACCATAAGCGACTGCTTAGTCTAATGTCATTAACCTGAAAATATGAAATTATCTTACAACAGAACTAAAATAGTTGCAACGATGGGCCCCGCGTCGGCCAAAAAAGACGTTTTACTGGCGATGATACAAGCCGGTGTTACTGTTTGCCGTCTGAATTTTTCGCACGGACGCGCCGAGGATCATCAGAAAACTATCGACCTGATCCGCGAAATTAACCAGCAATACAAAACAAATGTTGGTATCCTGGCCGATTTACAAGGCCCTAAAATCCGGATTGGATTAGTTAAAGATGGCGGCATCCATTTGGTTAACGGATCGCGCATTAACATGACTACCCAGGAGTGCATCGGCGACGATAACCAGATTTATATTACTTACGATACTTTCCCGCAGGATGTACAGGCCGGCGAAATTATATTGCTGGACGATGGTAAGCTGCAAATGAAAGTGGTAGAAACCAACCGTAAAGACTTAGTTGTTTGCGAGGTTGTTCACGGCGGTATCTTAACATCGCGTAAAGGTGTTAACCTGCCAAATACTAAAGTATCTATCCCAAGCTTAACTGAAGAGGATTTGGTTAACCTACAGCAAGCTTTGGCTAATGATGTAGAGTGGATCGGTCTTTCGTTTGTGCGTAATGCCGAAGACATTGTTGATTTAAAACGCATTATTGCCCGTGAAGGTAAAGCATCGCGTGTAATTGCTAAAATTGAGAAACCTGAAGCTATCGATAACATCGATGCTATTATAGAAGTAACCGACGGCGTAATGGTTGCCCGTGGCGATTTGGGTGTGGAAATGCCTTTAGAGGAAGTACCATTGCTGCAAAAAATGATTGCCCGTAAATGCCGCGCTGCTTCAAAACCGGTTATTGTGGCTACCCAAATGCTGGAAAGCATGATCACCACCCCGCGCCCAACCCGTGCCGAGGTGAATGACGTTGCCAACTCGGTATTAGACGGCGCTGATGCCGTAATGCTAAGCGGCGAAACATCGGTAGGTGAATTCCCGCTGATTGTTATCGAGACTATGGCTAAGATTGTACGTAACGTGGAAGAAATGGGCTATCCGTTCAACTCTCCAAAAGAAGCTTACGATAAAATCCCTGCTTCGAGCAAAGTAAGCAACGCGGTTTGCGAATCGGCTGTGCATTTAGCCGGTCAGGTTGATGCAGCAGGTATTGTATCGATGACCACATCTGGTTACACCGCTTTCGAAATTTCAAGCTATCGCCCTAAGGCTAATACTTTCATTTTTACGGCCAACACGCAATTACTTAACTCGTTGAGCTTGCTTTGGGGTGTTAAAGCTTTCTACTACGATGGTTTTGAAAGCACAGATAAATCTATCAGCGATATCAACACCATACTTAAAGCAGAAGGCCTGGTAGAAGGCGGCGACCTGGTAATTAACACTGCATCAGTACCAATCTACGAAAAAGCTAAAACCAACATGCTGAAAGTTTCGGTGATTGAATAGTGGAGATTGAAGATTGGTTAGTTAGAGATTAGGCTAATCATATTTATAACAAGAAAGGGCTTCGAAAATTCGAAGCCCTTTCTTGTTATATCCGCTAATTTGTCATTTCGACCAGCGGGAGAAATCTTATACGTAATGACATGTACGGTTTGCAAATCATAATGTATAAGATTTCTCCTCACGCCCTTCTGCGCCCCTCGCTGTTCGTCGAAATGACAAGGAGTGAGCAGGGCAAGGCCTTTACTACTTCTCCGCCAGCAAATCGTCCGTCAACTTTTCAAACTCGTTTACAAACTCTACGTAATGCTCGCCGGTACCGGGGCCGCTGTAGCCGGTGTGGATTTTGCGGACATCGCCTTTTTTATCGATAATAACCGTGGTAGGGAAGGCCAGGAAATTGGCCAGCATAGGCAGGCTTTTGGCCGTTTCTTTTTTATCGCTGGTAAAGCCGGTAATTAATAACGTATACGGAATATCAAAACGATCTTTTAATTGCAGCAGCGTTTTCGTCGATCTTTCAAAATCGGTTGTACGCTCGTAAGCAAGCCCTACAACCTCTACACCTTTGGGGTGGTACTTTTTATAGTAGTTAACTAAATACGATGTCTCATCCATGCAATTGGGGCACCACGAGCCCATAAACTGCACAATCACTACCTTGTTCTTAAAACGATCATCGGTTAAGGATACCGGCTTGCCGTCGATATCTTTAAAAGTAAAAGCTAATTTTTTGTAGCCGGGCTTTAAAGCGGTGAGCGAATAGGCATCGGGCAGTTTGGCTTGTTCGTTTTTTACCGCCTCCCAGGTATCGGTACCGAATTTACCGTTGCTCAGGGTAAGGCTATCTTTAACATCGGCACTGAATAAAAATGCATGCCCGCCATCAAAGCAGGACAGGTATAATTTATCGCCGTTAACGGTGCCTTCTAAAAAGCGGTAATCGCCGGTGGTGGTTAAAAAGGTGCCGGTTACTTTGTTGCCTTGCTGTTTAAATTCGCCCACAGTAGTATCGCGCACGCCATCGCTTGTAAAAACGGCCGACCAGCGCCCGCCGACGTTTGCCGCAGGTTTTTCGGGTTTCTCAAAAAAGCGCCAGTCCTGGTCGGGTGTGGCGGTAAAATCAAGCACATTATCTTTCTGGGCCAGGTGTTTTATCCATTTGCCGGCCAGTGTACCGCCGGTTTGTTTCAGTTTAAATTCCGAATCGAAAAGGGGCATTTTGATGAATACCGAATCGCCGATCAGGCGCACATCCGGGACGGCAAAATTTTCGCTGCCGTTAATAATGGCAATTTGCTGTTTGCCTTCCACTCCTTTAACTTCAAAATTAAAGGGCAGTTCATCGCCGGTTTTCATGGTTAACACGCCGCGCCAAACGCCCATTTTAAGCGGCTTGGCCGTTTTAACGCACGAACTAAAAGCCACAACGGCCAGCAAAAGGATGATTTTGTTACGCATACAATAAAATAGTCTACTAAATTAGTATTGTTTCCTTTGCGGGATGTTTTTCTATTGTAACTATTTCAATATGTCGCGCGATATGACGATTTTCTGTATTTCCGAGGTACCCTCATAAATCTGGGTGATCTTGGCATCGCGCATTAAACGCTCTACGTGATACTCTTTCACAAAGCCGTAGCCGCCATGAATCTGGACGGCCTCGATGGTGGTTTTCATAGCTACTTCCGATGCAAACAGCTTAGCCTTGGCGCTGGCGGCGCCATAGGGCTGGTGCGTATCTTTTAACCAGGCGGCCCGTAAACAAAGCAGGCGCGCTGCTTCAATTTCAGTAGCCATATCGGCCAGTTTAAACTGTATGGCCTGATGATCGGCAATGGGTTTGCCAAAGGTTTTACGCTCTTTAGCATACGCTACAGCCAGTTCAAACGCGCCCGATGCAATACCCAAAGCTTGTGCAGCGATGCCAATGCGACCGCCCTCTAAAGTCTGCATAGCAAATTTGAAGCCGAAACCATCCTCGCCAATGCGGTTCTCTTTCGGCACCTTCACATCCGTAAACATCAGCGAATGCGTATCCGAACCGCGGATGCCCATTTTATTTTCTTTAGGGCCAACGGTAAAACCGGGCATGCCTTTTTCTACTATCAGCGCGTTAATTCCCTTATGTCCTTTAGCCACATCTGTTTGGGCGATGACCAGATAAGTAGAAGCGGTCCCCCCGCTGGTGATCCAGTTTTTGGTGCCGTTAAGCAGGTAATGGTCGCCCATATCAATGGCTGTGGTGCGTTGTGAGGTGGCGTCGCTGCCAGCTTCAGGTTCTGATAAACAAAATGCGCCGTGAACCTGTCCGCTGGCTAAGGGGACCAGGTATTTCTGTTTTTGCTCTTCGGTACCGAATTTTTCCAGTCCGTAACATACCAGCGAGTTATTTACCGAAACCACTACCGATGCCGATGAATCTACCTTAGACAGTTCCTCCATGGCCAGTACATAGCTGATGGCATCCATGCCCGAGCCACCATAATCGGGCGATACCATCAGACCTAAAAAGCCCAGTTCACCTAATTTTTTGACTTGCTCGGCCGGGAACTTCTGGTGCTCATCGCGCTCTATTACGCCGGGTTTTAACTCGTTCTGCGCAAAATCGCGGGCAGCCTGGCGTATCATCAACTGTTCTTCTGTGAATTCGAAATGCATGGTTATAATTTAAGTATTTCAAAAATAGTTATTATGCTTGCATAGCAAAATTTATTGTGAAATAAATCACCCAAACCCCTCCCCGAGGGGGAGGGCATTAAAAGCATAGCGATATACTAAACTTGCGCTCGTTTGTAACGAGCGTTTAATATGGTTAAGCGTCTGCGATGCGCGATACAATCGCAAAACAGAATTAAGCACTCGTTACAAACGAGCGCAAGCAAAAGCTCTTGCCCTGGAAGGGCTACCTGTTTATATCAGCTAAAAAACGACAATGTCCCGGATGGAACTACCCTTGATCTACTTGCAATTTGAATGGGTAGCCTCTCCGAGGCATTTACGATCCGTTTTGATTTTCTACAAACAGGTAGTCCCGCTGGGACATAGGAATAACATGCAGGTATACGTTAAGTTTGAACAGATTCAAGCAAAGATTCCTTAATCTATGTTAACGTTTGTTAACAAAACGGCCCGGTTTATGGCGGGTGGGGTACTTTCGTTTCAAATAAATCTTACAGTTATGAAAAAGAAACTATTCCTTGTCTCTATTCCGATAACCATTGCCGTATTAGGGCTTATATTAGTTCAGTGGATATGGATCGAAAGTGCTTTTAGCGACGAACATCGTAAAGCCCGCGCAGTATGTGATGCCGCTTTACGCCTGAGCATGGAGAAATTCCATAGCGGCGAACGGGACAATATTACCAAAACAATGCTGCCATTGCTGCCGCATTTGTCTGATAGTATCAGTATTCAATACACCGGCATGTACCAGGACTCGATGAATATAGCATATCAAAACAGAATCTTAAAACAGCCTGATAAAAAAACGCAATTTTTAATGCGTGCGAGTTTTAATATCGACCATATTTCGGTTAATCTTCCATCAATAATTATCGACAAAAACAAAAAGCTTAAATTTGATATCGGCGAAAAATTAGAAATTGAAACCCGCAGGGTTGTTAAAAGCCTGCATACTTTAGGCAATGGGATATATACCAGGGCCGACAGTACCCGGATAATGAATTTTGTACAGTTTGAATTAAAGGGTATGGGCCGTTCGGATCTGGCAAATATTGTTCGGCTGGAATTCAGAAGTGGCAGCGATGCTTACCTTGTTGATACAGCAAGTGAACGCGGCACTTCAGTAAGGCAATACCGCCCATCTGGCCTTAATAATTATTTCGGTCAGCGGCGATGGGTAGCTATTACGTACCCCGGTTTGCAAGGGTTAATTGCAGCTAAACTGCTGTTCTTTATTATGATGTCGTGTTTATTCACTTTCCTGCTCATCTTCTCTATCGTTTACCTGATGAAAACCATCCTGAAGCAAAAGCAGCTGGCCGATATGAAGGATGATTTTATTAACAACCTTACGCATGAGTTTAAAACGCCCATTGCCACCGTATCTGCCGCGGTAGAGGGGATGCAGAAGTTTAACGCGCTGCATGATCCTGAAAAAACCAATCGCTACCTGGAGGTTTCGCGCACGGAGTTGAACCGCCTAAACGATATGGTGACCAAGGTGCTCAACATCTCATCGTACGAAAAAAAGAACCTGGAACTGGAGTTGGAGACTGTTGATTTGGAAGCTACGGTTAACGATGTGGTTAAGGCCGAAACCTTCAGGGCAGTTAAGCCAATCCAATTTTCAGTAAACATAGCGCCGGGTGTTAAGCTAATTACAGCCGATGCCCTCCATTTAAAAAACGTGCTGTGTAATCTGGTGGATAACTCGGTTAAGTATTCTAAAGAAACGGTTGATATCAGCATCAGCGCTTACGCGGATCAACAGATGGTGCATATTAAGATCCAGGACAATGGTATCGGCATCCCGGCATCGGCCATTAAGTTTGTGTTCGATAAATTTTATAGGGTGACCAATGGCAATTTGTATAATGTAAAGGGCAACGGACTCGGCTTAAGTTATGTGAAGTTTGTGGTAGAAGCGCATAGCGGCACCATCAGCCTGAAAAGTGAAATTAATGTAGGGACGGAATTTTTAATTGCCATACCTTTAAAATAATGGAACCAACCACCGTTTTACTGGCCGAAGATGAACTGGCCCTGGCCCATATTGTACGCGAAAGTTTGGAAGAGCGCGGTTTTAAAGTCACCGTTTGCGCTAACGGGCAGATAGCTTTAAATCAATACAACCTTATAAAACCCGATATTTTGGTGCTGGATATTATGATGCCCCTGATGGATGGTTTTGAGGTGGCCCGGCAAATCAGGCTGAAGGACCGGCAAACGCCCATTATTTTTCTCACCGCCCGCGCCCAGGCAAAAGATGTGGTAGCCGGGTTTGAATTAGGCGCTAACGATTATTTGAAAAAGCCCTTCAGTATAGAGGAATTGATTGTACGGATCCAGGTGCAGGTAAGTAAAAAAGGAATCCTTGAAGCTAAACCATCTGCCGAAAAGGAAACCTTTAAGTTTGGCGATTTTATCTTTCAGCCGCATAAAAATGTCTTAGAAAACGGCGTGCATTCCAAAACGCTCACATCCCGCGAAAGCGAAATTTTAGCACTGCTTTGCCAAAATCAACAACAGGTTTTCGACAGGGATGAGCTCCTTAAAAAACTTTGGGGCAACGATAGCTTTTTCAATGCCCGCAGTCTGGATGTTTTTATCAGCAAGCTGCGCAAGTATTTATCGACCGATCCGTCGGTGCAAATTATCAATGTGCGGGGAGTGGGGTATAAGCTGGTTTACTAAAGGGTATAATTCCTGTAGGAAGTTATCTGATCACGGTAATATTGCCAGAGATGAATTGTACGGCACTTTTAGTGTCAATTACATAATAATAGGTACCGGTGGGCACATCGGTACCTTTATAGCGCCCATCCCAGGCGGTAGCGTATCCCACCGAATTATAAACCTGCTGACCGAAACGATTGTAAATATTAACCACACAGTTTTTATATCCGGTTAAAGCCGGGATAGACCAGGTATCGTTGATACCATCGCCGTTAGGGGTAAAAGCATTGGGCGGGATGATTTTTGGCGGCGGGGTGATAGTTAACACGCCATCAACATAAACAAAGGTGTAATTGGCCGCCTGCGCATCTGATGCTTTGATGGGATAAGTCCCGGGTGCCGATCTTTGAACAGCGCTTGTGCTTACCGTTGGCGCTTTGGTTATCACGCTTGCAGTTTCATTATTTACAAATCCACTGTAGGTAAAAGTGAACGTAGGATTATCGGCTCCAAATTCTTTTATTGCGTTAGCTACGGTAACGGTTAAAGTTGCTTGGGTAACGGTCAAATCGCCGGCCTCGTAAGCGATGGTATAACTCCCTGCCGAGAAAGTACCAACCGGGGCCGATGCCGTAATGCTGCCCGCATATTTGCCCGCCGGTACAGTATTAGTTGTGCCGCTACCATAGGTTACAGTAATGCTGTTAACCGTCTGCCCATTTTGCAAACCCGTAGCGGTAAACGCAGTAGAGCCGGCGCCACTTCCGGTTATTGCACTACCATATGTTTTGGTAACCGGGTTAGCCTTAATAGTAAGTTTGGCCGGGACTACAAAAAGAGTCCCGGTAGCGTATTTAAGATCGTAATTGCTTGCCAGGAAGCCCCGGTCGCCTGTTACATCGCTTATTTGTATCGAGCCCGCATAGATGTTGGCCAAATCAGCCGCATGACTACCGGCCCCGTAAATAATATTTACCGAACTGATGGTATTCCCGTTTTTTAAACTCCCGGTGACGATGATAAATTTGCTGCTGCTGGTAACCGTTGTTAGCTCTGTGCCATAGGTTTTGGTTTCGGTTGCAATGGTTAGGCCGAGGAGGGCTTTACTCACCACGCTTGCCGGCATAGGCACGGAAATTTTTGTGGCTCCCGAACTTAATATAATATTACCGCTGTAGGTGCCAACGTTGGTTAAAGCCGCAAGGCGGATATATATTGGGCGCGACGACATGGTAGCCCCGGTGCCAATAATTATACCTGCGCTGAAGTTGACATTATCCATACTTACTTCGAATCCCGCAGGTGCGGTAACTGTTACACTGCTGGCAATGTTCGATCCCGAAATGGTAAAACTGATGGCTGCCGATGGCGTACCGTATATGGTATTAACGGCCGAGGGGGTACCGACAGAGGTTAAAACAGGTGGCGGTAATTCGGCAACGGTAAGGGTACCGGGCTGGTAGGTGATGGTATAATTGGCTGGATCGAAAGTTCCGCCATTGGCTACCGAGGCCACTACCGATGTCGGGTAAACACCGGCCGCATCCGTAGCTGCGGCTCCGGCTCCGTAAGTTATTTTAACGGCACCAATCGTTTCCGAATTTTTCATCCCGGTAACGGTAAAATCTGTAGACGATGCCACCTGCGCTAAAGCGCTGCCGTAAGGCTTGGTTACGTTATTGGCTTTAATAACAATAGCGGCAGGTAGTATCTGCACATCGCCAAAGTTATAGGTTACGGTGTAATTGCCGGGCAAATACCCGTTGCGCCCGGTAAGATTGGATGTAATGAGCGCGGCAGGATAATATCCGGCTTTAGCGACAATTGGTTTAATATCGTTACTGAAAGTAATCTTTAACGATTCGAATGAATTGCCGTTTTTAAAAGCCCCCCGGTCATCAAACGTAAAACCGGGAGTATCATACCTTACTGTCAAATCATCCAGGGCGTCGCCATATATTTTATTAACCCTAAAATCGATCTCTATCGGTGCCGGGTTTACCACGCTATTGGGCATGGCTACGTTTACAGGGGTAGCACCCGTACTTGTTAAAACGATATTTCCCGAGTAGGTGCCTGCGTTGGTTAATTTTGTTAAACGGATGTAAACCACAGTAGCTGCCAGCGAGCCGCCGCTGCCTGCCAGCGTAACGGTTGGGCTAAAATTAACGTTATCGGTACTTACCTCAAACCCCACCGGAGGGGTAACCACAACCGGCGCCGATAAACCTGATCCGCTCACAGTAAAATTACTGGTAGTTGATGCTGTGCCGTAAGTGGTAGTACGCGCAATTGGTGCATCCGTAACCGTTATTTTAGCTGTTTGCGGGTTAACCGTTATAGTAAAAGATACCGGCGCCCCGCTGCAGCCGCTGCTTTCTACAATGGCGCTGTTACTTATTGCGGGGTTTTGCCCACCGCTTTTTATGGATACCGCAGTTTGCGTTGCGGTGTTGATTACCCAAACATTATCTGAGGCCTGATCGGGTACGTAAAGATATCGTCCATCCGGACTGATGGAAATGGTGTATAACGAGCCCGAAAGCTGTAATTCTTTCACCACCGCATTGGTTGCGGTACTGATAAGCGATACGCTATGTGCACCAAAGTTTACCGAATACAGATACCCGTCGTTTTTACCGGATACCGCCGAGACAGCGTAAGTGCCAACAGCAATGCTGGCTACTGCCGTATTATCGACCGTGTTAATAACGCCAATGGTATTTACATACTGATTTACCACATACATCTTGCTGCCATCGGGAGTTAGCGACAACGATAATGCCTTATCGCCTGCTGCAGGGATATTGGTAACCGTATTTGTTTGGATATCTACAATAAATACGCTGCCCGAAACAATTTCGTAGATTTTTTTTCCATCGGGCGATAAGAGCATAAAGTTAGGAGATCCGTTCCCTTTTAGCGTAGCTTCAATGCTGTTGGATGCTGTATTGATTACCGTAATATCGCCGTTGCCCAGATAAGCCACGTATAAATATTTTCCATCGGGGCTTAAAGCAAAGAGTTTGGGAGTTGCCAAAAGCGGGATAGTAGTCGCCGTGTTAAGCGCTGTATTGACCACCGAAATGCCGGCAGGTAAATTATTGATTACGTACACCTGGCTGCCGTCAGGAGTCATCTCCATATCAACCGACCCCCTCCCTATTGGGATATTAGCTATAGTAGCATACGTAAGTGCATCAACCACAGTAATAACAGAGCCGTTAAAATATTTTACATACAGCCTTTTACCGTCGGGACTTACGATAGTTTTTTCGGGATTGTTGTTAATAGATATGGTTTTCTCCACTGTTCCGCTTTCGGTATTAATTACCGAGAGGGAGTGATCGCTTGTATTGACAACATATGCATAAGTTGCGGGCACCGGGGTAACCGTAATTTTAGCAGTTACAGGCGCGCTGCCGGTATTAAGCGCAGTAAACGATGGTATATTGCCATTCCCAGAAGCCGGTAATCCAATACCGGGACTGTCGTTGGTCCACTGGTAGGCGTTAGCCGTGCCGCTGAAATTAATGGCAGTTGTGGCTGTGCCGCTGTTAACCGCCGGTTGATTGGGTATAGGGTTAGCCGTTGGTATCGGCTTAATTGTGCTGTTTACCCCAGCGCTTTGGGGTGCCGCACCTGCCGATGTCAAGTTAATATATCCGGCTACGCCACCAGTTATTGAACCGGCCTTACTACGCACGTAAATTACGCCATTAGCTATACCTGCTACCTGTGTTAGCGTGGCGATACCATTGTAAGGGCCGTTAGGGCTAAGCGCTATTTCGAAACTAACTGTGGCCGTAGCTGTAACATCTGCTGTTAAACTGGTCCCGTTAACTGTAAATTGTTGAATGTTGGGGCTTTGCGATGCAGAACCTACGCAGGCGGTTATGCTGCCGGTAACCGCGCCTACCGAAATGGTTTGCGCCTTTACCGGTGCTACAAAGCAGCAATAGCAAAAACATGCTAAAATAAAATATAGCAAAGGCCTTGGCATGGCACAGACTAAAAGTAAAACGGTATATCAGTTTATAATGGTGGCAACACTACCCGGACGGTAATTACTGCGCTCTAATATACAGATTAGCTGTTATTTTTATACGGTCATACCAAATTATCATACTAAATAAAAAGCCCCCTGGTCTTTCAACCAGGGGGGCACTCATTTGCTCAGTAAACGTTTTGTTTAAGCCTATATTAACGCTTTTGCTTTGTTTTTAAAATCTCTTTAACCGCCTGGGTTAGTAGCTGTTTGCCATCTTCGTCAAGCGAATCCACACTGGCGGTATTGTTTACCTGGTAGGCTACCTTGCCATAGCTATCGCAGTTCACCTCTAAGGTTTGGTCGTTGTGCTGATATTTCAAATAGCTTCTGGGCGACATGGCGCTGATGCTGTTATCGGTATTAAATGCCATTTGGCCACCGTACTCAATTTTGGTAGTATTTTGTCCGTCGCTGCTGCTGATAATGGTGTGGCCACCGCGGCCGCAACCTAAAGCCAAAACCGACAGGCTTAATGCAATTGTTAATATCTGTAATTTTTTCATGATGTTGGATTTTCTAATTGTACATCACAAAGCTAATACAAAACATATTACCATGCAATACATAGTACTATTTATTTTTTAATTGATTTTATCGTCCGTATTTTTTTGATAGCGGCGAAACAAATTTAGTGTGGTTAATAAACATCGTTTTTAAAAGCAACATGCGTTTAAACAGATAATTGACGTTAACTATTAAGCAATGAGCAAGATTGTTGATATAAGTAGCTGAGCATCAATACCCACAGGTAGAAATACCTATACCCAAAACAGGTATTTCTACGTATAGCAATTGTTCATTTTATTCATTCTATTTGAAGTGATAGTCAAATAGTTTGTTATCGTTAAAAATCGCACGCCTAAACCTTATTCAACGAGCTTAGATACCGCGGAGGGTCTAAAATACTCTGCGGTACTAAGCTTGTTTTTTACCCAAAAGCAATCATCAATTACAAGAGCCTTTATTAATCAGTTATTCCTATAAATGCAAAAACGGTCGCCAATTTACTTTGGCGACCGTCTTTATTATCTGTCTGAATTAATTATCCTACGCCATTTCGCACTCATCGATTTATCTCTGATGGCTTTAAACTCCGATCCGGTTTTCCATCCCGGGAAGGTAGTTTCATTAGCTAATTTCACACCCAAGCGGTATAAAATATCGGCAGTTTGTACCATTCCGCTTACATCCATAGTAGCCGAGAAATTATCTGAAGGCTGATGATAGTTATTATCAGTAAAGGCTTTGGCTTGTGCTGCGCCCCACTCCTTACTGTGTGCTTTGCTATCCGTGCCGGCATTAATATCCAACGCAGGGATACCTACTTTGGCAAAGTTAAAATGATCTGACCGGTAGTAGCTGCCTGCGCCCGGTTTAGGGTCGCCCACTAAAACGCGACCGTCTTCTTTAGCCAATATTTCAAGCTCGTCTTCCAGTTCGTTCTGGCCTTTACCGGTAACGGCAATATCGTTGGTTTCGCCGTAATCGTGAAGGGCATCCATGTTTAAATTAGCGACCGTTTTATTTACCGGGAAGATAGGATGAGTGCCGTAGTATTCAGAACCTAACAACCCCTGCTCTTCTGCAGTAACAGCTAAAAACACAATCGAACGGGCCGGTTTTTCCTTCGCGTTAGCATAAGCTTTGGCAATAGCCAGCATAGCTGCGCTACCGGTACCGTTATCAATAGCACCATTATAAATACTGTCGCCTTTGGCATCGGGCTTGCCTATACCCAGGTGATCCCAGTGAGCTGAATAAATAACATATTCATCGGGCTTGCTGCTGCCTTTAAGCATAGCTACCACGTTTTTAGATTTTGAATACTTCAGCTTAGTTTGCACGCCTACGGTTACATCTATCCCCAGCGGTACAGCTTTAAAATCTTTTTTGCGGGCCAAAGCGCGGAAATCGCCGGTGATGCCAGCCGTTGCTAATAATTTAGATGCTACGGTGTCGGTAATCCAACCTTCTACTTTGCAGCGGTTTAGGTGTTTATCGTCCTGCTGTAATTCCAGTTTAGCGCCGGTGTTGCTGGTTTGTACTACCTTCCATGGGTAGCTGGCCGGTTCAGTTTGATGCACGATCAGGATCCCGGCTGCACCTTGGCGGGCAGCCTCTTCGTATTTATAAGTCCAGCGACCATAATAAGTCATGGTATCGCCGTGGAAGAATGTCGGATCGCCCGATTTAAAGCCGGGATCGTTCACCAATACCACCACCGTTTTGCCTTTTACATCCAGATCTGCATAATCGTTCCATTTATACTCAGGCGCAACCACACCGTAACCCACAAACACCAATGGCGATTTTTTTAGCTGTACCGAATCAACCTCGCGACGGGTAAGGGCTACATAATCTTTACTGAAGTTAAAAGTCATATTGCTCTTCCCGCTAATCTGCATAGTGGCCGACGGGGTGCTGGTAACCTCTACCATCGGCACATCCTGGTAGTAGCTGCCGTTATTGCCGGGCTCCATGCCTAACTTTTTATATTCATCGGCCAGGTACCTAACTGTTTTTGTTTCACCCTCGGTAAATGGCTTGCGGCCCATCATCGAGTCGTTAGCTAAAACAGATAAATAGTTTTTAAGATCATCGCCGCTAACTGTGGCTTTTTTAGGCTGGCTGCAGCCGGCTATTAAAGCAAGGCTGCCTGCAAGGAAAAGATAAGCGTGGTTTAACTTCATTGTGTTATGTGGTTTTCTCAAATGTAAAAAATATCAGGCTGGTTTTCAATATATAGGGCTATCGCCAAAACAAAGTATGTAGCATCCGCATTGTAACAAACGTATGATATTTATGGATTATATGGATATTTGCCATCTATCTATAAAAACAAAAAAGAATATGAAAAAGATCAGCATCGCGATACTATTAGTATCTATAGCATTAACAAGTTTTGGACAGTCGGTTGACCTTCGCCGTAAAATTGATGTAATTGGCGTGGCCGAAAAAGAGGTTACTCCCGATATCATCAACGTAAGTATCTCGCTAAAAGAGTATATGGACGGCAAAAACAAAGTCACCATCAGTCAGCTGGAAAGCGCTTTGGAAAAAGCGGTGAGCGAGGCCGGCATCCCTAAAGATGATTTTACCATTAACAGTTTATCATCTTACAACTATGTGATCCAGAAAAAGAAAAATCCCGATTTTTTGGCCAGTAAACAATATGGCATTAAGTTTCACGATTTAAACCGCTTTAACCAGATCATCAGCAAGCTGGATGCAAAAGGTGTGCAGTATACCAACATCGATAGCTACGATTACTCAAAAATTAACGACCTGAAACAGGAATTGAAAGTGCAGGCGTTATTAAACGCAAAAAACAAAGCGACTTACCTGTTAACCAGCCTTAACGAGAAGTTGGGCGGCGTGATTGCCATTGTGGAAAACGAAGACAGTAATATGTATGTCGCCCAACCACGTGCAATGATGTTTAAATCGGCCATGGCGGCTGATGTTGCGCCTGAAAGCGATATTGACGTTAAAAAGATCAAGCTAAGCTTTAGGGTGAACGCCACCTTCGAGATAGGTAAATAAGCGTTTAACACTCCCCATGGCGGCCTACAACTATGGGGAGTGTTACTTTTTTACGTGTTCAACCATTAATTTTCAAAAAAAATGTTGATAAAGTGTTGATAGTTCGAATATTATAGCGATATTCAGCTATTAAACTTTTGTGATGATCCGTATTAAGCAAAGCGTGCTGCTTGTGGTTTCCTCCACCACATCGGCTGTACCCGTTCCGTCGAATAAAAAGGTGATACATATTACCGATGCTACCCGCCTGTTCCCGGCCATTCACCAGCATCAGCCCGATGGTATTATTTTGGATCATGACCATTTATCGGCCAACACCGAGCGTGTTTTGCGCAGGTTGAACGCCAATCCCTTTTATCATAAAATTAAAGTTTCCTGCTATAAATCAAAGCCGCATACCAAGGTTGATGATTTGCTGAAAACGCTTGGCGTACAGAAATTTATCTATGCCGAAGATACCAAATCGCAGCTTAATCAGGCTGAAACAGCCGTTAATAAATTGAGCGAAATTTTAGAAAGCAGCGTTATGGGCAGCCTTGCTAAACCTATCTTTTAATAATTTTATAAAATTACCTCAATACTATCAGCAGGATTTTTGCGTAGTTTTAGGTTATGAAAAATGTTATCCTTTCGCTTGCCTTTACTGTTTTAAGTTTGACTGCCGTAACCGCGCAAACTAAATCATCGTCGTTAATCCCATCAAATCTTGATATTAATAACGCGCTGAAACAGGCGCTTGAAATAAGCACAGGCAAAAGCTCGGATCAACTGTCGGCCGTGGATGGCTTTTTTGGCAACGCTGCCATAAAAATCCTTTTCCCGCCCGAAGCTCAGAAAGCCGAAAAGACCTTGCGTGCTATCGGTTTAAATAAACTTTGCGATGATGTAATCCTTTCCCTTAACCGCGCTGCCGAAGGTGCCGCTAAAGAGGCCAAACCCATTTTTGTGGATGCGATAAAACAAATGACCTTGACCGATGTCAGCAATATCTTGTTAGGCGACTCGACCGCAGCTACCCAATATTTTAAACGGACCACAACCTTACAGTTATCGGCTAAATTCAGGCCAATTATAGAGGGTAGCCTGGGCAAAACCGGCGCAACCCGTTACTATACCAGCGCGGCAACATCTTACAATAAAGTGCCTTTTGTAAAAAAGATTAACCCGGATATTACCGATTACGTTACCCAAAAAGCTATCGACGGTCTGTTTTTGCAGATAGCTAAAGAAGAGTTAAATATCCGCACCAGCCTCTCAGCCCGCTCTACGCCGTTGCTGAAAAAAGTATTCTCGTTTGCCGATTCGTTTAAAAAATAAACGATTCATTCCGCAGATTGAATTAAAAGGAAAATCGTTTTTGAAACCTTGATGTGATAGGCGGCTCCTACGGAGCCTTTAAAATTGCACCCAATTATCTATAAACACGTTACTCCTACGGAGTATTTTGCAAATTATTGATTCAGCGTTCCGTCAGGATTGGCGTGTTTATAGACTTTAAAATTGCACCCAATTTCTATAAACACGTACTTCCTAACGGACTTTTGTAAGCTGTCCGTGTCCCGCGCTCCGGAGGAGCATTATGCTTATAGACAAAAATACCCGATGAGATGGGCTCCAGCGGAGCCCCCTGCTCTAACGATTCTTCCGCTGCGCTATACTTATTACGCTTAATTCAAAATTAATAATACCTTTGCCGTTGAACATTCTCATAGGGGTGCCTTGCTTTGAGCAATCAAACTGAAAGACAGGCTGAGATTATACCCATGAGCCCCCCAGCCCCCTAAAGGGGGAGTTAGTAGTCCTGAAGGTGCACCTCTCCGGCTATTTGCTCTCCCCCTTCAGGGGGGCGGGGGGCTCAGCACCTGATCCGGATAATGCCGGCGTAGGGATAAGGTAATTAGTTATTGTGCTGCGCGCTTCCCTGGCGTGCGGGTATTTTAACAAGTATTATTAATTAACATTTTGAAAAAATTATTTGCGGCCTTAACGGCCCTGCTTTTGCCTGTCCTGGCAATGGCTCAAATCTCGCTATCGGGCAAAGTTACCGATGCGCAAACCGGAACCACTTTACCCGGAGCCACCATCAGTTTAAATGATGACGTTTTTACCACCACCAATGCCCAGGGCGCTTACCTGTTTAAGAACCTTAAAAGCGGTAACTACACCATTAAAGTAAGCTACGTTAGCTACAAACAGCAAGCACAACAAATCAGCTTAACTGCTACCACTACACAAGATTTTAAGTTAACCGCCGGCACCACCCTAACCGAAGAAGTAACCGTAAACGCCACCCGTGCTTCGGATAATTCGCCTACCGCCTTTACCAACCTGCGGAAAAAGGACATCGAAAAAAATAATAACGGCCGCGGGTTTGAGTACCTGTTAGAGCAAACACCATCAACAGTGGTAAGCTCCAACGCTGGCGCTGGCGTAGGTTATACCGGCATCCGCATCCGCGGATCAGATGCTTCGCGCATTAACGTGACGCTGAACGGTATCCCGATGAATGACGCCGAATCGCAAGGCTCATACTTTGTCGATCTCCCCGATCTGGCCTCCTCATCAGATAATATCCAGGTGCAGCGCGGCGTAGGTACATCAACCAACGGCGCGGGCGCTTTCGGGGCCAGTATCAATATCCAAACTACCACCCGCCGCGATTCGGCCTATGCCGAGTTGAACAACTCAGCCGGATCATACGGAACCATCAAAAATTCGGTAAGCCTGGGTACAGGTTTATTAAACGGGCATTTTAGTGTGGATGGCCGCATCGCCCGTATTAACTCGGACGGGTACATTAACCGGGCTTTCTCTAAAATGAAATCGTACTTTCTGAGCGGGGCTTATTACGGTAAAAAGGATGTGCTGCGGGTAAACGTTTTCTCGGGCTACGAGCAAACCTACCAGGCCTGGAACGGCGTACCTGAAGAGCAGGTGCAGGCCGGCAACTACCAATATAACGAGTTAGGCTACATTAAACGCAGCGGCGATTATTATAAAAACCAAACCGATAATTACGTTCAGAATTATTACCAGGCCTTGTACACTCGCCAGTTAAGCGATAAATTATCTTTCAGCGGGGCCTTGCATTACACCAAAGGATCGGGTTATTACGAAGAATACAAAAACGAGCAAACGTTAACCGATTATAAAATTAAACCGGTGATCATTGGCAGCGACACCCTGAAAACGTCTGACCTGGTGCGCCGCCTTTGGCTGGATAACGATTTTTATGGGCTGACCTATAATTTTGATTATAACGCATCGAACAAGTTAAACCTGAAACTGGGCGGCGCTTATAACGAGTATAAAGGCCGCCACTTTAACAACATTGAATGGACCCAGCAAAGCACTAACATTTTCCCTGATTACGAGTACTCGCGCGATAACGCTACCAAGACTGATTTCAACACCTTTGCCCGTGCAGAGTTTCACCCTGCGGATGATATTTTGCTGTACGGCGATGTACAATATCGTCACATTTACTACTCTTTCCTGGGGTTCGATCGTAATCTGAACAACGTTCAGCAGGAGGTTAACATCAACTTTTTTAACCCAAAAGCCGGGATCACCTACACGCTGAACGAAGGCAGTAACGTTTACGCATCGGTAGCGGTTGGTAACCACGAACCTAACCGCAGCGATTTTACCAACTCATCGCCCGCCAGTCGCCCTAAGTCAGAACAGTTGACAGATTTTGAAGCAGGTTATCGCTTAAATCAACAAAACTTTGGCGTAAGCATCAATGGTTTTTACATGAAGTATAAAAATCAGCTTGTGTTAACCGGTTCGTTAAACGATGTGGGCGAAGCCATTCGTACCAATATAGATGACAGCTATCGTGCTGGTATCGAACTGAGCGGCAGGGTAAAAATAGCCGAGCCATTAACCTGGCTGGCCAATGCCACCGTGAGTGCCAACAAAGTGAAAAACTTTAAGCAATACCTTTATAACTACGATACCGAAGCGTTGGAAGCTACCCAATACGGTACAACTGATATCGCCTATTCGCCTAACTTAATTATTGGTAGCACGCTAAGCTGGGCTCCTGTTAAAAATGCTGAAATTGCTTTCATCAGCAAGTATGTCGGTCGCCAGTATTTGGATAACACCTCAACTAAAAGCCGTTCACTAAGCGAATACCTGGTTAACGATGTGCGCCTGAACTATAATTTCAGCTTTAAAGAGGTGAAGAATGTAGGCATAGGCTTGCTGGTGAACAACGTATTCAGCAAACGCTACTGGAGCGATGGGGCAACCTATCCGGATATTGAAGGTGGTAAGGTAGCCAACTATAACTACTTTTTCCCGCAAGCGCCAATTAACTTTTTGGCGAGTTTGAATGTGAAGTTTTAGAAAACCCCACCCAAACCCTTCCCTGAAGGGGAGGGCTTAAAAAACATTGCTTCCAAAGTCTCCCCCTTCAGGGGGAGATTTAGAGGGGGCTTATTGATATATTTATGAATATCCACCACTGGATCCAACTCTTAATAGAACAAATACAGCAGGCCACCATTTGGGACTGGGCCGTGCTGATCTTGGGCGTTACCGAAGTTTTGCTGGCGCGGGTAAATAATATCTGGCTGTATCCGGTAGGCATCGCAGGTACCTTAATTGGGATTTATGTTTTGTTGGGATCGAATCTGTACGCCGAATCTATACTGAACGGCTATTACTTTGTAATGAGCGTTTACGGTTGGTACTACTGGATTAAAAAACGCAACGAGCCGCCTGTTAAAATAACCTGGGCCACCCGGCAGGAATGGGTGATTACCATCCTAATTGTTTTTGTGGGCTGGTTTTTACTGTACGAGGCCAACTTTTTGCCCCGCTGGTTTAATATCAAATATACTGCCTCGACAGTTCCGGTTTGGGATTCGTGGGTCGCGGCAACGGCCTGGGCCGGGATGTGGCTGCTGGCGCGGCGTAAAATGGAGAACTGGATTTTGCTGAATATCTCTAACCTGTTTGCCATCCCGTTGCTGTTTCATAAAGATCTGGCGATGTTGGCCATACTTACCATTATCCTGTTCGTTGTGGCCATATTCGGGTTCTTCCAATGGCGGACAATCTGGCGGCAGGAAAATATCTTAACAAAAGAAAAAGCATGAGCGCACCACACCCATCAACGGTTATTAAACCGGAATACGTTGCTATTTTTCGGGCCGATGCCGCCAGTGCCGAAGAGCTTGGCATGCTCACCGATGAACAATTAAATTTAGTTTACTACCTGGACTGGTTTAAGTTGCTGGTGCCGCAGGTTTACGGTGGTTTGGAAACAAGTCTACCCGATTTAGTACGCCTGCAGGAGGCCATCAGCTGGACCGACGGCAGCGTCGGATGGACAGTTACCCTGTGCTGCGGCGCAGGCTGGTTCGGCGGCTTTATGCAGCCGGGAATAGCTGGCACAATCTTTAATACCCCTAACCTTTGCCTGGCCGGCAGCGGCGCAGTAAGCGGAGAAGCGGAGATGATTGATGGTGGTTACCGCATCACCGGCACCTGGAAATATGCCAGCGGTGCGCATCATGCCACGCATTTTACCGCCAATTGCTTAGTTAAGAGGAACGGGCAAACCATAATGAACGACGATGGCGAACCTTGTGTACTGCCATTTATTATCGATAAAGAAAATGTAACGCTGCTCCCCGCCTGGCAATATGTAGGCATGGTAGCTACAGGTAGCCACTCGTTTAATATCGATAACGTAACGGTGGCCGAAGACAGAAGTTTCCATATCGATGCAGAGTATGCCGAAGTTGATGGCAAGCTTTACCAATACCCATTCAGGCAACTGGCCGAGGCTACCTTGGCGGTAAATCTATCGGGCATGGCGGTGCATTTTATTGATCTGTGTAAGGATATTTTAGAAGAAAGAGCCATGCTGCCTAAACTAACCGAAGCGCAAAAAAATCTGGTAAAACAACTTTACCAGGATACCATACTTGCGTTGGATGAAGCACGTGCCGGTTTATTTGCTGCGGTTGATGCATCGTGGGACGCTCCGTCAGATAATAACGAAGCCGAGCTGAAAGCCGTGAGTAAAACCAGTCGCGTTTTGGCCATCACATCCCGCGAAGCGGTAGATAAATTGTACCCTTATTGCGGTTTAATTGCAGCGGCATCAGATAGTGAAATTAACCGCGTTTGGCGTGATATCCATACCGCAGGGCAGCATTCTTTATTGACATTTGCTGATTGATCGCAGGTCTTGTAAGGTCAGGCTTAGAATAACCTTAGATATTGCAGTCGTTGGCGTGGGGTAAAATATAATCTGTATAATTGTGAGGCGGTTACCCTAATAACCGCCCCTATTGATTAAACCCATGACGAAGACTTTAACTCTTGTTAAAGCATCGGGCATATTATGCCTGGTGCTTTTCTGTTTCAGCGCATCTGCCCAGTCGACCAAAGACAGTACCGGGCTTAAAATCGGACTAAATTATCTCAGTAACGATGTCTTTTATGGCCGCAGCGATACGGTAAAAACGCCAACTATTATCCCACTCATCAAATACACTTTTGATTCGGGCATTTACCTTTCGGCTGATTTAAATTATGTGACCAACCGGGTTAAAAACAAGGTAGATGGTGGCAGTTTTGCCTTGGGATATTTGTTTGATGTGGGCGAAAACGGCGAAGGTGGTCTGTCAATTGCCAAGTATTTTTATAATGCCAACAGTACACAGGTAAGTTCGGCCAACCGGGCTAATTTTAATGGCAACTTCAGTTATAATGTGGCTGATATTATTACGCCCTTTGTTTACCTCGATTATACTTTTAACCGCAGCGGCGTAGGGAATGATACCTTCACCAATTTTGGACTGACGCACGATTTTGAATTTGAAGGCCTGTTTGCTGCTGACGATAATTTGCGCATTTCACCATCGGTAGAGTTGAACGCCGGCTCACAAAACTTCTATGATGATTATATCGTCGGTCGTGCTACCCGTAATAAAAAAATCGCCACTGCGCAGGCCACAATTTTAGCTGCAGAAAAAGCTGAACTAAGCCAGTTTAAACTCCTTGATTATGAATTATCGCTTCCGATTTTCTACCAGGTGGGTCATGTTATTGTCAACTTTACACCAAGCCTCGCATTCGCGCAAAACAAGCTCCCGGCCACCATTTCATCAGCGCTAAGCGGCAGCGGGCAACTTTTTTACTTACAAACCGGTATTAGCTATCGTTTTTAGCTTGTTAAATTCTGTTAAATGTTGATTTGGCGTGGTTTATGAAAATTGTTTTCATCTCAATTTCATCATGGCCTCCTACTTTAGATTTGTAGCCTGCTATAATTGATAAAAATTGGCGGGGTTTGGTAACAGAGTTGTAGGTAATTAGCAGTTTATTTATGCAAGTTGTTAAAAGTATAGCCAGATTTTTCGTTCATAAAAAGAATGTGAACGCAATGGGTACCCCGTTCGAGATTAGTATTGTGACGGCGGATGCGGATTGGGCCGAAGAGCGCATTAAAAGCGCCATCGCCGAAATTAAACGCGTGGACAAATTACTAACCTCGTTAAGTACTGATAGCCTTACTAATCTGATTAACCATAGCGCCGGCATTGCCCCGGTAAAAGTTAACGGCGAATTATTCAGACTGATTGACCGCTCCCTTAACATAGCCGAGCTAACCAAGGGCGCTTTTGATATCACCTACGGCGCCGAATTAAGTTACCGTAAAGTGGAGCTAAACTCAGCCGAAAGCACCGTGTTTTTAAAAGAAAAAGGCATGCGCATCTTCTTCGGTAATATTGCCAAAGGATATGCTGCCGATAGGGCTAAATACGTTTTACAGATGGAAGGCGTAAGCAGTGGCGTAATTAAATCGGCCGGTAATCTAATCACCTGGGGCTTTCAGGCTGATGGCCGCCAATGGACCATAGGCGAAGCTGATACCGAACAGGAAATGATGCCTTATGCCGATTACAATATCAGCAATATGGCTGTTGCCACTTCGGCCAAACGCGAGGCTGCCACAACCGAAGATATCCAGAGTGTTTGCATCATGAGCACCAGTGCAGAGTTATCGGGCGCTATGACGTCGCCGGTAATTGACCTGGGTATTAAGGCCGGCACTCAATTAGTTGATGCTTTGCAGCAGCTGGCCTGTGTGTTTGTTGATAGCAGCAACCAGATGTTCAGCTCAAAATACATGTCGGCACTGAACTAACCTACCGGTTGCCAGGCATTTCAATAGCTTTTTCCCAATTATTTTAATACTTAAAAGCAGTGTATAGTTAGTAGCAATATTAACGTGCGCTGCTTTAATTTTAACGGCATTTTTTAAATAGTCAAAAAATAATCCTGTCGCGTCGTCGGTATTTATGGCAAATAAGCCTAATTTTAAGGACGCCCAATTTCGCATGATCAAGTGGTTTGTGTATATTGTTTTTCTATTGGTATTCACACCAGTTATACTGTCGGCTAATACACCCACCGGCCGCAATGCGCATGCTACTGCTTTTGTTTACGAAATTGAGCGGACACAACCTGTATTAAGCGCAGTTGCCGATACCACTAAAACCGGTAAACCCACCGCTAAAGCCGATGTAAAAGTTAAGGAGGTCCCCAAAACCAAATCGCAGCCAAAGCCGGAGAAGGTAGAGGATACCGATGCTAAAAAGGACAAAGAAAAACCCAAACGCGAACGCCGGCCCGATGGTATGCAGCGACCGCCTGAAATACCCAGACGTAACGACAATTAGTGACGATTTAAGCCGTAACACAATGAAAGTAATTTATGCCGCTATACTAACTTTAATTTGCCTTGATGCCGGTGCCGCATCAAAAAGGCTTTTTATGTTCCACGATAATCTGATGGGCCGCGATACCGATACGCTGATTAAAAAGCAATCGCTATCGTTAGGGATTACCGCGGGGAGCGATGCCAGTTATTTTGGCCGTACCAGTCCCAAACGTTATCGTTATTATACCGGCGACGCAGTTTATAATTTCAAGAACGGCATTTTTGCTTATGGTACCGTATGGAAGGTATCAGGATCGTACCCTTCGTTGGATGAGTTAGATTTAGGTGCGGGCTACCTGTATCACATCACGCCCAAACTAAGTGGGACGGCCAGTTACAGTCACTTCTTTTTTAACCGCAGCACGCAGATTATCAAATCGTTGTCTAACAACGATGTTAACATGAAAAACACCTACAACTGGGGTCCTTTTAAAACCAGCGTAGCGTTTGATTATTTGTGGGGTAAGGCTAACGATATATTTGTAACCTCCTCCATCTCCCGTTATTACGAAACCCCTTTCGGGATTTTTGACTCGAAAGATTATCTATCGTTCACGCCCAGCATCAGCATGATTTTGGGGACGCAGAACTTCGTTGAGAAATTCTCGGCAGATGAACGGGCTGATCCGGATCCTGATGCGGGATACGGGCATGATATCGATAACCCGAACTCGGCTAATGGTAACCGGCAGTTTAAAATTATGAATTACAGTTTCAGGGTACCGATAGCCTATAACCGAGCGCATTATACCATCGAAGCTAATACCCGTTTTTCTATTCCGTTAAACGTGGAAGGTCAGCTGAAAAACCACCGCGAGGTATTTTTCAATTTAACGTTTTACTATCTATTTTATTAATTAATAAGGCATGAATGTTTTAATTGTAGAAGACGAAAAAGCATTAGCCAGCGAACTGGAGATATTTTTAACAGGCAACAATTACCTGTGCGAGATCTGTTTTAACGGCGCATCGGCATCCGAAAAAATAGGCACCAATAAATACGATTTCATCCTGATAGATTTGGGTCTGCCTGATTACGACGGGCTGGACTTGCTAAAGGAGGCTAAGCAAAGCAACCCCGAGGCAGCCTGCCTTATTTTAACGGCCCGTGCCGAGGTTTATGATCGGATTAAGGGTTTGGATATGGGCGCCGATGATTATCTGCCTAAACCCTTCTCGCTGCTCGAATTGCAGAGCCGCATGCAGGCCATCATCCGCCGTAAGTTTGGCATTAAACACAACCTGCTTAACCTGGGCAATTTTGCGGTTGATTTAACAGATCGTACCATTTCTTTCAACGGAGCATTGGTTAACGCCATCACCAAAAAAGAGTTTGATTTAATCGGGTACATGATTCTGCATAAAAACCGCACGCTTACCCGCCCGCAGTTAAGCGAACATATTTGGGGCAGCGTGGTTAATGATGATTATGACAGCAATTATATTGATGCGCATATTAAAAATATCCGCAAAAAACTAAATGTATATGAGGCGCCTGACTGGCTGGAGACCGTACGCGGCCTTGGCTACAGGATAAATTTGTAAGCGTTTGAAACTACAGGCCAAACTTACTTTATTCAATACCGTATCAAAGTTGGTAATTGTGCTGATTTTTGTGGCGCTGCTACCCTCATTGATCAAAACCATTAACCTGAGCTTTACCGATAGCCGGTTGGTAAGGGAGCGCGAAAAGGTATTGGAGGATGTGCGTAAAAAAGGTATTGAAACCTACATCATAAACGGCGAAGCCTACGGTAGTTACACCCCCCTTAAAGAGGAATACGTAAGTTTAGATACCCTAAACGAAAATGAGTTTTTAGATACCATTCGCCGGGAGCGGCGTTTGGTGGAGGGCGATACTATCAGCTATCGTATTCTAAGCTACACCTTTAGCGTAGGGAAAAAGAACTATCTGTTAGAGATAGGCAAGAGCGTTAAAACCATAGACGAAACCACCGGTCCGCTGCAAAATATTGCTTTGGAGGTGCTGTTGGGGATGATGCTGTTAACCATCCTGTCCGATTTATTTTACTCTAATTACGTACTGCGTCCGTTGGACCGGATCATAAAAACCAAGCTCGTCGGGCGCAAGTTTCCGCAGTTTGGCGAGTATAAAAAGGTGGAGACTACCACCAGCGATTTTGAGTACCTGGACAAAAGTATCCACGAGATGGTGGAGGCGATTGAACGGGCTTTCCAGAAGGAGCGGGAGTTTATCTCCAACGCATCGCACGAGCTGATGACGCCCATCTCCATCATGCAATCCAAAATCGAGAACATGTTTGATGAGGATGTATCAGACGAGGTGAAGATCCGAATGCTGGAAATGCAGCGCATTCTTAACCGCCTGAAAACCATCACCAAAACCTTGCTGTTGATCTCGCAAATTGAGAACGATCAGTTTTTAAAAGAAGATACCATTGGCGTAGCCGAACTGCTTCAGGATGTTTACGATGAAATCTCCATCCGCCTGCAGGAGAAGAACATCCAATTTGAAGCGCAGGTACCTGCTGATATCAAACTGAAATCGGTTAATAAGTTCCTGCTGTTCAACCTGTTTTTTAACCTGGTGAACAACGCCATTAAGTACAATAACGAGAACGGCAGTATCATCATCAGCGGCGCCCAGGCTAAGGATAGCTACGTAATCAGCATCACAGATACCGGTATCGGCATCAGCGCCGAACAGTTGCCGCATATCTTTAACCGCTTCAAAAAATTCCGCCAGTCGTTAGAGCAGGATAGCTTTGGTTTAGGGCTCCCCATCGTTAAATCCATCGCCGAGTTTCACCACATCCAGATCAAAATCCACTCGGAAGAAGGGGTGGGAAGTACATTTGAATTGACTTTCCCGGGTAGGGTGGTGGAAGGGTAAAATAGTTTCAAAAAGTACCATTTGAAAAAATAGAATAGTATAGTATAGATTTCGTGAAGCAAAAATGCCGCTCTGGTTTTAAAAAGTTGTTTTTGTACCGATGAACTTTATAGTCTGCGCAAAAACGACTTTAAAAAAAGCGGCAAAAAATGATGGAATAATAAAGTATTTCAGGGCTTTTGGGGGCAAATACGTTGTTTTGAAAAATATTGAGTTTTAGGAGCTGGTTGATAGTTGATGGTGACATAGCTGTGCCACCATGATCATTTAAAAATTCCGGCATCTTTGTATGGCTTCATTCAAGCGTCCACACTTACTTTTTTTTGCTACCACGGGAGCGTAGACGCTCCAAATTTGGTTTCAGTCAAGCGTGGACGCTTGACCGGGCAGGAATCAACTCGCGCCATCAAATTGGTTATTGTTCCTAATCAAACTACGAGATTGCCACGTCGCCCATTACACAATTCCATGCTGCTCGTTGCAATGACAAACTATCCAAAGGGGGTGTCATGCTGAGCATCGTCGAAGCGTGGCGGGCAGGCCTCTACGCGCCAGTCTTCGACTACGCTCTGACTGACAGGCCCTTTTATCTCCACTTTTAAAATTGACGAATTTTGAAAGTGGAGATACCCCAAATTTTATAAACAAAAAAAGGACATGATCCTAAAACCATGCCCTTTTCTATCTTGATACCTGATACTCTGTACTTAGTAATGAATCTCTTAGTAACGGTAGTAATCAGCTTTAAACGGACCTTCAACGGTTACGCCGATGTATTCGGCCTGGTCTTGGTCTAATACTTCCAGCTCAACGCCAATTTTGGCTAAGTGTAAGCGGGCAACTTTTTCGTCTAAGTGCTTAGGTAATACGTAAACTTTGTTTTCGTATTTCTCAGGGTTAACCCAAAGTTCTAACTGGGCTAAAGTTTGGTTGGTAAAGCTATTGCTCATTACAAAACTTGGGTGACCGGTTGCACAGCCTAAGTTTACCAAACGACCTTCAGCTAAAACGATAACGTCGCTGCCGTCAATAGTATATTTATCAACCTGTGGTTTAATTTCAATTTTAGTGCTGCCATAAGCGCCGTTTAACCAGGCCATGTCAATCTCGTTATCAAAGTGACCGATGTTACAAACAATCGCTTTGTCTTTCAAGGCACGGAAATGCTCTTCGCGTACAATGTTCATGTTACCGGTAGCAGTAACAACGATATCAGCTTCGGCAATAGCGGTTGATAGTTTTTTAACTTCGAAACCTTCCATAGCAGCTTGCAGTGCGCAGATCGGGTCAATTTCGGTAACAATTACACGTACACCAGCATTACGTAGAGAATCTGCCGAACCTTTACCTACGTCGCCATAACCGCAAACTACACCAACTTTACCGGCCATCATTACGTCGGTAGCACGACGGATAGCGTCAACTAACGATTCGCGGCAACCGTATTTGTTATCAAATTTAGATTTGGTAACCGAATCGTTAATGTTGATAGCAGGAATTGGCAAGGTACCGTTCTTCATACGCTCGTACAGGCGGTGAACACCAGTAGTAGTTTCTTCTGATAAACCTTTAATACCGGCAACCAGTTCAGGATAACGATCGAAAACCATGTTGGTTAAATCACCACCGTCATCTAATATCATGTTCAATGGCTTGCGGTCTTCGCCAAAGAATAATGTTTGTTCTATACACCAGTCAAACTCCGTTTCGTTTAAGCCTTTCCATGCGTAAACAGATACACCGGCAGCAGCGATAGCCGCAGCAGCATGATCCTGAGTAGAGAAGATATTGCATGACGACCAGGTAACCTCGGCGCCTAAAGCCACCAATGTTTCAATTAACACGGCAGTTTGGATAGTCATGTGCAGACAGCCTGCAATACGCGCACCGGCAAGCGGCTGCGACGGACCGTATTCGGCACGCAGGGCCATTAAACCAGGCATTTCGGCCTCAGCCAGTTCTATCTCTTTACGGCCCCACTCGGCCAATGAAAAATCTTTTACTTTGTATTTAACAAAAGCGGTTTCTACTGATGACATATATTATCTTATTGATTTTCTGCAAAATTAACCAATAGGACGGAGAAAACCTAAAGATGGTTTTTCGCCCTAAAATGATTTAAACAGGTGGCTCCGCAGGAGCCGATTCCATTGATTAAAATTTTCTATAAACACGATGTTCCTATGGAACGAAATAGATCATTATTAGATGGCAATCCATACTTGAGTAGCTATCGATTACACACAAGTTTCTTTTGCCCTGGAAGGGCTACCTGTTTGTAGATTTCTGCAAAAAAAATGGCAATGTCCCGGATGGGACTACCCATAGTCTCCTGCTTTTCGAACGGGTAGCCTCTCCGAGGCAATTATGGTTTCGTTTGTTTTTCTACAAACAGGTAGTCCCGCTGGGATATAAAATTGAAATGACAGATATCGATAAAAAATAGATTGAGGAAAAAACTGAAAACGCCCTTTCCTACGATGAACTATACTAACTCTCCTGGGCGCAGGCATCGACAATTTCCGTACACTCCGTCAGGAGTACCCTGTTTATAGATAATCAAGGCCATTTCGGAGGCTCCGTAGGTGCCGCCCGAATTATTCGTGAATAACCCATGCAAGGTTAACCCTTATCGCTCAATGTTATTAGGCCGGGTATAAGTCAAATGCATTACGTTGATGTTACGCATGGCAAAAGCACCTTCGCAATAGCACAAGTAATAATTCCATTTGCGGATGAAGCGCTCATCGAACCCTAATTTTTTTACGGTAGATAAACTGGCATTAAACTGATCGTACCATAGTTTCAGGGTGTAAGCGTAATCCAGACCAAGGTCTTTAACATCAACCAAAGTCATATCGCCGGTGCGGTTGATGGCGGCGTTGATGGCCGCTACCGATGGCAGGAGCGAGCCGGGGAAAATATGTTTCTGAATCCAGTCTACCCCCTTGCGCAGGCTCTCGTAACGGCAATCCGGACTGGTAATTACCTGTATAGCCAGGATTCCCGATTTTTTTAGCAGTTCGTGGCAGCGGCGAAAGTACTCGTCCAAATATTTATGGCCTACCGCTTCCAGCATCTCTACCGAAACTATTTTATCAAAGGTGCCTTCAATCAGGCGGTAATCCTGCATCAGGATCTCTACTTTATCGCTTAAGCCGGCAGCTTTAACGCGCTCGTTAGCCAGTTTGTGCTGCTCTTCGGATATGGTGAGCGAGGTTACTTTGCAACCGTAGTTTTTAGCCATAAAAATGGCGTTACCACCCCAGCCGCTGCCAATTTCCAGCACATGGTCGGTTGGTTTTAAATGCAGCTGGCGGCAAAGTCTATCGTACTTGGCGTACTGGGCATCCTCTAAACTCAAACCCTCTTTATAAAAGTAGGCGGCAGAGTAAGTCATGGTAGGGTCCAGGAAGCTGGCAAAAAAATCGTTATTTAAATCGTAGTGTTCAGAGATGTTTTTGCGCGATCCGGTAATGGTGTTGGCCCGCTTGCTATGATAAATTTTATTGAACCATTTCAGCAAATTTAACCCTAAAGCCTGGGCTTTACTGCCCGATACGCCCGGGGCGTTTTCCACATTGAGTAAGATCCATTTAATTACGTTGGTAATGTTATCCGTATCCCAAAGGCCATCTACATAAGCCTCGCCAAAACCGATATCGCCGTACAAAATAACCCGTTTGTAAAACTCATCGTCAATGATATTCATCCGGCAGCTGATCTGGCCTTCGCCGGTACCCATAGCAAAGCTTTCGCCGTCGGGCAGGGTAAGGTGCAGGGTGCCCTTACTCATTTGGGACAGCGCTTTTAAAACAACATCCTGGTAGAAGCTGCTTTTCTTTACAAGGGTAAGTGTATCAGACATGGTAAAAATTGGGTATTGCTATATCGGTTTATTTTTAGGTATCTACGAGGTTTGTATCTGTTAAAGTTTTTTTGCCGGCCTATTATTTTACTCCCGCCGGGCGGTAAACATCGCGCTGCAAATCTGCATCGGCTGTTTTTTTATGGAAAGGCAGCTTTTTCAGCCACAGTTTTAAGGCCTGCCAATGAATAAGCCAAATCACTTGTAGCGTAATCAGCGGGAAGCTGAAAAAGTATTGCAGCATTTTTCCATCCGTCAACGGTACGCGTTTGCCGCTTAGTGTACTGATAAAGAAACGGGTACCATCCTGCTTAAAATCATCTATCCGGATGTTTAATTTTTCGCCGGGTATTTCCAGGTTAAAATCAAAAATGGTATCCATATCAATAAAGGGTGATACATAAAAATACTTAGTTGTATTTAAATGAAATTCGTTGCCATTACGGGTACCCGGACTCAAGAAATAAGGTTTCATCTCGTGGAAGGTATTACAAACTTCAACAACCGAACAAACAATTTCGTTTTGCTCGTTATAACAAAAATAAAACGATACGGGATTAAACTGGTAGCCCAACGTACACAGGTTGGTAAGTACCATAATACGGCCCTTGCCAATAAACACGCCGTTCTCTTTTAAATAAGCGATAATATGTTCGCGGACGTTTTTAGACGTATCAGGATTTTCGCGCGGTAATTGCAAGTGGTCTTTATCCCTGAAATTAAACAGGTTAAATTTATTACGACTGAACCAGGTCAGGCGTTTATGCAGGCTATCTATCTCATCCAAATCGAGATAGAACATAAAGATGTTATAATGAAAGCTGTGTTTTTTAGGTTCGAGCCGGTTATGCATTACCCGCGCCTTGTATAAACAGGAATTAAGAGGATCTCCCATAAAACAAGGTACGAAATAATTTGCCCGGCGGATGCTGTAGCATTAATAAGCTATGCTTTAAATCCCGGTTACTTTTTTGCGCCCTTGTATTTGCTCCAGTTAATCAGCAGCACGCTAAATAAAATAATCACCAGGCCTATGATCTGGATCAGGGTAATCTTTTCGTGGCCGAAAAATACGCCCAGTATCACCGCTATTACCGGGTTAACGTAGGCATAAGTACTTACCTGCGTTGCCGGCCTTACCTGCAGCAGCCAAACGTAAGCGCTATAGGCCGCTATTGATCCCATCAATATTAAATACCAAACAGAAAACCAGGCCTGCGCCGGAACGGTATGAAAGTCGGTTTTAGCCCACTCGCCGCTGATAAAGGTGCAGGGCACGAAGGCCAAACCCGCAAACATCATTTGCCAGGCGGTGCTCACCGTAGCCGAACCTTCTGTTGGATGGCTTTTTGAGTATAACGAACCGCCCGACCAAAACATGGACCCAACAATAAGCATAGCCAGGCCTGCAATGGTTTTACTATCTACATTGGTAAGCGAGCCTAAAACCTGTTCGCCAAAAAGCAACAGTACGCCGCCAAAGCCAATCACCAAACCAACTATGGTTGATGTGCTACTTAAATTTTCCTTCCACCGGGGTTTGTCCAACAAAATAAACCAAATGGGCGCTGCCGATACCATAATGGCCACTACCGCGCTGGGCATAAACTGTTCTACCCACAGCACAACGCCCATGGCTACAAACAGCAGCATTAACCCGGTAACGGCCGCGGTTTTTAATACAGATGGGTTAAAGATCTTTTCCTTCCGGATGATGCACCAGATCAGCAAAATAGACCCCGAAGCCAGAAAGCGCATACTGCCCAGCATAAACGGATGCAAACCCGCCAATGCCTTTTGAATGAAGAAGTAGGTAGATCCCCAAACAATATAAACCGTAGCAAAAGCAAGGGAAACTAACAGGACAGAAGGGGCGGCTTTTTTTGTCATAGCGTAATTGTGGCAGTGCAGGAGGTATTGATAGGCGAAGGTAAAAAAAGATTGCCAGTTAGCCGCCCTTTGTCGCATTCCACCAGCAAAGTTGTCGTTTTCGCACATTTTGGTAACCAATGCTTCGGCGTAATTTTGTTTAACATCAAAAACCAAATACCATGGCAGCAGATATTGTAGGTGAGTTAATAACCACACGTGCGAATTTTTTAACCGCGCTCAACAAGTTTAATCCCGATAATTTTAACACCATCCCGTTTGAAGGTAGCTGGACGCCGGGACAGGTAGCCGAACACGTTTTTAAATCGCTCGATCATAGTCCGCAGCTACTCAGCGGCCCCTCCAAACCAACCGAACGCAACCCGGAACAGAATGTAGCCGGCATCCGCCGGATGTTTTTAGATTTTTCCACCAAAATGAAATCGCCCGATTTTATTTTGCCGTCTGATGAACCGAAGGATCTGGCATCCTTAACAAAAAAATTAGGCGATACGCTTCAGGCCGTTATCGATGCCGCTAAGACCATCGACGTAAATTTAACCATCGTCGGCTTCGAGTTCCCGGGTTCAGGACCAATGACACGGATAGAGTTATTGAACTTTTTATCAGTCCATACCCAAAGGCATACGCATCAGTTGGAGGCGATTGCGGGGAGGATTTAAACAAAAGGGGTGTCATCCTAAGATGCAGTGAAGGAGTTTCCCCTCTTGAGAGGCGACGCACAGAAGTGACAAGGAGCAGAAACTTTCATAGGGGTGTGTCCTTCAACAAGCAAGTCGCAGAAGGACACACCCCTGACCCCTCTCAAGAGGGGAAGCGCGGCTTTTTACGCCTTAGTAAATATCCTCTTTAGTGGATCCCTACCTTATTATCGTCAAACTCCCCGAAATAACCGAGCGACCTAACTTGGGATTGATGATGTAATAATAAGTGCCCACCGGCAATTGCTGCCCGTTATAGGTACCATCCCAGGGCTTGGGATAACCAATTGATGAGAAGATCCTGAACCCATAACGGTTAAAAACATCTACCGTAACATCGGGATAGGTATCCAGGTATTTAATGTACCAGGTATCATTTGTACCGTCGTTATTGGGTGTGAAAGTATTGGGCACAACCGGGGCTTTCAGCACGTTTACTTTTACTATGGCCGATGCCGTACAGCCATTGGCCGATGTTACGGTCAGCATGTATGATACCGCATCTTTAGGTGTAGCAACCGGTTGTAAAATCACATCGCTGCTTAATGCGGTTGCAGGGCTGCCGTCTGCTAAAGTCCATTTGTATTTTAGAGGTTTGGTGCCATCGGCGGTGGCTTTAAGGGTATAAGATGCACCTTCCAGCATCGTGAAATCGGCACCGGCGCTAACGGTTGGTGTAGAGTAAACAGTCACATCCTGTTTAACGGTATCCTGGCAGCCATTGGCCGATGTAAAAATATAGGTTACAGGAAATATGCCTGCTCCCGACACCGCCGGATTAAATAATCCCGTTGACGATACCCCTGTTCCGGTAAAAACGCCGGTCCCGCTGAAGCCTTTTTTATCTTCTACAATCTGTACCGCGCCGGCTTCCTGACAAAGTGTGCCGATGGTAGATACGCTGACTTTAGGATTGGCTTTTATGGTGATTGTCATATCATAAGGAGCCGATGAGCAGGCATCGCCGCCGGTATAAACAATCATCCTCACTTTGTAGGCTTTGGTAGCCGGGGTGTTAAAATAATCGTATTTATGATAGTATAATTTATTGGCCGATAGCTGGTCTTTAGTGTAAATGGTAGCAACGGTGGGGTTATTGGCATAATCAAAATACCACACTACTTTGGTGATGTTCCCAAAGCTTGGCCCCGAGCCGGTAATATCAAACACCACACCTTCACTGCTACATAGCGTAGTTGAATTTTTAACCGCGAATATTGCCTTTGGGTTATCGCCGTTAACGGTAAAAGTTGTGTCCTTTGTAACTGTACAACCGTAGGCAGATGTGGCTTTTAAAATAAGGTGGTAATTGGCCGCCGCGGCGTATTTATGGCTGGGGTTTTTATCGGTAGATGTACCGCCATCGCCGAAATTCCACAAGTAGGTAATTGCGCTGCCGTCTGCAATAGTGGAGGTGTTGGTGAATGTTGCAGCAGCATCGTTTGTACAAACATCGGGCAGGGTAATTTTAATTTGAGGCAGGGGATAAACACTCACTGTTTTGGCTGCCGATGTATTTTCGCAACCGGTGCCGATGGTTACTTTCAGCGTGACCGGGTAATTCCCCACGGCTGCGTACTGATGCGTTACCGGCGAGTTATCGGTATGGATCTCCGTCTTACCATCGCCAAAATCCCAGTTACGCACGGTGATCGTTCCCTCGCCAGCGGTCGAATTATCGGTGAAGGTTACCGTCCTTGTACTGCAATCCGCCGCCGATGCCGTAAAAATAGCCTTCGGCACCGCACTGACGTGGACTTTAGTTTGCGTTGTTGATGTACACGTACTGATACTGCCATAAACGGTGAGCGTAACCGTATAATCTTTAGCCACGGTATAAGTATGCGTAGGGTTTTGCAGCTTTGAGGTAGTGCCATCGCCAAAATCCCATACCCATTTGCTGATGGTGGTGCCCGATGATGTTGATTTATCGGTGAAAGCCGTGGTACCGCCCAGACAGGTATTGGCATCCACGCCAATGGCTGCCGTCGGTCCGCCGTTTACGGTAAGCGTTAATTGGTTGGATGCCGTTACGCAACTGGCCGAGCCAATATTATCGGCAATAGCCGTAACCAGGCGGTAATAGTAAGTCCCCGCTGTGGCAGGTGCTGTAACGGTGAAGGATGTTTGTGTCCCAGCCGCGCCCTGGTCTACCCAAGCGCCGTTAACATAGGCTTGCAGTTTTTGCACGTGGTTACCCGTTAGGGTACTGGTAGCTTTTATAGTATATTGTTGCCCGCTTCCTGCGCAGGTAGCTTGTGTGGTTGACGAGGAGTTATCATCATAAACAACGGAGATGCTTTGCGCATCATACGGACTAAAGGTCAAATCATCAATAGCAAAATCATTACCTTGTGTACCGCTGGCGTTACTGATTAATTTGATAACCACCCCATCTGTACCGGCGGGCAGGGTAAAATTGGCCGAGTAAAATTTCCAGGTACGGTTAGTCACATCGCCGGTAGAGATGCCGGAGCCAAGTTCAGTCACCCCGTCTGATGCGTAGATATGGAAAACCATGTTGGGCAGTATCCCGCCGGTTTGCAGCACATTTTCTATCCACACCCCAAACTGGTAACTGGTATTGCCGCACAGGCCGGGCACCTTACGGGTAAAAACGGTACCGGCTTCAACGTTACCGTTCACCACCATCATATAGCCGCCTGAGTTACCGGTATGATCTGTACTGGTAATAAACGAACCGTGGGTAGTGGTATTACAAAGATTGGTAATGGTGTAACCGTTTTCGCCAACCTGGCCGGATGGGTAGTATGTATAAGTAGTCGATCCTGAATCGGCAGCTAAAGCGGGACCACGCACTGCCGAGCCGGAGCCGAAGGTGATGTGCACCACCGGGTCGCCTAAGCTTTGGGCTTTGCCTGTGGCACATACTAACAGCAGGCCGCAAAGCAACGTTAAACCAATCAGGGATTTATTTTTTATTAACAGGGGCATATCACCAAAACTCCTCCGCTCACCAAAACCGAAATTTTTGAGAAAAAAAACAGGCACCTGTAACCGCAGGTGCCTGAGAGCACTTATGAAAAAACAATCTATACACACACGTCGATCTCAACCACCGCTCCGTTGTATATTGATATAAATATCAGGACATTGGCAGCGCTAATCAATCATCTATCGGTGAACGGGCATTATGTATGGATGAATGCCTTTTTTGAGGAAAATGGTGTTAAAAAGTGTTAAAAAAGGGCAAAAAACTTGTTTTTACCAACCTTTTATCCACCAGGCGTAAAAGCCTGGAAACTCCAGCCGCCATTGGTGTTCGTTGTGCTCTTCGCCTTTTAAAATGACCGGGGGCGGCATGCTGGCTGCCGATACTTTTTTAGTCCGCAGCAGCGAATCCATTTTTAATACAATCTCGTTTTCGTTCCCTTCCTTATCGCCGCAGGCAAAAAAGAAGCGGGATTTTGGGGAGATTTTAGCATCGCTAACAAACTGGTTAATTTCGGGATTGATCCATAAAGCCGGCGAAAATACTCCGGCGGCACCAAAAATCTGAGGATATTTTAAGGTAGCGTAAAAGCTGATTAGTCCACCCATTGAGCTGCCTGCAATGGCCGTATGTTTAGCATCTGTTTTGGTGCGGTAGTGGTTATCGATATATGGCTTTAAATTTTGCACCAAAAATTCCACGTAGGCTGGTCCTTCGGCACTACCGTAATCGCTTTTGTAGGGTGAATATTCTGAGATTCGTTTCATCCCGCCGTGATCAATCCCCACTACGATAGCCTGCTGATTTACCGGCAGGGCGCTCAGGATAGAATCTACATTCCAACTTTGCTTTTTGTTGAGTCCTTTGTTATACAGGTTCTGCGCATCGTGCATGTACAATACCGGGTATTTTTTGTTCGATGTGCGATAATCGGCCGGGAGGTAAATTCGCAAATCGCGCTGGCGTTGCAGTTGCGGAATCTCTAAACTAACGGTGACGTAGCGGGTAGTATCAACCGTAACTTTCTGTGCCATTGCACCGAAAATGATGGTGCCCGAAATAAATAAGGTTGCAATCAGTTTTTTCATCCGAATATTGTTAACTGCGAAATATACAAGATTATTAGTCGTATGGAACAATGTTTTTTTGTGGATGCGATGCAACTAATTGGCGCTGCGCTGCATCTTGTAGGTATTATTGGTATTTATGCGCAAAATCTACTTATCTCTCGCTTTCATGGCTTTAGGTGCTTATGGCTTTGGCCAAACGCCCGATCCCAACAAAAAATTTTCGCCTCAGCAGTTAAAGGATGACCTGGCCTTTGTAAAGCGACAGCTTTTTAATGCCCATGCCGATCCGTTTAGCCGCGTGTCCAAAACCGATTACGAAAAATCGTTCGCCGGGCTGAATGCCGGGTTAAAAGATTCCCTCACCGCTACCGATTTTTATAAATACATTAGAGGCACATTCTGCTGGCTGAATGACGAACACGCAGGTTTTACCATTAAACCTGCCCTGCAAACCAGCGAGTATAAAAATGGCAACATTTGGCTACCCATCACCCTCTCGCAAAAAGGGACCACCTATTTTATCGATAAGGTGCTGATCCCGAATACCGGTTTGCAAAAAGGTATGCGGGTAATTAAAATTAACGGCGACTGGATAGCGCCTGCCGTGGTTGCAGCCAGCGGCAATGCTAATGGATATGAAAGCCAGCAGCATCAAAAAGCCTTAGACCAATTTGGTTATTTATATACCTTAACGCAACGCACCAACCATTCCAGCTTCAATATTGAAACCACGGGCAAAAAGATCATTACCCTACCCGGTACTAACTTAAAAACCTGGCAGGATTATATTATCGCGCAAACCGGCCGTACGGAAGACGATGAGCGCATTTCCTACACCCGCTACGGCAGCAGCGGCTATATTAACGTGCCTGCATTTGATGCGCGAAACGACCATCAAATGGATTCGCTAAAAGGTGTCTTCACCAAAATATTCACGCAAATAAAAGCCGACGATATTAAAGCCGTGTTTATAGATGTCAGCAAAAACGGTGGCGGTAATTCGGCCGTGGGCGATATGCTGATCAGCTTTTTTTACGACAAGCCATGGAAGGGTTACCAATGCAACTTCCGCCGCAGCGATGAATACCTGGCACTCATCACATCCTGGGGAATCAAAGATCCCCAGTATGCCGCCTACAAACCCGGCACCTTGATTCACAGTGATTCATCGGACGAGTACCCTTTTAACCCTAACCCCGCCAGGTACAACGGTAAAGTTTATGTGATGGTAGGCAGCGGCACTTTCTCGAGCGCTATTATGTTTGCCACCACCATTAAAGATAATCACATAGCTACGCTGATTGGCCAGATCCCGCCCGATGGTCACCCTAACCATTTTGGTGAGTTGTATAGTAACACTTTACCTAACACTAAAATCGATCTGCGTTTTGGCGTAAAGGAATGGATTCGACCGGCTGGTAAAGCCGGTAAAAATATTTTGCAGCCTGATGTTTTGGTGGATTTGAGTAAAGGAGTGGAGGGGGTGATTAGAGCAGTGGTGAAGTAGGCAGAATATTGCATGCTTACGATGTCAAACGTCGTTCTTTTCCTTGATGAAAAGAACCGAGACTTAGCGTAGCGATCTCATGAAATAAATCAAGACAGCAAAATGCTTCCTTTGCCGCACATGCCTTTGCCCTGCAAATCAGTCAGAACCACAGGGCGGTACCTTCGGGCCCTGCTTCGCACCCACAGGCCTGCGCTTCAGCCCGAAGCTAATGCCCTCCCCACTACACAGGCTTTCACGTTCTGTCTGATTTCGTCCGGAAGCGGTTTGCTGTCGATCTAGAAGGTGAGTCTGATATGCTATGCGACTCAACAATGAGCGTGGGGCCGCGAAAAAACCGGGTCCCCACGACTGTCGGGACGGGAATGCCGTTTCAAATCCGCCTCCGGCGGGAAAATTTGAAACGCAGGGAGCGGGGAAGGATTTTTTTCGCTTGATTTTTTGTTACTTTTTTATCAAGAAAAAAGTAAGGCGCTGTGATCAATCGCGTGGGCTATTGTTAGAGACAGATAATTATCTGTCTCTACGTCTGGATGGTTTCGTTAAAACAACCCCTCAATAATCTTATCAGCTGTCAAGCCTTCGGCTTCGGCGTGGTAACTGCGTACAATGCGGTGGCGCAGGATGGGTTTGGCAATGGCTTGTACGTCTTCAATATCAGGCGAATATTTACCGCTGATGACCGCGTGGCATTTTGCCCCTAAAACCAAAAACTGCGATGCCCGTGGACCAGCGCCCCAGCTCAGCATTTTTTTAACCTGCGGGGTGGCCATATCGCCTTGCGGGCGGGTTTTGGCAACTAATTTAACGGCATATTCCAGCACGTTATCGGCCACAGGGATGTTGCGGACCAATTGTTGAAAATAAACAATCTGCTCGGCGTTCAACACTTTATTAACGGTTTGTTTTTCGGCACCGGTGGTGTTTTTAACTACCTGCAGCTCCTCGGCAAAGGTTGGGTAATCTAACCAAACGTTAAACATAAAACGGTCTAACTGTGCTTCGGGCAGTGGGTAGGTACCTTCCTGTTCAATAGGGTTTTGGGTAGCCAGTACAAAAAATGGCGCGGCCAATTTATGGGTAACCCCGGCGGCAGTCACCGCTTTCTCTTGCATGGCTTCTAATAGCGCGGCCTGGGTTTTGGGCGGTGTACGGTTAATTTCATCGGCCAAAATAATGTTCGAAAAAATTGGACCGGGGATAAATTTAAAGTTACGGTCTTCGCCTAAAATTTCAGACCCGATGATATCCGAAGGCATCAGATCGGGCGTAAACTGAATGCGGTTAAAATCCAGATCCAACACCTGCGATATGGTTTGCACCAACAAGGTTTTAGCCAAACCGGGCACACCAACCAATAAACAATGCCCGTTACTGAAGATGGAGATCAGTACAGATTTCACCACATCATCCTGCCCAATAATTACTTTCCCTATTTCGGATCTAATTTGCTGAAAGGCTTTTTTTAAAGCATCGGCTGCTTCAACTTCAGTGTGGTGTTGCATCGTTTATATTACGGTTTAACTTGTGCGCTTGTGGTTTCATTAACCCACGACTTAAGGGCAGGACATTCCTGGTACTCTGCATCAATACGGATAAAAGTTTCCTTACGTTTCTTCTCAAACCACTGGCTAACGGTACGGTTTACCTTGTCCTCGTAAGCCAATTCCTTCAGTTTAGGGAAATCTTTTTCCATGCTGGCCTTATGTGCATCGGTTACGGACTTAAGGTATAAAATTTTATACGTTTTTCTGCCATCCTGCGACGTAAATAATACCGGGTGCGAAATTTGACCAACTTTCATGGTATCAACAACCAAAGCAACCTGCGGGTCAAGCTTATCGGTAGGGATATAAGTACTGCGGCTTTGTACATCTTCCAGGTTAATCATCATACCACCGTTAAACTTGGTGTCTTTGCTATCCGAGTAAAAAGCGGCAGCGTTGCTGAAATCAACCTTTTTATTATCGTTTAAGATTTTATAAATACTATCGGCTTTAAATTTTGCACGGCTAATACTGGCTTCGGTTAGCGATGGCATAATCAAAATGTGGCGCGCGTGTACCTGCTCGCCCCGGCGCTCAATTACCTGGATAACGTGGAAACCAAACTCACTCTCAAACACCGGCGACATTTCGCCCGCTTTTAATTTAAAGGCGTTGGCGGTAAATTCTTTCACCATTTGGGTACGATCGAAAAAGCCCAGATCGCCGCCTTCAACAGCCGAACCATCCTGCGAGTATAAACGCGCCAGTTTACCAAAATCCTCACCGTTTTTAATACGGGTACGTATTGCATCTAATTTAGATCGGTATTCTTCTTTCTCGTCTTTATTTAAAGTTGGGGTGAAAACAATCTCGCCCACCTGCACCTCTTTGTTGTAAGTTGGCAAGCTGTCTTTAACAGCATCGTAATATTTCTGCACATCCTGCGGGGTAACATTTACCTTTTCGGTGATTTTTTGCTGCATGCGCTGCGATACCAACAACTCGCGGATATCGTTACGGATCTCATCTTTATACTGAATTACCGAACGTTTTAAAAAGCTTTCCAACTTTTCGCGGCCACCGGCATTTTGCTCCATACGGCGCATACGGCGGTCAACCTCGCCATCAACTTCATCTTCTTTCACGGTAACGCTATCAATAACGGCCTGCGCCGCCAACAGTTTTTGGGTAACCAACTGCTGTAAGATATTGCATTTATATCCCGGCGGCAGGTTTGCACCACCGTAAACATACTGCGCGTATTGCGATTCGATATCGTACTGTAAAATAATATTGCTGCCTACAACCCCGGCCACTTTATCAAGCGAACGCTTTTGTGCGTTTGCAAACGTTGCTGTTAATATTAAACTTAAAACGGCTATGCCTAACTTCTTCATGTACTCCTTTTTATAAAAACGCCTAAGCCCATTGAAGGCTTAAATTTCAGCCCCCGAATTTCGTAAATTAATTTGATTATGAAGCTATAACAATCTTAATACAATATTATTATGCTTGATAATGCGAATATGACCATAAACCATGGAACACTTTAGCTACTTTTGGTTAAATTTTGTTAAATAATGATTGTCGAAAACCCGCTTGCGCTATCGTACATTTTACCCGCCGATGTGTTTTTTTTAAACACAGACAGGCAGGCTATGGCCGACATGCAGCCGGTAACGACAGAAAATGCCACTGAAATCAGGGTAGAAGAACCCGTTGTTGCTTATCAGGCGCCTGAGCCAATAACTACCGCACCAATCATCCCTAAGGTTGTTGAACAGCCAACGGTTGCCGCGCCGGCAATCCCTAAAATTGAGATAAGGCCAGCGCCAGTTGCTCAAGTACCGGCAATGCCAGTTACTGCTACTCCAACTGTTGCAACCACTCCAAACTTCGCCTACCTGGGCGATTTTGCGCAAAAGTTTTTGGTTATTGTGAGTTATCCTAACCAAGATGTGATGGAAGCCGGGCATTTAAAGGCGCTGGAAAGCACCATCACCCGGAAGGAGATGAGCATGGGCGATGTAGCCATCTTCAACATCGGTAAATATCCGGGTACCGATCTGAAAGCTATCGCCCGCTTTTTTAAGCCTAAGCGCATGCTGTTATTAGGTCGCGATAGTTTTCCAATCGGACTGGCAGATCAGCCTCTTAACCAATTGACTTTGTTAGGTACCTGCCAATTGCTTTACAGCGATAGCTTTACCGATATGATGGGAAATAAAGAAAAAACCAAAGCCTTTTGGGAACAAATGAAAATGCTTTAATTATGCCGCACCAATTAGTTTTTGCCACCAATAACCGCCACAAGTTAGAAGAGGTTTCGGCCAAAATAGGCAATGAATTTACACTGCTTACGCTTGATGATATTGGCTGCACCGCCGAAATTGACGAAACCGGTACCACCTTTGCCGAGAACGCATCCATAAAAAGCCGCTTTATTTACGATAACTATCAAACAAACTGCTTTGGCGATGACAGCGGACTGGAAATTGACGCGCTGAATGGTGCACCGGGCGTTTACTCGGCCCGTTATGCAGGTACGCATGGCAACCATGCCGCCAATATTTATAAGGTGCTGGAGAACATGACGGGTATGGAGAACCGCAAAGCCCGTTTCCGTACCGTGATCTCACTGATCTGGGACGGCGAAGAACATTTCTTTGATGGCACGGTTGAAGGTACCATCCGCACCGAAGTTGCCGGTAATGGCGGCTTTGGTTACGATCCTATTTTTCAGCCCGATGGTTATGAGATCACCTTTGCCGAAATGAGTATGGAGGAAAAAAACGCTATTAGTCACCGGGGTAGGGCAATGGAAGGGTTGATTGCGTTTTTGAAGCAGCGATAACATCTGGGTTATTTAACCACAAAGAACACAAAGACTTGTGTTACAGGCTAACACAAAGGTCACAAAGCTTTTGTTACGTCATAAAAGCTTTGTGCTCTCTGTGTTTTTTTTGTCATTGCAAATCTCAGTGTTCTTTGTGGTTAAATTCGACCGAAAAGATCACCCATCTTGTGCTTAAATAAATTACCCTTACCTTTGCCGTAATGAGAAGAACTACACCAAACCGTGTGTTTGAAAACGTAAGTATTATTGATATTGCCGAAGAAGGTAAAGGCGTAGGCAAAACCGAAGACCTGGTGCTTTTTGTAGAAAAAGCCGTTCCCGGCGATGTGGTGGACGTAGAAGTATATCGCAAAAAGAAAAACTTTGGCGAGGGTAAGATCGTATCGCTTAAAAAAGCATCCGAACATCGTACCACACCCTTCTGCGAGCATTTTGGTACCTGCGGTGGCTGCAAATGGCAGCACATGACCTACCCAGCGCAATTGCAGTTTAAACAAAAAGCCGTGTACGATGCCTTGACCCGCCTGGCCAAGATAGATGCCGAAGATATGCTGCCTATAGTACCATCTCCCGAGGATAGATATTATCGGAATAAATTAGAGTTTACCTTCTCGGATAAGCGCTGGCTGTATGATGGCGAAAACCGCGACGATCAGCAACTGGATATGAACGCGCTGGGCTTCCACATTCCCGGTCGGTTTGATAAGATATTGAATGTGAACCACTGCTACCTTCAGGCCGATCCGTCTAACCAGCTACGCAACAGCATTAATGATTTTGCCCGTCAGCATGGTATTAGTTACTACGGCATAAAGGCGCACACCGGATCGTTACGAAACCTGATCATCCGTACATCGAGCACCGGCGAACTGATGGTGATTGTAGTTTTCGCTTTCGCAAGCGAAGACGAGGTGAATTTGCTGATGAACTTCATCGATAAAGATTTCCCGCAGATTACCTCCTTATTATATATCCTGAACGAGAAAAAGAACGATACCATTTTTGATCAGGAGGTAAAAGTTTGGCGCGGACCGGAATATATCCATGAAGAAATGAACGGTATTAAATTCCGTATCGGACCAAAATCATTTTATCAAACTAACTCCGTACAAGCCCTGAAACTGTACGAGATCACCCGCGATTTTGCCGGATTTAAAGGCAATGAACTGGTGTACGATTTATACACCGGCGCAGGTACCATTGCCAATTTTGTGGCCGGTAGCGTTCGCGAAGTGGTTGGGGTAGAGTATGTGCCATCGGCCATTGAGGATGCTAAGGTTAACTCGGGCATCAACAACATCGGCAACACTAAATTTTACGCCGGCGATATGAAGGACGTGCTAAACGCCGAATTTGTAGCTGAACACGGCAAGCCGGACGTGATTATCACCGACCCGCCCCGCGCAGGTATGCATGCCGATGTGGTAGCCCGCCTGATGGAGATTGAAGCCGAAAAAATAGTATACGTAAGCTGCAACGCCGCCACACAGGCCCGCGATTTGCTGGTACTAAAAGAGAAATACAACGTAAGCAAAATACAACCGGTAGATATGTTCCCGCATACGCAGCATGTGGAGAATGTGGTGTTGCTGGAGTTGAAGGCAGAGATTAGTTAATTGAAGATTAGGAACAAAAGCCGGGTGTCATCCTGAGCATTGTCGAAGGAGGGAGCGAAGGCCTGCCCGCCATGGTTCGACTATGCTCACCATGACACCCTTTAGTAAAGAGCCATGGATCCCGAAGAATTATTATTTGACGCCAACGGGCCTAAGAAGCAAAGTCCGCTGAAGAGTTTGGAAATTGATTTGCGACTGTACAGCGAATCGCTGCGCGAGATTGCGGTAGAGATTATGGTAGAAGGCATCTCCCGTCATCCTATTTTTGTGGCCCATCAGCACGAGGTTGCCCTTGGCGAACCTGTAATGGAAAAAGAAGACCTCAACACCGATTGGAACATCAACGCCAGCATGCTGGAAGAATTTATAGAACGCGGCATTATTAAAAAAGAATTAAAGCAACGTTTTTTGGATACCTATAAAGATCCGCACGATTTTATGTGCGTATTCGCGATAGTGCCCGAGGGGGCAAACTTTGTGTTTTTCCCATATTCGGAAGAGTAGTGAATTATGGGCTTCTTTTTCTTATTCATGATATTCTTTCGCTGGTTTTCTTTTCAGCTGTGTTATGTATTATCGGCCTGTTTAACCATTCAAAATCAATAGGGAAATTCCTAAAAGTATTATGGCTGGCATTTGGAGGCTTAATTGTTTTTGGAATTGTTTTGATTGTAGTAACGAACCTTTGGGCCGATTTTAGGGATGTGCATAAGAAAGACTTATATGGTGAATATGTAATAGATCGACGTATGTTCCGGGGTAAGCAGGCCGATTGGCAATACAACAATTACCGTTTTGAACTCACAGAAAAGGGAGAAATATTATTTCACATTACAGATAAAAGCAGGATCATTAAAACGGAAGTTTGTCAAATTTCTTTTGTGGAAAACTACCGGCACCCGAGATTGAAAATAGCTGTAACCGATTCTACATTCAACGTTATAGATGGCATTCCTACACTTTACGTAAACGGTTCAGATTTCTATTACGTTTTCGAATCAAGCAGGTATGGTAATATGTTTTTCACTAAAGGAAAATGGAAACCTTTAGATTAGCATTCCCCCTTTAGGGGGTAAGGGGGTCTAACAGCGCCTTCAAACTCTCAATAGTATCTGCTTCCTCCTTAGGCTTATCCTGCCGCCAGCGTAAGATGCGCGGGAAACGGAGCGCCACGCCCGATTTATGCCGGTTTGATTTATTGATCCCTTCAAACCCGATCTCAAAAACCAGTTCGGGCTTTACAGTACGTACGGGACCAAATTTTTCTAAGGTGTTGCGCTTGATAAAATAATCAACCTTGTTAATCTCGGCATCGGTTAAGCCAGAGTAGGCTTTGGCAAAAGGGACCAGCTTATCACCATCCCAAACGGCGAAGGTATAATCGGTATACAGATCTGCCCGGCGACCATGACCTTTTTGAGCATAGATCATCACCGCATCAACCGATAACGGATCGATCTTCCATTTCCACCAATCGCCCCGGCGACGGCCTACCTGGTAATGGGCGCTTTTGCGTTTCAGCATAATACCTTCGGCCACCATCTCGCGCGATCGGCTACGCACTTCGGCCAGTTCATCCCAACTTTTAAAATCAATTAAAGGCGAAATTCTGAAAATATCCGGGTAAGATGTGGCAGCTTGCAGTTGTTCTAAAATAGCCCTGCGTTCGGTTTGGGTTTTGGGGCGAATATCTTCGCCTTGATATTCTAAACAATCGTAAACAATCAGCGCTACCGGGCTATCGGCCAAAATTTTCTTACTCAAATTTTTACGCCCGATACGGGTTTGTAATATGGCAAAAGGCAAGGGTAGGCCCTCGGCAAAACTCAAGATCTCACCATCAAGTACGGTACCATCCGGCAGTTCATTTAAAAACGCATGCAATTCAGGGAATTTTTCGGTGGCCAGATCCTCGCCGCGGCTCCAGATGAAGATCTCGCCCTTCCGTTTGATCAATTGCGCACGGATGCCGTCCCATTTCCATTCGGCCTGCCAATCTGTAGCATCGCCTAAGGCTTGCTGCAGTTCGTCGGTCGATTTTTGTACTGTGGAAGTTTCCTGTATAGGATAAGCTAAAAAGAAAGGATAAGGGCGCGAAATATTTTCGTCTGCATTCTGCTCCTCGGTTAATTGCGAATAGGTATAAGTGTCCGGCATCCAGCTGCCCATCAAGCGGTGGGTAAGTACGGTAGGTTCAATATCCGTAACATCGGCCAGGGCCTTAATTACCAAATTGGTAGATACGCCTATGCGGAAGCTGCCGGTAAGCAGTTTATTAAATACAAAACGTTCCTGGGTATCCAACATAGCCCAGGCGTTAATCAGCCATTGTTTGCGTTCTTCTTCGGGCCTTTTAGCAATCTCATTAATCTCGCCTACCCATTCTGTCAGCGTTTTATCACTGCTACCGGGGGCTTCGGGCATCAGCAAAGCCATGGTTTCAGCCAGATCACCGACTACGTGGTAGCTTTCTTCAAAAAGCCAGCCCGGTATGTTAGATGCCTCCAAGGCGTAGTTGCGTACCAGGGTTGAGTTGATGGGGCGCTTTGGCCGGCGACCGGTGAACAGGGCCAGCATGTTCATCTTATCGTCGTCGGGCACGCGGTTAAAGTAATCTTTAAGCACGGCCACCTTTTCGTTGGTTTTGTTGGTCTCGTCGAGCGATTGAAAAAGTTGGGCGAATGCTTTCATGCTACCTGATAAAGCAAATGGCAAGGCAATTTGTTTTATTCGCTATCCCGGCTTCTACAACTTTCCAAAAACTGGAGCCTTTCCAAGGCGGTTGTCTATTTATTTATACAACACTGTCTATTATTACAGAATAGTGTATAATAATATACACGGCAAAAAATAATAATTAATAGATCCCCTGGAAAAAACCGGAGAGCGAAACATCAAAATAATAGCAAACCTTACGTAAAGTGTCTAATCGTACGTCTATCTTACCCGACTCCAGGCGGGCTATATTAATGTTAGTTTCGCTATAAAACTTCTCTTGTGTAACCTGATTTTGCCTGCGAAGGCGTTTTATTTGCAGGGATACTTTCTTTTTAAAGGCTTCTTCTGAATTGTTAAGATACTCAAAATCAGTTAATAACATAATTATAGTTTGGTTTAATTGGCGGTTACCCGGGTTTTAAATATATAAATTTTGCCCGGACAAATAAATTTATAAAAAATCATAACCTTTTACAAATTCTGACGTATAAGTAGTTGTAGCGATGGATTAATGGCTTTACATTTGTTCTTATAGATACATCTCTACCAAGATATTACAGGAATATAAGATATATATCATCTACCTGTGAAAAACTTTATTTTGAATTCTCAGACGCCCAAGCTGAGGTTTTTTGTTCTTTGTTTTGGGTTTAATCAATAGTTTAAATTAATTAGGGGAAAGGGAGCTTCGCAAGAGCTCTCTTTTTTTGTGTCCAAATTTTCAGCGATTCCAAATTTTGGATCATCCGAATAGGTACAATTGTTAATCTATTAAAGTATTACCTTTAATGAAAATCTATCCAACTAATGAACCGCGCCTTCACCTTTACTATCATTTTCGTTTTTGTTATTACTGGTATTGCCAAAGGGCAAATCGGCAAAATTTTCGATAACCTAAGTTTGCCGAGTAAAATTTTAAAGGCCGACCGCAAGTATGCAATTTACCTGCCCCCTGACTATGAAACTTCGAACCGGAGTTACCCGGTACTTTACCTGCTGCACGGCGCCGGCGACAACCAAAGCGGCTGGACCCAGTACGGCGAATTATTGACAATTGCAAATAAAGCAATTAACGATGGCGTTGCCACTGCTATGATTATTGTTACGCCCGATGCGGGTGGCGAAAAGCAGGGATATTTTAACGAACCGGACTGGAGCTACGAAGATTTCTTTTTTAAAGAGCTTGTACCTTACATCGAGAAAAACTACCGGGCAAAAGCTGATAAACGCAACCGGGCAGTAGCGGGGCTATCAATGGGAGGCGGAGGCGCTTTCATGTACGCCTTACATCATCCGGAGTTGTTTTCATCGGCTTGCCCTTTAAGTGCTTCCCTGGTAATTAATAGTTTTGAAGAATTTAAATCAAGGTTTAAGGCGCAGCCGCAGATTGCGGACTCAACCATCGTAAATAATTTTAACCGGTATACTATTTTAGGTTTGATAGGTAGCATGCCGGATCAGCAGAAGAACAGTGTGCGCTGGTATATTGATTGCGGCGACGATGATTTTTTATCTGAAGTAAACACTACCGTACATGTGCTGATGCGCAAAAAGAATATCCCGCACGAGTATCGCGTTCGCGATGGTGGGCATACCTGGTCGTATTGGCGGGAAGCTCTGCCCAAAGTACTGGAATTTGTATCGATCCCCTTTCGCAATCCCTAACTGACCCATAAAAAAGAGCGACTCCCAACCGGAAGCCGCCCTTTCTATCTTAATAACGATTTAAAATTACTTCGCCATTTTATCTTTCAAAGCTTTCATCCAGTAACCGCCGATTACGCTACGAGCCTGGAAACCTACCATTTTACCGGTAGTGGTTTCGTGCCAATCGCTAATAGGTACGCGCGATGAGGTTTCCTGTACAAATTTAAATACCGGTGCCAGCAGCGCATCAAAATCGCTTTTCTTATCGCTCATGGCAGCAGTCCACATAATCCAGTCAGATTTGGTGTATGTTTTACGGCTATCTAACGGTAAACCAAACTCGTTTTGGTGAGTCATGTAAAAGGCAAACTCGGTATCGTAAACTTTCTGCGGGAACAGGTTTAACTTCAACAACTTATCCCAAACCATATTATATTTCTGGCTCCAGCTGTCTTTGTTACCAAACACTAACGAGTAGTGGTCACCGGCATCATCTTTTTCCACCCATTTGCTGGCGTAATCTTTAGCCATTGCGCCGTATTTGGCAGCAGCCTTGGTATCGCCAATAGCCTGCGCCATTTGCGCATAAGCGCCGATAGCCACAATAGCTTTTACCGATAAATTAGCATTATGCGCCAGGTGACCGGCAAAATCATCGGTACACAATTGGTTACCCGGATCGAAACCCACTTCGGCCAGGTAATCGGTCCAGGTGGTTAGGGTTTTCCAGTGTTTTTTAGCGTAGGCGATGTTGCCCTGATTTTTAACGATGGCTGCCGTCAGGATTACCATATTACCGCACTCTTCAACCGGCATATCTTCGCCGTAGGTTTGGCCGTTAGCTAATGGATAGGTCCCTAAATCGTGCGCGGCGATCGGTTTTTTCCATTTACCGCTTTCGCTGTAGTAAAAAATTCCGTTCAGCATGCCTGCCATCAGGTTAGGGTTATACAATAAATATAACGGAGCCGATGGGTAGGTAACGTCCACCGTGTTGATAGATCCGTTGCTGAAGTTCTCTTTAGATAACCAAAGCAAATCGCCCTGAGGGCTTTTTACCAGCGCGTGTGCAGCAATGCTTTGGCGGTACGATAGTTTACACAAGTCGGCATATTTAGCGCCGCCCGCTTTAAAAGCATCCTGGTAAATTTTGGTATCTGTGGCATTACATTTAGCTATAACCGCAGCGTAACCGGTGCTGGCTTTTGCTAAAACGCCCTCTATAGTTGCACCCGGGGTATTTTTCCACCAAGGTTTAAGGTTAGTGCCGAAGTATTGAACTGAATATAACTCATCGTAACCCAGCATGGTGTATTTGCTAACAGCGGTTGCGCCAACCATCCCGTAAGGTAACACGGTGTTCAGCATTAATTGCTTACCGGTACCGGCTACGTTATCGTATTTAGCATTCAGGAAAGAGGGTAAAGCATCGGCAGATTCAGTAGCGTATTGCTTAGCGCCCATAACAGCCGGGGCCGATACGTACATATAACCCCAGTCAATGCGCAGGTTGTCACCGCGTTTTTGCAGTATGGGTTGTTCAACCGTACCTGCTTTCATAATACGCAAAGCACCTTTAGTATAGGCCGATGTTTGTACAGTTTGGCTGCCATCGTTCACGGCAACGTTGGTGCTTACGCCCTGGTAAACATCAATATTGTGTTTTTTAGCATCGTTAGCTTTTACCTGGTAGGTGATGTATGATACCGGGGTAGCAAACAAAGTCATGTCCGTCATCACCAATGGCGATGTAAAGGTTACCTTTAAATCGGCAGCGCCAGCTTTAAAGCTGTAGATAGTTTGGGTAGCGGTAACTTTTACATTAGTTTGCTCGGCCAGTTTAATGGCATCCATGCTTTTATCCTGTGTTTCTTCAGAGAAACCGGCATCGAGGAAAGTACCACCCGCTGTGTTTTTAATGTGGATAGCCAAGGTGTTTTCGCCAACTTTTAATAAAGACGGATCTTTCACCGGGATCATATCATACTCGTTATTCCAGCCACGGCGACGATAAATTTGCGTACCGTTCAGATACACTTCAATATTATCATCGTGATAGATTTTCAGCATCAGCTTGCCTTCAGGCAATTTGCTTATGCTGAACTTGCGGCGGGCCCAAATTTCGCCATCGCGCCAGCTGGTACCACCTTTAGCACGCTCATCGCCAAACGGGGCGGCTCCGGTTTTCCAGGCCGATGCGTCAAACCCAGGTTTTTCCCAGCCATCGGCAGGGGCTGCGGTAGCATAAGTAAAATCGTACTTAGCTTCATCGGCGGCAGCCAAAATAGTTTTGTACTGCATGGCAGGCTGACCCATAAAGCGGTAAACCTCGTTATCAACTTTAATAAAGCCTAAAAGTGATTGGTCTTTACCGGTCCAGTGGTGGGTAACCGATTCGTTCAATTTGTCGCTGTTTGACCAGATGCTGAAATACGGATTGTGCGTAATCAGCGGATAGGCCGGCATTTTGTCCTGAGCCTGCGCACCGGCAAGCGCCATCAGGCCGCCGATAAACAGGGAATAAAAATGTTTTCTCATGATGTTTGTTTGTATTGGGATTGAGGGACTAATATTACACGTAATAATCGGATTAAGCAATTTTTATTGTGTATTACGGACACTTAGCCCGGAATTGCCCCGCACAGGTTAAAAAAATCCGGAGCTATGAGATGAACTGTTTCCGGATAACGAAACCGGCAGTTAAACAGGCAGGGTGATATAAAAATCAGAGCCCTCATTTACGGCACTCACAACGCCAATGCTGCCCTTATTAGCCTCAACAAACTCCTTGCACATCAGCAGGCCAATACTGGTACCTTTCTCGTTTGTGGTACCGGCGGTGCTCACGTTATTTAAATTAAAAATCTGGCTTAGCTTTTCCTCGCTCATACCAACGCCGTTATCTTTCACGGTAATGGTCACTTGCTTTTTATCGTAGTTTGCTACCGCGATGATCCAGATGCGCCCGCCCGAAGGGGTAAATTTAATGGCGTTCGAAATCAGGTTGCGCATTACAAACTCAAAGTGGTCTAAATCTGAGGTTGCGGTAATACCCGCATCGGCCAGGTCTTTTATCACTATCTTTTTCTGATTGGCTGTTTCGGCAAACAGTTGTAAAATGCGCGCTATCACCGGTTTAATTTCAAAATTAACGGGTACTATCTGCACCCCTTTAATTTGCATTTGCCCCCATTTCAGCAAACTGTCTAATGTTTCCAACGATGCTTTACTGCCCGTTTCCAGCTGTCCTAACATTCTTTGCCGCTCATCTGCACCAAGATCCTGATCATCTATAATCTGAAGTAAATTGATCATAGAAATAAACGGCGAGCGCAGATCATGCGCCAATACCGACAGCAACCGGTCTTTAATGCCGTTGGTTTCAGACAGGTTTTGATTAAGCTTGCGCAACTGATAATAAAACACCGAGATAATGACAATCACAATCAGCATTACGATGGTGCTTACCGCGATGATCTTTTTTTGATACTGTTGCTGATCGTTCAAAAAACGCAGCTGCTCACGCGACTTATTCAACTCGTAGCCCGATTGCAGACCGGCTATCTGTTTAGACATTTCCTGGTAGTAAAATTTATCTGCCAGTTTATACTGCTCATTTTTAGAGTCGAGCGCAGCCTGTAATTTGCCTTGTGCCTCGTAGATTCCCGATATCTTTCCAAGTGCGTTAATCACTTGTTTGTTCACCTGCTTTTGCTGGGCCTTGGTTTTGGCCAGGGTAAGGTATTCCAGGCTCTTTTTCAGATCGATATTACTGTAGGATACGGCCAGGTTAAACAGGCTTTCCATCTCGCGCAGGTAATTTTTTATCTCGCGCGATTTATCGAGCGCCATTTTTTGCAGCTCAATGGCCTGAAGGATATTTCCCTGGGCGGTGTAAACGGTAGCAAGGGTATTGGTTAACGTGATGAAGGATCCGTTAAATTTAGGCTGGGTAGCTTTTTCCAATCCTTTTTCCAGGTATTGTTTCGCCTGATCGTACTTGCCGCCTTCGCGAAGCAATATGCCGTAAAAGTTTGCTATGCTTAAATTAAGGTTAGAAAAAGGTAACGACTGGTTCATCCCATCCGCCACCTTCAAATATTTAAAAGCAACATCAAACTTTTGCTGAAACATAAAATCGTCGGTAAGGCCAAGGTTGGCTTCAACAATACCGTGCTGGTCGTGAATGCGCTCACTCATTTCAAGGGCCTGTAAATGGTAGGCTATCGCTTTATCATAGTTGCCATTGCGGCTTTCTACAACGCCCAGGCGGTAGGTTTCGGTGGCCATGCCCTTTAGCTCGTTTAACGATTTGTATATCGCCAGCGCTTCGGTATAATTGCCCTTCGCCTCGGCGTATTTTCCGCGGTTATCGTTAATCATCCCCAACTGGTTCAGCATCACCGCTTTTCCTACAGGGTAGTTTTGTACTTCGGCAAAGGTGGTGCCCTCTCTAACATAAAACAGTGCCGAATCTGGATTACTGTACCGGTAGCCTGTAATAATACTATCGTACCTTTTAATTTGCAGTTGCGGGGAGAGATTTTTTGACTGGCTTATAGCGCACACCGGTATCAGCAGAAATGGGAAAGAGCTGAACCATACCAATAGTTTTAGAGGGCGCATAACGTTTAAAGCTTTAGCTAAACCGGCTAAGCAAGTTTATCATTTATTACGTAATATACAATATTAAGTTTTGTGCATGCAAACATTTTTGGGTTGATGTACCAGGTAATAATTGTGTCAGGATTTATTCAGATTATCCCATCTATTCACTGCCTTTTATCTTAACTAAAAGTTTATTAATTTAAGACCTTGCACGTTTATTTTATTAAGAACGTACATTTTTATGCCATTTTTTATCGACTTCCCCAACGGTAACAACCGTTAGTTGTGGTTTTAGGTTGGTTTCAAATTTGGAGGTGTCGTATCTTAGTGGCTAACAAATCATACCAAATGAAGACAAGCGAGAACTCACCTATCCTCCCTGTCAACGCGGAGCTGCAGCAGGGACATGAGCAATACGTTGCTTATTTTGAAAACAACCCCGATGCTATCCTGGTGCATGACAACGAAGGGAAATTAATTGATGTTAACCCCGAAGCATGCCGGATTTTAGGCTACAGTAAGTCCGAATTGCTGCAAATGAATATCGCCGATCTGGAAGCCGGGGCCGAGGTAATTGCCACCCCCAGCGATTGGACCAGCTTTTTAAGAGCAAACTCTCTTATCTTACAACGCGATTTTCAAAGAAAAGACGAAACCGTTTTCCCGGTAGAAATTCATTACAGAAGTTTTGAAAAAAATGGTGAAGCTTTTTATGAGTGTACCATTAAAGATGTTACCGAACGCAACCTGTTACGCATCAGGGAACGGAACCGTACCAAGATATTAGAGCAACTGGCCGGTGATACAGATATTTACACCATCATGCACTCCATCGTGCGGTCTATTGAGGAAGAAGATGCCACCTCTATCTGTACCATATTAATATATGATAAAGAAACCAACACGCTTGGCAACGGCGTTGGGCCGGGCATGCCCGATTTTTATAATGAAGCCATAGATGGTATATTGGTGGGCGATGCAATAGGATCGTGCGGTACTGCTGCCTTTTCTAAAAAACTAACGGTTGTAGATGATATTGGTACGCACCCATATTGGACCGCTTTTAAAGAACTGGCTTTTAAAGCCGGCGTACAATCGTGCTGGTCGCAGCCAATTCTATCGGGGACTAACGAGATGGTGGGCACCTTCGCCATCTACCATCGCGAACCACGTACACCACAAGCTATCGATCTGGAAAGGATTGCTTACGCCGCACGCTTTGCCAACCTGGCTATCGAAAACAGGCGCATCAGGGCTGAAATTCTGGAACACAAAAATCACCTCGAAAAATTAGTGGAGCAAAGGACAGAAGAGCTTACCCGCGCCAATGAAGAGCTGGAAGCTTTCTCTTATTCGGTAAGTCACGATTTACGGGCTCCTTTACGCGCAATTACAGGTTTCAGCAATATTATGCTGGAAGATTATGCCGATCAGTTAGACGACGAAGGTCAAAAGTATTTAAATACCATTGTCAGCAATACCCTGCGCATGGGTACGCTGATTGATGATATCCTTTCGTTCTCCAAACTAAGCAGATCTCCAAGAGTAAATGCGAAGCTGGATATGAAGGACCTTTTTAAAACCGTGTTTAACGAGCTGATTGAACAGGAACCGGCTGACCATAAAGTGGTTTTTGAACTGGGCGATCTTACCCCATCAGTAGGCGACCACGCCATGATTACACAGGTGGTGACCAACTTTTTATCGAACGCGCTAAAATACTCGCGCAATACAGCTGAAACAAAAATTGTGGTCAGTTCGGTAATCGCTGATGGTTTTACCACCTATTCGGTAAAAGATAACGGGGCCGGGTTTGATGAAAAGCACAAGGACAAGCTTTTCAAAATATTTTCGCGCCTGCATACCAATAAAGAGTTTCATGGTACCGGTATTGGTTTAAGCATTGTGAAGAAGGTAATTGAACGCCATGGCGGAGCAGTAACAGCCGATGGCGCAGTAGGCCAGGGTGCAACCTTTACTTTCAGCCTGCCTGTTGTTTAGGCATCGGTTTTCTGCGCAGCGTTAAATTTATTATCATACTTAAATAACCAAAGGCAACCTAACAATTGCCTTTGGTTAAAAATTTAATTTCCGATCCAACAATCGTACACTGTAAACCCCATTACGATGAATAACCTGAGAATCATTATTGTTGCTGACAAACAGGAGCAAACCCTGATTAGTGAGGAGCTTAAAGCTACATTTGAGCAACCACAGCTAACCTGTTACGACAGCCAGGATGATTTTGAAAAATCGGCTAAACTATATAATTGCGATATTTTTATTGCGCAGGAAACACTGGTTAACCGGGCTTTTTATACCAAGCTATCGCCGCTATTGGAGTTGACAAAAATTCCTTTGCTAATTTTAAGGGATGCATCCGGATTCCAATCCTTAAATAACCGGGTAATTAAAGAAATAGTAAGAGATCCTAAAAACGAATACCTGCATCAGTTATCGCCGCTGATCAATCAGCTGATAGATGAGCAATTGATAACAACCGGGCAAAACAAAATCTTGTTTTTAGAGGATGAGGAGATTGATATCATGTTCATTAGGCGGAAGTTTATTAAACTGAACCCGCAGTACGAATGTGATATCGTATCCACCGTTGAAGATTTGCAGAAACAAGTTGGTGAAAAAAATTACGACCTAATCGTCTCCGATTTTAACCTGCCCGACGGGACTGCTTTCGACTCTATCAACATTGCAAAAAAAGCCGATATCCCGATCGTGATTTCCACCGGCCAGGGTTCGGAAAAAACAGCGGTAGAGTTAATGAAATCGGGCGCGGCCGATTACCTGATCAAAGACAAAAACATGGGCGAGCACATGCTCATCCTGCCCAGTATTGTAAAATCGGTACTGAACTTTAAAAAGCTGGAAAAATACAATACCGATTTATTGGAGATGTTACGGATCAAAAATCAGGATCTGGAACGTTTTGCGCATATTATCGCTCATGATCTGCGTTCGCCAATTGCATCCGCCGTATTGATGATCAATACCCTGCAAATGCTTGGCGAGGACCTATCTGAAGATTTACAGGAAACCATGGGCATGCTTACCGAGGTGTCTCTAAACATGACCAACACCATCGAGGGCATTTTCCAGTACTCGGTATTAGATACACAGGCCGATGCTTTTGTTAAGGTGGATATGAAAAAAGCCGCCGAAGAAGCTTTGAAGAACCTGCAGGTGAAGATTAACGAATGCGGAGCAACGGTTACCGTTGAAGATATGCCTGAAATAGATGGCCACTACGTGCAGATGGTGCAGCTTTTCCAAAATCTGCTGGGCAATGGTATTAAGTACCGGGGTAATAAAACACCTCAGCTAACTGTGTACAGCTTTCAGCAAGATGGCGAGCAGGTATATGCTGTAAAAGATAACGGCATTGGCATAGCAAAAGAAAATCATAAAAAGATCTTTGAGATCTTCAGTCGACTGCATAACAACAGCAGCCAGTACGAGGGTGTGGGCATGGGCCTAACCATTGTTAAAAGGATTTTAGAGCGCCATAAAGGCCGCATCTGGGTAGAATCTGAACTGGGAGAAGGAACTACATTTTTCTTTGCCCTGAAAGCCGCTTAAAACCATCTATAGAACTAACCATACATCTAACACCTTCATGAAAAAAATTTTATTATTAGACGATAACCTGGATACCCTTGAAATGGCTGAGCATGTATTAGCCTACGAGAAATACGAAATAAAAAGCGTAAGCAAAAGCGCAGGATTTATAGAGATTGCCGAGAAGTTTCGTCCCGACTTACTGATCATTGATTACGTTTTAGATGATGGCAACGGCGGCGAGATCTGTCAATCGGTTAAAAGCCACGAAACACTGCACAACACCCCGGTTATCCTGTTCACCGCCCATATTGAATCGCGCCTGGAATTATTAGATTATGGCTGCGATGCCGTTATTGCCAAGCCCTTTGATTTGGTTAACTTCCTGACTGTAGTGAGAAAGCTGACAGAAGCTTAAACGGGATGGTTACTGAACGTAGTAGAAGCGTCGTGGCGGACCTTTCGCACTGCACTTCTACTATGGTCAGGGCGCCATTTCTTCAAATAGGTTCTGATTGGCTGGCTCTTTCATATCAATCTCTAATTTCAAGAGCATCGGGTTTTTAAAACACTCTCTAATTTAGGCACTTTCCTCTTTAATAAAATACACTACTAAACTTTCCCACTCTTCGGCTAACGATACATTGGGCCGGCGCTGCCCTGCCCGGGTGTACCAATAATCAGCATTCCAAATATCTCCTTCTTTCCGGTGCAAATAGGCATGTACCCAGGCTGATGCCTTACCGACTGATTGGTCTACTTCGGAATGCGCGCGATGCCAGTCGCCTTTGCCATCGTACCAAAGGCTTTTTAGCTGTTCGGAAAGGTCTTCCGGTGGCTGGTGGGAGTGTAAAGAATCTTTAAATTCGGTTAACGTTTTCATTTTTTATCTGTAAAGCGCGAGCAAATTACATAATCATAATATCATGGTAAGTTAACAAAAATACAAACACCTTTACCTGTAATCATCCGGCCTGGGTTCAATCCCCGGCCTTGCAAACTCCTGTTAACAATCATCATGAAAAAACATTTATCTATTGCACTGCTTACCTTGCTGATCACAAGCGGGCAGCTGATGGCGCAAAAAGCCAAACACGTTATTTTTATCACTATCGATGGCTTTCGCCCTGATTTTTATCTGGATAGCGAATGGCAAACACCTAACCTGCACGCGCTGATGAACGACGGCGCTTATGCCAAAGGCGTAAACAGCGTGTTCCCGTCTATGACCTATCCATCGCATACCACTATTGTTACCGGGGTACAGCCGGTAAAGCATGGCATATTTTACAACAATATATTTACGCCCGACGGCGCGCCGCAGCAACCTTACTGGCAGGATAGCTCTATCCACGCGCCAACCATCTGGAAGGCGGCCAAAGCAAAAGGTATGACCGTGGCATCACTTTACTGGCCGGTATCTGCCAACGCACCGGTAGACTATAACATCCCCGATATTGGCGGCCTGGGTGATGGTGTTCGCGAACAATATTCGTTACCGAAGGGCTTTTACGCCGAGGTTAAAAAAGAGGTATTTGGCGGGGCCGATAAAATAGATAACGGCAAAAATCAAAACATAGCTAAAATTGCCGCGTACATCATCAATAAAAGTAAACCTAATTTAATGACCATCCACGTATTTTCTGTAGATGGCGCCGAGCATTCTTCCGGTCGTTCAGGTGCGAAGGTGCAGGAAGCGGTGGCCGATGCGGATGCTGCCGTAGGCATTATTGTAGATGCTTTAAAAGCAGCAGGCATTTGGGATAGCACGGTATTACTTGTCGGCGGCGATCATGGTTTTTACGACGTAAAGAAAACCATTTCGCCCAACGTATGGCTGAAAGAAGCGGGCTTGTTAAATGACCTTAAAACCGGCGACTGGAAAGCTCAATTTAATGCCTCAGGCGGTTCGGCTTATCTATACCTGAAAGATCCATCGGATAAAACTACTGCCGATAAAGTAAAATCGATACTGGACGCTCAGCCCGATAGCGTTAAACAATACTACCGCATCATCAGCCGCGAGCAGATGGATAAAGGCGGTTTTAACCCTCACGTTGCTTTCGCCCTTACCGGCGAACATGATGCAGCCTTCGGTGGTAACACCACCGGAAATGCCGTAAGGGCAGGACGTGGCGGCACCCACGGCCATTTCCCCGACACCAAAAATATCCGCACAGGTCTTATTGCCCATGGTCCCGGCATACGCAAAGGCGCCGTAATAGAAGAAATGAACCTACGCGACATGACACCAATTATGGTTAAACTCCTGGGCATCCCGTTTGGAAAAGTGGATGGTAAGATCCCGGCCGGGTTGCTGGAATAAGTTTTTTTAGATTTATAACGAGAAGCGCCGCGTTGCAAATGCAACGCGGCGCTTCCGTTTGTAATAGCAAATCGCCCGTTATTTGTACGCGATTGTTTTCCGGCTTAAACTCATATATTTGTTAAGGGTATGAGGTAGTAGCTTAGTGGCAAAAGCGCCGGTCAGCACAACTGGAGTACGGGGGTTCGAATCCCTTCTCCTCATACCCTAATTATATCCCGATGAGCTACAAATTCAGCATGGAAGAGTGGGAGACCTGTATGAAAGTGCTGGAAGCGCTCAAGCCAGATCCCTTTGAAAACCCAGACAATGACCGGCTTAAAATGCTGGTTACCGACATCCATCGCCAGGCAAAAAAACAGCAGAAAAAAACCAATGCGCACGAAAGGCGCGAACATGATAAGTCGCTGGTTAAAAATACCGTGGTAGTCAATAACGCTAATCATCTAACAACTCAATTTACCTTTACGCCCGATAACCGCCCTGAGTTTACAAATTTACAAAACAGCCGCTTTTGCTATTGCTGCAATGCGCGGTATACACAATTACATTTTTTTTATCACCGGCTATGTCCGGATTGCGCCACTTTAAATTATGAGCACCGCACCCGTCAGCATAATTTTTCTGGCTATAATGTACTAATTACGGGTGGCCGGATAAAAATTGGCTACGCTGTAGTGCTGCAATTTTTACGATCGGGTGCCAACGTGTTATTAACCACCCGCTTTCCTGCATTAGCCCTCGAACAATTAAAAAATGAGCCAGATTACGTAACCTGGCAAAAATCCCTTACCATTTACGGTCTCGACTTGCGAAATTTGCATGCGGTAGATCACTTCATCAGTTTCTGCAAAACACATTTTACTTGTTTAGATATCTTGGTTAATAACGCGGCGCAAACCATCAAATATCCGGCAGATTACTATCAGCCATTAATTGCGCGCGAGCATCAACTATTGCTACAAAATCCAACAAATCAAATAACAGCGAATGACACGCCGGTAACTGCCGGGCAAAATACTTTGCCTATGCATGAGGGTTTTGAGTTACAAATAAATCGCTTTGGCCAACCGGTAGATTACCGGGAGCAGAACAGCTGGAACGCGACACTTACTGATGTTGGGCTGGAAGAACTGTTGGAAGTTAACCTGATCAATCAAATTTCGCCCTACCGGATGATTGCCGGATTAAAGCCATTAATGGTAAATAATAAACATGCCGACCGGTTTGTTATCAACGTAACCTCATCCGAGGGGCTATTTAATTATCCCCATAAAACCATTCATCACCCGCATACCAACATGACCAAGGCTGCGCTTAACATGCTTACCCGCACTACTGCCGCCGAATTTATAAAAGACGATATTTACATGACGGCCGTAGATGTTGGTTGGGTATCAACCGGTGCTGCAGAAAGTAAACGCGCTGCTCAGTTTGATCAATTGAAGATCCCGCCACTGGATCCTCTTGATGGCGCTATGCGTATCATTCACCCAATAACCAGCGTTTTATCGGGTGATAAATCGCTATTTGGCGTGTTATTGAAAGATTATAAAATTACTAATTGGTAAAGTTGTCTCGCTTTCTTACGATCGGATTATCTGTCAAAATTGATAATGTTCATTGCGCTGCCGTCGGCTAATACATCATTTATAATGTGCGACACAAGGTTAAACCATGCGTAACAGCCATTAAGCACCCACGCATCAGCGCTTACAATCAACCGGCTTTCGGCAATTAAATATTTATCCGGCGCGTTGTCCAGGTAAATATCCCAGGCAAATCCATGTGCGGATGCTATCTCGTAGCATAGTGTTTTTAAACGCCCGCTGTTAGATACCGGCGCATCAAATATCCAAACAACCCGTTCGGCGCCCAATGCCTGCAATGCTTTGCCTACTATAATAAGCACACTTTCGGTTTGTTGTACCCGCTTGTATGATCCATGTACCGATGAGATATCGCGGTAGCAACCATCTAAACCCTTGAAAACAAATCCGCCTGATAAAAACGTTTCGAGTATGATGACTACATTGAAACCATCTAAATAAATGGTTTTGCCCTTAATTTGATCGCTGGCTAATTCTTTACTTTGCCGGTTCTCAATATCCATTGCGGAGCAAGCCATCCCTTGCAACGCCAATATCTGTCGTTGCCTTAACCGATATCTGTTACCCACCAGCGCTAAAGTTGCACGCGGAGGGTAATCTTTGGATAAGAGGTAATGCATATCCTGTAAGGCAAGCAATAATTTTTCTCTCGCCTTTTCCGGGCCAAAAAATAGTTCGTCGTGCGGGTCTTTGCCCCTGTTTCTACGCGTTTCAGATTGCTCCTCTTCCATAGCGTGTAATTTATTACTTATAACCGGATTTGATATCCACCGGCATTAATTTTATGCGCCTTATGGATCGGCTCCATCTAAACAAGAAGGGCCGCTTTGCAAATGCAAAGCGGCCCTTCTTATTATAAAATAAGTTATGGTTACACCTTCTTCAACGGTTGCGGCGTTACCGAAATCCTTCCGTTGCCCTGAAGGGTTTTGCGGGTAAGGCTTTCGGCTTTGCCTTTGGTATCGCGGGTGATGTATACGCGCGATGAGTTAGGGCCTATGTTGGCGTTTAGGCCGGTAATTACCAATACATCGGGCATTACTTGTTTCAGCTCGTAGCTTTCAACCGGTTTGCCGGGTTCAACCCTGTTCCACAGTAGCTGGCCTTTAACGTAGGTGATGGTTACGTTGTTGGTGTATTTGCCAACCAGTTCGCCGTATTTGGCTTTCAGGTCAACGGGAGAGGTGGCAATGCCGGCATCGTCCAACACCCATTGGGCGGCAGCTTTTTGGATCGTATCGGCCGACGTTTTAATAATATCTTGTAAAATCAGTTTACGGGTAGCGATAAGGGCATCATCTTTACCCAACTCAACATCGGGGATTACGCCGGTACCTTCCCAGCCGGTATTATCATTAGGGCCGGTCACCATTTTAAGCGGAATAAACGCTTGCAGATTGCGCCCTAACTGTACGTTGCTGCCGGCAATACCTGCGCCTGCACTGGTATCGCCAACTATGGTGGCACGTTTCAGTTTTTGCATCGCGTAAGCAAAACCTTCAGATGCCGAACCAGTACCACGACCGGTAAGGATGTAAACCTTAGCATCGGGCATGTGCTTGCCCGGGGTGTAGGCGTAAGTCCATTCCTGCTCATCGCGCTTACGGTCTTTATAAAAACCGTTCAGGTAAAATTGCTCGCGACCGGGGTTATAAAAGTACGATGCCAGGAAACGGCCCATTTGCCCGGTACCGCCCGGGTTATGGCGCACATCCAGTATCACATATTTGCTGTAGGCCGACATCCCCATGGCAGCCGCAGCCATTTCAAAAGCCTCTTGCGAACCCAGGAACGGGCCAGGGATCTCTACATAAGCTGTAGAGGTGACTCCATCAATCTGTACCTGTTTAAAGCCATAATTAGCCTTCTCGTTCGAGTTATCCTCGTTTGATCTTCCACCGGCCGGGCGGGGCTGCTGAACATTGCGCGATACCCGCAGGTGCACATCTTTATGGGTTTTACGTAAGTCTTCGGTTAGTCGCGCAGCTAAATCTGCTTCCGATAAATTATTGTAACGGCCATCGGCTTCGTTTTTTTCCAGCGCTTCTTTATACTTGGCGCTAATTTCAGGGAAGGGGTATACAGCTACCAGGCGGTCGGTAAGTTTGGTAATAACATCGTGGCGGTCGGCGTCGTTCACCGTTTGCGCAAAAGAGGTTAAGTTACCTAACAGCAGTGCCATTGCCGCGCACAGTGCCCGGCCTGTTTGTTTCAGTAAAGTTGGTTTCATTAAACGAGTTTAAATGTGAGGTGATTAAATTGAACCAAATATAATGGTTGCTGTATTAAACTTTCATCTCAATGTTGTTACTTCTTGATGTTTCCGCTTTGGGACGATCAGAGCACAGCGGATAAAAAACAAAAGCCGCCCTGCAAATGCAAAGCGGCTTAATAATATTGGGAATGTTGGTATCCGAACGATTATCTTGGACCACCGCCCTGGCCTTGGCCCTGATCGCCTTGTTTCAGATCGTCGTTATTGATCTTATTTTTTGTTGGCGGGGCAAATGAAAGTTTACCGAAGCTATAGCTAAACGTTAACCCGAACGAGCGGAACGGCACCTGCGAAAGCGTAGTTTGCGTGAAGCCAGGACTGCTGATCTTGCTATCAAAATGCTTACTATCAGCAAATGGCTGGGTAGCATTTATACCTATCGACATTTTCTTTTGCATAAACTGGCGACGCACACCTAAACCATACATCGCGAAAGCTGGGTTACTTCCCTGTATGGTACGGCGCGGTGCACCACCAAAGCCAAACACCTCGGCCAACAGGTTTGATGAAAGATTAAGCGTACCGCGTACAAAGCCGTTATACATCAGGTAAGTTTTGTTTTGGCTTTGCTGGCTGCTGTAAATACCTGCCGGGTCTGGTTTGTAAGTATAACCGTTAATATTACCCGTTAGCGTTAATAATTTTACCGGGGTAACGCTACCAAACAAGCTGGCGCCGATAGAGTTATTTTCGCCAATGTTTTGATATTTGGTTAAGGTACCGCCCTGGGTTACGCCGTTTACGGTGATGGAGATCGGTGTGGCGATACCCTCGATCAGTCCGGTAGTGTGGCGGTAATAAACCGACATGTTAAGTGATGACGCACCAAAGAAAGCGTTATAATCTAACTCGTAAGTGTGCGAAATTTCGGGGTTAAGCTGCGTGTTACCAACCGACTGGCTTTGAGGCGAGCTTTGATCGATAAACGGATTTAAGAACTGCAAACTTGGGCGGCTGATCCGTTTAGAATAAACCGCTTTAATAGTATTGTTATTGGCCAGTTGTTTTTGCAAAGTTAAACTCGGCACAAAGGTGTTGTAGTTTTGCGAGAACGGTGTTAAACCCTGGGTGGCATTCTGCGGATCGCCATGGATATCGGTGTTCTCATCGCGGATACCGGCCAGTACCGACCATTTTTTTGGCAGGGTGAAAGTCAACACACCGTAACCGGCAAATACATCCTGATTGTAGCGGTAAACGTTTGAGTTAGTTGGGTCGAACACAAAATTGCTGCCCGTTGCAGATCTGAAATAGTCTGATGTGCTGTTAATGCGGCGCATAATACTTTTACCGCCGGCTTCCAGTTTCAGCATTTTATTTATCGGCAGGGTATAATCTGCCTGCACAGTGTACTCGTTATTAATACCGCTGATATTGTTTTGCAGGTTAGAGAATACGGCGGTGTAAACGTTGGTATAATCGCTGATGTTGGTGCCATGGCTCCACTGTCCCGATACGCTGATTTCGTGGCCCGGTTGGTGGAATTTGTGGGTGTAGTCCAAATTCCAGTCGAAGTTGCTGAACGTATTACCACTTACCGATGTGTAATTGTACGGCTGTGCGGCAATGGTTTGCGATGAACCATCGTTATTCATGTGGAAGCGCATTAACTTGAAAGAGGTGTTAATGCTATTCAGCGTATCAAAATCGTAACCGGCGCTAAACGAGGTGTTCACCGCGTGGCGTGATACCCTGCTTGATCCTTTGGTTGATGTGCTGGTATGGATGGTATCGCTGTTAATTTGCTGGTTAAATTCGGTAGTACTGGTTTGCGGCCAACTTGCAAAACCACCCGCGTTAATGGTTGAATGGAATTTGCCCGCGTTATAATTTAAGTTAAGGTTACCATTGTTTTGGCGCGTGCCCACACCGCCGTTAACAGAGCCACTGATACCCGAAACATTTTTCTGTTTGGTAACGATATTCAAAATACCGGCTGAACCTTCAGCATCGTACTTGGCTGATGGCGAGGTGATCACCTCGATACTTTTGATCTGGTCGGCTGGTATCGAGCGCAGCAAATCAGCCACGCTGCCCGCCGTTCCGGTTGATTTTCCGTTGATCATCACCCGTACATTCTGATCGCCGCGTACAGAGACATTACCGTTCATATCAACAGAAACCATTGGCACTTTGCCCAGTACATCAGTAGCAGTACCGCCCGATGCGGTGATGTCTTTCTCAACGCTGTAAACCATCTTATCAATCTTGTTTTCAACAAGACTTTGCTGGCCAACTATAGCAACTTCTTTTAAGGTGTTCTTTTTCTCGGCAAGCAAAATGGTGCCCAAATTGCTGTCTTTAGCGCCTACGCTAATGTTAAGGGTTTTGGCCGGATAGCCCACAAAACTCAGGGTAACTTTATAATCGCCGGGTTTAACATTGTCCAGTTTAAAACTGCCGTTGTCGGTAGTTAATACGCCCTTTAACGGACTGCTGCCGTCTTTTAAAAACAAGCTTACAGTAGCGTAAGGCAGGGGAGCTTTAGTGATAGAATCCTGCACTTTCCCTGTAATTGCGGGCATTTGTTGCGCACGCAGGGTAAATGCAGCCATTGTAAAAATTAGTAAAAAGGAAATATATTTCATGCCGCAAAGAAACACAATTGATATATTTCCTATTGTCATTTTCGACAACAGCCCAGTTTTTATCGACGTGCAGCTATAATTGTAGCGATTTGTTTACAAAAGCCGGAACTGGGCCAATTCTATTTTCCACCGATAATAATCGCCGGGAGGCCTTCTCTATTTTGGATCAATGACCAGCCCATTCTTCTCGCGGATCAGCTGAAAAATATGATCAGGGCGAACTATCACATAATCCGCGTTAAGCGAATTGGCTACGTTTTTAAAGACCGTTGGCGATGCGCCTTTCCAGGGCTGTGCCTGTATAATCAGGAAAAGTGGTGAGGCTTTATCCCATTTGGCCGATGCCCGGGCAATATGGTCTTTCATGGCTTGCTCGGTGGTGCAATAGTTACAGGTAAGTGGCATTCCGGGAAGGCTTTCGTTGTAAATGCTGAGCGGGCCGCCGGTGTTTTGCGCGGTTAAACCCAGTAAGGATTTGGCATCGCTTGCGTAAATCTTCCCGACATTGGGGTTGATGCCACCTGTGATGGTATTCCAGATGGTAATTACACGTAAGCCCGCTCGATGGGTGTAATCCTCGGTTTTGGTCACAAATTGTTTCAGTAATTTCTCGTCTGCCCAGGTATTAGGGTAGGTATAGCCATAGCCTGACGGACCCGAAATCAGGTTATCGTTATCGGTGGCAGTTTGGTAATAGTAGTTAAGCGCTCCGGGCATAGCATCCAGCATGGTGGGCGATACCGTCCAGCCCATTGGCACCGCGCCACGGTCGGGGTTGCTCCAAAGTTTGCGCATGGCATGTTCTACAAATTGTAAATTGTCTCCGTCGCTCAATATAAAAGCCACGTAAATTTTGTTTTGCAGTACCGGTTTTGGCGGGGCAGGTTTAACATTTACCTTTCGGGATGTGCCGCTGTGCACTGTCAGGTTAAAGCACCAATCGCTGGCAATAGTGGCGACACCGTATTTCGAAGCGCGGTCAACACCCGGAGCCTCCTCGGGCCACCAGCCCATAAAAGCCGCGCCCGGCGACATGGAAGATAGAAATTTATCAAGCAGTTCGCTTTCACCGGCTACTTTAGGGTCAAGCCAAATGGTAGCGACACCCAGGGCGGTTGCATATTCGCGCAGGGCGGCTTTTTGGGCACCCGGGTTTAGCCCGATGAGCAGGCGATGATCAAGCTTGGGCCAATATTCATCGTACATGGCCTGGTAAACATCCAGCTTGCTGCTGTATTTCCCCTGCAGATCAATCAGTACGGGTATGTTATATGGAGCGGCGCTTAACTTAGCCGATAACGCCGGCGATACAATCAATGCCTTTTTATCTTTTGCCAATACGGTAGCCAGGTTAACGGTATGGATTTGGGCGGTATCATAAACAATCAGGCCCGATATTTCTTTGCGGTATTTAGAGATCAGGTCCCATTTGTCGGCAGGTGCCGTCCATTTTAAGCCTAACGATTCCAACCAGGTATAAGGCCCTTCGCCGTTAGCATCGCCCTCGTAAGAAAAGATGCGTGGCTGGGTACGATTAACAATACCTTTCAACGAGGCAAACAGGTACAATTCATCGGCACCCTTACCGCGGCTTTGCCTCAGCGTAATAAAATCCTGAACCGGCGCAGGGGCCGGAAAAGAAGGAAGCAATTGATCTTTCGGCCATTTAATTTGTGCCATAGATGGCGTGTCAAACAAACATAACAGCAGAAAAAATACTGCTTTAGTACCATGGGCTTTAATCAATTGTCTCATAGCACTAAATATAGTGCTAACCATCTCCTAAATATCCTTTGGTATGAAATATAATAAGATCGTTACGTGGGGTTAGTTGAGATAATTGATCTGTTAGCGATCGACACTTCAATCCGCATTATTACCATCTTGCATAAGCATCAACATTACCTGGTAAGCTGATTTTTTCTCCCATCGGGCTGCCAGCCAGGCAATAAAACTCATCGTAAAGATATCCTCGTTGCCAGCCGCGGCCTGCAGGTTTAAAACGGCCTTTTTAAACGACGGATCAAAAACCACATCAGGCTTTAACAGGTATTTTTCAACTAATTTCAAAAACAGCAGCACACGTTCTTCCGAAGTTTTCAGCAGATACTTTTTATACCTGCGCCTGAACGCGGTTAACCGGGACATGGCAAGTTCGATATCATCAGATTGTGCATATATCAAAATTTCCATCAGGTGTTTTCTGATGGTCCAGAGCATGCCCATTTTCTTCTCGTACCAGGCATCGGTGCGTGTTAGAAGGGATAGCTGCTTTAAACTTGCCCGGTCATTACGCAAGGCCAAAAACATAGCCAGGCAGATCCTTAAATCTTCGACATCCTCCGGTTTGGATTTATGTTTGGTATCAGAAAGCGCCCGCTGCAACAGCGTTATCGCATCTTCAGCAAAGCCTGTGTAGAACAGGTTAAGCCCGGAAAGTAAAGAATGCCGTAAATAAAACAAGGAGTAGTAACGGCTGTCCGTCGTCATTAAATCCATCATCTCTTTAAGATAGCATGTACTCGTCGCGAAGTTCTTTCTTCTCAGATGAAAATTAGCCAGGAAATACAGGATGGATATATGGTGAAAAAGGTAGGATTTCTTGCTAAGCGACTGGCTTCGTATAAATCGGGTCGTCCGATTAACGTAGCGTTCTATCAGCGCATAATTTCGCTGTATATCTGCGTATTCATTCGCTATGAAAAGGATCTGATAAATGGATTTGTAGGTCATCAAATCCTGTTGGGAAATTTTGTACTTCCGGATAGTCGTTATCATTACGGCCGTCAAGTTGACCACCTTCCCCTTCAGGTGTATCTCCTGCAATTCTTTTCTTAAAAAGGCATAGGCCATATTGAGTTTAGCTTCCCGCTGCATATCCGATTGGTTCCGGAGAAAACGGGCGGTCAACGTATCAAAGTCTTCCGCCTCCGGCAGATGGGCATATTGCAGTTTCAGCAACAAAAGCTCGTTCAATAAGTTAAACTGCTCTAAACGTTCGGCCAACCGTTCCGCTTTATCCAAACATTTGAAGGCTATTTTAACCACGTCATTTTCTAACAAAAAGCGCCCTACTACCACCAGCCGCAAGGCATCGTAAGTTTCAGAGTGGCTGCTTTCGAATGTTTTTTGCGACAGGAACAGCAGTAAATTATCCTGCAATCTTTTACTTAAAGCGTGGTAGGCATCCTTGTTTTTTTCGGAATTATAGAGTTTATTTAAACCGTCTATATCGTCAGTTTCTACCAAATTGAGTAACTGCAAATTTTTTACATCATCTCTTTTGTTTTTCCGCTGTAAAAACTGCCTGAAAAGCTTTTTATCGGTACTGCTAAGCAGATTAGTTAACTCCCGGATGGTGTTCATAATAGCTATAATTGCGTAATTAAAGATACGATACCCGAACAATTATATCGTCAGTAATTTACTTATTCTAACTTTCACACGTCTTTTTTGCAGCCGACATTTGCCTCCATATTAATTATTAAAACACAACAACATGGAACCGCTACAAAACACAACAGAAGTAAAATCGCCCATCGCAAAATATGGCGAGAACATCAGAAACCCATTTAAACCTACACCAGCATTTATAGGCGCCTCGTGGCTGGCCTTGTTAACAGGTGTAGTTGGATATGTGATCGGCTTGTGGAATGCCACTATGGAACTGAACGAAAAGGGCTACTATTTCACCATTTTATTATTCGGGCTGTTCGCTGTAATCTCCGTACAAAAAAGCGTAAGGGACCGTGCCGAAGGCCTTGCCGTCACCGACCTGTACTACGGCCTCAGCTGGTTTGCCACCATCGCGGCTATGGTATTATTAACCATCGGACTATGGAATGCCGACCTGGCCCGGAGCGAGAAAGGCTTTTACGCCATGGCATTCTGTCTAAGTATGTTTTCGGCCATTGCCGTACAAAAAAACACCCGCGACGCAAAATCGATAGAGGATAAAGAACTGTAACGTAGCGGTTGCTTCCCCGCAGTGCTTTACCGAGAGGCGGGCCTGCGGGGTTATTTTAGGCGATGGAGCATCCCGGCCAACATGGGATTTATTTTATTTCGATAGAGCTAATAAACTATTTAAATTATCAAAAAAATCATCAACAATAAAAAAAACGCTATTATCAACATCGCTTATTTTTAATATGTGAATTTTTCTTCCTTCAAAGAAGGAATTTTCATTGGACGTACTTAAACTTATCTCACTTAAGGGAGTTGATTCGACAATTGACTTGAAAGTAAACCAACTGTAAGTTTCTATTGAAATAATACCGTCATTTAGGGTTATACTTTTCACCATCCTGTTAACATAGTTTTTTCTGGAATAGTAAGGCCTCACGAAAGCTATTAGTATTAGGAATATGGGGAAAATTGAAATTATTACAAATGTTAAACTTAACCCATAGATCACAATACCTATTCCTAAATAAAATAATAAAAGTACAGGAGCATAAAGAATTACACCGTTTTTAGTTTCTTTAAGCCATTTTTCATAGAAATTTTTTCCCTGCTGGTTAGCTATTAAATTTACTTCAGTCATTGTTATTTAATTACCCCACGCAGTGTCCTTAGTCCGCGACTGCGGGTGGTTATGCCAGTAGTTTAAACTATATAAATCAAATATCACATTAAGTTTCAACTTTACCGGGGGGGCTGAAAAACAAAAAAGCCGCTTTACTTTCGTAAAGCGGCTTTAGTAGCCCGTAGGGAAGTAGCGAGTATTTGTCTCTACTTATCTCAGTTTATCTAAATTGCAATTAAGTAATTGATAATCAATCATTTAATTATTTTTATTGTTAAGGTTGCACAATTTTACTCCAAGTCAGGTAACGCTGGGTTGACAGTAAAATGACACGTAATTCTACGTGTTTTCATTATTTATTTTGAGATGTTAAAAACTGCTTATAACTTTCAATTAAGTTATTGCGTATAACATTACAATAAATATATCTAAGCCTATTTTATCACAATGATTGAGAAAGACAACTCAACGCAGGTACTAATTGAATTTCTGCGTTCGCTAAAAATCCCTGTTACACGCCAAAGTATTAATGATGAACTGGAGAAACATGCCGATTATGGGAGTTTGCTGTCTTTTAGCGATCTGTTAGATAGATGGCAGGTACCCAATGCTGCCTACCGGTTGGGCGTTGAGCAACTGGCTGATGTACCAGTGCCTTTTATTGCACATCTGTCGATGAAGGAATTTGCCGTGGTTTCATCTTTAGATGACCGGAACGTAGTTGTCTCTAACGAAAAGTGGCGCAATAAAACTATCGCCATTGATGAATTCAAAAAAATGTATTCTGGCACAATACTGATGGCCGAAAGAGAAGAAAATTCGGGCGAGAGCGATTATGAAAACAAACGCCGTAAGGAACAAATAACAGCATTACGCCACCTGTTTTTTTTACCGGCGCCCTTATTTTAGCAAGCGCTTATCTGCTGCTTAACAGTAAATATGTGCTCACTTTAAATCTTTCGCTAATTTCCCTGATTTTGTTTAAAACGCTGGGATTAATGGCATCGGTGTTATTACTAATTCAGAGTATAGATGCCAATAACCCTTTGATACAAAAGCTATGCGGCGACGACAAAAAGAACTGCAATGCAATATTATCCTCTAACGCAGCCAAAGTTACCGATTACCTTAATTGGAGCGAAGTTGGCTTTTTTTATTTTGCAGGCACCTGGCTTGCCTTGCTATTTAATACCCAACAAATAGCGGTAATACAAACGCTGGCTTTAATTAACCTGCTTTGCTTGCCTTACACGGTTTACTCTATTTATTACCAATGGCGCGTGGCTAAGCAATGGTGTAAGTTTTGCTGCGCTGTTCAGGCTATATTATGGCTTGAGTTTTTTTCGGCCCAGCCCTATTTAAATTTTGGTTTGCATGGCATGTCGTGGTCGGCAGGCTTTGCCATTATAAGCAGTTTAGTAACACCAATATTAATCTGGATGGTAATAAAACCCTATTTACTACAGGCGAAGCAGTTAAAACCATTAAAGCAGCAATTAAGAAAATTTAAATACAATACCGACCTTTTTCAACGCCTGCTAAGCGATGAGGTACAATATGCGTTGCCAAAAGATGATGCAAGCCTTTTAGTAGGTAACCGCAATGCAAAAATCACAATTACTATGGTAGCCAATCCGTTTTGCCAGCCTTGCGCAAAAGCCCATAAGGCCCTGGCCTGGTTGCATAATAGAGATGACATTAAACTGCAGGTGTTATTTAGCGGAGCTATCAATGCACAGGATAGAAAAACCAAAGTAGCTAAACATTTAATGACATTGCAGCAAAAAGACAGTCGTTTAGCAGAAATAGCCATGAACGCCTGGTACGATGAAAAAGATAAAGCCTATGAAGACTGGGCAAAAAAATATCCGGTTGAGCCGGATAACCTGGTTGAACCGAAACTGGCTGAGCAACAGGCCTGGTGTAACCTTGCAGGTGTAAGGGGCACCCCTGCAATTTTTATAAATGGGCGCAGATTCCCCGAAAACTATCAACCCGAAGACTTAAAATATTTTATATAAAATATAAGCAAAATATTGTTGGCCACAATGAAGATGCCTGTCTTCGGTAAAACAGGATAGGGAAATGCTGCAACCCAAATAATAGAG
>Ga0116227_10000310_pt1 | contig 91073 bp, 73 predicted proteins | sample S1TSphgellanicum_FD_89693 | JGI IMG/M metagenome (GOLD analysis project Ga0116227, IMG submission 89693) | Host-associated microbial communities from peat moss isolated from Minnesota, USA - S1T2_Fb - Sphagnum magellanicum MG | ecosystem: Host-associated > Plants > Peat moss > Unclassified... | reverse complement strand
TCGGCTATGTTTGACATAACTTAAATTCATTGCTATTTTCATCAAATATTGTTTTCTAATATGCAGGAACGGCAACTTTCATGAAAACAATCGTTATTACTTCGTAGAAAGGCGGTAGTGGCAAAACCACCCTGGCCGCCCATCTGGCCGTCGAGGCCGAGCGGCTGGGCGACTCCCCTTCCTGGCTCATCGACACCGACAAACAAGGCACGTTGAGTCTTTGGCAGGAACGCCGCGAAAGCGACACGCCGCAACGTGCCGATGTGCCGTTCGCCAGGCTGGCTGCCGGCCTGAAGCTGCTCCAGGACCAAGGCGCTGCTTACTGCTTCATCGACACGCCGCCGACCATTTCGGAGCAGAACGTATCCATCTTGGCATTGGCTGACCTGGTGTTAATCCCGGTGCGCCCCTCCCCTGCCGATTTATGGGCGGTCTCGGAAACCGTCACGCTTGTGAAGGAGGCCAACAAGCCATTCCTGTTCGTGATCACCCAGGCCAAGGCCCAGGCGAGCATCACCGCTCAGAACATCGCTGCGCTCTCCGAGCACGGCCGTGTCGCGCAGTCCTTTATCGCGGATCGCGTGCCCTACGCCATGGCAATAACGAACGGGCGGACGGCGCCGGAGATCGCTCCCAAAAGCGCCGCAGCCCTGGAAATCACTGCTCTATGGCTTGATGTGAAATCACGTTTTCAGGAAAACATGAAAACGGCAAAAATACTGAGGAGTGTTGTGAATGGCTAAGGCTGTTGCCCTGTCCGCCGCCGATCTTGTACCCGGGAAACCGCGCACACAGAGTGTCATGCGCCAACGCGGGGTCGTCCCTTCCGCTGAATTGGTTCCCCTTCAACTTCGGATGCCACCCGAGTTTGTGCGGGCATTTAAGCAGGCGGCTCTCGATCGAGACTTGAAACTCAATGAATTGCTGAAGAAAGTATTTCTTGAATTCATGAAAAAAACCCAGAGTTAGAAATTTCAAGGATAAGGGTAGGGAGATGACAAACAAAAAGGGACCCCAAGCAGTCAGTGCGGTCATGCAGGAATTGCGAGGGAAGGGTGGCATTCCGCGCGCTTTGACCAATTCTGAGCGCAAGTTTCTGGAGAATTCGGCCGTGATCCAAGGGGGGCCGGCTACAAGCTCGCGAGCGATGGCCAGAACGCGCGCGCGATCCAGCAGTACCTCGGGCATAAGAACATCACATACACGTTGCGCTATACAGCGTTGAGTCCGGATCGGTTCAAGAGTTTTTGGAAGGATTGATTCGCAAGATCAACCAAGCGCAAAAATCACTTCAACGAGTGATTTCTGGCGTTTTCTCTGCTCGCAATATGGTTAGTTTTTGTCGTCAAGATCGGAGCGCAATAAGGTCTCGTAATCCCGGCCGCCATAAAATATTTCAATGATCGATACCACGTTGGCGTCGACGCCAAATGCAATAACCACACGGCCTTTGTAGTTGGTGATGTGGAGACCAGGCCGTATGTCATCGCGGCGCACTGTCCGATGGGGTAACTCGCGGAACCCATTGCAGTGCTCGACGATCGCACTGGTGAAGCGTTCCGCGATGACAGGCGAGGCCTCGGCCTCGATGTAGCGATACAACGCGATCAGTTGCGTCTCCGCCTCCGGCGAAAAACGACTGTATGAGCCATTACGTTTTAGCGAGCGCGGTTTTGTGTTCTGACGCGAGACGGGCCCGCACTTCTTCGATCGGCACCGCTCGCGACGGATCAGCTTTCAGCGCGTCATAGGCCGGCCCTACTTGTGTATGAAGCCAACTCTCGACGGCGCGATCGCGAGCCATGAGGGCCCGCAACCCGTCTCGAATCACTTCACTTTCGGTGGCGTATTCGCCGGCGGCCACTTTGGACTTCACGACATCCGCCATTTCGTTCGGCAACGTGATGCTGAATTGTTGGGTTGATCGCATGGCGAACCTCTAAAAAACCAGTAGGATTCAATCCTACTCGTTCTTGATCGCTAGGTCAGCCCCCTGCTTACGTGACATATCCAGCGCCGATGCCACCGACACCGCCCGGCGTGCCGATTTGGTCTTGGCGCCAGTCGACCCGCATCTCTTCACCATTGTGCTGCCGGCCCATCTCAAACACGGTGGTTTTCAGGGGACGGAGCGCAAACACTGGAATTCCAGTGATTTCGAACGCTTCGATCGTAGATGGCCTCAAATTGCGCGCTCGCTGCCAATAGGCCTACTCGATACGCAACCTTGAACTTCGGGCTATCCTCGGGTCGCGTCTTGCGCCGATCATAAATGCCTAGCCGCACGACTCTACTTTTGGACCCAATGAAGAGGCAACCCCTGACACCACTCTTCACCCTTGATGAGGGTAAGTTTCGTGCAACCGTCGGGCTTTGCGAATGGAACAGGGAGAGGGTCTCCGGGCTTCCATAGGCCTAGCTGGAGGAGAATTTCCGGCATATCAGAGTCCACCACCGAGAGAGGGTTGCCATCGGCGTAGTGAGTCTTACTGCGATAACGCAGGATCTGAGCATAGTGGCCCGACGCATCGCTTCGATACACGCTCACGAAGTAGCCATAGGGTGCATTGCTAGTGGGTGCGGCGGAAATGACGTCTCCGAGCAATGGTCCGGTTTCAACAAAGCGCGTTATCCCGTTGTTGTTGCGCGGCACGAAGTCATGAAATACCAAATCGAATTGATCGCGAGAATGATCGTAAGCGAATAAGAAAGTATATATACGGCAGTTGCCATTTATACCGGCCGAACTGCACGCTTTGAGCAATAGCAGAGGTGCCGTGCGGTCCGCGGAAGCGTACACAACCCGAGCCTCTAGAAGCGTGTAAAACAATCGTTCCTGGTTGTCAGCGTCCCTATCTGATATCGGGAATAGCCTTTTCTCCGCGCAATCAGCCACGTCACTACGGACGAAGCAGATAGTCACGGGATTAGGGTCAGTAATTTCATCATTGCTTTGCAGAGCCGTTTCCTTCGTAGCCACCAGCTCCCATCGGGAGGCGGCCCTGAAGGCTTCAGTGAGGGGAAGGTAGGCGCGCACCTCTGACGTGCCCCCATACAATTCATGGACAGTCTCAAGCACGCGCTGCTCGGTCTCTCTATCAGGTACGGTGAGGGCTTGCGCCGCTATTGCTGGTACCTCGCTGGGCTTGATGCTGTCGACTTCGGCACTCGTAGCAGGCCTGGGACAAAGCTGCAGACTCATAGCTAGAGCGATAATCAATATGCTGCGGGAGACAACTATTTTGTGACGTTCGACGCGAGTGGTGTGGGAACGATGAAGATCGAGAAGGGACTCGATACGAGAGGCCAGCATCTTTGGTGCCGAGAAAATTCCCGCCGCCAGATGTAAGAGGTACTTCGGCGCAGCGCCGATTTCTATCAGGTTCACGATCACATGGGCACACCTGCCACGGTAGTGGACAGCACTCATGACATCACGCAGCAGGTCGATCCGAAAGCTCACGACACCTTGAGATCGGGGAGCGGCGCGCGAGCACGCCGTACTGGCGGATGATGTTGCCAAGGATGCTTGCGCGGTCTACCGCGCAACGGATACGCCTGGGCATATGCGGGGGCCAGGCGGATCATCTCGGGGGTGAGCCGCGGATAGGCCTCGAGGATTTCCTTCTCCGTCGATCCTCGATCCACCCAAGTGGCGATCGAGTGTACTGGCATGCGAGTGCCGCGAAATACGGGATCGCCGCCCAAGATTTCTGAATCACTGACCACCAGTGACGAGGCACGCCGCAACGTGCGAAGCGAGGCCGCCAATGCGCGCCGCGGTTCGCGCAGATCTATTTTGACCAAGCCCTCCTCTAACGAGATCACTTTGCGCGAAGAAGCCACCATCGCCTCAAACACGCGACGTCGCAGCTCAGGGACGAAGCCACTCGCCAACCGCTGCTCCAGTGTGAGTGCCAGGAGGGCCTGGCGATTCAGGAGTCGGATCGAGTCGCTGGTGCGCCGAATGGTCGTCGGCACCAAATTCTTGTCGATCGCGTTATTCACCGCCTTGAGCGAAAGCCGTGTCAGTACAGCCGCTTCGGTCGGCGTAAATAAAGCGTCATTGGGCGTACGCATGGGCACCTGAGTAAAGGTTCTCTATTTGGAGATTATATAGGAAATTATGTGCTTATGCGTGAACCAACGGGTCACAGTAATTAACAAGCATTGATGCAACAGGTCAACGCTTACGACGCGCAAGAAAGCGCAGCAGAAAGCGCCCGCCGGGAATGCGGATCAGTAGGAAAACCCGCTTCCAGAACTGTTTGGCCTGCGCATCGAAGCCGGCCAGCGGCAAGCCGTCGTACAGCCGCTCGCGCGCTTCGTGAACGATGGCGGTGCTGGCCGTGAGAATGCCCACGCCATGGGTTCCGGTCACGCTCACGGTGACGCCGTCGTCGCGCCATTCGAGTTGCAAACGACGGATGCCGGGGTCCTTGAGCACCCCGCTACCGACATTCCCCGGGATCGTGAGATAGAGTTGCGGCGCCGCGGAACCGCCGGCGCTCAAGTGCCAGACGCCATGGCCCAGTTCCCGGGCCGCGAAAGGCCCGGGCAGCGTTCGCTGCATCATGGGTTACATTCCTTCATACGAGTCGGTTACCCTCGCCGCCTCGAACGACCCAAGCATTCACGTGAACGACCTCATCAAATTGCTTCCCGGACAGGCGCTGAGCTCGAGCGGCAGGCCGCGGCTGGACTATGCCGCCGTCGCCCAGCTGGCGTTCCCGTTCATGCTGAACAGTGCCGTGCAGGCGGTGCTGAATGCCACCGACACCTGGTTCATCGGTCGCCTGTCGCCCGCGGCGACCTCAGCGATCGGCGCAGTGTACTGGCCGATCCTGGTGTTCGTGCTGCTATTTGGCGGCGTCGGTCTGTCCGTGCAGACGGTGGTGGCGCAGGCGTACGGCGGCCGGCGTTATGCGCGTGCTTCGCAGGCGACCTGGACCGCCCTGTGGGCATCGGCGTTCTCGCTGCCGCTGTTCCTCGCGCTGGCTGCGGCCGGTGGCTGGATATTCTCGCCCTTCGGTATTCCCACGGGCACCCTGCGCATCGCCCTCGACTACTGGTTTCCGCGCATGCTGTGCGCGCCGCTCGGCATCGCGCTGTGGTCCCTGCTCGGATTCTTCAACGGTGTGGGCAAGCCCCTGGTCACGTTGCGGATCACCGTGAGCGTCGCGGTGAGCAACGCCATTCTGAATCAACTGCTCGTGTTCCATTTCGGTCTCGGGGTCGCCGGCTCCGCGTGGGCCACCGGCGTCGCGCAGCTATTCGGTTTACTATTGGCCCTCGCGGCGTTTCTCGGCAAGCCCACTCGTAGCCGCTTCCGCTCGCACCTGACCACCCGGCTACTGGTAGCGCCGCTCATCGCCCAGCTCAAGTTGGGTCTGCCCATGGGCATCCTGTACGCCGCCGACATCACGGGCTTCGCCTTGTTCCAATTGATGCAGGTCCGCTTGGGCACGGTCGACGGCGCATCGACCCAGATCGTGATGATGTTGACGTCCTTCTGCTACATGCCCGCGGTCGGCATTTCCATGGCCGGTACGACGCTGGTGGGTCAGTCGATCGGCGCCAAGACCTTCGATTGGGCCGCCAAGGTGGGTAATGGCATCATCGTGATCGCGGTGACCTACATGGGATTTAGCGGCTTGGCGATCGCCGCCGCAGGGCCATGGATCATGCCGCTATTCACCAACGGCGCGGATCCGCAAGCCGCCGCGGTCGCCGCGCGCGGCTGCGTACTCTTGTGGATCGCCGCCGGCTATCAGTTGTTCGACGGTTTGAATCTGAGCAGCAGCGCGTGTCTGCGCGGCGCCGGCGACGTGTTCCTGCCGTCGCTCATGGTGCTCGCACTGTCGTGGGGATTTTTCGTACCGCTGGCGCATATGTTGTCGTTCGAACCGGGCGCCGGTTGGGTCGACTGGCTGCCGCAATTCGGCCTCGGCGCGATCGGCGGCTGGTTCGCGGCGCTCACGTACATTTGCTGCCTGGGATGCATGCTGGTCCTACGCTGGAGCTCCGGTGCCTGGCGTCGTGCTGTGCTACTTTAGCGCGATGTCAAAACGCTTCGCACGCGTCGCCGCGGTGTTGTCGATCTGTGCGTCCCCTGCATGGGCCATGTCCGGCGCGCCGGCGCCGATCGCCAAGGTCATTGCGGCGCAACACCTGCCGCCCAATTCGGCGAGCTTCATCATCCTCGATATGGAGTCCGGCAAGCCGATCGCCGGCGAGAACATCGACACGCCACGCAGTCCTGCCTCCACCATCAAGACGGTGACCACGTTCGCAAGCCTCGACCTCCTCGGCCCGTCCTACCTCTGGCACACCCGTGCCTTGATCCGCGGCGAACTCAGCAACGGCGTGCTCGACGGGGACTTGATCCTGCAGGGCGGCGGGGATCCGTACCTGTCCCTCGAACGGTGGTGGAGCTTCGCTCGCACCTTGCGCGACCGGGGCCTGAAGACCATCAAGGGCGACATCGTCATCGACAACACGGCATTCTCGCTGCCACCGGAGGACCCCGGCGCCTTCGATGGCAGACCGAACCGCTCATACAACGTGCTACCGGATGCCTTGATGGTAAATTTCCAGTCGGTGGAATTCCGCGTGGTGCCGAATGCGAGCATGCACCGCGTCGATGTCGTCGCCACACCGGCTCCGGTCAATCTGGTCATCGAGAATCACGTCGCGCTCGCGTCGGGCCGCTGCGCCGGCGCCGCCTCCCAGGTGGATTTCGAGGTGCCCTCGGAGCATTGGGATCGCGTCGTGTTCTCGGGCGCCTTGGCGCCGAGTTGCGCCGAGCGCACCTTCGCCCGTGTGCTGCTGCGGCCCACCGACTACGCGTTCGGCACCTTCGTCGAGTTGTGGCGCGAACTCGGCGGCGAGTTCGCCGGCAAATTGCGGGTGGCGCCGACGCCCGCGGAGGCGCGGCCGTTCATGGTGTTCGATTCGCTCACGCTGGGAGAGATCGTCCGCCTCACCAATAAATACAGCAGCAATCTCATGGCGCGCCATCTGCTGCTCACCATGGGCGAGGACCGCTTCGGTCCGCCGGCGACGCTCGAGAAGGGTGCCGCCGCCATCGCCGAATGGAGCCACGAGCGCGGGCTGGCGTTGGACGGCATGGATATCGACAACGGCTCCGGCCTGTCGCGCAGCACGCACATTTCGGTGCTGCAGATGGCGCGGGTGCTGAGCGCCGCCTACCACAGCCGCTTCGCGCCGGAGTTCGTCGCGTCGCTACCGCTCGCCGGTATCGACGGTACGCTGCGCTCGCGGATGAAAACGTCACCGGCCGGTTCGGTACGCCTGAAGACCGGTCACCTCGACGGTGTCACCGGCGTGGCCGGATACGTGACCGCCACGTCGGGCAAGACCTACGTGCTCGTGTCGCTGGTCAACGATCCGCGCGCGGACTATGGCGCCGGCGAACCCATCCACGCGGCGCTGGTGACCTGGATGCAGGATAATTTGTGATGGTCGGTCATCGACTCCGCTCCATGTCCCAGAGCAGCGCCGTCACATCCTTGCGCAACCACACGCCAAGCCCCAGATGACGAAAATTGCGCCGCAGGCGGCGCCGGTACCAATCGCCCGGACGCAGATGCACGGCACGGTCGGTGCGTGTGCGATCGCAGTTGTCGCGCCAGTCCTCGCTGGTGAGCGCGGATACGTAGAGCGCCGCACGCGTCAGACGGCTCAAGTTGGCGAGGGCGCGCGCGGCGGCGGCGGCGTCCAGATACTGCAACACGTCGTAGCACACCACCAGGTCGCTGGGCTTACGCGGCGCGTAATCGACCACGGATCCCTTAATCCAGCCATATCGACCGCACAAATAATCGCTGGCCTCGAGCCCCGTGTAGCGGGCGCGCGGCAGGACGGCCGCGAAGGGCTCGCGCAGCAAGCCGATGCCACAGCCCGCATCGAGGATAGTGCGTACCGGCACGCTGGCCTGCGCGAGGACCGCCGCAATGGTGCGCGCCCGCACCCGCATTTCGGCCGGCGTCACCACGCGAGTCGTGGCGTTCAGATAAAATTTCTTGAAGTAGGCGGCTCCGAAAACCGTCTGCGGGCGCACGGCCACTAGTCTGTCTCAGTATTTAACGGGAGCCACATAAAATACTCAGGCAGGTTCCTCGAGCAACTCGATCTCGACGAAGCGAAATTCGTACTCGTTGGCGTTGATGACGTTGTGCGCCACGCCCGCGAGGCGGGCATACGATGCGCCGATCTGAAGTTGTACCTCTCGCGTTCCGGACGCTTCCTCCAAGCGCAGCGTACCCGCCGTCAACGGCACGACGACATAGTCATGCGCATGCACGTGGTGCCCGGTCTCGGCGCCGGGCACGAAGCGCCATTCCGTCACGATGACCCGGTCGTTGCGGACTTGTTCATGAGAAGTGGCTGGTGCGCGCACGGGGATCTCCTTGGTTCCGGTCATTGTAGATCGATTGGTCCATTCGAGGGCAGTGCTGGAGTCGTCTCATCACGACGTCGTGGTGCGTGCGAGGTTTTCGCGCACGAACTGCATGTGCTGGCGCAGGATGTAGAGCTGCTCCGCATGCGAGCCCGGCATCTTGAGCGCGATGACCGCCTTCTCGATCCGGGCGACGCTCTCGATGAGTTGTGCGCGCTTTTCCGGCGACAGATTCCCAAGCGATTGACGCTCGATCGCCATGAGTTGCTGATAACGCCGGCTTATCCGGCGCGTGATGCGCCAGTTGTACACACTGGGCAGGAAGCGCAGCGCCGGAATCAGGACGATCAAGATCGGCAGGATCACCACGACCGTGCGATCCAGCAGAGTTGCCAGCCAGAAAGGAAAATACCGGTAGGCGAAGCTCTTGCCTGATTTGTAATAGCGCGCCGCGTCGTCGCTGATGGGAAAGCTGATGGCGACCGGATTCGGAAACTGACCGGCATTTTGCAGCAACGTGGCACCGCCTTGTACTTCGATCGCGGCTTCGATCAGCAAATCGGACAATGCAGGGTGCAGGTCCGCGTGCGCCAGCAGTTCCACGGTGGGTGCCAGCATGTTGATGCGTTCCGGCGGCAGATTCTCGCCCAGATCGAACGCGCCGGCCGGCAGCTCGAGCCTGCTGAGGTAGCGGAAGCGGCGGACATAGGCATCCGCCTGGGGGAAATCGAACAGTCGAATTCCCGGAGCATGCAGCATCTCGCGGATGGTCTCCGGCGCGGCCGAGTCGCCGGTCAGGAATATCGCATCGACCTGCTGGTGCAGCAGCGCCTGGCGCGCTGCCTCGCCTTCCAAATCGAGCAGCTGGGTCGGGCCTTGCGCATCGATCTCGTTCGCCTTGAGGAGCGCGAGTGCCAGCGATCGCGTGCCGCTGCCTGGCGGGCCGACCGCGATGCGCCGAGCAGTCAGCTGCGAGAGCCGCTGCAGCGGTGCCGGGTTCCTGTAAAATATCGTCAAAGGGACGTAGAACATGCTGCCGAGCGACACGATGTCGCGGGTATCGCCGTCGAATGGTGTGCCGGACTGGACCAGACCAATGTCCACCACGGGCGGCTGCTCGAACAGCCGGTTAAGATTGTCGAGGGAGCCCTGAGTGGTCACGAGCTTGAGGGTGATGCCGTTCTTGGCGAGGATCTGTTGATAGCGCACGCCTATCGAGTGGAATTTACTGCCCGCGGGACCGCTCGCCATGGTCAGCGTAGTGGGCGGCGCCGGGCGTACCAAATGAAACGCCGCGAACATGACGAGCGCACTGACCACGACCGCCGGAACCAAGACTTGCGCGAACTCCGGACGTACATATTTCCCGAGCCGCGTGAGCACCCGGCGCAGAAAATTAGGGCCGCGAGGCACGCCGTCGGTTGCAACCATGTTCCGCTCGCTTTTTTGAACCCTGCCACTAATATATTCCAGAACATCGCGGGTCGGTGCGGTCGCCGAGCGGATCTCCTGGACTCAGTACTTATCTGCCTCTTTCCAAGAGGCCGACGGCGCCCGCAGTTTCCCGTTTTGTCGATCGGGCACGCCGAACCCGCGCAAAATAGCGCTTTGGCTACTGTGAGCCGCGGCCATCAAACCGCCATACACGATCGCCGCGATCAGCACGCCCACGAACCACGCATAGTCATAAATTCCCGTGAAGAGCTTAGGAATGCCGGCGAATAAGTGGGGGAAGGCCGTGGCCAAAAAGCCGGGTATGTTGGGAAGCACCGCGAGAACGAAAGCGATACAGGCTGCCGGATTCCAGCCATTGCGATAGGAGTAGCAACCATCGGATCGATAAAGATCCGCGACTGTGATCTGTGTGCGGCGGACCAGCCAGTAATCCGTGATCATAATACCGAGCACCGGCCCGAGTAGCGCGCCGTAACCCACGAGCCAGGTAAAGATGAAGCCACCGCTCGACGCGATCAGCTTCCACGGCATGATCAGCACTCCGAGTACCGCGGTGAGGTAACCGCCCCGTGCGAAGTTCACGTGGCGCGGAAAGATGGCGGCGAAATCGTAGGCCGGACCGACCACGTTTGCCGCCAGATTCACGCACAAGGTGTCGATCGTGAGTATCCCTAACCCAACGGCCACTGCGATGCCTTCCATGCGACCCGCCAGATCCACCGGATTCCAGATCGGTTTGCCGTAGATCGTGACCGTGGCCGAGGTCACCGCAACGCCGACAAATGCCAGTCCCGCCATGGGGAACGGCAGGCCGATGGACTGGCCGATGATCTGATCCCTTTGGCTGCGGGCAAATCGCGTGAAGTCGGGAATATTCATGGCCAAGGTCGACCACATGGCGCACATCGCCGTGAGGGTTGGCCAAAAGAGCGTCCAAAACTGGCCGTCTTTGGGGCCGCCCGGCACGAACTGCGATGGCGCATGCAGCATGGCGCCGAAACCGTGGGCGTGAACATAGGCCCACCCCAAGAGTGCTAATAAAATCAAGATTTTGATCGGCGCCGTAAAGACTTCGATCGATCGCACGGACTCGGGACCGCGCGCGACGAAGTAAAGGTGGAGCGCCCAGAACAAGCCGAAGCTCGCCACCTGTCCGGCATCGATACCGATCCAGCCAATTTTTTCGCCGGTCAGCGCACCCCCGCTCATGATATTGCCGATGGCGTAGATCGCGCTGCCGCCTATCCAGCATTGGATTCCGAACCAGCCGCAAGCCACCATGGCACGAAGAAAAGCCGGTAACTTCGCGCCCCGCGTGCCAAATGAGGTGCGCACCAGCACGGCGAACGGGACCGCGTACTTGGCGCCCGCATGAGCATTCAACAGCATGGGCACGAGGCACACCGTATTGCCGGCCAGCACCATCCACACCACCTGCCAGGCGGAGAAACCTTGGTCGATCAAGCCGCCGCCAAGCATGTAGCCGGTGATGCACACCACCATGCCGATCCACAGAGTGACGTAGTGGTAAGCCGTCCAAGTGCGATGCGCGGCGTCTGTGGGCGCGAGGTCCTCGTTCCAAAGCTCGCGCGACCGCTCAAGTTTGGTGTCGTCCATCAGTCCCTCGCGTGATTCATCCAGCTAGCAATAGCACGGCAGCCGGGGCAAATGCGAATTGTGATGGCCAATGATCCTTGACGATCGTACCGTCACCTCTCGCCGCCATGCCGGGAGCTGCGGCGCGTGCGCGCACCGTCGGAGCAATGACCTTGACACGCGGGAGTTCGTTGGCTTCGTCGGCGGGTAGATCGACGACCGGCATGTAATGCGCAACGCCAGCGTTTTTGACGAGCATAGTGAGTTCTTCGCGCGCCAGACTCGCGGATTGATCGTCGCCTTGTTCGCCACCGGCTGCATCGTGGCCTTGCTCGATACGACGATTCCCGTCTTTATCGGCCACGTCACCGCGCTGGTCTCGTCGGAAACACCGGCCACCTTGTTCCGGGCCGCCGGCGGTCAACTGCTAGGCATGGCGGCGGTTCTGTTGCTGGCACGGCCGTCGTGGCGGTGATCGAATCGGGTCGCATCATCGAGCAGGGTACGCATACCGCACTGCTCGCCCGGCAAGGCGCTTATGCGATACTCTGGCAACGACAATCGGGCGGGTTTCTCTCGGCGGAAAAGATAGAGCCATGACCTTCGTACCACCACGGGCCGCCACGGCGTCTGATTACATCGATGCGCTCCGATCGGCGTATGTGGGCGAACTCGTCGGCGAAACCTTGTATCGGGAGCTCGCGAGGCGACGCTCGAATGCCGATGAGCGGGCAAAGCTCGATGCCATAGCGGATGTGGAGCGGCTGACCCACGGCAGGCTGCATGCCATCGCCCTACGGTTGGGTATCCGTCCCGTGGAATCGGAGTGGCGCCCCATAGTGGAGCGCCGTGCGAACGAACTCGCGCCGCTTACCTGGCACGAACTCATAGACAAGGCGCTGCGGGATTGGCCGCCGTACATCGCGCGCTTTGAAGCCCTGGTGCCGCTTGCTCCCGCCTGCGACGCAGCGGCTCTGCGGCAGTTGGTGGATCACGAAGTGGCGTTGGTGGAGTTCGCCCGCTGCGAGCATGAAGCACCAGGGTCGCTTAAGTCACTACGAGTACTTCAGGCCTTCTTGGGCGTTCGATCGGACCTACTCCGGCAGTAGCTCTCCTGAACCACCCATCTCTTTCGGGAAGTCCTTCATCTTGGGCAGACCATCTTTGATGCTGAGTACCGACTCCTGATAATTCACATGAACACCCGGCGTGAATTTTAGCGTCGGTATCATTGCCGCGAACACGTCGGTCAGCTTGAGCGGCGGGTGTTCCGTAAATACATGCCCGCCGCATACCGTGCACCATTTCCGAAAGCTCACGGGCGTTTTATTGTAAGTGCCGATATGTTCTGCGCCCTTGGTCACCTCGATCGCCGCGGGGCGCCAAAGACTGAACGCGTTGACCGGTCCCGCGGACCAGTGGCGGCAGGAGGAGCAATGGCAGTAGCCCATCGCCACCGGATCGCCGGTCACCGTAAATTCTACCGCACCGCAGAAGCAACTCGCCTTGTGTTCGCTCATGTCAGACCCCCGTATTGTCGCAGCCAGCCTTTATTTGGATATTTTCGACTCCGATCTTCGTTGCGGCTCCGGCAGAAGTCAACGCGATGAGGCGATAGCGCAAGGCGGAGCGCAACGGGATTGAAGCCGCTACCGCTGGGACCGAGGGAGGCCGAACGAGTCGCGCGATCGCAATCGTTGCGCCGCGTCTTAGCTACAATGCGTGCATTAGCTGACGTTCGTGCAGTTAATCCCCCGCTATTATCGCGGCGGCGCGCGGTTAGAGTGCGCGCCGCAGGAACTCCACCATGGCCGCGCGATCCTTGAGCGGTTTGGGGTTGGTGCCGCACCAGATATCCTGCAGCACGTAACCGGCGAGAGGGTCCAAGTCTTTTTCCTCGAGACCGACGCCGCGCAGGGTGCGCGGCATGTCGAGGGAGCGAATGAGACGGTCGGCGAGAACATGCGCGGGCGTGGCGGGATCGCCGAGGGCGAGACTGATGAGGGCCTGACGCTCGCCGTTGACGTCGGCATTGAACTCGAGCGCGAACGGCGCCATGACACACGAAGTGTAGCCATGTGGCACGTCGTAGGATCCGCCGAGCGCGTGGCCGGTGGCGTGACTGATGCCCATGGGTAGACCGGCGACGATGGCTATCATCGAGCACCAGGCGCCCATCTGGCATTGCTGGCGGGCGGTCAGATCGTGGTAGTTGGCTTTGGCTGCGAGCAACCCGCGGGACAAGAGCCTGAGGCCGTTCATGGCCATGCCATCCCAATAATCGTTCGAACTGAAAGCGCCCAAGGTTTCGAAGCAATGATCGAGAGCGCGGACACCGGTGGAGAACCAGATCCATTCGGGTGTGTGAACGGTGACGGCGGGATCCAAGATGATGGACCGTGCCATCATGGCGGGATGCACGTAACCTTGCTTGACGTTGACCTTCTTGTCGGTGGAGCCGGACAGGGCATTGAATTCGCCGCCGGACAACGTGGTCGGGATGAGCACCACCGGCAGATCGGGACCCGCGAACACGGGTACGGTCACGCTACGGTCCGGGTTCACCACCAGGTGATAGGCTTCCATGGATTCGGGCGTGCGCAAGCCATGTTTCAAACAGAGGCTGATGATTTTCGTCGCGTCGGTGACGGAGCCACCGCCGATCGACACCAGCAAATCGGGCGCGGCGCGTTCGGCGGCGGCGACGCCGGCGCTCACGTCTTCCCGGGGGACGTGCGGTGCGATGGCGTCGAACACGCCGACGAATTTGCCGCCGAGCGCACGCTTGAGGTGCTCGACCTCTTGGGTCTTGGTGGCGAGGGTGTGGCTGCTGACGACAAACACCCGCTTGGCGCCCAGGCGCTCGGCTTCCTCAACCAGCGCCTGCGCGGCGGGTCGGCCGCTGTAAACCCGCTGCATCGGCGGTAACTCGATCGTGGATTGATACACGTTGCCCCCCCACTCAACTCATCTCTGTTTATCGTCGCCGGTCGCCGTAACGTCGTCCGTCGCGCTTGTGGAGATTGTACTCACACTACCAATCGTGTACAAACTTTTACTGAAAGGAAAACAAAAAGTCGAACGGTAGTTGAGTGGCTGCGGAGTTGGATATGAACGCTAATAATCATGGGTCGGACCCTCGGGTCCCTGCGCGCGACGTATGCGTGGTGCGGTACTTACTCGATCGCTGGGCGGCGGAGCGCGGCGAGATGACTTATGTCATTTTCGATGCCGTACGCCGCTATTCCTATCGCGAGATGCGCGAACGCGTGATTGGCGTGGCGGTGGGGTTGGCACGACTCGGCGTCCAACAAGGCGACCACGTGCTCGCGTGGCAACCGACGTCGCCCGAGATGCTGACCACGTATTACGCCATCAATTATTTGGGCGCGGTGTTCGTGCCCATCAACACCGCGTACCGCGGACGATTGCTCGAGCATGTGATCGAGAATTCCGACGCGAAACTCGCGGTGGTGCATGCGAGTCTGGTCGAGAGGTTGAGCGGCATCGCCCTGAGTCGTTTGGAGCGCTTGGTGGTCACGGGCGCGCCCGTGCACGGCGAAACGCCGTTGTCCGCGCCGCTCCCGGTGACGCCGTTCGGCGAGTTGACGGGCACCGAGGCTGAGCTACCGGCGTTGTTACGGCCGATCGAACCGTGGCATACGCAATCGGTGATCTACACCTCGGGGACGACTGGACCGTCGAAAGGGGTGCTGTCTTCCTACCTGCATATGTACACCAACCCCGGACCCGAAGCGTGGCCGTTCCTGACCGGCGCGGATCGCTTCTTGGTGAATAGCCCCATGTTCCATATTGGCGGCATGGGGCTACCGTTTGCGATGTTGGCGCGCGGCGGTTCGATCGTGCTGCCGGAACGCTTTTCGACCGATAATTTTTGGCCGACGGTCAAAGAGCACGGCGTCACGGCGATCTTTCTGCTCGGCGTCATGGCGACCTTCCTGAGCAAGGCGGACCCATCGCCGGAAGATACCGCACACTCGGTACGTATCTGTTTCATCGTGCCGTTGATCGAGGGCGCGCAGGAGTTCTCGCGGCGTTTCGGCGTGAATGTGTACACCATTTTCAACATGACCGAGATCTCCTCGCCCATCGTCTCCGCCCCGAATCCCGGCGTGCGCGGAACCTGCGGAAAAGTCCGGGCTGGGGTGGACGTGCGTCTCGTCGATGAGAACGACTGCGAGGTCCCGATGGGCAGCGTCGGTGAAATGCTGGTGCGTACGGATCGTCCGTGGGCCATGAGTCATGGGTATCTAAAGGAACCGCAGGCGACGGCCCGAGCCTGGCGTAACGGCTGGTTCCATACCGGTGATGCCTTCCGCACGGATGCGGACGGCAACTTCTTCTTCGTCGATCGCATGAAGGATTCGATTCGCCGCCGGGGCGAGAATATTTCCTCCTTCGAGGTGGAAGCGGAGGTATTGGCGCATGCCGATGTGCGCGAATGCGCGGCGCTCGGGGTGCCGTCGGAGCTGGGCGAGGACGAGGTGATGATCGTGGTCGCGCCGGCCCCTGGTCATACCGTGGACCCCGTGGCGTTGATTCAGTTTCTGACGACGCGATTGGCGTATTTCATGGTCCCGCGCTACGTGCGCACGTTGGTGGATCTGCCGAAGACGCCATCGGCCAAAGTGCTGAAGGCGCAGTTGCGCGGTGAGGGGGTGACGACCGATACCTGGGACCGCGATAAGGCCGGGATCGTGATTCGGCGCGATCGGCTCTGAGCGGACACGCCTGACGCGACATGGCGGGGCCGCGCAACGCCGCCGCGCAATAAGTTAGAATACTGCTGTGAAAGCAGGAACACAGTTGAAGACTGAGGTACAGGAGTTCAAGCGGCTGCGCATTTTGGAGGAGGCGCGCGAACTCTTCTTCCTCCAGGGTTACGAAGCGACCACGCTGGATGCCATCGCGGAGCGGCTGAAAGTCACCAAGCCGTTCCTATACAGCTATTTCAAGAACAAGAGCGAGATCCTGAACGCCATTTGCCACGTCGGCATTTCACGTTCGCTCGCCGCCTTGGACGAAGCGCTGGCGAGCGGTCTGGCGCCGCGCGAGATGCTGCGGCTCATCGTGGAGCAGGTAACCTCCATCGTCATCGCCCATCAGAAGTACCTCGTCGTGTACTTACGCGAGGAGAAGAATCTCGAGGCCAAGGAAGCCAAACATTTAATGGAGTTGCGCAAGGAGTTTGGTGTGCGCCTGGCGAAGCTGCTCGAGGCCGGTAACCAAGCGAAGGTGTTCGACGTGGACGATACCTTGCTGACGGCGGTGTCGATCGGCGGCATGATCACCTGGATATCGACGTGGTTCCGCGTACGCGGCCACTGGTCTCAATCCGAGGTGACGCTACACATGGTCAAGAAAATCGAGCGCATGGTGCTGCGCGTCGGTTGACTCCCCGGACAGTTTAACCGGCCGTACCGGTGAATTAGCCGAACACGTAGTCCGCGGTGTCGAACTTGGAGGTCATTCGCCAATATTCCACCAGCCGCCACGGCGAAATGGCGAATACCCGCCCTTGGGGATTCTTGTACCAACTCTGCACACCGGGGTGAATCCAGACCAGGCCGCTGTGTAGTGTGTCTACTTGCTCGTTGTAGCGTTCGCTCACGTCGGGACGGACCTCGATGGTGCGGGAGCGTCGCGCCACGAGTTCACGCAGGCACGACATCACTTGGCGCACCTGGCACTCGACCATGAAAATCGCGTTACCGCCGTGCGCGAGACCGGTGTTGGGGCCGAGTAGAATGAAAAAATTAGGGTAGCCGGGGACCGTGATGCCCATATAGGCCTGGGCGTCATCCGGACCCCAGGTTTGGTGAATCTCGCGACCGTCGCGGCCTTCGATGGTCATGGGCGCCAACATCTTGCTGGCTTGAAAGCCGGTGGCGAACACCAAGGCGTCCGCCGGCCAGCGCTTGCCGTCCTGGGTTTCGATGCCGTCGGCGTGAATGCCTGCGATGGGGTCGGTCACGAGATCCACGTTCGGGCGCTTCAACATCTTATACCAGTGGTTGTCGATCAAGATGCGTTTGCCGTAAGGCGGATAGTGCGGCAGCACCTTCTCGAGCAGCGTCGAGTCCTCGCCAAGCTCCGCGCGCATGTGGCGCTCCATGAAGCGGCGATGACGTTCATTGAATTGATTGATCGAGCGTTCGGGATTGGGCCAGGTGGGATCGATCTGCAGTGCCGAATACAGACCATCGGAAAATCCCCAAAAGAGCTGGAAGCGGTACCACCGGACGTAGTAGGGCAGGTGCGCCAGCAGCCATTTCACACCGTCGGGAACCTGTGCGAAATAGTTCGGATTGGGCACGATCCAATGCGGCGAGCGCTGGAATATGGTCAGATGCTCCACGTCGGGCGCGATGGTGGGGCCGACTTGGTGGCCTGACGCGCCGGTGCCGATCATGGCGACTTTCTTGCCGCGCCAATCGAATGCGGGATCCCATTGTGCGGTGTGAAAGGCCGGCCCCGAGAAATCCGCGAGTCCGGGAATTTGCGGAATCTTGGGGCGATTGAGCACGCCCACGCAGGAGATGACCACGTTGGCGGTCAGCTCGATACGGTCCGTTGTGCCACCGCTTGAGCTGGCGCCACCGTTGGTGCTGCCGGTGATGGGTTTGGCGACGACGCGCCAGAGGCTCGCGGCCTCGTCGAACACCGCGGACTCGACCTCGGTGTTGAACCGCACCTGGTCGCGAATGCCATACTCGTCGGCCACGCGCTCGAAGTAATCCCAGAGTTCACGGCGCTTTGCGAACAGCATGGACCAATCATGGTACGGAGCGAACGAATAGGAATAGAAGTGATTGGGCGTGTCGACGCCGCATCCGGGATACGAGTTTTCATACCAGGTACCACCGACGGCGTCGTTCTTCTCGATGATGCTGAACGAGACGCCCGCCTGTTTGAGTCGAATCGCGGCACACAAACCCGACATGCCCGCACCGATGATGAGCACGCGAAAATCCTCCGGCGCCTTGCAATCGGATGGCGTGAATTCGGGCGGCCTCGGATCGAACAGCGGTGTCTCGTCCGGCGGCGGGGATAATTCATAGCTCATCATCCGCACGTATTCTTCGCCCAGCGGCTCGCCCGCCGCGATGGACAGCATCTGGTGCAACAGCTCACCCTGTGGCAGCGGCGGCAACGGAGCACCTGCGGCGGCATGCTGCATCAGCACGTCGAACAGGCGCGCGCGAATCGCTTGGCGCAAATCGGCGGGCATCTTTTCTTGGTAGCTCATGGGCCCGGTGATGAAGGGCCGTGCCCTCTCGAGCCAGGCGGATTCGCCGGTGAACTGCACCAACACCAACAACAGGGTGGCGGCGTCGGCCTGGTCGAGGGCGGCGCGCAGGCGCACGGGGTCGGCGGTCAGTTCGTTCATGCGGGGGTGTCTCGGATCGCGTCATACACTTGCGCGCGAATCTGTTGTTGCAAGGGATAGGTTTCTGAAGGGAGGAGTTGCGTCATGAAGATGCCGATCAGCTGTTCGCTGGGGTCGCACCAGAAGAACGTATTGGCCATGCCGCTCCAGAAGGCATCGCCGCGATTGCCGCGCAACCGTGCGACGCTCGGCTCGATGGTGGTCGCGAAGCCGAGACCGAACCCGATGCCGGCGTAGGCGGAGTTTGCGAAAACTCCTTGGGCAACCTTGGGCAGATCGCCGCCGCCCGGCAAATGATTGGTGGTCATGAGCGCCAGGGTGTCCGGCTCGAGTAGGCGCACGGCACCATATCTGCCGCGATCGAGAATGACGTTGCAGAAGCGCAGGTAATCGTGGACGGTCGAGATTAGGCCGCCGCCGCCCGAGAAGAACGTCGGCTCGGCGGTGAGATCGCCTTCGAACGAGGGACTCGGCAAACTCAAGAGTTCGTCGGGTCTGCGTACGTAGCATTCCGCCAAGCGTTGCCGGTGCGCGGGCGGCACCCTGAAATCCGTGTCATGCATCTCGAGCGGCCCGAATATATGTTGCTTCAGAAATTCGCGTAGCGATCGGCCGCTCACGAGTTCGATGACATGGCCGAGCACATCGGTGGCGACCGAGTAATTCCAGGCGGTACCGGGTTCGAATTCGAGCGGTAGCGTCCCTAAGGTGGAGGCAAACTCGTCGAGCGCCTGACCTTCGGGCTGCATCGACAGCGTTTTGCGGTACAACGCGTCGATCTCGGTGCGATATTGAATACCGTAGGTGAGCCCGGAGGTATGCGACAGCAAATCGACGATGCGTATTTCCTGGGCAATGGGTCGTGCGCGCAAGCGAAGTTCGCCCCACGCCGGTAGGTAACGCGCGACCGGATCGCGCAGACCGATGCGACCTTGTTCGACGAGCATCATCACGGCAACGCTGGTGATGGGTTTGGTCATGGAGAAGATGCGATACAGCGTGTCCGGCCGCAGGGGTCGCGTGCGCTCGCGATCCAGAAACCCTGCGCAAGCTTCGTAGCGGGAGCCGCGATGCTGGATGGCTAACTGAGCACCGGCCAGGCGGCCGGTGTCGAGATACTCGCGCTGTATGAACCCGGCGATGGGGTCGAATCGCGCTGCTGCTGGCACCGCTCGCTCCATTAGGTGCCGATCAGAACTTGTAACCCAGGGTCAAGCCATACGTGCGCGGCGGCATCAACGTGCCGACACGGACGTTGGCGTACAGCGGCGCCGAGATGATGTCGTTCGCGATAGCGAACTTGTCGGCGGCGTTGCGCACCCAAGCGGTCGCGGTCCAGTGTCGATCGACCGATTCCCAGCCGGCGCTGGCGTTGACGAGTCCGTAGCCCGCTTGAGTCGCGTCGGCGTTATTAAACTCCGTGAAATATACGCGACCTTGGTAGGCGTCCTCGGCGCGGAACTTGAGTTCGCCGGCGTTGCCGGCGAGCGGCACGGTGTAGTCGAGCGCGACGCGAGCGGTGTACGGTGGCGCATTATCCAGGTAGTTGCCGGACACGTTCACCGGAGCGAAGTTGTCGCCGTAATACGAGTTTACGAACGAGGTGTATTTCGCGCTGAGATAGGTGGCGGCGACATTCAACTCGAGTTGTGGCGTGAGCTTGGCGACCAGTTCGGTCTCCAGTCCGTAGTTGTGGGCCGACGCGGCATTGACGGTCTCGACGATGCTTTGTTGGTTCACGAAACCGACCTGCAGATCCTTGTAGTTGTAGTAGAACGCGGCGGCGGTGAATTCGACGCGGTTGTCCAGCATCTTGGACTTGAGGCCGGTTTCGTAGGCGTACACGTACTCGGGATTGATGACCGGATTCTCGCTGCCGATATTGATGACGCCGGATTTGAAGCCGCGATTGATACTGCCATACAGCAACGTGTCCGCATCCAAGTGATATTCGAGCAGCAATTTCGGGGTGACCGCATTCCAATCGGCGGATTGATCGGTCGTCGCGTTGATGCCTTCCGCCGTGAAGATGAAGGCACCGACGCCGGAGCGTTCTTCGTGGCTGAAGCGCGCCCCCAACGTCATCGTGAGCTTGTCGGTGAAGTTATAGGCACCTTGCAAGAAGAAGCCGTACGCGTTGGTGGCGACGGTACCCTCCTCGAGGTATTCGCCGACGTCGAGGAAATCACAGGGGACGGGTGCGCCGGCGACACGCGGTGAGCAGTTGCCGCCGGTGAATACGACGCCCAGACCCGTGGTGGGTACGTAGGTACTGCCGAAGCGGTGCTCGTGGTTGAAGTCGATGCCGGCGAGCCAGTCGATGCCGAAGGCCTTGGTGCTCAGCGTAAAGTCTTGGCTGTACGCCTGACTGGTCTCGTCGTAGTCGTTTCTGCCATAGATGTCGGCGTTCGAGACGGCCAAATCATCGGCGTTGAAGCGATTGAAGGTGCGATAGGCCGTGATGCTCTTGAAGTCGAAATCGTCGGGTGACCAATCGACGATGTAGCTGGCGCCGATGCCGTGGCGCTTGTTGGTGGGATCCACGCTCGACCAGGTATCACGAAGGTTTGGATTGCTCGTGCCGCAACAGTTGAAGAGGGTCGAGCCGCCGAATAAAGCGACGGCGGGCAGACCGGCATTGGGCGTGGTCGTGGGTCCGAAGTAGTGGAAGGCGTAGTTGTCGTCGTCTTCATGGGTGTAGTCGACGATGAGATCCATGGTCAATTGATCGCTGGGCTTGAAGCGCAGGCTGGCCCGCACGGACTGGGCGTCGCGGTCATCGATTTGCGAGCCCGTGAACAGGTTGTGGCCGTAGCCGTCGCGTTTTTCGATGTTGGCGGCGATGCGCGCCGAGAACACGTCGTTGATCGGCCCGCCGATCGCGCCCTCGAACAGCTTGTCGTCATAGTTACCGAAGGTGAGGTTGGCGTACCCCTCGACATCGTCGGTGGGCTTCTTGGTCACCATGTCGATGACGCCGGCGGTGGCGCCGCGCCCGTAGAGGGTGCCTTGGGGGCCGCGCAGGACTTCCACGCGATCGAGGTCATAAAAGCCCGACAGCTGTTCGGCCGGCAGCGGGATTTGCGCGCCGTTCTGCAGGAACGACACCGCGCCGTCGGCGCCCAGGTCGATGCTGGTGAGGCCGATGCCGCGAATGAAGGTGCGATTCACGCCGAATTGATTGCCAACCGAGAGATTGGGCACGTCTTGCGCGAGATCGGCGATATTCGTGATGCGCCCGGCGCCTAAATCCGCCGAGGTAATGGCGGACAGCGAGGCGGCGGTGTCCATCGTCGTTTCGGAGCGTCGCGTGGCGGTGACGACCACCTCTTGCAGTGCCGAGTCGTCGGCGGCCCGCGGCGTGGCAGGTGGGACGGGGGCAGCGGATTGGGCGTTCGCGGCCATGGCGGCGCACACCCCTGCTACGGCCAACACCAAACGAGCACGACCGCTCGCACGCAATACAAGATTCTTACGCATTGGGATCCCCTTTAATGAGCCAGCAACCCGAACAGCACACAATACTTATGATTTACGCCAACATACTAAGAGTATATTTTTGTTTATCATTAGGCAAATCGATATATGAATAGGAAGGATTGGCGGTGTGACAGGGAGTATCATCGTCTGGTCGTCTGGGGTCGTAACGGGCTGGGGAGGCGGAAATGGACAAGATTCAGCTGGGCGCGGCGAAGATTCATCGAGTCGAGGAGTGGCGCGGTCAATTCCTGACGCCACAGACATTGTTCGTCGGGTTCACGCCCGAGGACTATGCGGCTAGCAAGGAGCTGGTGGCGGCCCCGTATCTGGATCCGCTCACGGACGCCATCGATGCGCGGCTGCAGAGCTGGGTGGTCGAAATCGGCGGCGTCCGGATCTTGGTGGATACCGGAGCGGGTAATGACAAGGAGCGGCCCGGCATACCGCTGTTTGGAATGATGCAGACGCCCTTCATCGCACGCCTTGGCGAGGCGGGCTTTGCGGTGGAGGACATCGACATCGTCGTGTGTACTCACTTGCACGTGGACCACGTCGGTTGGAACACGCGGCTCGAAGCGGGTGAGTGGATTGCGACCTTTCCGCGGGCGCGGTATGTGTTCCCGCTCCCCGATGCGGAATATTGGAATCCGGAAAATCGGGCGCGCTATAAGCCCAAAGTGGGCGAGGCGGTCAACGAGGGCTTCTTCATGGACAGCGTGAAACCCATTCTCGATCGCGGGCTCGCGCAATTGGTGGACGGCCACGTCGAGATCGCGCCGGGGGTGACGCTGGACCCGGCACCGGGGCATACACCGGGGAGTCAGACGATTCGCGTGACCAGTCGGGGTGAGACGGCGATCTTCGCCGGTGACATCGTGCACCACCCATTGCAAATCATGAACCCGACCTGGAACAGTATTTTTTGCGAGGATGCGACGCTCGCGCGGCGCAGCCGCGCGGCCCTATTCGAGCGTGTGGTGAAGGAAGAGGCCATCCTGATCCCGGCGCATTTTGCGGGTGAGCATGCGGTGCGCGTCGGGCGAAGCGCCACGGGATTAAAGCTGCTGCCACTGTAATCGGGCGGTCGTCATCAGGCGCAAACTTCGGTAATAATGCCTGTCTGCAAAACCTCCACCGTGGAACGATCTTGGCGCACACCGTCTCGCTCAATCGACGCCTCACCACGCTGTCCGCGGCATTGTTCGGACTCTCTTACATCTGCCCGACCGTGGTCATCAGCACATTCGGGGTGCTGGCTGAAAACACCAGCGGCGCCAGTGCCTCCGCGTATGTTGTGGCGACCCTGGCGGTGCTGTTGACCGCGGTGAGCTATGGCCGCATGGCGACGCTGTATCCAGAGGCCGGCTCGGCTTACACCTATGTCTCGCGCACGACCAACGCGGCGCTGGGTTTCATCACCGGTTGGGTGCTGATCCTCGACTATCTCTTCATTCCGATGGTGATCTGCCTGTTCACGGCCAAGGCCTTCGAAGTGATCCTGCCCAGCATTTCTTTTCGGTTCTGGGTGGTCGCGGTGGCGGTGTTCACTACCGCGATCAATGTCCTCGGCATCAAGGTCGCCAACCGTCTGAATCTCACCATCATGGCTGCGCAGCTGGCGGTTCTCGCCGCATTCGCGGGAATTTGCATCCTGTATCTCGGCGCACGCGGGCACTTGAGCGCCACGGATTTGCGCGGCGCATTTACCGGGCCGCTCACGTCGATCCCCGCCATCATGAGCGGGGCGGCCATCGCCGCCTATTCATTCCTAGGGTTCGATGCGGTCACCACGCTTGCGGAAGAGACCGTCGATCCTACCCGCAGCATTCCTCGCGCCACGGTACTCGCGGCGGGGGCCGGCGGACTCATCTTTCTGATCACGGCCACGCTCATGACTCTGGTGCATCCAGGCTTTCGCTTCAGCGACGTGGACAATGCCGGCTTCGAAATTCTGGCGGCTGCGGGCGGTAACAAGTTTCTCCTGATATTCACCGTGGTGCTGATCGTGTCCTATATCGCCGCCGTGATGTGCGCTCAGGCCGGCTCCTCCCGGCTCCTGTACGTCATGGGCCGGGACGGCGTGATGCCCTTGAAGAGCTTTGCTCATCTGCATGCGCGGCTACGGACACCGGTGTTCAATATCGGACTCATGGGCGTCGTCATGCTGGTCGGCGAATTCGTGGACGTCGAGACCGCCGCTTCCTGTGTCAACTTCGGCGCGTTTTGCGCGTTCCTGGCCGTCAACCTTTGTGTACTGATCGATCACCTCACGCAGCGACGGCTGGGGGGTGGCGCGTGGAAGCTCGTCCAAGCGGGCGGCGGCGCCCTCGCCGCGGCATGGCTGCTCGCGAGCCTGCATCGAACCGCGCTCACCGTAGGACTGATCTGGTTGGGACTGGGTCTCTGCTATCTGCTGTTCCGCACCCGTGGCTTCCGGCAGGCGCTGCTGCGACCGGAACGGAGCGCACCCAGTGGACTCACCGGGTTAAATTAGCGAATCACGAATCGCCGTTGGATAAAGAATGCCCTCGGAGGGTCAATGACGCCAGTGTCTTTCCATGATCTCACCGAATCGGCCGCCATCCCGCCGGCGTTGTTGGCACGATCGGTGACCGATTTGAGCTCGTTTCGCGAGCGGGCCCGCCCCATCGTGGAGGCGGTCCGCACCGAAGGCGATGTGGCGTTACAACGCTTCGCTCGTCTGTACGATGGCGTCACCGCAGCGCATATGAGTATTCGCGCCGAACCCGCCGAATTCGCGGCGGCCGCGCGCCAGGTACCCGCCGACGTCATCGCGGCCATCAAGCATGCCAGCGACAATATTCGACGCTTTCATGAGGCGCAAAAGCCCGAGGAAATGTGGCTGAAAGAGATGCATCCGGGCGTCTGGGCCGGTGACCGGCATATCCCGATCGATTCCGTCGCCTGTTACGTACCGCGCGGCAAGGGATCCTTTCCCAGTGTGCTCAATATGACGGCCATCCCGGCGCTGGTGGCCGGCGTGACGCGCACCATCGTCATCACTCCGCCGGGACCCGATGGCCGCGTGGATCCGGGCACGTTGGTGGCGGCCCAGTATGCCGGCATCACCGAGGTCTACAAGTGCGGCGGCGCGCATGCCGTCGCGGCGGTGGCCTATGGCACCGAAACCGTTCCAAAATGCCTGAAGATAGTCGGACCCGGCAGCCCCTGGGTGCTGGCCGCCAAGCAGCTACTTTCGGATGTGATCGACCCCGGCATTCCCGCCGGGCCGAGCGAATCGATCATTCTGGCCGACGCCTCCGCCAACGGTGCCCTGGCCGCACTGGATCTCCTGATCGAAGCCGAACATGGTCCAGATTCGTGCGCCTTCCTGGTTACCGATAGCCGGTCGGTGGCCGAGGCGGCGCGGGCGGCGCTGCCCGGATACTGGGCCGAGATGGAGCCGCAGCGGGTCGAGTTTTCTCGCACGGTGCTCACCGGCAAGTCCGGCGGGATCATAGTGACGCGCAGCTTCGATGCGGCCATCGAGTTCGTCAACGCGTATGCACCCGAACACCTCGAAGTGTTGGCCGCGGATCCCATGGCCGTACTCGGTCGGTTGCGCAATGCCGGCGAGATATTGCTCGGCAACTACACGCCGATAACGCTCGGCAATTATGTTCTCGGCGTGAATGCGGTGCTGCCCACGGGAGGCGCCGCGAAGACCCGCTCGCCGTTGTCGGTGTTCGATTATATGAAACGCATCTCCGTAGGCTATGTGACCAAGGCCGGGTATCCCAGCCTGGCGAAAGACGCGGAGCGCCTCGCCGTTTATGAGGGCTTCAATGCGCATGGACGCGCGGTATCGTCGATTCGCGACCGATTGCTGGGCGGAGATTGACCGGGGCGCTCGGAATGCGCGGCGTTCGTCGCTACGGTGTCGGCGACTTGCGGGTCGAGCGCCGCGATGCCTTACAACGCCGCGAGCAATCCGCCGTCCACGTATAGCACCTGGCCGGTGATGTACGCGGCGGCCTCGGAGCACAGAAACACCGCGGCCCCACCGAGCTCATCGAGCTGCCCGAAACGCCGCAAGGGAATCTTGGGCAGCATGCTGCTCTGCCATTGCGGATCCTGATAGAACGATTCGGTCAACGCCGTACGAAAATAACCCGGACCGATGCCGTTCACCCGAATGCCGCGCCCGGCCCATTCGGTCGCCAACGCCCGGGTGACTCCGACCAGCCCGGCCTTGGAGGCCCCGTATGGCACCGCACCGGCAACGCCCACCTCCGACGTCAAAGAACAGATATTGATGATGCTACCGCCCTCGGGCATGCGCCGTGCGGCCGCTTGAGCGGCGAAGAACGCCCCCTTCAGATTCGTGCCGACGATCCGGTCCCACAGCGCTTCCGTCACGTCCAGCGAGTCACAGAGCTGTTCGACTCCGGCATTGTTGATGAGAATGTCGAGACGGCCCATGTCCTTCAGCACTCGCTCGAGCGTGGCATCGGTGCCGGCCGCATCCTCCACGTCGGCCGCATACCCGCTTGCGATCGAACCCGCCTGGGCGAGTTCCGAGGCGCGTGCCGCAACCGCGTTGACGTCACGCCCCAAGAGCGCCACCGCGGCGCCCGCCTGCGCCAATGCCGAGGCCAGCGCCCAGCCGATACCGCGTGACGCACCCGTGACGACAGCCACCTTCCCGCTCAAGGAGAAATTCGGTTGCCGCATGAGTTCCTCGCTATCAACCAGTAGGCGATCGCGGGCAACACCGAGCCCGGCAACCACGCGATATCCGCACCCATCATTCGATAGAGCGCACCGCCGTAGAACGAGAGGTTCACGAAGGGTGCCTGCAGCAAGATTCCGCCGAGGTATACACCGGTTCCGCGCCAATTGACACGTCCGTAGATCCCATCCAGCTTGTACATCTCGCTGATGACATAGGTGCCGCGCCGCACCAGATAGTAATCCGCGAGATTGATCGCGCTCCACGGCACGAGAAGGTATACGAGGATGCTCAGCATATCCGAGAAATACAGATCGAAATGCGCCTGCGTGAGTATCGCGATGGCCGTCGCGATCGCCGCCAGCGCCAGCATGGCCGCGAATTTGACCGACAACCAGACGCTGGGCATACCGCGTACACCGGTGAATATCGTGGCACTCGACATGTAGGCGCTATAGAGATTCATCACATTGCCTTCCAAGACACCCACGGCCAGCAGGATGCGCACACCGTAGCCACCGCCGCCGAACAATGCCGCGATCCCGGTACCGGGGTCTACCGCCACATCGGCATGCCGGGCGGCCATGTACGCACCCAAACTCATCATCAAAGTCGCGCCGAGAAAATTTCCGGCTGCGGTGTACCAGAAGGTGCGCGATGCGGATACCGTAGCCGGCAGGTACCTCGAGTAATCGGCCACGTAGGGGCCGAAGCTCAAGGACCATGCCGCCGCCTGCGTCAGGGTGAGCATGAAGGCGCCGCCACTGAAATGCGCTGCTGCGCGATGCGCCGCCGGCAATTGCGCCGGCCGCATCACGAGGAGTACCAAGACGGCGATGAAGAGTCCGGCCGAGACCACCGCCAACGCGCCGCCCATGCGATGAATGACTTCGTAACCGACGAAGGCAATACACAAGGTCACGGCGCCGAAAAAGATCAAGGCACCGTCATCTCCCAACGGCAGCAGGCTCTTCACCGTATCCCGGATGACGATTCCATCGGCGGCGGTGTACAGGGTATAGGTGATTACCACCGCGATGAGCGGCAGCCCGGCACCGAGCACGCCGAATTGCGCGCGGCTTTGAATCATCTGCGGAATGCCGAGATGCGGTCCCTGTGCCGAGTGGGCGGCCATCAACGCGGTGCCGGCGGCGTTGCCGACCACGAGCGCCATCACCGTCCAGCCGAGCGGTAAACCCGCGCCGATGCCGAGCGTGCCCACCGTGAGGCAGACGATGGACAAATTGATGCTGAACCAGATCGAGAACAGTCGTTGCGGCCGTCCATAGCGTTCGAATTCGGGAATGAATTCGATGCTGCGCTGTTCCACGAGGGGTTGTTCGCTCAATCGCTGACCTATGCGGGCCGCGGGCGCATCTCGGGCCCAATTCGATCGAGGAATCGCGTGATCTGGTCGTCCGCCCCCGCCACGGGCTCGGAGCCCGCCATCACGGCGACGGACAAACCGATGAGCGAGGACACCGGATTATGGTTGCTCCCCTCACCCGCACGCAGTTCCATCACCAACGCGGGACAGCAGAACAACGCACACCGCAAGGTCGCGCGCCAGTCGGTGCCGAGCATGCCCCGGTCGTTGAGATGCGCGAGCAGAGGGCGCCAAATGCGCTCGGCCTTCAGCGCGAGAAACGCCTCGCGTAACGCTGAAGAGCGCCAATCCAATGTGACCTCGATGATGCCGTTCGACCAGCGCGCCGTCGGCGCATAACGCCGTTCGGCCTCTTTAGGGTCGTACAGCCAAAATGGATGCGCCAGACCATTGTGGAAGGTCGCTTTCACCTCGGCAAGCAACGCCGGCATGTGTTCGCCCGCGAAAGCGGGATCGAATAGAGTCAACCGATGTGCCCGACTACCGGCGCCCGGTGCCTGTGTATCGGCACTCGGTGCGGGTGTGTCAGCGCGTGGCGCCAGTCGCTCAGCGCTCCGCGCCAGGGTATCAGCGGTCGGCGTCGTCTCCTCTTCCCACCACACGTTCGCATTGTGCGCATCCCCGTGCGCGGTCACGGCGCCGCAATTCGCCAGACGTGTCGGCTCCAACAAGTCGAGGCTGCGCGTGAGCAGAGTGTCGATGCTGTCCGCGTACCGAATGCCGTTGATGCGCCACTGTGCCGTGCGTAGCTCATTGGCGGTCAGGCGCAGATCCGCGAGAGTGTAGTCCGCTCCCCAGAAGAACCGTCGCGCCCTGCCACCGATGCGTGACCCAGCGCCGTCGATTTCTGGCGCATCCTCGTCGCGCGGTGGTCGTTCACGCGGCGATACCAAGCGCCGATGGAACAGCTGGTGCACGGGTTCCGCCACGCTTCGCGCTACGTCGCTTGCATGCAAAGTCCGAAGATAAATCGAACACGTCAAATCGTCCAGCATCGCCTGCGCCGTCACGGCGGCGCCGATGTCCTCGCTCGAGCTCAATTCCAGCGCCCGACAAACGTCCGCGAAGCGACGATTGTTGCGGCGCCGATAGAGCAGAATCTGGCGGCCGATGTCCCGCGACGCGTATAGCGGCACATCGACCGGAAAGCCCGCCGCTTTCAACAATTCGCCCCGATAGAACTCCTGGAGCGTGTGCTCCTCGCCTTCCTCATGGTGGAACTTGAAGAAAAATTCCTCGCCACCGCCGGTGGTAAGGAACCCATTCACGGAGTTCAAACTGTAGCCGTCCTGCGATACGGACACCGCGCGAACGTCGAGCGAGAACTGCTGCTGGACCAGTTCTTTGACGATGCTCGCCGCATCGTGCCATCGGCCCTCCCGCGTCGCGCGCAACGCCTCCCGCACCGGCTCCCGCTCAACCCCAGGGCGCCGCACCTCAAGGGTTCTTGAACGAATATCCGATGTTGAAACCCACGGTGCGCGGCTGGGACACGATGGCCGAATATCGCTGACCATACGTACCGGGGTCGGTATACGAGCTGATGCCGCGCTGATCGGTGACGTTCTTCACATAGAGGCTGCCGCTCCACTGCGCGCGCACGTAGCTGGCGCGAGCATCGACGGTGGTGTAACCCGCGGCGATGGGCACGCTGGCCGAAATGGCCGGGATGACCCGGCTCTGATAATGCCCGTCGATGGAATAGCGCACCTCGCCACCGGCGAGCGGCATATGAGAATAATCGATGCCCAGCGCCAGGCTGTCCTTCGGCGTGCCCGGCAGCGCCGATCCAATCGACGGCGCCACGCTCAAGCCGATGAGCGCCAGCGACGACAACGACGTGAGCTTGGTCTGATCGTAGGTGTAACCCAGATGACTGCCCCAATGATCGGTGAGGCTGGCGTTGAGCTCCAATTCGAGCCCACGGCTGAAGCCATTGCCGACGTTGATCGCGCCCGGCAGCACCAGCGGCGTGAGCTGCGCGCCCTCCTGAATGTTCTTCCACTGAATATCGAAGATATCGGCGGAATACTGCAGTCGATTTTGCAACGTACCTTTGATCCCGAGTTCATAGTTGTCGGCAGTGTCCGGCTGTACCTTGGTCAAGCCCGTGGGCGTCTGATAGTTATTGATGGGCTCGGTGGGTGGCAGCGCATTGACGCCACCGCGACGAAACCCCTGCGACCAGGTGGCGTAAACCAAGTTGTTCTTATCGAGCTGGTACGCGGTGTTGAGCTTCCACAAGGCTCGCCGCCATTCGTCGCTCAGGGATTCGGCGGCGATGTAGCCCGGCCCGACGAATAACAGCCCGGTTTGCTGCGCCTGGGTCACCGTCTGTTTGAACAACCGCGTACCTCCGGTGAGGCTCCAGTCGGAGGTTAGATGGGCGGTCAGCTCGCCGAACACGGCGAGATCCTTAAACTCAGTCTCGAAGTCACCGATGTAGGCTTGGTCCTTGGTGAGGGCAATCCCGTCGATCGATGCCGTATTCGTCTCCAGTCCATACTCGCCTAGACCGCATTGCGCCGAGGCCGAACCATAGATGGGTACGCAGGCATTGTAAAAGGCGTTGTAGCCGGGATAGTATTCGTGATCCTCGATATAAGAATCCTCCTTCTTGAAGAACAAGCCGCCGACCCAGTCGAAGAACCCACCTTGCTTGGAGGCCAGGCGAAATTCCTGCGACAGCACCTTGTCGTCCAAACCGCCGTTGCGATCGAAAACCGCGCGCGGATTGCCGCCGTAATAGGCCTGATAGAACGAGAAATCCTCATACACCGCGGTGCCGTCATCGAGCGTGTGATTGTCGTGCTTGGCATACGAACTCGCGGAAGTCAGCGTCGCAAAACCCATGTCGTAATCCAAGGTCAACGCAACCAGATCGATCTTGTCCGTGGTCGTTTCGGGCGTGTAGTCGGCCGACAGCAGCGAATTGAAGCCGTACCTAGCCGACGAGAACGGATAGCCATTACCCGTCGATAGTTGGTAGTAGTAGGACAACTTCGCGCTGAAATCATCACTGGGTTTCCAGAGCGCCGCGATATGCGCCGTGCGGTAGGCATAGCTGTTGATGCCGTCAACGGCATAGAATTCGGGCTGGCTCAGCACGTTGTTCGGATTCTGCGGCACGGGCACGCCCGAGGAATCCACCAAGAAGAGATTGGGCTGGTTGACGTACCCCGCCTGATAGTTGTAACTCACGTTCATCCGGATCGCGAAGGTGTCGGTGATGGGCAGGTTGAGCATGCCGCTCACTTCGTCATTCGGCGCATGAGTATGTTTCGTATCGCTCATGCCCACTTCCGCCTTGGCGTCGAAGCCGCTCGGATCGGGCGCGTTCTGGATGAAACGGATGGTGCCTCCCAGCGAACCGGAACCATACAAGGTGCCCTGGGGACCGCGCAGCACTTCGACGTGGTCGATGTCGGTCAAGCGTAGATTCGCGAACAGCGGGGTTTCATCCACATACGTGGCCACCGGCGGAACGATGGGCGTTGGAAACGCCAGATCGCTGGTCTCTTCGGAATTCAGGCCACGGATGATGAGCGTGCTACCGGTGGTGCCACCATAAGGCCCCTTATCCGTGTAATCGACGCCCGCCAACGACCGCGCCAGTCCCGCGATATCCTCGATGCCGGCCCGCTCCAATGCGGCGCCGCTGACGGCCGTGATGCTGATCGGCACATCCTGGGCCGAGAGCGCGCGGCGGGTCGCCGTCACCGTGATCTCCTGAAGCGCGGTGTCGTCGGCGCCGGCCGGGGATCCATACAGAGCCGTCATCACGGCAGCAGTCAACGACGAAGCGACGCACAGGCGATGGCTAGGCCCCAGAGACCTCGGACAACTCGGCATGACGATCCCTTTATCAATTTTTTTGCAGGACCCGATTTGGCCAGTACATTCGGTCGGTGTCAACGCAGGTGGGCACTGCCAATCTAACGGATATGCCCGACGAATTAATTTGGTGCGCGTCGCGCGTTATTCCGGTGCGTCTAGCAATGGCGACACCACTGTTTGCGTGCGAATCGGTCGACGATGATGCACGCGGAAGTCCGCATCACAACGCCGGCTTCGCCCTGAGGTACTTAAGCGCCGGACGAGTGGGGATTTAATCGAACGGGAGCCTTTGCGCAAAGTACCAATGGTGGTCTTCGGGGGTCCTTCACGTCGAATCGGCGGATACAGCGGTTCAATACTCTTGTCGGGTGGGTCGGTAAAGAATTTCGTTGATGTCGATATCCTCGGGCTGACCGATCGCAAACGCCACCGCTCTTGCAAATGAGTCCGCGGGGACCGCGAGCTCCGCATAGAATTTCTTGATGTTCTCGGCGACGTCTGTCTCCGTGACGCTATCCGACAGCTCCGTGTCCACCGCGCCGGGCGAGATGACGGTGGTCCGAATGTTGTAGGGTTTTACTTCCTGGCGCAGGCCTTCGGAGATTACCCGCACCGCGGTCTTCGTGGCGGAATAAACCGTACTGCCGGGCCTTACCTTGTGTCCCGCCACCGACGAAACATTAATGATGTGTCCGGATTTTTGCTTCTGCATCGTCGGCAGCACGGCGCCGATCCCGTAGAGCACGCCCTTGATGTTGACATCGATCATCCGATCCCAATCAGCGGTCTTGAGCCGATCCAGCGGTGACAGAGGCATCAGCCCCGCATTGTTGATGAGCACATCGATCCGCCCATAGGTCTCGACGACGGTGTCCGCCAAGCGCTGTACCTGATCGAACTGTGTCACGTCGGTCGTCACGGCCAACGCGCGGCCACCGCGGGCGGTGAGTTCTTGCGTTAGCGCTTGGATCCGGTCCGCCCGCCGGGCGGCGAGCACGACGGTGGCGCCAAGGGAGGAGAGATGACGGGCCGCTGCGTGGCCGAGGCCGCTGCTCGCGCCGGTGATGACGATGACCTTGCCGTCGATGCTCTGGCTCATGGAGATTCTCCCGCGGATGACCATTAGGACTTGAGGCTTGCGGCACCCCATTTCAAGGCGGCCATCACTCGGAGCGTGCTATGTCGGCTGCTACTAACGATTACCGCCACATCCGCTGCAACTCCGGATGCCGATCCCAGAACTGGTGCTTCAGCGCGCCTACGATGTGCAGGCCCAGCACGCCATAGAGTGCGTAGCCCAGATAGGTATGTACCACCCCAAACAACGTATGCAGATGCTCCTTGGTTGCGGGGTCGAGCGCCGTGATGAACCCCAGCCGGAACCAGGGGACCGCCCAGTATAAAAACATCGGGTGGGTTGCCGCGGCACTCCATGCGGAATCATGTATCCACCCAGTCGCCGGAATCGCCAGGATCAGCACATACAGCCCGATATGCGCCGCATGCGCCGCCGCAACCTCCCACGGCGCATAGTCCGCCGGTAGCGCCGGCGGGCGGTGCGTCAGCCGCCAGACCAGCCGTACCAGCACTAGCCCTAGTACAGTAATTCCGATGGACTTATGCAAATCGATCATTGGCCGCACGAAGGTATCCGGCACATAGTTAGCGCCATGCCCCAGAATGATGTTGCAACCGATCAGCAGCGCAATCGCCCAATGCAAAGCCACCGCGGTTGACGTGTATTTTTGTGCCGACGTCATTCCTTTCTCCTTTCTCGCCCGCTCCTATGGCAAGCCGTCGTCGGCAACCGATCAATTACCGCTGCGGCGGTGTTCACAACGCCGCGCGAACCGGCCGATACGCATTTTCACCCAAAGGACATCAAGTGACCGCGAACCTCGAGACCACGCTACGCGAGATTTCGCCGCGCTGGACCAAGCCGGCAACGCCGGCGGCGAGCCTGCTCATCCATGGTGCGGTATTTGCCCTATGGGTGCTGCTGTTCATCAATGCCTTCCGCCATACGGGGGTTTTCACCTGGTCGGTCGGCGTGGTCTACATTCTCTACGATAGCGTTCTCCTCGCCTTCACCTTCTGGCAAACTCTACCGCTCGCCATCGCGCCAGCGCCGGTCGCCGCGCCGGATCGCCGCCCGAGCCTTGCCGTCATCATCGCCGCGTATAATGAGGCAGCGGTCCTCGCCTCCACCGTCTCCTCCCTGCTGGCGCAAACCGAGCCTCCGGATGAGGTCATCATCGCCGATGATGGCTCGACGGACGGTACAGCCGATTTGCTGCGCGGCCGCTACGGCCTGCCCACCCCCGCCCTTGGCGAGATTACCGCCGGCCCCGGCCTACGCTGGCTGCGCGTACCGCATGGCGGCAAGGCGCGCACTCTCAACAGTGCGTTGGGCCACCTCACCGCCGAAATTTTTCTCACCGTGGATGCCGACACCAAGCTGGCACCGGACGCGGTGGCGGCCATGCGCACCGCGTTCGCCACCACACCGGGCCTGGTCGCCGCCACCGGCGTACTCACTCCCGCATGTGATGGAACTATGAGCGGCCGACTGTTCGAATGGTTCCAGACTTACGAATACATTCGTAATTTTCTTGGGCGCTATGCTTGGTCGCGCATGGACAGCCTGTTGCTCATCTCCGGCGCCTTTGCCGGCTTTCGGCGGGATGCGGTGACGACGGTGGGCGGCTTCGACCCCGATTGTATGGTCGAAGACTACGAACTCATCCACCGACTGCGCCGCTACGGCTACGACCAAGGGCTCGACTGGCACAGTACAGCCCTCGGTGCCGCCCGCGCCCGGACGTCCGCTCCGGCCACGTTACCGGCATTCCTGCGCCAACGACGCCGCTGGTTTGGCGGCTTTTTGCAAACCCAGCTCTGGTACCGGGATATGGTGGGGGCGAAAAAGTACCATCGCCTGGGGCTGTGGATGCTACCGGTCAAAGCCATCGACACCCTGCAGCCGATCTACGGGCTTTGCGCCTTCGCGCTACTCATCTGGTATTGCTGCACCGGCCGCATCGGGGTTCTCATCCCGGCTGGCGCATTCATCCTCGCGAAAATCATCATTGATCTCGCCTTCCACGCCTGGTCGATTCGCCTTTACCGCAACTGGGTAGGCGGTCAGGCGCGCGTGAAAATGACCCTTGCCATTCTTGCCGCCCTTATCGAGCCATTCAGTTTCCAGCTGATTCGCCATGCGGGTGCTACCTGGGGCTGGCTGTCCTTCCTCACCGGCCGGCGCAGCTGGGGCACCCAGCGTCGCGCGATGCCCGCGGAATGACGTCCTATGCCGGCTCTCGAGTTGCAGCGCGGGTTGGCGCACGGCAAGCCGGTGTTCCACGACCCGCTCGACGATCCAGTTGTTTTTTAATCGTTACCCTCAAAGCGAATTCAGGATAGAGTTGACATAAGGGAATAGCGCAGACGCGCATCAATCCATGTCAAACACGGAGGTTCGAGATGAAATTTTGCCAGCTATTGAAAGTAGTGGGTTCGGCAGCGATGCTCGCTACCGCGGCCGTGAGTGTTACTTTGGCGGCGACTGGGCAGATCGTCGCCAACAACATACCTGGATTCGTGAAGACGGCGGCGACGATCGGGCCGACCGATAAGACGAAAACCATCGATGTGACGGTCTGGCTCAAGCCGCGTAACAAGAGCGAGTTGGACGCGTTGGTGACCTCCTTGTACGAGCCGACGTCTTCCAATTACCGTCACTGGATCACGCCGGCGGAATTCGCTGCCTCCTATGCGCCGACTGCGGCGGATGCCTCGAAGGTCGCCAGTTTCTTGAGTACCAGCGGGTTATCGGTACTCGCGGTGGGTCCGCAGAACATGTACGTACGCGCGCAAGGCACGGTGGGCCGCGTCAACAGCGCGTTTCAGGTGCAGCTACACGACTTCAATTTCAAGGGTGCAACGCACTACGCGAATACCTCGGATCCCGTCGTAACCGGCGCGGCGGGAAGTTTGATCGGTGCGGTGTACGGATTACACAACCTTACCTACACTCATCCGAACGCCACTCAATCGGTGACCTCGGGCGGCGCGGCCGGTCAGAAGTCCACCCGAACCAGCCTCGTGTCCGCTCCCGCGATCAGCGATAAATGCTTATCGGGCACCGAAACGGAATCTCTCTTGAGCAGTGGTACGCCTTATCCCGATGTCACCCTCAGCGGTAACGGTTATGCCACCGCCTCTGGATCGCTCGGCGGCTGTGGTTACACGCCGCCGGAAATCCAGAAGGCTTACGGGCTCGAGACGCTGTACAAAAAGGGTTTCAACGGTGCCGGCCAAACCATCGTCATCATCGACTGGTGTGGTTCACCGACGATCCGCTCGGATGCAAACGCCTTCTCCGCAGCCTATGGACTGCCGGCTCTGACGACCACCAACTTTCAGATCATCAATTCGTCGACCCCGCCGACTTGCGGCGCGCCGGACCCTGAGATCAACATCGATGTGGAGTGGGCGCACGCCATCGCCCCGGGCGCCAATATCGATCTGGTGGTGCCGCCGAGCGCGACCTTCGCCGACGTCGATACGGCAGTCTTCTTCGCCGTCATCAACGGGCTTGGCAGCGTTATTTCCGGTAGCTATGGGAGTGAGGAACTCTACACTGCCCCGGCCGAGGTGCAGACCGAGAGCCTCATCAATGAGATTGCCGCAGCGAATGGTATCGCAGCCAATTTCTCGAGCGGCGACGACGGCGACTTCACCTTTGATTTTTCAGAGTACAACCCGGCGAGCGTGAGCGTGCCGGCCGATTCTCCCTATGCGACCGCGGTGGGCGGTATCAGCCTCGCGCTGCAGTCGAGCGGCGGCATTGCCTGGCAGAGCGGCTGGGGAACCAATGTCACGCCGATCGATTCGGGCGGTTTCATCTACGATCCGCCGACCGCTGCCAGCGGCTTTGATTTCGGTTCGGGCGGAGGCCCAAGCGCGCTGTTTACCAAGCCCGCCTATCAAGCCAAGTTGAGCGGTTCGTCACGTTTGCTGCCGGATATCTCCTGGTTGGCGGACCCGTACACGGGCGGGGTGATCGTGATTAGTGAGCCGTTCCAAGCGCCTGAACAAGTCTACGAAGTGTATGGGGGCACGAGCCTCGCGTGTCCCATGTTCTCCGCGCTTTGGGCAATCGCTAATCAAGTGGCTGGAGTATCCCTCGGGCAGGCGGCCCCATATCTGTATTCGCTGCCAGCCTCTGCGATCTTCGACATCAAGCCGGTCTCTTCCGCGACCAATGTGACGGCGAAGTACAAGGAGTCAGCGAAGGTGACCGATACCTATAGCGCGGTTGAATTGGCGGGTCCGCTCGAAAACACTCAGCAGTTCGTCAGCGCCATTTGGAACATTCCTCTGGAACAGGACACTGTCTACGTCTTGACCTTTGGCACCGACTCGGGACTTACTACAGCAAAAGGATGGGATAATGTCACGGGCGTCGGCGTGCCCAACGCTCCGGCATTCGTGGAGCACTTCGCTCCCTGATGCCGGGCGACGGCGGCGCGGCACGAACGATGGCCGATGATTGGCATAGGCCATTTTAAAAGGACATGTCGCATGTCGCCTCGATTGTGTGCAAATGTGGCGCTGGTATTGGTGACCACCCTCGCGGCTGCCGGCGCCTGGGCAGGCCCTTCCCCGCCCGACGGTCGCGATACCCCCGACGCAACGACGGCGCGGCGGCCGTTGGCTGCCGATGATTTCTATCGCGGCGAGCAACTGAGTGAACCCGAGGTGTCCCCCGACGGCGCCTGGGTTGCCTACGTGGCCACACATAATGATCGACAAGCGGACGAACCGCGGTCGATCGTCTGGATGGTCAGCTGGGACGGCACGCAGCGCCTGGCGCTGACCAACCCCGCGAGCGGCATACACGCGCCGCGTTGGAGTCCGGACGGGCGCTATGTGAGCTTTCTGTCGAACTCGAGCGGCACCCAGGGAGAAGCCCTGATGCTGCTCGACCGGCGCGGTGGCGAAGCGCGCAGCGTCTACCAGGCCAAGGGAACGGTCGGCGATTACCGCTGGTCACCCGACGGCACGCGCATCGTACTGTCGGTCAAGGCCGAGACCGATGAGGAAAAGACACCGCGCCCGATCGTCATCGACGATCTGCATTTCAAGCAGGACGAAGAGGGTTATCTCAGCGTCGCCAGCGGCGCGCATCTGTGGCTGTTCGATCTCGCCGCGGAACGGGCCGTGGCACTGACCGACGATCCGGTCGGCGACGATGAACTACCGGTGTGGTCGCCCGATGGAAGACAGATCGCCTTCGTGCGTACGCACGCGCCGGGCGTCGATGTCGACGCACGTCAGGACATCGACGTCATCAACGTGCCGCTCACCGGCGCGGGCGGCGCTACGACCCCTACGCCGCGCCTGCTCGTTCGCCCCTTTGCCCCCAACAGTCAACACCTCGCCTGGAGTCCGGACGGCAAATCCATCGCTTTCCTGCAGGGCCTTGCCCCGAAATTCAATGCCTATATGCAGGATCGCCTCGCCGTGATCGACGCGGCCGGCTCAGTTGCGGCCGGCGGCCAACCGCGCCCGCTCAGCGACTCGCTCGATCGGGCCGTCATGTCCTACGTTTTTGCCGCCGATTCACGCTCGGTGATTGCGGCGATCGAGGATGACGGCAGCATGTACCCTGCGCGCATCGCGCTCGCCGACGCGAGCGTGCAGCGACTGGTGTCGGGTTCGTTCGTGGTGTCCGACCTCACGACGGCGGCCGGCCATACGGCCCTGCTCTATTCGAATGACACGGCCGCCGCCGAGGTCTACGCGCTCGAGGATGGCACCCTGCGCAAACTCACCGCCCATAACGATGCCTTGTTCGCCGAACTGCAACTTGGCATCGTTCAAGATCTGCGCTTCAAGAGCAAGGACGGCACCGAGGTGCACGGCTTCGCCGTGTTGCCGCCGGACTATGTGCCGGGCCACCGCTATCCGACGATTCTCTGGATCCACGGCGGCCCGAACGGCCAAGACGATCACTCGGTCGATTTCGATGCCTATAACTTTCGTCGCCAGATGCTCGCCGCCAGAGGCTACGTTGTCTTAGGCATAAATTATCGCGGTAGTTCCGGCCGGGGCATTCGCTACGCGGAGTCCATCATCGCCGACTGGGGTCACAAAGAAGTCGAGGACTTGCTCGCCGGTGTCGATGCGGCCGTCGCTCGCGGCTTCGCCGACCCCGCTCACCTCGGCATCGGCGGCTGGAGCTACGGCGGCATCCTGACCGATTACACGATCGCGAGCGATCGTCGCTTTATGGCGGCGGCCAGTGGCGCGGGTAGCGCCAATCAACTATCCATGTACGGCGCGGATCAATACATTCTGCAATACAACGCCGAACTCGGACCGCCCTGGCGGAACACGGCGCTGTGGCTCAAGGTCTCCTATCCCTTCTTTCATGCCGACCGCATCCATACCCCCACGCTGTTCATGGGCGGCACCAAGGATTTCAACGTGCCGCTCGCGGGCGGCGAACAGATGTACGAGGCGCTGCGCACGCTCGGCGTACCGACGGAACTCGTGGTTTATCCCGGCGAAGCCCACGCATTGAAGCGACCGAGCTTTCTGGTCGATCGCGTGCAGCGCGTGAGCGCCTGGTTCGACCGATACCTGCGCGCCAACTGAGCATGTATCCGCTCGAGCAATTCGCCGCCGACACGTTCGCTGTGCGACACGTCGGCCCGGAACACGCCGCCGACGCGCTGGCCATCGTACGCGAGGCGGCGGCGTGGGCCCTCGGGCGCGGCATTGAAGTTTGGAATCCGGCGGAGCTGCGCGAGCAGGATTTCCTCGAAGCGGCGCGTTTGCGAGAGTTGGTGCTGGGCTTCGACCGCGATCACGCGGTGGTCACCATGCTGCTACAACGGTCGGACTCGCTGTACTGGCCCGAGATCCACGCCGGAACCAGCCTCTTCCTGCACAAGATTGCGGTGCGGCGCACGCATGCCGGAAACGGTTGGGTGGCACGGCTGGTCGAGTTCGCGGCCGAGGAAGCGCGGCGCCTCGATATTCATTGGCTGCGCCTGGACACCTTTCACAACTCGCCGCTGCGGTTCCTCTACGAGCGGCTCGGATTCATCGTCGTCGACGAGCCACCACTGACGGTTCGCGGCCGGCGGATGATCCGCATGGAGCGCGCGCTGTACCCTTGAGTGTGATCGCAACGGCTATCTTGTCGATCTGATCCAAGCCTATGCGAACAGCCATAGTCCTACCCAGCCCCTAGGAGCGTGTCTGACTAATGGACGCCGTCGCGAGGGCGCATCATTAGTCAGACGCGCTCATAGGCATTGAGCGCGGTATGCATGTTGGTAACATCCCGTCAGATTATTTTCACATGCAAGGAGATGCAGATGGTTTGTGGCCCAAATTTATTGAGAAGCGTGCCTCTTTTTGCATTGCTCGACGACGACGAAACCACGGTTCTTGCCGCGCAAGTCGAGCTGAGGAATTTCGCTGCTCGCGAACGGATCTACAAAAAGGGCGACGCCGGCGGCACGGCCTACGTGATGCTATCCGGTAAAGTGCGCGTCACCACCGTCGACGAGGACCAACAAGAGGTTGTCGTCGATGAACCGGCGCGCGGCGAGTTTTTTGGCTTCGCGTCGATGCTGGAGCAAGTTCCACACCAGACCACGGCGATCGCTCTCGAGGAGACGGTCTGCATCGAGGTTTCACGCGACGACATCGCTGTCCTCGTGCAGCGAAAGCCGGATTCCGGTATGGACCTGCTGACTGCGCTGGGGCGGCAACTCCACGCCACGCAGGACTTGGTGCGGTTACGAGCCACGCGCAACGCCAACGATCTCATCGAGACCGATGAGACCTTCGGGGAGCATGTCGCGGATGGCGTCGCCCGGTTCGGCGGCTCCTGGACTTTCATCATCGCCTTCGGCGTCGTCATGATCGCTTACACAGCGATCAACATTGCGCTGCGCGGAAAGGCGTGGGACCCCTACCCGTTTATCCTGTTGAACCTTTTCCTGTCGATGCTTGCGGCCATTCAAGCACCTGTCATCATGATGAGTCAAAATCGCCAGGACGCCAAGGACCGGCTGCGCGGCGAGCTCGATTTCGATGTCAATCGACGTGCGGCATCCGACATACAGGGACTGTCACGGAAATTGAATCTGCTAGACGAAAAAATCGACGATGCGATCAGCTTGATCCGTGGGGAATCAGCGCGTTGACGTGGCAGCCGGTAGCGCGAATGTGGCGGCCGCCGCCAGAATGGCTGCAAGGCATTCTGCCAGGCCACGCGTATAGGAATAATCATATACGATCATTTTGACAACAAGTCTCTTCGGAATGGTTCATGGATTGCGACATACTGATCATCGGAGCCGGCATATCCGGGGCGGCGGCGGCGTATGCGATCGGCCGCAAGCGGAAGGTCATCATGCTGGAAGGCGAATTCCAGCCGGGGTATCACGCAACAGGCCGATCGGCTGCCCTATACGAACCCACGCTCGGCACTGCCACGATGCAGCGATTCAATGCGGCGAGCGAAGCCTTCCTCTGCGCCCCGCCGCCGGGCTTCACTGACCGTCCGCTGATGACTCGAAGAGGAGAGCTCACGATCTCCGACGCTCAAAGCCGGCCCGCCTTCGAGCGGTTGCTGACGCTCACTGCGGATTCCGGTCGTGCTATGCGAGAACTCACGGCCGCAGCTGCCGCCGCTATGGTGCCAATTCTACGCCCCGAACTCATTCGATGGGCGGCATTGGAACCGGACGTCATGGACATGAACGTGCATGCCATTCACCAGGGGTACTTGCGCGGTTTCACGACATCCGGTGGGCAACTCGTTTGCAACGCACAGGTAAGGCGCATCGATAAACGCAACGGTCTTTGGGAAGTAGAAGCGGCCGGCCTGAGGTTCCGTGCCCCCATCGTGGTTAATGCGGCGGGTGCTTGGGCCGATGAAATTGCGCGCTTCGCAGGGATTTCGCCGCTCGGCCTCCAGCCGAAACGGCGTACGGCGGCAATCCTCGCGGCGCCGGACGGATTCGATACACACGAATGGCCCGTTACGGGATTCATAGGCGACGCCGGGTATATGAAACCGGAAGCGGGGAAGCTATTAGTGTCGTCCGGCGATGCGACACCGGTCGAACCACAGGATGCGCAGCCCGAAGATATTGACGTTGCGCTACTCGTCGACTGGTTCGAAAGCAAGACGACGATGAATGTTAAACGCGTCGAACGACGATGGGCAGGTCTGCGCACTTTTGCGCGCGACGACAGCCCCGTGCTCGGCGAAGATCCTACCGCCAACGGTTTTTACTGGCTCGCAGGTCAAGGTGGTTGCGGTATTATGATGTCCGAATCCCTCGGGCGCAGTCTAGCGTCGCTAGTGCTGACGGGGGAGCTTCCCGCGGACATCCGTGCTGTTGGCGTCGATTCGGCTGAGATCTCACCGAGGAGACTGCGCCTCGATGGCGCGCGCGACCCGTGCGCGCCCGAATGCTAAGCTGCCATGGCAAACTGTCAATCGGCCCTACGGAGGTTTGATCTCGACATGGAGCCACCGATCGCGATTACTCGCGGCCAACTAAGGAACGCGGGGATCGATGCTACGTTGGATGCCCGGGCGGTGTTCTGGCTCGCGGTCGGCTACGCGGTATTGATGATCGCCAGTATCGCACTCAAGCCGGGACTGGCAATACCGAGCGCGCTATGGCCGCCGATGGCATTGGAATTCTGCACCTACCTGATATTACCGACGATTCAATGGCCGGCAATTTCCGGCATCGTCGCGCTGCTCGACTTGGCCGTGGTATCCGCGGTATTCCTGGTGGAAACGGGAAAAATTCCCTCACTCGGATATTTATTGTTGCTGTCACTGAATTCCATACTCGACTGCATGGGGATGGTGCTCGCCTGCCGAGCCTCTCGACTGGCGCTCCGCGACGATGAGCCCGGCGTCCTCCGGGCGCCGCTCTTGTTGTTGGGCTTGCCCTTGGGTGCGCTGCCGGGTGATTTGCTCAGCTCATGGGCGCACGCGGTAGCCGCCGATCAGCCACTCATGCCGCTCGACGTGGCGATCCGGTGTCTGTCCTCGACGCTCACGGTGGTGTCGCTGAGCCCTCTCGTGCTGGGAGTGCTGCGGGGATTCGAGCAGCCCAGTCGCGCGCAGGCGGGCCCGAAGGAAACGGCCTTCATTGGCTGCGCATTTTTCGGCCTATGTGTGCTGTATTTCGGCATTCCATGGCACCTGAATCGATTCCTGGAGTTGATGTTGCTCGCGGGGCCGATGCTCTGGTTGTCGCTGCGCTGCTCGCAGCGTGCGGTCGCCATCGTTTGCGCCGTGGTCGCCATTGCGGTCGGTATCGCCTGCGCGCATGGGATCGGCTACTTCCCGCCGCTGGTGTCGGTCGGCACCTGGCGCAATGGCATCATGTCCGCCCAACTCCTTCTCCTGATCCTCTGCGGCGAAGCGGTGCTCATCAATCGCATCGTTCTGAAGGAGCGCGCCCTGCTCCGGGACACGAAGACAAAGGAGACCATGCTGGCCGCGTATTGCAAGGCTCTGGACGAAACCGAGGAACGCACCCGTCGGGAGGCCGCCCGCGACCTGCACGACGGCGTTTCGCAGATCATCGCCGGGCAGAGCATGATCTTAGGTGCGCTACGTCGACGAATCGATGACCCACACTTGCGCGGCATGGTCGATCAAGCCCTCGCCGCCTCCAAGGAGGCCCAGTCCGCCGTTCGCATGACGATCGAGGATCTGAGTCCTCCGGAACTTGATCGCGCCTCGATGCCGGAACTCCTCGCCTGGCTGGCATCGTTCTTCGCGCAGCGTTACGGATTCGGCGTGAAGTGGGGACTGACGGGAGATCCCGCGGCGGTCGCCGGCGATTCGGGGTTGATCTACAAGACTTTGCGCGAACTCATCTACAACGCCTACAAACATTCGCAAGTCGATACCGTGGACGTGACCGTGGCCTTGGATTCGAGCGGAACTTGGATCTCGGTGAACGACGAGGGGATTGGCTTCGAACCCGAGGCCACCGCAACGGACGGGCGCCTCCGGTTCGGTTTGGCCCACGTCAGCGAACGAATTGCGGTCGCCGGTGGCTGGTTAGACATTAACTCCTCGGCGGGCCACGGCTGCTCCATCTCCCTGCATTTACCTCACTCATCGATCGGCGCGGAGCATGCCGCCCTCATCGGGTCTAAAGAGTCTCCCGTAGCCGTCTGACATGAAGCCGCTGCCACCTCACTCCACCGTCAAACTCTTCGCAAGATTACGCGGCTGATCGACGTCGGTCCCCTTGAGCACGGCGACGTGATACGCGAGCAGCTGCAAGGGCACGGCGAACACCACCGGTGCTTGCAGGTCAGTGGCGTGGACCGGCAGGTCGATGACGGTGACTCCCTCGGAGCTCACCATGCCGGTTTGCGGATCGGCGAACACCACCAGCTTGCCGCCGCGCGCGCGCACTTCCTGGAGATTGGACTTGAGCTTCTCGAGGAGCTCATTGTTCGGTGCCACCGCCACCACGGGCATGTCCTCATCGACGAGCGCCAGCGGACCGTGCTTGAGTTCCGCGGCGGCATAGGCCTCCGCATGGATGTAGGAGATTTCCTTGAGCTTCAAGGCGCCCTCCATGGCGATGGGATACAACGCTCCGCGGCCCAGGAACAGGGCGTGGCGTTTGTCGGCGAACCTCTCGGCCAGCGCGCGGATCGTGTCGTCCAAGCCGAGTGTCTTTTCGATCAGGCCCGGCAGCTGCAGCAATTCAGCGACCAGCTGGTGTTCCCGCGCCGCGTCGAGCACACGATGCTTGGCGAGAGCCACCACCAGCATGCCGAGCGCCGTGAGCTGAGTGGTGAAGGCCTTGGTGGAGGCCACGCCGATTTCCGGTCCGGCTCGCGTCAGCAGCACCAGTTCGGACTCGCGCACCATGGAACTTTCGGCCACGTTGCAAATGGTGAGTGTCGACAGATAGCCCGCCCGCTTGGCATTGCGCAGAGCGGCGAGCGTATCGGCCGTCTCGCCGGACTGGGATAGCGTGACGAACAAGGTGTCAGGCGTCACCACCGGATCACGATAGCGATACTCGCTGGCGATTTCGACGCGTGCCGGGAGCCGGCACAGCTGCTCGATCAAATGGCTGGCCACGAGTCCTGAGTGAAAGCTGGTGCCGCAGGCCGCGATGTGCACCGCCTTGACCTTGTCGAACACGCTTTGCGCCGTCGGGCCGAAGGCGGCGTCCAACAGAGTCGTGCCGGCGACGCGCCCCTCCAGCGTCTGCGCAATGGCGCGCGGCTGCTCGTGGATTTCCTTGAGCATGAAGTGCCGGTACTGGCCGCGTTCCACCGCGTCCGCGGGCAAATCGCTCTCGCGAATGGCGCGCCTGACGGTCGCGCCGCCCACGTCGGTGATCCTGATCGAGCGGCGGCGCACCTCGGCCACGTCGCCTTCTTCGAGGAACATGAAACGCCGCGTCACCGGCAGCAGTGCCGCCACGTCGGAGGCGACGAAATTCTCGTCGATACCGAGACCGATGACCACGGGACAGCCCTCACGAGCGAGCACGATGCACTCGGGATCGCTCTGCGCGATGACCGCCAGCGCATACGCGCCCTGCAATTCGGCGACCGTCTTGCGCACCGCCTCGTACAGGGAGCGCGACGTGGCCCTATGGTGGTGAATGCGGTGCACGATCACCTCGGTATCGGTCTCCGAGTCGAAGCGGTAACCCAGCTCGATGAGCGCTGCGCGCAAAGCCTCGTGGTTCTCGATGATGCCGTTGTGCACGATGGCGATGCCGTCGCGGGAGAGGTGCGGATGCGCATTGTGCAGCGTGGGCACGCCGTGCGTGGCCCAGCGGGTGTGGGCGATGCCGACCGGACCGTCGATGGGGGAGGCGTCGAGTGCCGCCTCGAGCATCTCCACCTTCCCCACGGTGCGCACACGGGCGAGGTCGTGTCCCACCTTCAGCACCGCGAGACCCGCGGAGTCGTAGCCACGGTATTCGAGGCGGCGCAACCCCTCCATGAGGATGGGAACGGCATTACGCTCCGCGACCACGCCGACGATTCCACACATAACCCGCTACTCCGACCAATAAAGAATGCGACCTGAGGCGTCCGCCACGGCATCATAAGTCAGACCGGCGGCCGGCGTGCCCGGGTTGTCGGTAAATCCAGCGGCTTGCAGGGGAGGAGCCTCAGTCGATCACTACCCTCGGCTGACGTATAAGTGCTCGGACCCAAGCCTTACGGAACCGGCGGAGCGATAGAACCGCCCAACGCTTGGAACAATGCCGCCGTATCAGCATAGCGGTTGACCCGCGCCTGCGCGAGCGAGACCACCGCCTGATCGTAGGTCTGCTCCGAATTAACGAGAGCCAGGTAGCCCACGGCACCTAATTCCAACTGCCGATGCGCGACGCCGAGGCTCTTATGCGCCGCCTCCTCGGCACGACTCGCGGCGTTCAGGGCATCCGCGTCCGCGTCGAGCGCATGCAAGGCGTCGGCGACATTCTGGAACGCCGTCAGCACCGCGGACTTGTACGCCGCGCCCGCCTGGTCGAGGGCGGCCTGGGCCGCCCGCTTGCGATGAATCAGCGTGCCACCCTGAAACAGGGTCTGGGTGGCATTGGCGCCGATGCTCCAAAAACCGGTACCCGCTTTGAATAGATCACTGAAGAAAGACGCCGTGCTGCCGATGTCGCCCGTGATGGTCACCTGCGGCAGCAGATTGGCGACCGCCACGCCGACCTGGGCGGTGGCCGAGTGTAGCTGCGCTTCGGCGGCGCGTACGTCCGGCCTACGCTCGACGAGCTGCGAGGGAACGCCCAGCGGCAGATCGGTGGGCAGCACCAATTGATCCAGCTCGAAGTGCACCGGCTTCAAGTCGGCAGGCAAGTGCCCGGTGAGCACGGCCAGTTGGTCGCGGGTCTGATGCAGCTGCTTCTGCAGCGGCGGTAGAGTCCCCTCGAGCTGGGCAAGCACGGCCTCCTGGGCGTAGACATCCACGTCCGCCACCGCACCGAGCTCGAGCTCGTGGCGCAGCACCACGAGCGACTCACGTTCCAGCCTGATCACCTGTTCGGTACCACTGATTTGCGCCCGCAATCCCGCCTCCTGGATTGCCGCCGTCACCACATTGGCGGTCAACGTCAGGTAGGTGGCATCGAGCTGGAAGCGGCTCGCCTCGGCCTGCGCCGCCAGCGATTCGACGGCACGCCGATTGGCGCCGAAGATATCGGGCACGTAGGAGATGGTCACCTGGGGCGTGAACAAGCTGTAGAGCGCGCTGCCGGAGTTCAATGTCGGCTGCAACACACCGGTGGCATCACGGTTACGGGTCGCGTCGAACTCGGCCTGCGCGGCGGGGAAGTACGAGCCACGCTGCGCCGCCGTGTTCTCGTTCGCCTGGCGCAACGCCGCCTGCGCCGACAGCACATCCGGGTTCGCCCGCAGTGCTTCGTTCACCAGCTGATTCAATTCGTCCGAACCAAACAAGGTCCACCAATTTCTCGGCACCTGCGCGCCGCTCAGAAAACGTTGCGCCGCGCCGCCGACGCCAGGCGCCGAGGCCGTGGTGGGAGCGAGGGGTTCGGCGGTATACCCGGCGACCTCGAGCGGTGCGGGGCGATGAAAATTCGGTCCCACGCAGGCGGTGATCGACACGCTGACCGAGACGGTGATCGAGGCACAGCGGGTGAGCGTGCAGCGCCGCCTCATTCGACCGCTCCTGCCGCCCGCTCCGACCCCGACTCGGGTGGCAATTCCCGTGGTTTCGAGAATTTGAGAATGAGCACGGGCAAGACCAGCAAAATCAATACCGGCGCGAGCAACATGCCACCCACGACCACCAGCGCCAGCGGGCGCTGCACCTGCGAGCCGATACCCGTGGAAAAGGCGGCGGGTATCAGTCCCACACACGCCACGATGCAGGTCATGACCACCGGGCGTAGCTGGGTGCGGCAGGTACGCAACATGGCGCTCGCGCGGTCGAGACCCGAATCCAAGCTCAGGTTGTAATAGGCCAGCACCAGAATGCCATCCATCGCGGCGATGCCGAACAAGGCGACGAAGCCGATCGCGGAGGACACGCTGAACGCCGTGCCGGTGACCCACAGCGCAAAAATGCCACCGACCAGCGCCATCGGAATCACGCTGGCCGCGAGCAAGGCATCGCGCAGGGTGCCGAAGTGGACGTACAGCAGTAGCACGATCAGCGCGATCGAGAGCGGCACCACCACGCTCAGGCGCGAGATCGCCTCCTGGAGATTGCCGAACTCTCCCACCCACTCGAGGCGATAGCCGCCCGGCAGCAGCACCTGGGATTCCACCACGTGCTGCGCCTCGAGCACGGCGCTGCCCAGATCGCGGCCGCGCACGCTGAATTTGATGGGCACGTAACGCTGTTGTTGTTCCCGATAGATGAATGCCGCGCCGGAAACCAGACGGACATTGGCCACTTCCGACAGGGGCACCTGAATCACACCGTTGCCGTCCGGGCGCGGGGCCGCCACCTGGATGTGCCTGATCGCGTCCAGATTCTGACGGAATGGCACGGCGAGCCGCACCATCATCGGGAAGTGACGGTCGCTGCTGCCTTCGTACAAGTCGCCCGCGCTTTGACCGCCGATCGCGGCTTGCACCACGGCATTGACGTCGCCAGGCGCGAGTCCGTAGCGCGCCGCCCGAACTCTGTCCACGTCGATTCGAATGGTGGGCTGACCCAGCGAGCGCAGGACGGCAAGGTCGGTGATACCGGGCACCTTGGCGAGTGCGGCGGCGATGTTATCCGCCGTCTTCTCCAGAGTTTCGAGGTCGTTGCCGTACACCTTCACGGAATTCTCGCCCTTCACGCCGGATGCGGCCTCCTCGACGTTGTCCTGGATGTACTGCGAGAAATTGAAATCGACCCCGGGGAACTGCTGTTCGAGCTCGTTGGTCATGTCCTGCGTGAGTTTTTCCTTATTGACGCCGGCGGGCCAGGTGTCGAACGGCTTCAAGGGCACGAAAAACTCGGCGTTGAAGAAACCGGTGGCGTCCGTGCCATCGTCGGGACGTCCGTGTTGCGAGACGACGGTTTGCACTTCGGGATAGTGCTTCATCATGGTCCGCATGCGGTTCACGTAGGCATCGCTGTCCTCGAGCGAGATCGACTGCGGGAACGTGGCGCGTATCCACAGATTGCCCTCTTCCAGCTTGGGTAGGAATTCGAGTCCCAGCGAGCGCACCGCGACGATTGCCACCACCGCCAGCAGGCCGACGCCGGCGAACGTGACGATGCGATTCGCCAGTACGAATTCGAGTGCGGGCTGGTAGACGCGACGCAGCGCCCGCACCACCAGCGTTTCGCGCTCTTCGACCTTGTTCGGGAAAAACAGCAGGCTCAAGGCCGGCGCGACGGTGAAGGTCGCGATCAGTCCGCCGGCGATGGCGTACGCGTAGGTCTTGGCCATGGGCCCGAATATGTGGCCCTCGATGCCGGACAGCGTGAATAGCGGCACGAAACCCGCGATGATGATCGCCGCCGCGAAGAAGATCGACTGGCTGACTTCGGCGGCGGCGATGGACACCGTGCCCATCTTGCCGCGAAAACCGCTCGGCGGTAGCCGGCGGCCCATGCTCGCGCCCGTGCCGAGGTGCGCCGACTCTTCGGCGAGATGCCTGAATATGTTCTCGACCATGATGACGGTGGCATCGACCACGAGCCCGAAATCGATGGCGCCAACCGACAGCAGGTTGGCCGACTCGCCGCGCAGTACCATGAGCGCGATGGCGAAGGACAGAGCGAACGGAATGGTCATGGCGACGATCACGGCGCTGCGCACGTTGCCCAAGAACGCCCATTGCAGCAGAAAGATCAGCACGATGCCTTCCACCATGTTGTGCAGCACGGTGTGGGTGGTGATCTTGATCAAATCGCTGCGGTCGTAGATACGTTCGATCTTGACGCCGGGCGGCAGAATTCCGCTGCTGTTGACCTTAGCCACTTCGGCTTCGACGCGCCGGATGGTTGGCACGCTCTCGGCGCCGCGACGCATGAGCACGATGCCTTGCACGATGTCGTCCGAGTCGTCGATGCCGGCGATACCAAGCCGCGGCATGTTGCCGATGGTGACCGTCGCCACGTCCCCGAGCAGCACGGGTGCGCCCTGATTGGGGGCGATCAGCGTCTGGCGAATCTCGTCGGCCGAGTGAATCAGGCCGACGCCGCGCACCACCGCCGATTGTTCGCCGAAATTGACGGTCTGGCCGCCGACGTTGATGTTGGCGTTGCCCAGCGCCTGGAGCACCTGGGGTATGGACAGCCCGTAGGCAACGAGCTTGCGCTGATCGATGGCGATATCGTAGGTCTTGGTCTTGCCGCCCCAACCGGTCACATCGATCACGCCCGGAACCGCCTTGAAGCGGCGTTCCAGTACCCAGTCCTCCAGCGTCTTCAAATCCGTGATGGAGTAGTTCGGCGGTCCGACCACACGGTAACGGAAAATTTCGCCGATGGGGCTGGTCGGCGAGATCTGCGGCTGGGCGCCGTTCGGTAGAGCCGAAAGCTGGGACAGACGATTGGTGACCCATTGTTCGGCTTGCTGGTAGGTGAAATCGTAGGTGAATTGCACCTTGACGTCCGAGAGCCCGAACAGTGAAATGGTGCGAATCGCCTGCAGGTTGGGAATCCCGGCCATCTGGATTTCGAGCGGAATGGTGATGTAGCGCTCGATCTCCTCGGCCGATTGCCCCGTGCTCTGCGTCACGATGTCGATCAACGGCGGCACCGGATCCGGATACGCCTCGATGTTGAGCGTCAGAAAGCTGGCGACACCGGCGCCCAGCATCATGATCAACAAGACGACGATGAGCACGCGCTGACGCAGCGCGAAGGCGACGACGGCGTTCATGAAGCGGCGGGAGCGGCCACTTGATCGATGAACAGTCCACCCTTGGTGACGATCCGCTCACCCGGTTTCAAGCCGTCGAGCACTTCGATGAGGCCATCGTCGCTGCGGCCGGTGCGGATGGTCCGCAAGCTGAGCAATCCATCGCCCGCGACCACCCAGACGTGCGCGCTATCCCCCTCGTAGATCACGGCCATGTCGGGCACCGCGGGAGATTCGCTGGCCTCGCTGGTGAGTATCCGGAAACTGGCGAACATCTCCGGCTTCAATGCGCCGTCCCGGTTATCGAGCTCGGCGCGTACGGTGAGCCGGTGTGTGTTCGCATCGACGATGGCGGCGACATAGGTCACGCGCGCCTTGAACACTCGTTCAGGATAGGCGGGAACCCGCACCTCGACGACCTGTCCGGGACGAACCCGCCCCACGTCGCCTTCACGGACGTTGGCTAGCAGCCATACGCTCGAGGTGTCGGCAATCGTGAAGACAGGCGTGCCGCCGCCGGCTTGCAGATACTGACCCGGGCCCAACTGGCGGTCCACCACCACGCCTGCGACCGGCGCTTTCAGCGTCGCCAGCGGGCTCATGCTCTTGCTGGACTCCAGTTCCGTGATTTCGGCGTCGCTGCGTCCGAGAATGCGCAGGCGATTGCGGGCCGCGTTCAAGGCCGTTTCGGCCGCGTTCAGATCGGCCTGCGCCTGCTGCCAGTCCTGCAAACTGCCGCCCTTGGCATCGTACAGCGCGTGCTTACGCGTCTCGTTGATGCGTGCGAGCTTGACCTGCGCCAAGTCGGTGCTGAGGTCGTTCTGCGCCTGCACGAACTCCGACGCCTCGACCAACGCCAGCGGGGCGCCCAATTTGACACTATCTCCCAACCCCGCGATGACCCGGGTGACGCGGCCGGAGTAGGGTGAGAACAGCGGTGTGGAGCGGTCGCCGTTGACCGCGATCTTACCCTCGGTGCGCTCCTCGCTCACGAAGCCATGGGTGCCCACGGCAGCCACCGTCAGCGTCTTCATCTGCTGCGGCGTGGCGCGGAACGTGCCGGGCGGTGGCGGCGCTTGCTCGACGGCCGTTTCCGGCTTGCCGAAGGCCCTGCCGCCGAAATGCACCAAGAGCATGACGACGACGACGGCCACCGCAGCAAAGAGCGATACCCGTACCTGGCGGGCCGGCGGCCATGCGCGCTGGTCTATCGACTCCTGGCCCTGCGGCGGCGGCACAGGATCGCTTTGCACTTCGCTCATTCAAACCACCCCATTCGAAACCATCGTCGACACTCGCCGCCTCTCTGACCGTGCTGTGGCCGCGGAGTTTCCGGCAACGCCTAGGAGCGTGTCTGACCGGTTCGCCTCTCGTCCTGGACCATTTGGCGATACGCGCAACTGTTAATTCAATCGGTCAAAATCACTGTGCCTTGGCAATAGCGAAGTTTCGCAGTTCCGGCGCGAGTCAGGGAAGGGGATGAGTGTTAAAAGTGAAATATGGCGTCGGCGGCGAACATCGCCTGTGAATGTCTGCCGCCATCCGCGGTATCGGTGGGGTTGTCGTAGGCCTCGGCATTGCGTGCGTGCTCGAAGCGAACCTCGGGACGCAGCTCGATTACATCGCCCACCCAATGAGTGTAGCTCAGGTCGAATTCGGTATAGCGGCTCTTGAGCCCGGTGCGCTGCCCGGTGGCATCGTTCATGAAGTCGCTACGGAAAGTCACCATGTCGCGCGGGCCGATCTGATAGTTGAGGTAATTGATGGCGGCCCACTCGTACGAGTAACAGAACGCCACCGCTGCATTGCATTGCGCGCCGCTCGGAGCGCCGATGTTGGCATACGCATAGGCCTGCCCGAGGTAGGCGGCGCCCGCCGGATTGTCGACGTTCGGCGTATGGCTCTGCCACATGTACCAAATCTCGGTATCCATATGCCATTTTGCAGTGAACTTGTGATACCAGGTGGCGACGGCCTGCTGCACGTTGTTCCAGCGCCATCGACTGTCGTTCAGCCCGTTCATGCAGGGATAAATGTTGTCCTTGCCGGAGTCGGAGGTCCAAATGACGCAGGCGGCCGGAGTCAGGTGGCGCTCGCTCTTGATCCAGGGCGCGACATCGTTGCCTGCCGACAGCTCGGCCTGGATCTGCCAATTCTTACTGAGCTTGGTGGTGCTGACGATGCCGGTCTGCGTATAGGGATCATAGGTGTACAGCAGCGAGTGGCTGTAAGTCAGATTGTTCGGTGCCAGCTGCGCTTCGATGTCGGGTATGGAGATATAGCGGCCGATGCGTATGTTTTCGCCTTCGGCGATGTGCGGTAGCCATAGATCCACGTAGTACATGACCGGATCGAAACCGTAGGGCTTTTCCTCGTTCAGGTATTGATTGCTCAAAACACCGTTGGCGAAGGTGTACTTGTAATCGGTGCCATACAATCCCGTGACCCGGAACCCCCAGTCGAAATGATCGAGTTGCACCTCGTCCGGGGTGCGTTCGAAGTAAATCGCGGCCTGGTCGAGTTGTAGCGTGTTCGGCTGGTACGAATAGGCCGCCGGATAGTTACCACCGGTGCCGGTGGCATAGTTGAAGCGGGAGTGCGAGGTGCTGACGTCCCCGCCCGGCTCGATCCAGCCGTACACGACGAAGCGGCTGTCCTTGAGTTTCTGCCCACCGGCGCCGCAGTACAGCGTATCCATGAGCGCGCTGTAGTACATGTTGTCCACACCAAGGACTTCCGAGCCGCCGACATTCCAGGTCGAATAGGGCCAGGGCGGATTGGATTCGGGAACTTCCCCACCGCCGACGATCAGCGTCGGTGGTGCCGCGGGGTCAGGTCCGTCCCAGGCGAGGTGCGTCTGGTAGCTTTCCTTCAATCGTTGCCAGAACCCCTCGGTGGTGGAACCCTGCTTGCAGCCCTGCGCAGACCCATCGGGATCGCTAGCAATGGACTGCGCCGCGACCGGCGGATCGTCGGCGAGGGCCGGCGCCGAGGCCATGAGGCTTAAAATCGCCAGGATGCAGCCCAGCCTGGGCGGGGAGGTGATCGGCATCGGGTTCGTCCTCGGGTTGAGGCGGCTGCGGTGGAGTGCAAAACAGCGGCCAGTTTGACTCGATCCTAGGTAACAGCGCGTTAAAAAGACGATGAGTTCGGGGTCAATCCTGAAAAAATCTTGTCAAAATTCGGGCAGAGGCACCGGGCCTTTGACCGGTCGATCCGGCGCTTTCTCGAATCGCCAAATGGCCCAGTGCGAGAGGCACGGCCGACCATGCAAACCGGTGAGATTCACTGGGATGATCGCTCAAGGCTCTTTAGATCCCACAGGCGACAGCTTGTCCGCTTCCGTCAACTTCTCGGCATCGTCGAGTGTCACCGGCCGTGTCCAGGTCTCCGAGGTCGTCTGCCGTGCCCGCGCCAGGGTCAATTTACCCGCCGCGGCCGGTGCCGTGATGGTCGAGCCGGCGCCGATGGTCGCACCCGCGCCGATCGTCAGCGGCGCGACGAGCATGCTGCCCGACCCGATGAACGCGCCGTCGTCGATGGAGGTGCGCCATTTATTCACGCCATCGTAATTGCAGGTGATGGTGCCGGCGCCGATGTTGACGCCAGCGCCCACCGTGGCGTCGCCGATATAGCTCAGATGGTTGACCTTGCTGCCGGCGCCGATGAAGCTGTTTTTGACTTCGACGAAGTTCCCGATGTGCGCCTCCGGCCCGAGCTGGGTCCCCGGGCGTATACGAGCGAAGGGGCCGATCCGAGCATGCTCGCCGATCGCCGCGTTCTCGATGACGGAGTTCGCCTTGATCTCGGTATCCGCGCCGATGTGCGAGTCGCGAATCAGGCACCCGGGACCCACGCTGACCCGCGCCCCGAGATGCACCTTGCCAATCAACACCGCATTGACATCGATGAACACGTCGCGCTCCACGGTGACCTCACCGCGAATGTCGATGCGTAGCGGATCCGCCAGTGTCGCGCCGGCCAGCATCAGTTCTGCGGCGCGCGCGGCGCGAAAGGCCGCCTCAACCTCCGCCAGTTGCACCCGGTCGTTCACGCCCAGCACGTCGACCGGATGGGTCACCGTGATGGCCACGACGGGGTTCTTCGAACGCACTGCGACAGCGGCCACGTCGGTGAGATAGAACTCGAGCTGCGAATTGTTGCTGCCGATACCCGGCAGCCACTCGCGCAGCCGGGCCGCCGGCGCGGCCATCAGACCCGAGTTGGCCTCGCGAATCGCTAACTCGTCCGGGCTGGCGTCCTTGTGCTCCACGATGCCGGTCACCTGGCCGTTCGCGTCACGCACGATGCGCCCATAACCGGACGGGTCCGGCAATTTGACGGTCAGCAGCGCGAGCGCACCCGCATCGGCCTGGTGTACGAGTTCGCGGAGGCAGGCGGGGCCCACCAACGGCACGTCGCCATACAGCACCAGCACCGTGTGAGCGTCGGGGATGAGCGGCAGGGCCTGCATCACGGCATGCCCAGTGCCCAGTTGATCCGCCTGCAGCACCCAGTCGAGGCGTTCGTGAGCCAGCGCCGACTGCACCTGTGCGCCGCCATGACCATAGACCACGTACAGAGCATCGGGCCCGAGTTCCCGTGCCGTGTCGACGACATGTTGCAGCAGGGGCTTACCGGCCAGACGTTGCAGCACCTTCGGCAGGTCGGAATTCATCCGCCTGCCCTGACCCGCTGCCAAGATCACGACAGAAAGCGGCATGTCGGCCTCCGGAGTGAGCCCAAGAGCGCTCCTAAGTAGTTCGCGTGCGCCGCTCGAAATACGTAGGACGCGCTGCTCGGGATCAGCGCTTTTTATTGCGCAGGTGTTCGATCACCTTCAATTGTGCCACGGCCCGCGCGAGTTCCGCCTGGGCTTCGGCGATGTCCACCTTATCGGTGTGGCTGCGTACGGCTTCCTCGGCCCGCGCCTTGGCCGCCTGCGCCGCCGCCTCGTCGAGGTCGCGCGCACGCGCCGCGGTGTCGGCCAGCACGGAAACCGCATGCGGCTGCACTTCCAGCGCTCCGCCGCCGACGTAGAAGCTCTGCTCTTCCTGCCCTTCGACCTGGACCCGCACCACACCCGCGGTGAGCGTCGTCAGTAGCGGCGCGTGCCGCGGGGCGATACCGATCTCGCCTTCGGCGCCGGGGGCGAACACCATGCTCGCGTCGCCCGAGAACATCTGGCCCTCGGGACTGACTATGTCGACGTGAATCGTTCCGGCCATGTGTGTCTCCTCAATGCGCTTCGCGCAACTCAAACGGGGCGAAGTCGCCCCGTCCTTTAACTGCGCGCCAAGCGCGCATTAGAAGCTACTGTAGCGTCTTGGCTTTTTCGACCGCTTCTTCGATGCCGCCGACCATGTAGAACGCCTGTTCCGGCAGGTGATCGTATTCACCCGCAATGATGGCCTTGAAGCCGCGGATGGTATCGGCGAGCGGCACGATCTTGCCGTCGGCGCCGGTGAACACCTTGGCGACGTTGAACGGCTGCGTCAGGAAGCGCTGAATCTTGCGCGCCCGGTACACCGATAGCTTGTCCTCTTCGGACAGTTCGTCCATGCCGAGGATGGCGATGATGTCCTGAAGTTCCTTGTAGCGCTGCAAGATCGATTGCACGCCGCGGGCCGTATTGTAATGTTCCTCGCCGACGATCAAGGGATCGAGTTGCCGGCTGGTGGAGTCGAGCGGATCGACGGCCGGGTACAGGCCGAGCGATGCGATCTGACGCGACAGCACGACGGTGGCATCCAAGTGAGCGAACGTGGTCGCGGGCGAGGGATCGGTCAAGTCGTCGGCCGGCACGTACACGGCTTGTACCGAGGTGATGGATCCGGTCTTGGTCGAGGTGATGCGCTCCTGCAGAACGCCCATTTCCTCGGCCAGCGTCGGCTGGTAGCCCACCGCCGACGGCATGCGGCCCAGCAGCGCCGACACCTCGGTGCCCGCCAAGGTGTAACGGTAAATGTTGTCGATGAACATCAGCACGTCGCGGCCCTTGCCGTTGGCCTGCTTCTCGTCGCGGAAATATTCCGCCATCGTCAAGCCGGTGAGCGCGACGCGCAGACGGTTGCCGGGCGGTTCGTTCATCTGGCCGTACACCATGGCCACCTTGTCGAGTACGCCCGACTCCTTCATCTCATGATAGAAGTCGTTGCCTTCGCGGGTACGTTCGCCGACGCCCGCGAACACCGACAGGCCCGAGTGCTGCTTGGCGATGTTGTTGATGAGTTCCAGCATGTTCACCGTCTTGCCGACGCCGGCGCCGCCGAACAAGCCGACCTTGCCGCCCTTCGCGAAGGGGATCAGCAGATCGATCACTTTGATGCCCGTGACCAGAAGTTCCTGACCACCGGTCTGTTCGTCGTAGGCGGGCGAGGGACGGTGAATGGGCCAGTAGGTCGTGGCTTCGACCGGACCCGCCTCGTCCTGGGGTTCACCCAGCACGTCCATGATGCGGCCCAGCACGCCGGTACCCACCGGCACCGATATCGGCTTGCCGGTGTTGGCGACGGTGAGTCCGCGGCGCAAGCCCTCGGAGGGGCCCATGGCGATCGTTCGTACGACACCGTCGCCGAGCTGTTGCTGCACCTCCAGCGTGAGCTTGACGTCGTCGAGTTTGAGCGCGTCATAGATCCTGGGAATCTGGTCGCGCGGGAATTCCACGTCGACGACCGCTCCGATGATTTGCACGATTTTTCCACTCGACATTTTACTTACCTCTCAACGGGGTTGCTTCGCAACCCCAACAGTTGGGCGGCGCTGCGCGCCGTTAAGATCAGACTTTGCCGGGCTTATACCGCGGCAGCCCCGCCGACGATTTCCGACAACTCGGTGGTGATCGCGGCCTGGCGTGCCTTGTTGTAAATTAGTTGGAGCTCGGCAATGAGGTCGCCGGCGTTGTCGGTGGCGCTCTTCATCGCCACCATGCGCGCCGCCATTTCGCTGGCGACGTTTTCCACCGCACCTTGATACACCTGCGACTCGACGTAACGCATCAAAATGCCGTCGAGCAATTCCGCGGGGCTCGGCTCATAAATATAGTCCCACCGCTCCTGCAACTTGTCCTTGTCGGTGGCCTCGACCGGCAAGAGCTGCGACACCGTGCCCTTCTGGCTCATGGTGTTCACGAAGACGTTGTGGACCAGCACCAGGCGGTCGATCTCGCCGGAGCGATATTGGTCGAGCATGACCTTGACGCTGCCGATCAGCTGCGACATTTCGGGCCGGTCGCCTAAGTGGACCGCCGACGCGGCGATCGGCAGCGTCAGTCGCTTGAAGAAGGTCACCGCCTTGGTGCCGATCAGACAGAGCTGAATTTTCTGGCCCTTGGCCTGCGCTTCCTTGATGGTGGCGAGCGCGGCCTTGAACAGGTTGATGTTGAGCCCGCCCGCCAGACCCCGGTCGGTGGCGATGACGATCAGCCCCAGTGCCTTGATCGGCCGGTCGCTCAGAAAGGGATGCTTGTAGTCAGGATTCGCGAGCCGGAGGTGTCCGATCACGTTGCGCAGCTTTTCGGCGTAGGGCCGCGCCGCCTTCATGCGGTCCTGCGCCTTGCGCATCTTGCTGGCGGCCACCATCTCCATGGCCTTGGTGATCTTCTGAGTATTCTTGATACTCGAGATCTTGGTGCGGATTTCCTTAGCGCCGGCCATGGTGTCAGACGGTCGCGAAGAATTCTTCGCAGCACTTCTTGAGCGAGGCTTCGACTTCCTTCGACAAGTCCGGCTTGTCGACGATGGTCTTGAGCAGCGGCCCGTAATTGGTGCGCGCGAAAGACTGCAGGGCCGCCTCGGTGTCGACCACCTTGGTGCGGGCCACCTTGTCGAAGAAGCCGCTGTTCGCCGCGTACAGCGACAGCGCCATTTCCGCGACCGACATCGGCGCGTATTGCTTCTGCTTCATGAGCTCGGTGACGCGCACGCCGCGCTCCAGCTGCTTGCGCGTGGCCTCGTCCAGATCCGAGGCGAACTGCGAGAAGGCGGCGAGTTCACGGTACTGCGCGAGCGCGAGGCGGATGCCGCCGCCCAGCTTCTTGATGATGTTGGTCTGCGCGGCGCCGCCGACGCGCGACACCGAGATACCGGCGTTGATGGCGGGGCGAATACCGGCATTGAACAGGTCCGATTCCAGGAAGATCTGGCCGTCGGTGATGGAGATGACGTTGGTCGGCACGAACGCCGTCACGTCGCCGGCCTGGGTCTCGATGATCGGCAGTCCGGTCAGAGACCCGGTTTTGCCCTTGACGCGGCCGTTGGTCGCCTTCTCGACATACTCCTCGTTGACGCGCGCGGAGCGCTCGAGCAGCCGCGAGTGCAGATAGAAGACGTCGCCGGGATACGCTTCGCGGCCCGGCGGACGCCGCAGCAGCAGCGAGATTTGACGGTAGGCGACGGCCTGTTTTGACAAGTCGTCATACACGATCAAGGCATCTTCGCCGTTGTCCATGAAGTACTCGCCCATGGCGCAACCCGCATAGGGCGCCAGATACTGCATGGCCGCCGGAGTCGAGGCCGAGGCCGCGACGATGATGGTGTGGGCGAGTGCGCCGTATTCCTCGAGCTTGCGCACCACATTGGCAATGGTGCTCTGCTTTTGCCCGATCGCGACGTAGATGCACTTCACGCCGGTGGTTTTCTGGTTGATGATGGTGTCGATGGCGACCGCCGACTTGCCGGTTTGACGATCGCCGATGATGAGTTCGCGCTGCCCGCGACCCACCGGTACCATGGAATCGATGGCCTTGAGGCCGGTCTGGACCGGTTGGGATACGCTCTTGCGGAAGATCACGCCGGGCGCGACCCGCTCCAGCGGCGCCTTGAGGGTGCTGGCGATCGGACCCTTGCCGTCGATGGGCACGCCCAGCGCGTCGACCACGCGACCCAGCAGTTCGGGACCCACCGGCACCTCGAGAATGCGGCCCGTCGTCTTGACGGTGTCGCCTTCGACGATGGTCTTGTAATCGCCCAGAACCACGGCGCCCACCGAGTCCTGCTCGAGGTTGAGCGCCAGGCCGAAGGTGTCCGCACTGAACTGCAGCATTTCACCGTAGCGCGCGTCGCCGAGACCGTGGACCCGCACGATGCCGTCGGTCACGCTGACGACGGTGCCGACGTTGCGGTCTTCCGTCTCCGACTGGAACTTGTCGATTCGCGCCTTGATGAGGTCGCTGATTTCAGATGCCTTGATGGACATGGTTCGCCTTCTTGATAATCATTTGGCCCGGTTTTCAGACGGGCGAATCAGCTCTGGTTCAATTACTGAGATCGGACGCCATTCGTTGCAAGCGACCGTTGATCGAGCCGTCGATCACGAGATCGCCCGCGCGGATCACCGCACCACCCAACAAGGCCGGGTCGATTGCGGTCGTCATGCGCACCTCCCGCTTGAAGCGGGTCTTCAATGCGGCCGCGAGCTTCGCCCGCTGACTCTCGGAGAGCGCGACCGCGGAGCTCACCTGCACATCGACCTCGTTCTCGTACTGCGCCCGCAGCAGTTCGTACTGCGCAGCGATGTCCGGCAACACGTCGAGCCGCTTGTTCTTCGCGAGCAAGCGTACGAAGTTCTGCCAATGCTGGTCGATGATGGCGCCGCCCAAGCCGGCGAACATCGACACCACCTGGTCGGAGCTCAGCTTCGGATTGCTGATGAGGTCCGCGATGCGCGCATCCCTCACCAAACCTGCGCCCACTTGCAGCGCCTCCGACCAGGCCGGCAGCGCCTTCGCGTCACGTGCCGACATGAAGGCCGCTTTCGCGTAAGGCCGGGCAATGGTTGCCGCCTCAGCCATTGGCGATCTCCAGCTCCAGCTTGTCGAGCAGCGCCGCGTGAGTCTTGGGATCGATTTCGCGTTCCAATAGGTGCGAGGCGCCTTGGACGGCGAGGGATGCGACCTGCTTGCGTAAACCTTCGCGCGCCTTGGTGGTATCGAGCGCGATCTCTTCGTGGGCCTGGGCCACGATGCGCTGGCCCTCGGCGATGGCGGAGCTCTTGGCCTCCTCGATGATTTCGGCGGAACGCTTGCTCGCCTGATCGACGATCTGCACGGCCTTGTCGCGCGCCTCGCGGATGAGCTCCTGCGCCTTGATCTTGGCCTCGTCCAGATCCTTCTGCGCACGGCTGCCCGCGGCCAAGCCCTCCGCGATCTTCTTGCGCCGCTCCTCGATCGCCGCCATGAGCGGCGGCCAGAGATAGCGCATGACGATCAGAACCACCGCGAAAAACGCGATGCCCTGGATGATTAGCGTGACTGCTATGTCCATAGCATGAAGCTCCTGACGCCCGTGTCGCTGATGTCGCCCACGAAACTACTCGCTATTTTCCGGTGAACGAACCGGTGAACGGATTCGAGAAGATCAGCAGCAACGCGATCGCGACGCCGATGATGGGCACGGCGTCGAGCAAGCCGGCGACGATGAACATCTTCGTCTGCAGCATCGGCGTCAGCTCGGGCTGGCGGGCCGAGCCCTCCAGAAACTTGCCGCCCAACAGCGCGAAGCCGATGGCCGTGCCGAGTGCGCCGAGGCCGATCAACAGGCCGACCGCGATTAAGGTGTAGCTCATGACTTGAGCCAGCTGAGGTGCATTTCCCATCTATATCTCCAAGGTCTTTAAGGTCTAAGGTGAATCCAACTAGTGCTTCTCGGCAGCCTGACTGAGGTAAACGATCGTCAACATCCCGAAAATGAAGGCTTGCAGCGTGATGATCAGAATGTGGAACAGGGTCCAGATCACGTCCGCCACGAATTGCACCGCGCTCCAAACATAGGTCGACCCATGCGCGAAACTGGACTCCAGCGTGAGGCCGGCGATCAGCACGAAGATGAGCTCGCCGGCATACATGTTGCCGAACAATCGCAGGCTCAAGGACAGCGGGCGGACCAGTTCCTCAATCACGCGCAGCAACAGATTGGGGGCCGCCGTCAGCACCTTGCCCACCACGCCGTGCGCGTGGAACGGTGCCGTGAACCACTCGCCGAAGAAGCCGACCACGCCCTTTTCCGCGATGCCGACATACCAGATCAGCAGAAATACCGTGATCGACATGCCGAGGGTCGTATTGATGTCGGCGGTCGGCACCACGCGCAGATGATCGATACCGGCTTCGTGGGCGGCCCAGGGCAGAAAATCCACGGGGATCAGGTCCATGAAATTCATGAGGAAGACCAGCGCGAAAATCGTGATCGCGAGCGGCGCGATCAATTTGCTCTTGCCGTGGAAGGTTTCCTTCACGGTGCCGTCGACCATCTCGACCAGGATTTCGAAGGCGGCCTGCAATTTGCCCGGCACCCCACTGGTGGCGCGTCGTGCCGCCAGGCCGAACAGGACGATGAATACGAATGCGAGCCCGAGCGTGATGGCGACGCTGTCCAGATGGAACGCCCAGAAGCCGTGCGCGTGGTCCACGACATGCCCGTCATCCACGGTCAGATGCGTCAGGTGGTGACCGATGTATTCCGTCAACCCTCCGGAACCGCCCTCAGACGCTGCCATTCTGCTTCCCTCGTTTACCCAACAAACCGAACCAGTGACCGAACTGCGCGATGACCAGCCCCGTCATCAAGGGCAGCGGCAACAGCTTCCAGCGAGTCAGCGCCGCCCATACACTCAGCACGTACCAAAACCACTTCAACGACTCGGCTGCGAACAGCGCTCTGCGCAGCACCGCGGCCGGCGCTATGCCCGGCGCGAACAGACGCCAGCCGAAAACACCGCTGCCCATCGCGACGATCAGACCGCCGCTCAATCCCGACCACGCGGCGAACGTGCTCTGCAAGGCCCAGAAGAGGAGCGCCACCGAAACGGCGCAGCCCACCTGCAGGACTACGACTCGCATCACGAGACGCCTTCCCACGCCCCAGACTTCGTTCATGGCAGAGGAGACCGGCGGTTCACCGGTTGACGGCAGCTCCTAATTAACGTGGCTTCGCTCCACTTATTCATAGGCAACTGCCGCTGCGTAAAAGCCGGCGCATTATAGTGAGGCTGGCCCTGAGTCACAAGGCAATGATCACGCTTGGGATTTTTTTAAGCGACTGCTTTTTGACAATTTGCGCCCGAGTGCACGGCATATGTCATGCACGACGGTCGGGCGACGGTGCGGCGCTCGGCCGGTGTGCTCACCTAATGGATGTGAGCCAGTATGCCCTCGAGCTCGTCGAGGCTGTTATAGGTGACCACGAGCTTCCCCTTACCGGAGGAAGCGTGTTGAAACAGCACCTTGGCACCGAGTTTGTCCGCCAACTCGAGCTCCAAGCGATGAATGTCGGGGTCGACGGCTTGGGCTTGCTTGGCGTCCGCGGCGGCGGAGGCGGGGGCGGGGGCGAGCAGGCGACGCACCAGAGCCTCGGTGTCGCGTACCGACAAACTCTTGCGCGCCACCAGGTTCGCCACCTCGATTTGTTGACGCCGGCTGGTCAGGCCCAGCAGCGCGCGCGCGTGGCCCATCTCGATGCTGCGCTGCTCCAACAGCTGTTGCACCTCGTCCGCCAGCTCCATGAGCCGCAGCAAGTTGCTGACCGTCGCCCGCGATCGGCCGACGGCCGCGGCGGCCGCTTGGTGGGTCAGGCCGAATTCCTCGATCAGCCGGTGCAGCGCGCGTGCCTCTTCCAGAGGATTCAGGTTCTCGCGCTGAATGTTCTCGATGAGCGCCATGGCAACGGCCGACTCGTCGGGAACTTCGCGAATCACGGCCGGGATCTCCGCCAGGCCTGCCATCTGCGCCGCACGCCAGCGACGCTCGCCGGCGATGATCTCGTAACGCTGGGACTCGCCCGGTCCACCCGGCGGCAGAGGTCGCACCAGAATGGGCTGGATCAGGCCCTGCGCCTTGATCGAGTCGGCAAGCTCGTTCAAGGACTCGAGACGCATATCCACGCGCGGCTGGTACTTGCCGCGCGACAGCAGGTCGAGCGGCAGAGTCGCCAGGCGATCGCCGACCGGTACCGTTGCCGGCACTTCCGGGGCGCGCGCCCGCTGCGCGAGGAAGGGACTCAATTCGGCCAGGCCACGACCCAAGGACGGCTTTTTCGCGGAGGACATATTCAACTTCCCGATGAAATTTCGCCGGATTGTACGGGCTCGACCGTCGGATCGTCGCGCCGAATCATTTCACCGGCGAGCGCCAGGTAGGCGAGCGCGCCCCGCGATTCCCGGTCATGGAACAACGCGGGCTTGCCGAAGCTCGGCGCCTCGGCGAGGCGCACGTTGCGCGGAATCACGGTGCGGAAGACCTTGGAGCCGAAATGCTGGATGAGCTGTGCCGAGACCTCGTTCGCCAGATTGTTGCGCGGGTCGAACATGGTGCGCAGCAGCCCTTCGATCTCGAGCTCCGAGTTGAGCGACCCGCGGATCTGCTCGATCGTCTGGGTCAGCGCGGTCAGACCTTCGAGCGCATAGTATTCGCACTGCATCGGCACGATCACGGAATCCGCGGTGACCAGCGCATTCAGCGTCAGCATGTTGAGCGAGGGCGGGCAGTCGACCAGGATGATGTCGAAGTCGTTACGAATGGGCCTCAAAGCGTCGCGCAGTTTGAATTCCCGGCCGACGTTCATGGTCAACAGGCGCACCTCGGCCACGGTGAGGTCCTGATTCGCGGGCATCAGCATGAAGCCGCCGTACTCCACCGGCACCAGCGCCTCCAGCGCCGCGCACTCGCCCAGCAACACCTCGCACGTGGTTCGCGACAAACCCCGCTTGTCGATGCCACAGCCCATGGTGGCGTTGCCCTGCGGATCGAGGTCGATCAGCAACGTGCGTCGCTTGGTTGCGGTCAGCGACGCGGCCAGATTGACCGCGGTCGTGGTCTTGCCGACTCCGCCTTTTTGATTTGCTATCGCGATGACGCGGTTCATGTTTGCTCGATGTGGATCGGAGCGACCAGCAGCCTGCCTGACTCGAGGGCGCCGTCACGAGGGCGCATCATAAGTCAGGCGGCCTGCTGGCAGCCGTCCTGGCCGCTGAGAGTTCCACAAGATGCCGCTCATCGTCCAGCCCCGGGAGCTTCAGCCGATGCAACGCCACTACCTGAAACGACCTGGGCAGCGCCGCGAGCTCCGCATCGGGGCGCCTGCCTTTCAGCGCCAACAGCCGGCCGTGCGGCGCGCACAGATGTCCGGCATGGGCGACGAACTCGGCCAGCGACGACAACGCCCGCGCCATCACCGTATCGAAAGGTTCGGCGGGCCTGAAGGCTTCGGCGCGGCCGTGCACCACCTCCACGTTGCCGCAGCCCAGCCGCTGTGCGGTTTGCAGCACGAATCGGGCCTTCTTACCGGTGGCCTCGATCAGGCAAAAACGCCGCTCGGGGTTCACGATGGCCAGCGGCAGCCCCGGGAATCCAGCGCCCGTACCCACATCGGCGAGCCGCCCGCCGCGCAAGTACGGCTGCACGCTCAGGCTGTCGAGTACATGCTTGCGCAGCATCCCGGGCCGATCACGAATGGCGGTCAGATTGAATTGCGAGTTGGCGGCTTCCAGTTCATCGACCAGTCGCAACAAGGTCGCGACCGCCGCCACCTCGAGTACCAGCCCCAGGTCGCCGGCCCCCGCGACCAGCAGCTTCGATTCGTCGTCCCGGGTCATGACACAGGTGGAAGGTGGTGCCTAGGAGCCTGCCTGACTAATACACGTGAGCCGCGTTGCATTAGTCAGACAGGCTAGTTCGCGAGCGGCGCGCCATTGACGGCTTCATGGGCGACGGTGTCGGTCAGCGTCATCGATACGGTGGCGGCGGTATCGCCCGCAGCCAAGCCGAGTCGCGCGCTGAATGTCACCCCACCGTCGCGGCCTTCGCAGACGGTACTGCTTGCCTGGGTCGACGCCGTGTTTTTCAGCCACAGAGCGCAGGCACGCACGAACGATTGAGGGGCATCGTCCGCGGCCAGCCGCACCGCTGCCTCGATACGGCTCAAGCGATCATGATCGAAGCACAACAAGTAGTGGTCGGGCGCTTGTCCCATGAAGCGCGGCGGCGTGTCCTCGATCGAGAAGCAATCCCGGTTGTCACCCTCCGCGCGGTTCGCCTCGTCGTGGAACAACAGCACCTCGTGCAAGTGCACCGGGCTATCCTTGAGCAGCACGCCGAACGGCACCAGCACGAGTCCGTGCCAATCGTAGGAGACGTCGGTGATGCCCGCGGGGATCGGTGGCGCCGGCGGCGGCGTGGTGCTCGTATGGCGGCCGGCCGACGAGCCAGGAGAGGCGCATGCCGCCGCGAACAGCGCGGCGGCCAGCGGCAGCAGTCGCAACCCGGTGTTCAAGCGTTGCGCCGCGATAGCCAGGAATGCAGTCCGGCGGCGTTCATCGCGATATCGCCGTCGAGCCCGGCGTGCCGTTCGGCCGCGCCGCCGGAAAAACCATGCTGGTCGAGTCGCGCCGACAAATGCTCGAACAATAACGGGATCATCCGCGCCACCCGATCCGGCGCGCCGGCGACCTGGCGCGCGATGCCGACGAATGCGTCGATGTCCGAGTGCAGGTGCCGGCTCAGCCGATCGATTCCATCCACGCGGCTATAGTGCGTCAGGTAGGCGCTCGCCGCGCCGCACTGGACGATGCGATCGATGGAGTCGTGCAACTGCGCCGGATCGAACTGGCTGGGCGTCGTCGTGGGGAAAATAAAGGCGCCGGCGGCGGTATCGAATTCGCGGTAGCTCACCCCGAAGGTATCGCCCGTGAACACCGCGGCCGCATCGCGATCGAACAGGCACAGGTGGTGCAGCGCATGCCCCGGCGTGTGAATGAACTCCAGCGTGCGGCCGCCCAGGACGATCCGCCGTCCGTCCTCCACCGGATCGACCCGCTCGGCGGCAATCTCCACGATGTCGCCGTACTCACGCTCGAATCGCTCGTCGCCGTAGACCGCCCGGGTGGCCGCGATGAGGATCGCCGGATCGATGATGTGCGCCGCGCCCCGCGGATGCACCAGCACCCGCGCACGCGGCAGCGCCGCCGCCAGGCGCCCAGCGCCCCCGGCGTGATCGAGATGAATGTGCGTGAGAATGATGTAGTCCACGGCATCGACATCCAGGTCCAGGGCGCCGAGCGTTGCGAGCAGATTCGGCACCGAGAAATACGTGCCCGTGTCGACGAAGGCCGCATGGCCCTCGGAGACGAGCAGATGGCTCGCATCCATGCGTGGCCGCACGTATTCGGCGTCGATGGCAAACACGCCCTCACCGACCCGTTCATAGAGTTCGCTCATGGCTCCCTCACGGACGTCGCTCATTCAAGCCGGCGCCAGCCGGTGCTCCAGTTCTTCGAGTTCGCCGGCCGCCTCGGCGTCCACCGGCTGCAAATAGTCGAGCGCACGCCGTAAAGCCGTGACGGCCGTCTCCTTCATGCTCACGCAATTCGCTGTGTAATGTAGCCGCCAGTCGGCGATCAACTCGGGCTCCAGGCCCGGGTAGTCTCGATCATTCAGGATGGAGTCGAGTACCATGCCGCACGCCGCCAGTTGCTGCACCCGGGCCAGCGACAGCGTGGGCGTCGAGATACCCTCGGCGAAGCAGCGGCGCAGGTAGGCCGGCGGATCGGCACTCGCGATGTCGTCGAGCAGATCGCCTAGGTCATAGGATTTTAGAAGATGGTCGAAACCTGCCATGGGCGCCATTATCCGCGTCGTAGGAGAACATAGGAATAATGACTCGAAATTATTTGTGGGCGCTGTTGCTGACGCCTCTGTTGCTGGATTCGGCCGCCATGGCCGCCACGCGCGTCGAACGCGGCAACTTGATTTTCGATGGTATTCCGGACGCCCCCGCAGACTCGAGCGGCAAACTCGACGGCTATCTCAGCGCGCGGCAGGCGACACCGCTCGGCTGGTCGCCCAAGGGCCAGTTGTTGATCAGCACTCGCTTCGGCGAGGTCGAGCAACTGCATGTGCTCGAGCGGCCGGGCGGCGAGCGGCGGCAGATCACGTTCCTGCGCGAGCCGGTCACGGCCGCCGCATTTTCCCCCGACCCGGGCCGCAGCGCCTTGGTCTATCTCGAGGATACGGGCGGCAACGAGAATGCGCAGCTCTACTACCAGCATCTCGGCGATCCCGGAGCAGGCGAACCGCCCGCGAAACTCCTGACCGATGGCAAATCCGCGAACGGCGGCGCCCTCTGGTCCAACAACGGCCGCCAGCTCGCCTTCTTCTCGACGGCGCGCGACGGCGTCAGCCACGACATCGATATCGTCGATCCGGAGGCCGGCACGTTGCCACGTCTGGTCGTCACCGGCGACGGCGCGGCCTGGTATCCACTCGATTGGTCGCCCGACGACCGCAAACTACTGGTGCTGAAGTATGTCTCGATCGGCGAAGGCTATCTATACGTCGTCGATCTGAGCAACGGACAGAAGCGCGAGGTCGAACCCTCGCAGACCAAGGTCGGCATCGTGGGCGCGAAGTTTTCGCGCGACGGACAGGGCGTGTACCTGATTTCGGATCGGGACGCCGAGTTCGCGAAGTTGCACTACGTCAACTTGTTCACGGGCGAGAAATCGCAGCTCTCGGGGCCGATCCCCTGGGATATCGAGGAACTCGCCGTTTCGCGTGATGGCCACTACCTCGCATTCGTCAGCAATGAAGGGGGCGAGGGAAAACTGAGTGTTACGGACCTGCGGTCCCACCAGGACCTGACATCGCCCAAGCTGCCGTTCCCTGGAATCATCGAGCATTTGAGCTTCGACGCCGACGGCAAACGGCTGGCCTTCGGCTACACGGCCGCGAACCAGCCGCGCGACGTGTACGTGCTCGATCTGGCGGCCAATCATGTGGAAGCGTGGACACACAGCGAGGCCGGCGCGGTGGATACGAGCAAATTCGTCGTGCCCCATGTGGTGCGATTTCCCAGCTTCGATCGGCAGGACGGTCAAGCCCGCGAGATACCGGCCTACGTCTACGAACCGCACACTCCCGCGCCGCATCCCGTGCTGATTCTTTTCCATGACGGGCCCGCGTCACAGTTCCGCCCGAGCTTCGATCCGTGGATCCAGTATGTCGTGAACGAACTCGGCTACGCCGTGGTTGCGCCCAACCTGCGCGGCTCCTCAGGCTATGGCAAGAGCTACCTATCGCTGGGCAACGGCACGCTACGCGATGATGTCGTCAAGGACATGGGCGCGCTCATCGTCTGGCTGGGACTGCAGAGCGGTTTCGATGCGAAACATCTGGTGGTGGCCGGCGACTCGTACGGCGGCTATCTCACGCTCGCGGCGCTCGAGAATTACGGTGACCGGCTTGCCGGCGGTGTCGACTTCGCCGGCATGAGCGACTTCATAAGCTTTCTGACCAACACCGCCCCCCCTCTACAGAGCCAACTGCGCGCGCAGTACGGCGATGAACGCGATACGGACATGCGCGCCTACCTGCGCCGCATATCGCCGCTGACCAATGCCGACCGGATCCTACGTCCGCTGCTCGTGGTGCATGGCAAGAACGATCCGCGAGTACCCTCGAGCGAGTCGGATCAGATCGTCAACCGCCTGCGCAGCCGCGGCGGCGACGTGTGGTATCTGCAGGCCAAGGACGAAGGTGACCAGTTCCTCAAGCAGCAGAATCGCGCGGCTTATTATCAGGCGTTCGCGCAGTTCTTGGCCAACCTCAAAGGGTCTAGTGCCTCGACACAGTGAATCTAACCGGTTCGCATGGCCTCCAAGCCTTCAGCACTGGACCATTTGGCGAGTCGATTAAACCTGTATTCAACCGATCAAAATCACTGCACCGAGGTACTAGATCGTTACTTGCTGGTAGTTTTCGCAGTGGCGAGTGCTGAAGGCTGGCTCGCGAAATAGGCGGCGGCGATCTTGATATCCTCGTCGGTTTTCAAGAGCTGGGCCATTCCCGCCATCACCACGTTCTTGCGACGGCCGTTGTGATAAGTGGTGAGTGCCTGCTCGAGGTAGTCCACATGCTGCCCGGCAAGGATGGGTGGCTTGGGGCTCAGGGGCGCTGCAACTCCCAGACCGTTGTCGCCGTGACAGGCGCCGCAGGCCGCTACCTGAGGCGGGGCGGTGCCCACGATCTTGGCGCTGGGCTCGATGGGATCTCCCTGCAAATAGGTCGCGATATCCAGCATGTCCTGATCGGACAGGGAAGAGGCCTGCGCATGCATGGTGGCGTGCGGCCGGTCTCCCGACTTGTACTCCTGTAAGGCGGACACGATGTACGCCGCGTGCTGGTGCCGCAGGCGCGGCACGCTGTAATCCGGATAGGCATTCTTGTAGTCGTCGATGCCGTGGCAGCCGACGCAGGTGTAGAACTTTTTCTGTCCCAACACGGGGTCGCCCGCCGCAGGCGTTTGCGCGGCCACAGGCGCAACGGCCATCGGCTCGTCGGCCGCGTAGGCGGATGGCAATAACATCGCACTCAGCACAGTGCCTGCGAGCAACGCCAAGCCATTCAATCGAGGAAGCATCTAGTTCTCCGAACCGGGGGTCAAGTACAACCCCTCATGTTAAAGAGTGGCAGGCCAAATTGCCACCGATGCGTGAAGTACGGAACGGTCGAGACGTTGAATGTTCGCAAATCCTCTCGTAGCTCGGCAACGTGAATTTGAATGGTTGAATTGACGCTCGTTTGAGTCGCCAGGCTTAAGGAAAGGCCTGGGGGGGCGGGTATCCCGGCGGGAACTTGCGCCGTTCTCGGGATGCCCACCCATCTGGGCTACGTGAAACGGTCAAATTCAGCGTGCCGAGGTTTTAGCTCAAGGTTCGGCCTTCGACAAGCTCTTGCTGTAGACGATGTTCAGCGCATTGTTGCGCCAGCCGCGCACGCGGGCATCCACGAGATGCTTCGACACATAGAAATACAGCGGTATCAGCGGCTGGTCGGACAACATCAGCGCTTCGGCGTCTTGCAACAGGCGCCGACGCCGGCCGACATCCGACTCATTCGCCGCCCGCTGCAGCAAGTCGTCGTAGGCGGGGTTCGAATAGTGCGGCAGGTTGATGCCGAAGCCGCTTTGCAATACCTGCAGGAAGCCCTGCGCATCGTCGTAATCGCCGAGCCAGCTGGCGCGAAACACCTGCGCATCGCCGTGATCGATGTCCCGCAGCAGCACCTTGAACTCCTCGGCGCGCAGCGTCACCTCGACGTTGAGCGCCTGCCGCCACATTTCAGCGACGGCGATGGCGATACGGCTGTGTAACTCGCTGCTGTTGTAGCGCAATTCGAGCGCGGGCGGCCGGCTTTCCATGCCGGCGTCACGCAGCAATTGCCGCGCTCGCGCGATCCGCTGCTGCATCGGCCAGCGCGCATAATCCGGAACCTGCGCCGTGTAGTCGCCGACTTGCGGCGGCACGAAGCTATAGGCCGGGGCCTCCCCGCCACCGGTCACCAACTGCACCAGACGCTCGCGGTCGATCACCATCGACAGCGCCTGCCGCAGCGCGCGCGACGCCTGGAACGGCGGCCGCCGCAGATTGAGGCCGAGATAGTACACCGCGAGCTGCGGCGCGATCTGCAGAGCGGCTCCCATGTGCTCTTCGATCCATCCCAGCTGTGCCGCGGGAATGCTCGCGGTGACGTCGACTTGCGAGGTGCGAAACGCGCGCAGCTCCGCCGCGCCGTCGGCGAAGGAGTAGTACTCGACACCGTCCAAGCGCGTCGCCGCATCGTTCCAGTAGCGGGAGTTGCGCACCGCGACCAGATGCGAACCGAAATCCCAGCGCGTGAGCACGAACGCGCCGTTCGACACCATCACTCCGGGTTTCGCAAAGCCCCGGCCGTGCGCCGCCAGCGCGTTGCGGTTGAGCGGAAAGGTGGCGGGATGGGCCAGTACGCTCAGAAAATACGGTGTCGGGTGGGTGAGTTCGACCACCAAGACATCGGTGCCCTCGGCATGCGCACCGAGGGTGGCCGGATCGGCAAGCCCCTGGATGATCTGCGTGGCACCGCGCAGCGGGCTCAAGATGTCCGCATATTGCGCACCGGTGTGGGGGTCCACCAAGCGTCGCCATGCCGCAACGAAGTCCTCGGCAACCACCGGATCAGCGTTCGACCATCGGGCGTCCGGGCGCAGGTGGAAGCGATAGGTTTTGCCGTCCGCCGAGACGTCGACGTGATCCGCGGCCGCGAGCACGGGCTCATCATCGACGCCAATCGACGTCAGCCCCTCGTACAAATCGCGCAGGATGGTCAAAGCCGCTTCCGAGCGAGCGCGGTGCGGATCGAGGCTCTCCGGCTCCGCGCCATTGCCGCGACGCAGGACGCGGGCGTCGGACGGTATTGTCCGGGAGGCGCCCGCGCCGATCCCGCCATCAGAATTGCAACGTCGGCAGAGCGCAAACGTCAGCAGCACGGTCAGGCCCACAGCGCCGAGGGCGGCTAGCCTCCTCATCGACCGGTAACGCGGCAACACGACTTAGTGACCGCGCCGAGAAGCTGCCCCGCCGGGCCAAACACCTTGGTCAGACGCGCTCCGCCGTCACGCGGCGTGTTCACGCTTTTTGAGATGCACCATCAACAGCGACACCGCGGCCGGCGTCAGGCCCGGTATGCGCGCGGCCTGACCCAGCGTTGCCGGCCGCACGTCGCGGAGTCGCTGCCGCGCCTCGTTCGACAAGCCGCCGACGTCCGCATAATCGATGTCGAGCGGCAAGCGCAAGTCCTCGTTACGCAGCGCCCGCTCGATCTCCTGCGTTTGGCGCTTCAGGTAACCGGCGTACTTAGCCTGCACTTCGACCTGCAATGCGACCTGTTCATTCAAGCGCTCGTCACGGCGCCAATCGTCGTTACTCAGCGGCGCGACGCCGGCGAGGTCCTCGTACGTGATCTCGGGCCGGCGCAGCAACTCGATGGCATGCGTTTCGCGCGTCAAGGAGTGTCCCAGCTTGGCGAGCAGGGCGGCGTCGACCTGCGCAGGCTGCACCACCGTGGCCGTCAAACGGTCCATCTCGGCGCTGACCGCCGCACGCTTGCGCTCGAAAAATGTCCAGCGGGCATCGTCGACCAAACCCAGCTCGCGGCCGCAGGCGGTCAGGCGCAGATCGGCATTGTCCTCGCGCAACGACAGGCGGTATTCGGCGCGACTGGTGAACATGCGGTAGGGCTCGGTGGCGCCGCGCGTGATGAGATCGTCGACCAGCACCCCGAGATAGGCCTCGCTGCGCGTCGGACACCACGCGTCCGCGCCGCCGGCGAGCAGCGCGGCGTTGGTCCCGGCGAGCAGTCCCTGCGCCGCCGCCTCCTCGTAACCGGTGGTGCCGTTGATCTGACCGGCGAAAAACAGGCCGGCGATCGACTTGGTTTCGAGGCTGTACTTGAGGTCGCGCGGATCGAAGAAATCATACTCGATGGCATAACCCGGCCGCGTGATGTGCGCCCGCTCGAAACCCTTGATCGATCGCACGAAATCGAGCTGCACATCGAACGGCAAACTGGTGGAGATGCCGTTGGGGTAAATCTCGTGAGTGTCGAGACCCTCGGGCTCGATGAAAATCTGGTGCGAGGTACGCCCCGCGAAACGCACCACTTTGTCCTCGACCGACGGGCAGTAACGCGGGCCGACACCTTCGATCAAGCCCGTGAACATCGGTGAGCGTTCGCTGGCGGCGCGGATGATGTCGTGCGTGCGCTCATTGGTGGCGGTGATGTGGCAGGGGAGCTGGCGCGGATGCGAGGCGCGCGTCCCAAGATAGGAGAACACCGGGTGCGGCGTATCGCTGTGCTGCTCCGGCAGAGCGGAGAAGTCGATGCTGCGGCCGTCGATGCGCGGCGGCGTGCCCGTCTTCAGACGGCCGACGCGCAACGCCAATTCGCGCAAGCGCGCCGCCAGCCGGTTCGACGGCGGATCGCCCGCGCGGCCGCCGGCATGACTTTCCAAACCCACATGAATCTTGCCGCCCAAGAAGGTGCCCACGGTCAGGACCACGGCGGCTGCGCAGAACTCGATACCGCTCTGCGTTACCACGCCGACGACGCGCTCGCCCTCGATGAGAAGGTCGGCTGCCTCCTGCTGGAAAATGCGCAGGTTCGCCTGGGTCTCGAGCAGCCGGCGAATGGCGCGCTTGTAGAGCTGCCGGTCGGCTTGGGCTCGGGTGGCGCGCACCGCCGGACCCTTGCTGGCATTCAAGGTGCGAAACTGAATGCCGGCCTGATCGGCCGCCAGCGCCATGGCGCCGCCCAGCGCATCGATCTCCTTCACCAGATGGCCCTTACCGATGCCGCCGATGGCCGGGTTGCAGCTCATCTGCCCGAGCGTCTCGATGTTGTGCGTGAGCAGCAGCGTGCGGCGCCCCATGCGCGCGGCCGCGAGCGCCGCCTCGGTGCCGGCGTGGCCGCCGCCGATCACGATCACATCGAATCGTTCGCTGAAACGCATGGCGCGGAATCTTACTCCACGGTCAGCGGAATGCCGGCGAATTTGCCGGCCCACGCCGCGGGGCCGGTCTCGTGCACCGATTCGCCATTGGCACTGACCGCGACGGTCACCGGCATGTCACGGACCTCGAATTCGTACACCGCCTCCATGCCGAGTTCCGGGAAAGCCACCACCCGGCTGCTGCGGATGGCGTTGGACACCAGGAAGGCCGCTCCGCCCACCGCGATCAAGTAGGCGGAGCGGTGACGGGCGATCGAGGCCACCGTCTCGGGCCCGCGCTCGGCCTTGCCGACCATGGCCAGCAGTCCTGATTTGCCGAGCATGGTGTCCGTGAACCGATCCATGCGATTGGCCGTGGTCGGACCCGCTGGCCCGACGATCTCCGTGCCGACCGGATCGACCGGGCCAACGTAGTAAATCAGTCTGCCCGTGAAGTCGAGCCCCGCGGGGAGCGGTTCGCCTGCGTCCAGCAACGCACAGATCCGCTTGTGGGCGGCATCGCGGCCGGTCAGCAGTTTTCCGGACAACAACAGGCGTTCGCCCGGTTGCCAGGTTTCGATGTCGGCGCGGGTCAGGCCTTCTAGCGCGACGCGGCGCGCGCCGGCGTCGGCTACCCACTGCACCTTCGGCCAGAGGTCCAGATCGGGGGGTTGGAGCAGGGCGGGGCCGGAGCCGTCCAGCGTGAAATGAATGTGGCGGGTGGCGGCGCAATTCGGAATGACGGCCACCGGCAATGAGGCGGCGTGGGTGGGATAGTCGAGCACCTTCACGTCCAGCACCGTGGTCAGTCCGCCCAGGCCCTGGGCGCCGATCCCTAGGTCATTGACGCGCCGGTAGACCTCCAGGCGCAACTCTTCGAGCTTCGATTGCGGGCCGCGCGCGATGAGGGTGCCGATATCGATGGGCTCCATCAGCGACTTCTTGGCCAGCAGCATGGCTTTCTCGGCGCTGCCGCCGATGCCGATGCCCAGCATGCCCGGCGGACACCAGCCGGCCCCCATCTCGGGCACCATCTCCAGCACCCAATCGGCCACCGAATCGGCGGGGTTCAGCATGGCGAACATCGATTTGTTCTCCGAACCGCCGCCCTTCGCCGCCACCGTGATCTCCACGGTGGCGCCGGGCGCGAATTCGGTGTGGATCACGGCGGGGGTGTTGTCGCGCGTGTTCAGCCGTATGAAGGCCGGATCGGCGACGATGGATGCGCGCAGCTTGTTGCTGGGATCCAGGTAGGCGCGCCGCACCCCTTCGTTCACCATGGCCTCGAGATCGCGGGTGGCGTTCCAGGTCACCTCCATCCCCACCTTGACGAACACCACCACGATGCCGGTGTCCTGGCAAATCGGCCGGTGACCCTCGGCGCACATGCGCGAGTTGGTGAGGATTTGCGCGATCGCGTCGCGCGCTGCTGGGCTCTTTTCCATCGCATAGGCGCGGCCCATGGCCTGGATGAAATCGGGGGTGTGGTAGTAGGAGATGTATTGCAGAGCGTCGGCAACGCTCGCGATCACATCATCTTCACGGATCACGGTCATGGAGCTTACTCGCCGGCTAGAAATAACTTGGGGCGCAATCTACCAAGTCGCGGGCTCGGATAGGTAGCGAATCGCTACACTCCTCAGCCCGCTTCGGACACGCCCGGCCGACTGCGAGCGCAACAAGCCTGTGGCGACGGAAGCGTCTGTTAGGTTAGGCTGTGCGGGGGATCGTCCTACGCGAATGACTGACATTTAATCCATTTGACATATGGCGCTTTGATTCCGAAACGGGTACACCTACTGTGACGGAACGAATTTCAGATGCTTGGAGCTGGGCATGACTCATTCGGGGCACAAACGCACTAATCTCCTCTGGCTTTTCGCCATCGTGGTGCTGTCCGCCGTCACCATGCTCTGGCTCTTCTGGCACCATCCGGTGACCACCGCCATCGTCACCTTGGTAGTACTCGCCGCATTCGCAATCTCGGCCCGTTTGGCGAATTTGGTCGACTCCGACATCTCGGACCTGAAGCTGAAACAGAGAAATCAGGCGTAGTAGCTATTTCCCGATACAGAAGCTGCTGAAAATCTCGCCGAGTAGATCGTCGCTGGTGAATTCTCCGGTGATCTCGCCCAAGGCGCGCTGCGCCAATCGAAGGTCTTCCGCGAATAATTCCGCTGCCTGCGTTTCCGCCAGGGTCGCGGCGGCGCCGCGCACCAGATCAAGCGCCCTGCCGAGCGCGTCGAGATGGCGGCGGCGCGCCGATAGCGCACCCGCCTCCGCACCCTGGAATCCCGCGCTGCGCTGCAAATGCTGCCGCAGTAGATCGAGGCCCGCGCCGGTGCGGGCACTCACGTAAATTCGCGTCAGGCTCGGAGTCTCGCTTGCGGTCTCGATTACGCCGGGAGCCAGATCGACCAGATCGATCTTGTTCATCAGTAGGGTCACCGGGATGTCCGCGGGCAGAGCGGCCAGGTCGGGCGGCAGTATCTCGGACAATCGCAGTGAGGCGGGGAGCGCTTTCAATGACGGCGCAACGAATGGCTGCAAGCCCGGCGGCGGCGGCACGGCGGATGGCGCCTCGGCGTGCAGCTCCGCTTCGGGCAGGCTGGCATCCATCACGAACAAAATTCGGTCGGCGCGCTGCATCTCGGCGCGGGTGCGGCGAATGCCCTCCTCCTCCACCACATCCGTGGCCGTGCGCAAGCCGGCGGTGTCGACCAGGTGCAGCGGCATGCCGTCCAATTGCAGATGCTGGCGGATGGGGTCCCGCGTGGTCCCCGGTACATCCGTGACGATGGCAACCTCGTCTCCCACCAACCGATTGAGCAGACTGGACTTGCCGGCATTGGGGCGACCGGCGATTACCACGGTCAAGCCCTCGCGCAGCAGCGCGCCCTGCCGCGCGGCCTTCTGAATCGAGTCGAACGCAGCGAACACTCGAGCCAGGCGGCCGGCGATGGCGGGACCCGAGAGAAAATCCACCTCCTCGTCGGGGAAGTCGATGGCGGCCTCGACGTAGGTGCGCAATTCAGTGAGCTGTGATTGCAGCGCGTGAATCTGCGCGGAGAATTCGCCTTGCATCGAGCGCACGGCCGCTCGCGCAGCCGCGCCAGTGCCGGCATCGATCAGGTCGGCGATGGCCTCGGCCTGGGCCACATCCATTTTGCCGTTCAAAAAAGCGCGCTCGCTGAACTCGCCGGGTCGCGCAGCACGGCAGCCGAGCGCGAGCAGTCGCGCGAGCACCTGATCCAGCACCACGCTGCCCCCGTGACCTTGCAGTTCGAGCACATGCTCGCCGGTGAGCGAGGCGGGTGCCGGAAAGTACAGCGCCAGTCCCTGGTCGAGAGCGGTGCCGTCGGTATCCAGAAAGCGCATCAGTCGTGCCGCGCGCGGGACCGGCAGCTCGCCCAGCAGCGCGAGGGCAACGCGTGGAACATCGGGACCGGATAGGCGAATGACGCCCACCGAGCCACGACCGGTGGCGGTGGCAATTGCGGCAATGGTGTCAGGTGGAGCGGCTCGCATCCCGGAAATAACCTCGTGTGTCGGGCCGGACTCGGCGCTGCGGGCTAGCAGACTGTATGACTCATCCTGCGCCTATCGCGCCCGCGAGTCCGACAGACAGGCTAAGTCGACACCGAAACCCGGCGCAAGCGCCGCTTCGCCGCAGCGACGATGAAGTTTAAGGCGAGGCCGAAGCGTCGGGGGCCGCCGCGCGATCTCATGATCGCGGCTTGACGGCCTCGGTGCTGACGATCTTGTTGACCCGCCATTGCTGAACGATGGACAGGACCGTGTTGGTCAACCAGTAGAGCACGAGGCCCGACGGGAACCAGGCCATCATGCCCGTCATGACCAACGGCATGAACTGCATGATTTTCGCTTGCATGGGATCCGGCGGCGCGGGATTCAACTTGAACTGAGCGAACATGGCGCCGCCCATCAACAAGGGCAACACGAAAAACGGATCGCGCGACGAGAGATCGTTGATCCAGAGCATGAACGGCGCCTGACGCATTTCCACGCTCTCCAGCAACACCCAGTAGAACGAGATGAAGAACGGGATCTGAACCACCATCGGCAGACAGCCGGCGAGCGGATTGATCTTCTCCTTCTTGTACAGCTCCATCATGGCGCGGCCCAGCTTCTCGCGGTCGTCCTTGTAGGAGTCCTGAATCTGCTTCATGCGCGGCGCGACGGCACGCATCTTGGCCATGGACCGGCCGCTCGCCTGGCTCAAGGGATAGAACAGCAGCTTGATGAGGGCGGTGACGATGATGATGGACCACCCCCAGTTACCGACGATTCCGTGGATCCACTTGAGCGACACGAACAACGGATGCGCGATGACCGTGAGCAGCCCATAGTCGGCGGTCAGATCGAGCCGTGGTCCGGTGGCCGCGAGCTGGGCCTGAAGCTTGGGCCCGACGAAGAGCTTCTCGTGGAATTGCGCCGTTGCACCGGGCGCAATCGCGATCATCGGTCCGGTGGCGCTCAGCAGGTATTGGTGGCCCTGCACCTGAAGCTGCAATTTATCGGCCTGTCCCGCTTCGGGAACGATGGCGGCAACGAAATGATGCTGCAGCGAGGCGATCCAGCCATTCGTGGCGGTCTCCGCGAATTTGCTGTCCGCTTCGTTTTCGACCTTGAGGTCGCGCGACTTCGTGCCGTCGAATACGGCCGGTCCCTTGAACGAGTAGGTCTCGACGTCGAAGTACGATCGCGAGGCATGTACCCAATGCCTGAGGAACTGTGAGTAGGCCGCCAAGCTGCGACTCGCCGTGCCGTCATTGTGGACCTCGTAGGTCAGATCGATGGCGTAAGAGCCGCGCTTGAAGGTGAAGGTCTTGGTGACATGAAGTCCGTGTCCGTCGGTCCAGGTCAGCGGCACCCGCAATTCGTCGGAGCCCTGGGGCATGACGTACGATGACTCGGCCGCCGTCCATTGCGCCAGATGGGTGGGCGCGGCTTCTCCCGGGGCACCGGTCAGGCCGGTCTGCAGCAGGTACAACGAGTCTTCGGAGTCCTGATTCAGCAGACGCACAGGGACATTGGGTGTGTCCTTGTGCAAGGGATATTCGACGATGTCGGCGCGGTCGAGTTCGCCGCCCTTCAGGTTAATGGCCACATCCAGCACATCGGTGACCACGTGCAGCGGCGGCTCCGCCGTACGTGTGGCGCCGGCATCCGCGGTCGCGAGATCCGCCGCCGCGGGCGCACCGGTCGTGCTGCCAGGAGCCGAAGAGGCACCGGCCGCGGCCGGTACCGCGCTGCCCAGGGACCCGCCGGACGTGGCTGCGGGCGCACCGGCACCGCCGGGCGCGGGCATGGCGGCGCCCGCCGCCAGCGGCACAGAATTCCCCAGCGTGTTGGACGTGCTGCCGGACGTCTCCGCCGATGCAGCGGTGCCCGCGAAATTCGATGCAGGATAGTCACGCATCCAGGCTTCGTAATTCAGGAACAGGATCGCGGCCAGCGCCATCCACAGCATGACTCGGGTATTAGGCATTGATCAGTCTCTTGTCCGGCACAGGGTCATAGCCACCCTCTGCGAATGGGTGACAGCGCAGCAGGCGGCGAAACCCGAGCAAGGTTCCGCGCAACGCCCCGTGACGTTCTATGGCCGTATGGGTATAGCAGGAGCAACTCGGATAGAAGCGGCAACGCGGGCCCAGCAGGGGGCTCAAGACGAGCTGGTAGGCGCGAATGGTCCACATCAACAGTTGGCGCATAGCTCTACCATCGCTGCGAGATGCTCTTCCAATGCCGCTCCAGACTGGCGCGCAGATCTTTGGGTAAGGCGCGACGCGCCGCGTCACGTGCCGAGACCATGATGTCCACCGGCGGTAAGTCGTGTTGGTTCATCCGAAACGACTCGCGCGTGAGCCGCTTGATACGGTTACGCGCCACGGCGGTACCGAAGGTGCGCGTCGCAATGGCCAAGCCCAACCGCGGACAGTTTTCATCATTGGCCAATACCGACAAACCAAAGTAGGCGTCGGACAGTTTCTTGCCGCGCTGCCGCACGGCGCGAAATTCAGCCGGCTGGTGCAAACGCTTGCGCGGCTCGAACGCCAGCCTCTTGATTGACTGAGGGATCGCTAGAAAGTCCTGAGGGAACCCGGTTACGGACAGAGGCGCTTGCGGCCCTTGGCACGACGGCGGGCCAGCAGATTGCGGCCGCTCTTGGTGGCCATCCGCGCGCGGAAACCATGGGTACGGGCACGATGTAAATTACTGGGGTTAAAAGTACGTTTCATAGCGCAGCTTCAGGGAAAATATAAGGGGCAAATCAAACGAAATGAAGGATTTGCGAAAGGCGGCAAGGGTACTTAGCAAGCACCGACGTGTCAATAGACGCACCCTCGAGTAGGAGCTAGACTCCCTGCCCTTTCGTTCGTTCTGCCCCGCTGCCCAATCTTAGGAGAGCGCTCTTGCCGGAGTCGCTATGGAATCGCTGTCTGCGCGTGCTCGAGAGCGAACTTCCGCTGCAGCAGTTCAACACGTGGGTACGCCCGCTCCAGGCGATCGAGCGCGACGGGGAATTGAAGCTGCTGGCTCCTAACCGATACGTGATCGAATGGTTGGGCGAGAACTCCTTGCCGCGGATCCGGGAACTGGTGCTGGAGTTCGCCGATGGGGCGGCGCCGGATCTGGTGCTCGATGTGGGTACCCGTGCCGGGCTGGTGAGCAGCGGCGCCGTCAGTGTCAGCGCCGGCGATGCGCTCGCCCAGGCAGCCGCGAGGTCCCGGCGCCTGGCCCCCAGCGTGCTGGGTGGCCGGATCAATGCGGATTTTACCTTTGGCAGCTTCGTGGAGGGCAAGAGTAACCAACTAGCCAAGGCGGCCGCCATTCAAGTCGCCGGCAATCCGGGCAAAGCCTACAACCCCTTGTTCATCTATGGCGGCGTAGGCTTGGGTAAAACTCACCTGATGCATGCCGTCGCGAACCGCATCAAGGAACAGAACTCCGATGCGCGGATTGCCTACGTGCATAGCGAGCGGTTCGTGGGCGATATGGTCAAGGCCTTGCAGCACAACACCATCAACGATTTCAAATCGGCGTACCGCTCGCTGGATGCCTTGATGATCGACGATATCCAGTTTTTTGCGGGGAAAGAGCGTTCGCAGGAGGAGTTCTTTCATACCTTCAACGCGTTGCTCGAGAGTCAGCAGCAGGTCATCCTGACCTGCGATCGCTATCCGAAGGAAGTGGACGGTCTCGAGGAGCGCTTGAAGTCGCGGTTCGGCTGGGGCTTGACCGTGGCGATCGAGCCGCCGGAGCTGGAAACTTGCGTGGCGATCTTGATGAGCAAGGCGGCGATGTCCAAAGTGGATCTGCCCGAAGAGGTGGCTTTCTTCGTCGCGAAGCGTATTCGCTCCAACGTGCGTGAATTGGAGGGGGCGTTGCGACGTGTGGTGGCAACCTCGCATTTTACGGGCCGGCCCATCACGTTGGAATTCGCAAAAGAAGCGCTTCGCGATCTATTGGCGCTTCAAGAAAGATTGGTGACGGTGGAAAATATCCAAAAGACGGTCGCGGAATACTACAAGATCAGGATCGCGGATCTGTTGTCGAAGCGGCGCAGTCGTTCCATCGCTCGACCCCGGCAAGTGGCCATGGCGTTGGCGAAGGAATTGACCAACCACAGTCTACCGGAGATCGGTGACGCCTTCGGTGGCAGGGATCATACGACGGTGCTGCATGCATGCAAGCGGGTCAAGGAGTTACGTGACTCCGAACGGCGAATTGGCGAGGATTATATGAACCTGTTGAGAACCCTGGCTGGATAGGGGGGAATAAGCTGTGGAGGAAACTGTGGATAAGCTTATGCACAGGTCCACGACAGGTTCCGAACCCATCGCCGACAGGAGTAGAGCAGGTTTTGTGTCTTTATAGATGATTGATTTTTATGGTTATATCGGCGTTATACATAAATAGCGGCGCCCTCATAATCATAGTAATAATCTTTATCTTAAGAATTAAGAGTTTAAGAATGAGCGGATGGTGACCCATGAAACTGACGGCGGAACGAGAGAAATTACTGAGCCCTTTACAGGCTGTCATCGGTGTCGTGGAGCGACGCCAAACCATGCCCGTACTGGCGAATGTGTTGTTGTCGGTTCGAGAGGGTCGATTATCGATCACTGCCTCCGATCTGGAGGTTGAGCTCGTGGCGGGCACGCAGGTTGCCGTTCAAGAGGCCGGCGACATCACCGTACCCGGACGTAAATTCCTGGATATCTTGCGAGCGCTACCGGAGCAGCTACCGGTGTCCCTCAACGTCGACGGCGAGAAGGTGGTGATCAAGGCGGGCAAGAGCCGTTTCAGTCTGGCGACGCTGCCTGCCTCTGACTTTCCGGTCATCGACGACATCGATGCGCAGCAGACCGTGCAGGTGGCTCGTAAGGATCTACTCAGATTGCTCGAAAAGACCCATTTTTCGATGGCTCAGCAGGATGTGCGCTACTACCTGAACGGCATGCTGCTCGAGATCGACGGTGTGTCGCTGCGGGCGGTCGCTACGGATGGTCATCGGCTGGCGCTGTGTGAGGCCGAATTGACCGTGGCGGCGAAATCGCCACAACAGGTCATCGTGCCACGTAAGGGGGTGCTGGAATTGCAGCGGGTTCTGACCGAGGAAGGGAACGCCGAACTGGCGATCGGTACCAATCACGTTCGCGCCCAGATCGGCGACATTCGCTTCACTTCCAAGCTAATAGACGGTCGATTCCCGGAATATTCGCGGGTTATCCCGGCCGCGGCGGCGAATGCGATTCGTGCCGATCGGGACGTGTTGCGGCAGGCGTTGCAGCGTACTGCCATCCTGTCGAACGAGAAGTACCGCGGCATTCGGATCACGGTCAAGTCAAGTGCACTCACGGTGCAGGCGCATAACCCGGAACAGGAAGAGGCGGAGGAAGAGGTCGAGGTTACTTACGAGGGTAAGGACTTGGAGGTGGGGTTCAACGTGAATTATCTCTTGGATGCGTTGGCGGCCATCGACGGACAGGAGGTCGAGTTGGGGTTGACCGACAGTAACAGCAGTTGCTTGATTCGTTCGCCGGGTAATGCGACGGCGCGTTACGTGGTGATGCCGATGAGGTTGTAGGGGCATCGGTATATTGGCGCGGTGATGCTGACCGTTTGACGTGGTCCAGATGGGCAGGTATCCCGACGGGAACGGCGCAGTTCCCGCCGGGATACCCGCCCATCCAGACCTTTGCTTATGCCGTTTGGCTAGTCGAGCAAGCGTCAATGCAACCATTCAACATCACCTTGCCGAGGTACTAGCGTGACCCTGCGAAGAGTGCAGATATCGGATTTCCGGTGTGTGCAGTCCGCCGAGATTGAATTCGATCGGCGATTCACGCTGATCACGGGTCCCAACGCATCCGGAAAAACCAGCTTGCTCGAGGCGGTCCATGTGCTGGCTCGCGGCCGCTCCTTTCGTACACGCCGGTTGGAGATGCTCATCAGGACTACGGCTACACGTTTCATCGTCTTCGGCGAGGTGGACCAAAATCAGCGCAGGGTGTCCTTAGGCGTTGAGGGTTCTGCTGAGGGGATGAAGGCTCGGATGTCCGGCGAGCGGGTCGCATCACTCACGGAGCTCGCTGCGGTGTTACCGGTACAAATCATCGATCCGGAGGTCCATCGACTGATCGAGGAAGGCCCGAGTCGGCGGCGCCGATTTCTGGATTGGGGCGTGTTCCACGTGGAACATTCCTTCGTCGGCCACTGGCAGAGGTACCAAGGGGCTTTGAGGCAGCGCAATGCGGCGCTCAAGAGCCGGCAGCCGCGCGCGCTCGTGGGGGCGTGGGATGCCGAGCTAGTGAGGTTAGGGCTATTAATCGACCAGGCGCGGCGCAGCTATGTCGATCAGCTGAGTCTCGCGGCCCGCGGGATCGCAGAGGCGCTATTGGGATCGGAGCTCAGCCTGGGCTACCGGTCCGGCTGGATGCGGGAGCTCAGCTTTGAGGAGGCGTTGCAGCGCAGTTGGAACCAGGACGTGGAAGTGGGTTCCACCACCGTGGGGCCGCAGCGGGCAGAGTTGACGATTCGGCTGGCGGGAAGTCCGGTGAAGGACCGCATCTCTCGCGGTCAGCAGAAGCTGTTGGCGGCAGCCTTGCTAATGGCACAGATCAGTTTATTTCCTTTGGAAGCACAGACGCGGCCAACGCTATTGTTGGATGACCCGGCCGCTGAGTTGGATAGCGATCGTTTGTTGGGGTTGATCCGCGAAGTAACCCAGTCGTCGGTCCAACTGGTCGTTACCTCTCTCAATCCGGAGTTTGGTGCGTTCGGGTCTCCGGGAGCGCGATTCCGTGTAGAGGGTGGGGTGGTGCGGAAGGAGTAACGGGTGGATTGAGGGTTTGTTCCACGTGGAACATCGCTGGGCCGGATACGAGTAGGGACACCGTTTCACCTGGCCCAGATGGGCGGGGTATCCCGGCGGGAACAGAGCAGTTCCCACCGGGATACCCGCCCACCCAGGCCTTTGCTCACGCCGCTTGGCGGTTCAAGCAAGCGTCAATGCAACCATTCAAAATCACGTTGCCGAGGTACCCGTCGAAGTCAGAGGGCCCGCCTCTCTGACCATAGGCGCCGCGACCTGCCTCATGATGCGCCTACTGCGGTCGTACGACAGGCGACTAGGCGCTCGTCCCGATAGGTGACCAATCCGTTACAGGACTAGTCATTCCGAATCTTCGGCGTCAACTCTCAAAATTGCCCAATAGGGGGCCGGTGTTTGGTATCAGCGGTAGATTACGACTCATAAACGATCAACAGCGACAAACCGTCAAAGAGGCGATTGAACGCCAAACAACCGCTAACACCGCCAGCCCTTCAGCCGCCCGGGACGCGCTTGTCCGCATGGGTCTGTACACAGAAGACGGCAAGGTCGCCCCCGAGTATGGCCCCCTCGAAGATGCGTGATCTCCGCCCGCACACTTGAGTCGTCTGCTCACGTCTTTCGTTTTGGCCTATCACGGCTGCGATCAGAAGATTGGCGAACTAGCTTTAGCAGTCGACCTCGATCTCATCCAGAGCGACCGTGATTATGACTTGGGGCCGGGCATCTACTTTTGGGAAGGCGATCCCGTCTATCCGGGCAGCGGCTTTTATAAGCGAACCCATACGCAAATCGCGGTACGTTCACTTGACTGCATCAAAGGTATTTTCAAACCCCGGCCGTGACCAAAGTTTGTTAGGCGCGCCATTTCCCTAGTCCCTGCGAGAGCGAGCGCCGAGGCGGCGCAGCCGTCCCTGCATCTTCGGCGGGATAAGATGAGGACGAAGAAACCGACGATCTGGCCTCCTAAGACGGTTCGGGTCTGACGCAATTGGCGTTCATGATCCGATGCGGCTCGGCCAATCGATCGGCCAGGAACCGGGCAGCCGCTCCTCGTGTTGGCGATCGACACCTAAACCAATTTTTCGCCCCGGGACCAACCCGAGCTGTAATCGGTGCAACTGAACCGCCGGTTTCCGGCGATGGCACCGTAGATATCCCTGATATGGTTCATAGGGTCGTTTTAAATAATTGATTTATAAAGATTTTTTACCTCAGTGCAATTCGATTTTTGGGGTAAAAAGTGCTAGAATGCGACATCGCACAGCAGGATCCGTCATGGCTCAGAACGATGTCTACGATTCCAGTAAAATCAAAGTCTTAAGAGGACTCGACGCCGTTCGTAAACGGCCCGGAATGTACATCGGCGACACGGATGATGGCAGCGGCCTGCACCACATGGTGTTCGAGGTCGTGGATAACGCCATCGATGAGGCGCTCGCGGGGTATTGCGATCGAGTGGTCGTGACCATCCATGCGGATGAGTCCGTCACGGTGTCCGATAATGGCCGTGGGATTCCGGTCGATATCCACAGCGAAGAGGGCGTCTCCGCGGCCGAGGTCATCATGACCGTACTGCATGCCGGCGGTAAGTTCGATGACACTTCTTACAAGGTCTCCGGCGGTTTGCACGGCGTCGGCGTGTCGGTCGTCAATGCCCTGTCCGATTTCCTCGAGTTGCACATACGGCGTGACGGCAAGCTGCATCGTCAGGAGTATCGACTGGGCGAGCCCCAGGCGCCGCTGGCCGTCATCGGCGATACCACCGAGCGCGGCAGCACCATCCGCTTCAAGCCCAGCTCGCAGATCTTCACGAACATCTCCTTCGTGTACGAAACGCTGGCCAAGCGTCTGCGCGAGTTGTCGTTTCTCAATTCGGGCGTGCGTATCGAGCTCGTCGACGAACGCGACGAAAAATCCGAGATTTTTCAGCACGAGGGTGGACTCAAGGCGTTCGTGACGCATATAAATCGTAGCAAGACGGCGGTGCATCCCTCGGTGCTGTGGTTCCAGACCCGCGACGGCAACACGCAGGTGGAAGTCGCCATGCAGTGGAACGATTCGTACACCGAGAGCATGTACTGCTACACCAATAACATTCCGCAGAAGGACGGCGGCACTCACTTGGCGGGCTATCGCGCCGCGCTGACCCGCACGCTCAATAACTACATCGAGAAAGAACTCGCGGCCAAGAAGGAGAAAATCGCCACCACCGGCGATGACTCCCGCGAGGGCCTGACCGCCATTCTGTCGGTGAAATTACCCGACCCTAAATTTTCCTCGCAGACCAAGGACAAGCTGGTGTCCTCGGAAGTGAAGGGCGTGGTCGAATCGGCGGTGGCGGCACGCCTCGAAGAATTCCTCATGGAGCATCCGCAGGAAGCGCGCGCCATCGTCAATAAGATTCTTGAGGCCGCGTACGCCCGCGAAGCGGCGCGCAAGGCGCGCGAGATGACGCGCCGTAAGGGGGCGCTCGACATCGCCGGACTGCCCGGCAAGCTTGCCGACTGTCAGGAGAAGGACCCGGCGCTCTCGGAAATGTTTCTGGTCGAGGGCGACTCCGCCGGCGGCTCCGCCAAGCAGGGCCGCGACCGTCGCACGCAGGCCATCCTGCCGCTCAAGGGCAAGATTCTGAACGTCGAGAAAGCGCGTTTCGACAAGATGTTGGCGTCGGCCGAAGTCGGCACGCTGATCACCGCCTTGGGCTGCGGCATCGGTCGCGATGATTTCAACGTGGACAAGCTCCGTTATCACCGCATCATCATCATGACCGACGCGGACGTGGACGGATCGCACATCCGCACGCTGCTACTCACGTTCTTCTATCGTCAGATGCCCATTCTGATCGAGCGTGGCCACATCTACATAGCCCAGCCACCTCTGTACAAGGTGAAAAAAGGCAAACAGGAAACCTACGTCAAGGACGATCTGGAACTGAACGCCCTACTATTGAATACCGCCATCGACGGCGCCGCGCTGCACGTCAATGCCGCCGCGCCGCCGCTCTCTGGCCTGGGCCTCGAGTCCCTGGCGCGCAAGTACGTCGAAGTGCAGGCCATCGTGCAGCGCTGGGCGCGGCGCTACGACGAACGCTTCCTGGAGCAACTACTGTACGTTCCCACGCTGTCCACCGACGCCTTCGACCGGGTCGACAGCCTGCGCGACTGGTGCCGCCTGCTCGAACAGCGACTGAATGGCTTGGACGATGTGTCGCGTCGCTACCGCGTGTCGGTGGAAACCATGGCCGCGGGCGGCCACCGCATCGACCTGCAGCGCTTCGAACATGGTTTGACCTCGGGCAAGCACGTACCGCGCGAGTTCTTCGACTCCGCGGAATACCTGCGCATCGCCGAACTCGCCCAGACCCTGAGCGACTTGATGGGGCCCGGCGCCTTCATCCAACGCGGCGATGATCGTCAGGATGTCGCGAGTTTCAAGGTCGCGATGGGGTGGCTGTTCGATCAAGCCAAGAAGGGCCAGAGCATCCAACGCTACAAGGGCCTCGGTGAGATGAACGCGAGCCAGTTGTGGGACACCACCATCAATCCCGACACCCGCCGCCTGATGCAGGTGCGGATCGAGGATGCCGTCGCCGCCGACGATATATTCACCACGCTGATGGGCGATGCCGTGGAACCGCGGCGCGAGTTCATCGAGAAGAACGCGTTGCAGGTATCGAATCTAGATATTTAGCCGCTGTCGAACGCTGCGGTAGGGCGGTCGTACGATGACATGCGCGGGTGAGGGGAAGTCGGGCCACCTCGATATGGCCGAGGGCATGCACATCCCTCGGTCCCTAGCAGCCTGCCGGACTTATGATGCGCTTACTGCGGCCGTGCCATGCTGGCTGACCTAGGACCCAAGGGCTATCATCGACCAGCCGGTCGTCCGACTAAATGTAACAGCGGAGAAACGTGATGAAGCCATGGCTTTGGGGAACCGTATGCGCAAGCCTCCTCTGCGGTTGCAGCCGGCAAACCCCACCGCCGCCGGCCGCCGCGGCGCCGCCACTCGTCTCCGGAATCGACCTACGGTACATCGACGATGCCACCCGCGCGCAGGACGATCTATACCAGCACGTCAACGGCAAGTGGCTGGCCAACACTGAAATCCCGGCCGACAAGGGCAGCTACGATCAGTTCAGCAAGCTCTTCGACGACGTGCAGGTGCAATTGCGTACCGTGGTTGAAGGGCTGCAGAAGTCGGTCGACCCCGCTGACCCTGACCAGCAGAAGATCGCCGATCTGTATTCGACGTTCATGGACGAGGCGGCGCTCGAGCCTTTGGGCCTGGGGCCGCTGGCGCCCGAATTCACGCGCATCGATACCCTCAAGGATAAGAGCCAGATCCCCTCTCTGATCGCCCACTTCAATGAGCTCGGCGTGGGAGCGCCCTATACGCCGCAGGTGCACCAGGATGCCAAGGACTCCACCAAGTATGTCTTCGACCTCGGCCAGGATGGCTTGGGGATGCCCGATCGCGATTACTATCTGTTGAATGACCAGCGGCTGAAGGAAATCCGCGCCAACTACCGTAAGCACGTCGAGAAAATGCTGACGCTTGCGGGCGACAAGAGCGCCGCCCACGACGCCGACGATATCCTCGCACTGGAGACCGCGCTGGCGAAGGTGCAGTGGACCAAGGTCCAGAACCGCGATCCGGTCAAGACTTACAACAAGGTCGAATTCGGCAAGCTCGCGGGCCTGGCGCCGGGCTATAACTGGAGCGCCTACCTGGCCGATGCCGGCGTGCAGGGCAAGATCGACTATCTCGTCATCAGCCAGCCCAGCTACATCACCGCCTTCAACAAACTGCTGCAGCAGACGCCGTTGCCGGTATGGAAATCCTATTTCCGCTGGCGGCTGCTGAGTGACTATGCCCCTTACCTGAGCAAGGATTTCGTCGACGAGCACTTCGCCTTCGTCGGCACGGCGCTTCGGGGCGTGAAGGAAAACCAGGCCCGCTGGAAGCGCGGGCTGGAACTCATCGATAGCTCGATGGGCGAGGGGCTGGGCAAGCTCTATGTCGCCAAGTACTTCCCGCCGGCGTCCAAGGCGCGCATGGACCAGCTGGTCGGAAACCTACTGGCAGCCTATAAGGCAGACATCGACACGCTCGAATGGATGAGTCCAGAGACCAAACAAAAGGCGCAGGACAAGCTTGCGCACTTCACCACCAAGATCGGTTATCCCGACAAGCCGCGCGACTACAGCGCCTTGCAGATTACCAAGGGCGACCTGGTCGGCGACGTTGCACGCGCCAACGCCTTCGAGTACCACCGCAATCTCAACAAGCTCGGCCAGCCCATCGATCGTACCGAATGGGGCATGAGCGCTCAAACGATCAATGCGTATTACAATCCCGAACTCAACGAGATCGTGTTTCCCGCGGCCATACTGCAGCCGCCGTTCTTCAATGCCCAGGCCGACGATGCGGTCAACTATGGCGGCATTGGCGCCATCATCGGCCACGAGATCAGCCACGGGTTCGATGACCAGGGCAGCCAATACGATGGCAACGGCAATCTGATCAATCCGCCGGGCTGGTTCACCCAGGCCGACCTCGATCACTTCACGGCGAGGACCCATTCGCTGGTGCAGCAGTATTCGGCGTTCTCGCCCGTCCCGGGATATCCGATCAACGGTGAGCTCACTCTCGGTGAAAACATTGCCGACAACTCCGGCCTGGCAATCGCTTACAAGGCCTACCAGCTGGCGCTCGCCGGCAAACCGGCGCCCGAGCTCGATGGCCTGAGCGGAGATCAGCGTTTCTACATGGGCTGGGCGCAGGTCTGGCGCGGCAAAGCGCGCGAGAACGAGATGATCATGCGTATCAAGTCTGACCCACACTCACCCGACCGCATCCGCGGCACCGTGCCGGAGATGAACCAGGCCACCTTCTATGGTGCTTTCGACGTCAAGCAGGGCGATAAGATGTACCTGCCGCCCGAGCAGCGGGTCACGATCTGGTAGGTCGCGCCGCCAAGCATGCGCCAAAGATTGCACGCATGCACGGCACGCCACTCTATGTCTGGGAAAATGGAAAGGTAGTAGCAAAGAAGCCATAGACGGACTCAGACCCGCTGCGCGGAGTCACCCTGCTCCCGTCAGCTACTGGAAACCATTTTCAATGCCCGGAACTGGCCCGTCGCGCCCGTGGTGTAGGCCCTGCCGACGTTGACGCTGACTCGATTCTTACCGGACGCCTTCGCTTCGTACAGCGCGGCGTCCGCTCTGGCGTAGATC
>Ga0116227_10000309_pt1 | contig 91140 bp, 68 predicted proteins | sample S1TSphgellanicum_FD_89693 | JGI IMG/M metagenome (GOLD analysis project Ga0116227, IMG submission 89693) | Host-associated microbial communities from peat moss isolated from Minnesota, USA - S1T2_Fb - Sphagnum magellanicum MG | ecosystem: Host-associated > Plants > Peat moss > Unclassified... | reverse complement strand
CAAATATGGCTAAGTTTCCTTAATGTATCATTATGTATCACTTTGGCCACAACAAAAAAGTTGACAAAAAAAAACCCATTGCATGATATGGCCACATAAACACCTATGCCATGTCGTGCATTAATATCATGTTGTAAAACATAATGGAAATGCCATGCCACCATGTATCAATATAATCCATGATCCAACCCCCAATGCAATCTAATTACCCCATGAATTGTCAAAATAAAAGACATATTCACCCCCTTCCCATGTTTTTTAAGGAAATTTGTGTAAGGTAGGCCCTTGTTCTAAACACCTACCATCAAAACATGACAATCATTTTATGTTTGGGGTTCAAGAGGAGGTCAACGAGTCAGCATTGTGTGTTTGGTCACCGACATCGAGGAGATCAAGGGTTCAAAAGTTTGGGAAGCGCCGGGCTTAGGAGGTCTGAGTTGAATTGTGAATCGAGAGGAGGACGGGCATTGCTACTTTTTCAAGCATCAGGTTCTTTTCCCATCTAATAAATTGACCGTCCGATTGTGAAGTTATTCCCAGTTACTACCATCCAAAGTGGATGGAGGCAAGTGTGGATGATGCTCCCCACCCTTTTGAATCGCTTGATTAATTGATCATCCTATCGGGAAGTTACTCCTACTTATTGTCATCCAAAGTGGATGGAGGCTAGTGGACGAAGCTTTTTCTTTCATTTTTTCTTACTTTGTTACTTGATGTTGTCATCTCCAAAACTTGGTTGTCATTATTTCATTTTCAAAACATCTACCATCTCCAAAGCAAGTTGTAGTAGGTATGTACTTGTTCCATTTTGTTTTTTTTAGGAGAAAAAACAGGGCCACCCCCCTTATTTATATTTTTTGTAGCAAAGAGGAACATCACTCCTTTTTTTTGCAAGTTCTTTTTTTTGTTTTGCAAAAGAAAAGAACCAGGCTCCCTTTTTTCAATAGAAAGGAATCAAGCTCCTCTTTTTTTTTTGTAGCAAAGAGGAGCCTTGGTTCCTTTTTTTTTTGCAACAAAGTGTCACAAATAGGGTGTCATGTTTTTTTCATCAAAGAGGAACCAAGGGGTGGTTCCTCTTGTTTTCTTTTTTCAATGTATCATGTTCATTATCCTCGATGCCATCCTTGTTGCATACCATTTGTCTTCACCATCGTGCATCATTATGCTTCAATGTGGTTTGAATATTTTTAGGCATGCTTGCAATGAAGTCAGTGACAATAATGGTATCAAATGGGTGTTTCTCATACCATTTATCAAGTTTCTCATTAAAGGTTTGATAATTAGGATCCACTTGTTGCTTATTTGTTGGATGTACCACCAACACCTTTCTAGCATCCATCCAAATACATGGCAAACCTCTCTACATGAAAATGCACACAATCTTTGTTGAGTCCCATCACCTCTCACTTTTTGTCATGTTTTAGTGACCATTAGTCTACACATAAGGGGGGTTTAAACAACATTGATTCATGGTTTCAGCTTATATTTGAAGACAAACAATTCTATAATGATACCAATATAATCCTAAAACCAATAAAGCTTCAATTCCATTATTATGAATATCACAATACACATCTATGAAATTGCAAAGAATTAAATCTCCACAACAATCATTTGAAGCTAACAAAACAATGAATGTTGTCATAATTTTTATGAGAGGCATTCACAAATTGTTAAATCTATATAATTGTGTTAGATACACCTACAATTGCATTCTATAACAATCATTATGCCAAAATGTGGTTTCTATGATTAGGACATTTTGTGACTGTTGCCCAATATAGTCATGTAGTTATAAGTGAATTTGGGTTGGAGTTGTTTTGACAACTACAGTCATAATTGTGAGTCTATGACTATAAATATGATTATGATTACAACTAGAAATAATTATGACTACATTTATGACTACATGACTAGTGTAACCATATTGAAGTAATTACTTGAGCTTGTTTGAACAAATTTAAAAAAAAAACTAAAATACATTTAATGTGGTCAAATTTGTATTAGAAGCCTAATTTAGCTTAATTTAACTTGATATAATCTAATTTTTAAAATTAATTTAATATATTTAAACCTAGTTTAGTATGAATTAATCTAAATTTAGTTTAATTTATATTAATTTAATTTAATTCAATCCAATCTTAATTTAACCTACTTAAAGGTAGTTCACCTTAAGTAGCTTAATTTATTTTTAAATAACCTAATTTATTTTAATTAATCTTATATTTTAACATATGTAAGCTAATTTAGTTTAGTTTAGCCAAAGGTAATTAGTTTAATTTAACAACATTTACATTTTGTCAAGTTTAGCTAAACTTAAATTAATTAATTCAATTTAACTTAGTTAGTTTTAGTTCCAGCAAAATACATTAAAAAACCTTATTTTCCAAAAAAAAATTCAAATTTAACCAAGATTAATTAACCATGTTTAGTTTAAGTGTTTTCATGTAATTTGAATTTGCCAATTTTAACCAAATTTAATTTCAATATCAAAGTTTAACCTAAATGTTTTAATTTATCCAATTTTAGGTTAATTTATTAAAATTTTGACCAAATACATAACCAAATTTGACTAATTTTTTTCTAGGTTTAGCCAAATTTAATCAAGTTCAACAAAAATTAGTCAAATTTAATTAAAATTTTTCTAGGTTTATCCAAATTTAGCCAAAATCATTTATTTTAGACAAATTTATTTTCATTTAACCAAGCTTAACCAACTTTTAGTTAAGTTTATCATAATATTTTTTTAAAATCTTATTTTAGCCAAAATAACCTACTTTAGTTCCATTTATATTATTTTAACCAAAATTAATCAACTTTAGCTTATTCTAGCCAAGTTTAATCTAAATTTCCTATTTTAATAACAAAAAATTAGTTTATTATTAAATAATTTTTTCTAAATGTCCATTCTATTAATTAGCTTATTATATACTAAAATTAAATATAAAATTGAAATAAATATATGATTATTAAAATTAATTATATAATTAAAATTAAATATTTATATATAAAGTATAACTATTGAATATATATATGTGTATATTCTAATATGGGTATTATATATATGATATATTAGTTTTTATATTAGAATTAAAGAATACTAATCTATTTTGTGCATATTAATAATATTTTATTATATTTATATTTCAGAATTAAAAAATAAAATTAAAAAATCAATGTTTTATGTTCAAATTACATGTACTAAAGTTTATCATGTATTGAAACATAATGAACAAGTTAAATTTTTAAAAATTCAAAAGTGATTTTTTATGTACAATATTTGTTGTTTGAATTTTTGATTAATCCACATATGTAGATTATGTTTCAAAGTTTAATAACTCATATTCATATTTTCATTTGAATAGGTACTGAAAAAGATTTAAAATTTAAAATTTTGTGTTTTTATACATTCAAACATTGGAACATGGTAAAATTTTATGTGATAAGATTGTGTCATGTGTAATGTCGTATGTGGATGGCAAAAATATTGGACCTTTTCAAAGAGGTCTAAGGATCAATAATTGTTCTCACCATGTTTATTAGGTTATGTGGACCAAACACATCTTAATTTGGCGTGTAGGTTGAAGAAAACTTTGTATGGCTTGAAGCAAGCACCCAAAACTTGATCAAACAAGATAGGTTATATCTTGTCACAAGTGGATTTTAAACATCCAATGTAGATTTTTCATTCTATGTGAAAAGACAAATTGTGGGATTGTAGTCATAGTCATTTATGTTAATGACCTTATTATCACAAGAGATAGTGATGTAGACATCTTTGATTTGAAGAAGCTTTTGAAGCAAAAGTTTGAAACGAAAGATTTGGGAAAGTTGCGTTACTTTTTTGGCATTGAGGTAATCTAGTCCCTTAAAGGGATATCATTGCTACAAAAAAAATATGCCTTGAACAAATTGTCTAAGTATGGGATGGTGGGTTGCAAACCCATTTCAACTCCATTGGAGCAAAATGTGAAATTAAGTGTAAATGAAGGTGACCTTGTGGAGGATACCACTATGTACAAATGCATAGTGGGGAGTTTGATTTACATGACCATCATAAGGCCAAATTTGAGTTGTGCAGTTGGAATGGAGAGTCATTATCTGTAAACACTATGAAAGCCACATTTGGATACAATGAGGCGCATATTAAAATACATAAAACACACTTTGAAGTGTGGAATTTTTTATGAAGCCAAAAGCCAATTATAAGTACATGGATACACGTATGCTGATTAAGTTGACATTGTTTCAAATAGGAGATTAACCAATGGTTTCATGTTTTAAAAAAAAAAGTGGTGTTGTTAGTTGGAACAACAAGAAACAACCAACAGTTGTTCTATCAAGCATAAAGTTAAAGTACGTAGGCATAGCAATCGTTGCATGTGAAGTAATTTGGTTACAAAAACTACTTTTAGATTTGGGATAATCAATGGATGTTTATGTTGCCATTTATTGTGATAACATCAATAACATACTAATTGTTAACAATTTGGTTTATCATGCTAAGCAAAACACATTGAGGTGCATATCATTTTGTTAGAGAAAAAGTTCTAACAAGATAAGTTAACCTTATTCATGTCAGTACTAAGGATTAAGTTGTTGACATTTTCATGAAGGCTTTACATACAAACAAGCTAAGGGAGTTTAAAAAAATGTTTGGTGTACTAGAAGTGGACTTGAACTTGAAGGGGAATGTTGAGAATTCAAGCTCAACTAGTTCGGTTTTCATTAGTTATTAAGGTAGGAAAGTAACTAGGTTACTTTCACAAGGTTAAACTATTTTCTTTAGTTAGATTTGTTTGGTTATTTTTTGTTTGGTCTCTTAATTAAATACCTTGGTGTTGATGGTTTGGTTTTCTTTTCTTCATTGCACAAGTTTGTGTTTTTGATGTGACAAGAACCTTGAGGAGTTCTTGATATTATGTTCCATGTTGTGAGCATCATGTTTTAGTTTAGGTTCAAAATTTTTTTATGCTTACACTTGATTAAATCTCCTATTTGTTAATAATAATAAGCTGACAAATGTAAATATCAACTATTTAAAGTTGAAAAGTGGCAAAAAATGTGTAACATGTGTTAATTTTTCCCACATGTAGAGATTTGTTTTTCAAATGTCAAATACTAATAATACACTCAATGTATTGTTCACACCACATGTTAGTAGCATAGTGGTGCATTTTGATTAAATCTGTTAATTTTTTTCCTTTACCCATACACTTTGAAATGTGACAACTTCTTGTCCACTTATTTTGAAAAATTTTCATTCTTTCTATGTTTAAACAAGTTGAAAAATCTTTAATGTATCAATAACACACGGTTAATAATGGTTAGTTATAATACAAAAAATAATGGTAAATGTATACTAGGTGTCAAATTTTTATATGTGAAGTTTATTTCGTAAGTGTGAAAATGTGTTATGATACATTCAATGTATTACTCACACCATGTGTTATTAATTAGTAGCATAGTGGTGCGCTTCAATTTAATTAATTAAAATTTGACTTTACCCATACATTTTGAAACATGGCAACCTCTTGTCCATTTATTTTGAAAAAATTCCCTCTATCTTTATGTTTAGACAAGCTGAATTTTTTTTAATGTATCAAAAGGTCTTTAGTGTATCAATAGATCATTAATGTATTAATAAGTCTTTAGTGTATCAATGACATATGGTTAATAATAATTAATTATAATAAAAAAATGATTGTAAATGTATACTAGGTGTCAAATTTTCATATGTAAGGTTTATTTCTCAAGCGTGAAAATGTGTTTATGATACACTCAGTGTATTGCTCACATCAAATCTGGATAGTAGGTTAATGGTTTTTAATGAAATTAACAATTTGTTTTACCTTACTTATAAATTTGGAAATGTGGCAACCTTTTGTCCATCTATTTTGAAAAATTCCCACTACTTTTATGTTTATGGTCAAGTACCATAGGAATATTAAAAAATTTAAAATCATCAGTTTTTACAACATGTAATGCCATTGGCTGCCTTGGCTCCACCTCATGGGAGTTCTTATATAGATGTCCATGGCCTTGGGCATTACCCCACACATAACCAAACAAGTTACACAACTTCATGGCTTACCAAATGCATCAGAAGTTGGTTAATATGAGCTAGGACCAATAAAATTTGAAAATAGAAATATCTTTGTAAATGGAACTTTGTTGGGCCCCCTTAACATAGTCCATATGCAATAAACCCTATGCCCCCCTCATGTCCCTTGCAAACCAAAAAAACAAAGTGCATGCAATAAATGTCTTTAAACAACTTTCACACTAAAGTCCAATAGGGACCCCTTGGTTGGAGCTTCCCACTTGAATGCTAGGATAAATTTCTATGCTTCTACTTTAAAAGAGCACAGAAAAAGAAATGAAAAAAATGAACATAACTTGCTAGACTTGACTCACTACCCTAAACCTAGTTTTGCTAGCTTAAGAATAGAAAGATGCCAACAAATACCAATTAAGTTATAAATCAATCAATCTCATCCCACCACATTCCTAATGTTTTTTTTCTTTGGTGAAACTTCCCAAACTTTCAAACAAAAATAAAAGAAATATCAGAGTTATTTGTAAAGTCATTTTTAGTTCACCCCCAATTGGACCTTAGTTTTCATTTTCAACCCTAGTTTTGGGTTGTTTGTAAAGTTTGCCAAATGGGGACCAAATGAATTTTTGGAAGGAATATGGGCTGCCCCAAAAAAATTGTTGTTTTTAATGTTTGAAGGATCTAGTAGGGTTTATGTGGGGTCAAAAAAATTTCCCATCTTCAACTCTTTCTTTGGTTTTTTTTTCATCTGGTTTTTCTTCTTGCTCTATTCATTTTTAGGGTTTCCATTTTTCAAGTTATTTTCTTTTTCATTTGAGCTTTCTTTTTGCAACTTTTTTTTCTTGTTTCTTTTGTTTTTTTTTTTTCAAGCAATGGCTTCCTTTTCAAGTTCTAGTTCTTCATTGAACTCAAGCTTCTTTTCAAGTGATGATGAGGTCTTGTGACATGGATCAAGAGGCTTCAATGCTCGTTCATGTGGGGTTTATTGATTTTATTTTTGGAGATTTGTTCACTACAACAGAGATGGAGGAGGGGGGTGGGCATTCTATGGACCCAACTAATGGTGTTCAAGATGTGCTAGCCACATTATAATCCACCCCAACACTATTCAAAATCCTAACTAACTTCATTGGCACAAAATTTGAGGACTTGGCATCCACTGTGGTGCTCATAATCATCTCCCATGCATGATCTACAAGTGAGGCCCCTATTGTTTCTAGGAGACCATCAAAGCTAAGCACTAAGCAATGCCTTCTAAACTTTCTTTTCTTCCTGAAACATGACAATGTCACCATATATGATTCTTTCATGTGGAGCTAGGCCAAAAACTTGGTGTGTGATGATGTTATCTTCATTTCATCTTGCATTAATTTTGTAGTTGTGGATGAGATTCGTTCGCCTACAACCCAAGAGGGAGCTACACTAGAGTCCTATTTGTAAGAATTGCCAGGATGCATCGAGTTCATTGATAGGACCCTAATTGAGATCCAGAAACCTTGGCGGGATCTAGGTCATCGAACTTGGTTCAATGGCCACAAAAAACGTTATGCTATGAATAAAACAATTATTCTTGACCACAAAGGCTTGTTTATTTGCATAGATTTTAGCTATCTAGGATTTTACCATGATGTGAACATTATTCAACACTCTAACATTTATTGAGAATGGCGGCAATGTTTCACTAATGATGATGAATACTATGATTTCCTACTTGGGGATCTCAAGTATATGGGAGAACAAATATTCATAATGCAAAGGATTGGGAGACAAGAGATCATCACAAATTTACATGCTTCATGGGTTTGTTCCAAATTTGTGTGAAATCTATTATTTCATAAGTTCGTATTATTTAAACATGCAAGTCGTATGCGCAACTTTCATGTGTAAACAACATGAATAGACACACAACATCCATGTTTAAACAATATGAATAAGTAGATGACATTCATGTTTAAATAGTGCACACGAAATCGATGTTCAAACATTACAAATAAATGATTGACATATGTGTTTATTTCATACAAACTTATAAAAAATAAATTTCGCATGACTATAACCACCAAATTTTGACCCATGAAATTTATGATGATAGTTCCCAATGCAAACATGCATGTAATGCATGCATATAACAATATGCATGATGGTTACAGGGTGAGGTGGAATGGGGTATTGGAGGGTTGAAAAGAAAATGGAGAAGGTTCATGAAGAGGTTTGATAACACAAAACCAAGATATTCACACCTCTTCAAATTTGGAGCCTTATTCATTAACTTCTTGCATAAAAGGAGGATGGACTTCACATACAAGGTTATCAATGACCATCTTCCTAATCTTGAAGACCATGGATGGGTTGGGGATTTATAATTACATGTGTAGGCAATTTAACCTAGTGTGCCCTAAATTCCTCCTTTGAAATTACTCCTAGCTGTCGGGTTATTTTCATGTTTGATATTTTCACCTTGTTTTTGCGCTCATGGTTGATGTCCATTTTTGCAACCAGTAATGCATCATAGATCTTCGAGTTCACTTGGAAGTGAGATGCTGTGGTTGCAAAATTCTTGGATTGGAGTTGTAACATTTTTTGTTTAATATTTGGCTTCTCAAAAGGCCTTATGCTGGAGCTAGGTGGAATAATTGGCCTAAGGGTTGGGCTAGGGAAATTTGCTTCAATGGAATTAGGAGAACTAGGATTTACTACTATTGTACCTAGTCTCCCAACAATAAAATCTTGTCTTTGCTTGAGCACATTCCTTGTGGCATGACTATCTATGGACTGCCCTGCTTATCTTCTAAGCTTTCTAAAGTTATATCTCCTTAATGTTTCCTTCAAAATCTTTCTTAAACTTGGATATTGGAAAGGATTTCTAAAAATAAGAAGAAGAATAAATTGGAGAAGGAAAAGGCAAACCTTTTTTTAGAAACTTAGATTATAGAGGTAAAATGTTTGCAAATTTTTACTACTCTTTCAATCTCTCTTACTCCTCTTTTAACTTTTATAATTTATCTCTAGATTGTTTTTGTAATTTCTCCATAAGATTTTTTTAAACATTCATCTTGGAGACAAAAAACAATTGAAACTTGCTTGTAGAAAATGAAAACAAAGAGTCATTTTGATGGCCTTGAATTGTGCCAAAACCTCATAAGATTGTAAAACTACATTTTTAGTCCCTTGACGCATTCCCAAGTTCCTAGTTAGACCCAAGATGGGTTTAAGTTACCCAAATAACGAAATTGTGAGGAACTCGAAGCACACTCCCAGCTTTCAGCACTTGAAGGGGTAAGGGGGGGGGGGTGTGCTGAAGTTCCGAGATGGGATTAGGAAGAGCGACAAGCTTTAGTTATTTATTCGAACTTGCATCAAACCAACTAACAAGTTGGTTAGTTCACTTTCTGAAGCACCTTTAGTGTTAAGACAAGCCACGGGCAACTCTGGACTCACAAGACTCATCATGGCCCGAACTTAAGGGAAGTCACCACCTTCCCCCATATAATATTCTCTGCACCTCTCCGTGGCACCCACATCCGAATGGCTTTTTGTCCCAGGATTCCCAAGGAGGAGTCCCAAAATTATCTCGGTTTGGATTCCTAGGACTTTGTGATGTCATAACTCTTTGCTCAGACCTCTGATTGAGATGAGGTCTGAAGCAAATTTGTAGCTCTCCTCGAGAGCTTTTCAACGATGTGTCACACTCCACCTGCACGCACTGAGGTCGGGTTGATTTGTGATTCTTAGTGGTCGGGAATCAAACTGCCAGTTTGATTCCCGGCCCTTGTTTTTGCCATAATGTGTGATATAGTTGTCCAAATGGCCCATGCGAGCCCATTTCGACATCTACACTTGATAGCTTTCCAAAAATTTAAAAAACACACATATGCGAGGTGTTTTGACCCTTGTGATTGAACTTTAAAAGTTTTGGGAGTTTCGGAGGACTCCCAAGTCCCCATTTCGGGAGTGTGAGTTTCATTCTCACACTCTTTCAAAGTAGGGTTGCGACATCCCCTTTCCATTAGAAATGTTCGTTTAAAAATCTTTTAAGGCATCTCACAATTGATCGTTTAAGGTGTCTTCATGAAATGGTGAGTTTGGGTAGGTAATCACATAATCATTATAAATTGCCTTCCAAATTGACGTACTCCTAACTCTTCGAAGGATTCAAATGTGAGTCCAAGTAGAAGACAACGGAAGAAGGAGGAGTCGAGGCACGCTCCCTAACTCACAACACTTTGAGGGGTAGAGGGGTGTGTTGGAGCTTTGGGATGGGATTAGGAAGAGTTAACAAGCTTCATTCACTCACACGGGCCTGCACACATCTCACACAAAGTGGTTAGTGCATAGTTGGAGCACCTTTGGTGTTAGGACAAGCCATGGAGCCTACATCCAAATGGCTTTTCTTTCTTGGGACTCCCAAGTGGGAGTTTCGAAATCGCGCCGATTAGGACTCTCGCGACTTTGGAGCCCCATAACTTTGCGAGCAGACTTCGGATTAAGATGCAATTTGAAGCAAAGTTGTAGCTCTTGTTGAGAGCTTTCCAACAATATGTTGCGCGCCCTCTTTAGCTAAGTAAATCAGGTCGATTTCTGACTTTTTCTGGTTGGGAGTCAAACTGCCAGTTTGATTCCCGACCCTTCTTTTGGCCATAATTTGTGTTTTAGATGTCCAAATAAGCAATACGAACCCATTTTAGACATCTACGTTCCAAGAGCTTATCAATGATATAAAGAATGCCACAAGCCATTAAGTTTTGACCCCTGAAATTGCTCTTTGAAGTTTTGGGAGTCCACCGGGACTCCATCTCCCAAAATGGGAGTTGCCTTGGGAGTGTGAGGGTTCACTCCCTCATATTCCCCCACACTTTCTTACACTCTCGGGAGTATGTGATGTGACTCCCGAGCTTCTTCTTGGACCGCACCCTTGCGACCTCTTTGTCTTGATTCCCGGGCTTCCTTTTGGCCCGTAACCTTGTAACCCTTTTGCCTTAGTCGCAAGCCCAAGGTTAGGGTTGCGACACAAATAACTGTTGAAATTAATTATGTAACCTGATTTTTCACATTGGAATAGGTTGCAAAGTGGGTGTTGTAGCTAATGGCCATAGTACTCAAATGCAAAGATTCCACAATGGCTCTCTATATTTTTTCCTTCTTGGGTCCCTTTTTTTTCAACTTTTAAGCATCTTGGCCTTGGGAAAGACCTAGTTTTCTTGGGTCATATCAATCTCCTCACTAAATGTTGCCATGTCTACCATAATTGCAACATATAAATAGACACACTCTCATTCTCAAACCTCCTATTCATTGTGTTGCAAACCCATAAAAGCATTTCCATGACCTACAAACCTTAATAAAAGCTCAATGACCATATATAAGCCATAATGAGCCCCCATAGCCCTACTAGGTGCAATTCCAACACCCATAAATCCAAGCAAAAGTTCAATGACCCAATGTAAATTATACAAAAGTTACATTAGGTATTAGTAGTTCAAATGTGGGAACATATGACTAGAATTGAAATTCCAATGAGTTGTAGACCTCACTTTGGCTCAATGAGAACCTTAGTAACTAAAACAAGTCTTCACATGTACACAAATGAAAACCCTAAGTAGTAGATTTGATTTTGGCTCAATTAAGGTTTTAGTAGTTCAACCCAATGATCAATTGATCCTTTCTATGGACACACAAAGTTGTAGACCTATAATTGGTTCATTTGATAACCTTAGAGTCTCAAAATGCATGCACCCAATTCAAATGAAAGATACCTTAAAAAAATTCTTCAATTCGGGAATTCAATTAGGGTTTCAATAGTTCAACCAAGTGGTCACATTATCACCCACAGAGTTGTAGACCTAGAAGTGGTTCAATTGACAACCTCAGAACTTTAAAATGCATGCACCCAATTCAAATGAAGGATACCCTAAAATATCCTTTATTTTGGAAGTTCAATTAGGGTTTCAATTGTTCAACCATGTGGTCACATTACCATTTGTGTGGACCCATAGAGTTATAGACTTACAACTGGTTCTATTTCATAGTTAGTTGTTCAAATTTTCAATTTCATAGTTATTTGTTTTCTTTGGAAGCACAATTAAAAAAAAAAAAACTTGATCCCTTGGCAGAGTTCCATGAATTATGGACCTTCAAAACAAATGGTTAGAAGTTTAGTTAGGGGCATGCTTTTGAATTGAATTGTATTGGAGAGTTATTTCACTCAACCCTACTTCATTAAAGTGGTCATAAGCTCACTTGGAAGCACAAATTAAATATAAAAAAACTCCTAGAACTCCATGAATTCTAGACCTTCAAAACAAGTGATCAAAAGCTTAGTTGGAGGCATGTTCATGACTTACATTGTATTGGAGAGCTATTTCACTCCACCTTAATTGACTGAAGTGGTTAGAAGTTCTCTTGGAAACACAAAAAAATAAAATGCATGATCACATAAGCCATTCATATAAAACCTAAAAATTATAAACCATAATTGTTACACAAATAAGTAGTTAGAAGTTCAATTTTTTGATAGTATAATCCATTCATACATACCTTATGAACTACAAGTGTATTTACAAAATTGTCCATGAACTTGCATTTACAAAAATCAAGAGTTGTCTTGTTTTTTGGGTTTATCAAGTTTTGCATATGCAAGCAATACTTGAGGTAATCCACTTCAAATTGCAACCGCTCTTTAAAAGAACGCTTTTTAAGACGCAATTGCTTAATTGTTTAATGGTAAGACATGTTTTCACTTTTAACAACTTCAAAAGCTTACCATTCTAAGCTCTGACCTATAGATGCATGCCATTCCTTATTTACACAACGTAGTTGCCATAACATAAATGGGTTTTTGTGCAAATGTAGGCATGTTAGAATTTGCCCAATGATTATTTCATTAGGGAGAGGCATACCGAGCTTGAGTTGATAAAACTCTGGAGTTCCACATTAGGGCTTTTACAAGGTCTAGGCGATGGTTTTTGTTTGAGTGATCAGAGAAACCTATAATGAAGAAGTTCTTGCACTGATTCACAAAATTTGGTGCAAAACACAAAATTAGACCACAATGCCAGAAAAAATGCTCCCCAAAGAGACAGATCATGGGTGCAACATTTGTAGATTTTTTTGGCATCTTCTTCATGGGCATGAAACATATTCTCAAACAAACTTGATTAGAGTTGTTAACCTCACTTGCAAAAAATTGGAAATGCAAAGCTTTGGGTTGCACAAAAATTGATGAAAATATCCCTCCCTTCTGCTTCATGTGCACTCAAACTTCAGTTGAACCTCACAACAGTCCTTCAAAATGCAAAGCACTTGGGCTTTCGACTTCGACCATCTCATTCGTTGCTATAATTTTCCTTGTGCTTTAGTGCAAGCATTCATGCTCAAAGAAAAAAGGTTTTGTTCAAATGCATACAAGCAAGCGCTAACTATTGAGAATGAAAAGAATGAAAGCTCCTACGTAAGTGAAGCTTCTGGGCACAAAAAATTGTGTCAATGGGCACAAATTGGGGACCAAACTCGTTTGACCTTGAGTTTTGGTCCAAAATTGAGTTTGGCAGCCCATCAACCCCTTTGTATTTTTTTTGTGCCCAATTTCAAGTTTCATCCCCTATTTCAGCCAAACTGGGGGTTCTCGTGCCCTCTTTCAATGGCTTTACGGAGAACTCTATTCTGGAAGAAATTCCCTGAATAAAAATTTCACCAGATTTTTGAGGGGGTAAATTTTTGTCATGTTTTAAAGCGATTTAAGAACAGTTAAAAATTTTTAGGTAGTTTTTCTCCAGTTTTCTATAGTTTTCACAATCCCCTACGAAATTTTGCCAATCTAGGCTAAATCTTGTTTAATGCGATTTTAAAACAGTTTAAAGTTTTGAGTTAGTTTTTCTCCAGTTTCTTTAGTTTTCAAAATCCATTATGAACTTTTTGTCAATATAGGCTAAATCTTGTTTGGAATGCTGGATGCTACATTCTTTTTAAAAAATGCTAGAAAAGAAGAAAGTGCTTAGCACCTTTCTTTTCTCCTTTCAAATAGAATTTCTTCATCCCTTCTAAATAGTGATTCTCTTTCAAGTTTCAACTAACTTTCAGAGGTTAAATTACATCACAAATCTCCCACAAAATCAATCAATCAGTCCTTCCTCCCCCCCAAAGGGTTTCTTTTAAGGATTTTGTGATGTATTCAAAGTGGTGATCAGCCAGAAAACAATTTAGCCAAATTTGGTTACATAATACGTATGAAAATAGAAAAAAACAGAATCCTTCTATATTTTTTGGCTTCCTTCTGAAGGTTATCATAAGACTCTGACGATTTGGAAATTTTTTCTTCAAAATCTGGCGAGTGTGGACCAATTTTCCCATGAAAAGTCCTTTGTTTAGGTCGAAATCATTACTTTCAGGTCGAAATTTGGCGAAAATTCCCTAGTACAAGAAACGCTGCCCCTGGGCCTTCCCCCTGCCCCCGCACACTCCACCATGTTAAAATGAATTCCCATCAAATTTGGTGGGAATTAGGTGCAAGTGGGTTCATAAATGAGCAGCCCATACCTCCCTTCCTTCCTGCCTCCATAAATTGAAAAGGCAAAAAAGGCCGATAAAAGTCAGCAAACTTGTAAGGTTTATTGTTATGCTTTAATTGCCGTGCTCTAGAACGTACCTGAGTTTTTTCAATAAATTAATTGTAAGCCTGTTTTTTTGTTAAATTCCATGTGCTTGGAAGTACTAAAATTGAGCTTTACTTGTAAGGTCACGGCTCCTGAGTTCCTCCTCCTCTACCACCAACCTTGAGTACCGCTGTTTCCTCCGCCTCCCTCCGCCTCCAACGATCCTTGCGTTGCGTCGTCGTCCAAGGCCGAATTCGTCATCAATTTTCATTATTATTGCAGGTGAGGATTTGTGGCTGATTCTCCGGCGGCGGGGAGCAATCGCGTGTGTAAAAGAAATCGGATTCTTGGGCGAAAGGACTTAGGAGCAATTGGGTCGTCAAGGAAATCGAGTATCTGGGTCTTGTTGCTACCTGAGATTGTAGTCAACAGTGTGACCTTGTAGGAAGTGGTGTAATCAGAGAGCAGAGAGCACAGCAGCGTAAGAAGCTGATGAATGTTGTGGGTCAAGGATGTTTTTATAAAAAAAAATCAGCGGGAGGAGGTCTTCTTCTTCTTGTATTGAGCTGCCAGCAGCGTCTGTTGGGACAGCAATGCGCAGCAGAGTCGGATGAAAGCACACTAGGTTGGAACACTTTGGACGTCACAGAGTTAACAGTCCTTATGACGAATATATAATGACACCTTGCCGCACTGCTCACGTGATTTAAAGTATCTGGTTACACAGGGTAGTTTAGTTTTCAAATAGATTTTTGAGTTCTGCCATTTTTGTTCCACCCTAGTGTGCTTTCATCCAGGAAAAGACTCATGTGATTTAATGTGTTTGGTTATACAGGTATTTTAGTCTTCGAATGGATTTTTGAGTTCTGCCACTTTTGTTCCACCCTAGTGTGCTTTCACCAGTGGCAGGAAAAGATTTGAGTAATAGCACAGGAAAAGACTCGAGTAATAGTAGCTGCTGCTGTGGTGGACATTGTAGAATAGCTGCTTATAATGAAGCTGTGGGTACCTATGGTTTTTTTCCTCTCCTCTTGCATGATCTTGTAACATCTAGCCAGTAGCTCATGAGTCGTGTTGTTGTTGACGAGTTAGAAGAGTCAAGGAAGTTCCTGCTGCTATCATCATCTTCTTTTTCAAGAGCTTGTAACTTTGCGAAGATGGTCAGAGAGAAAGCTGAGAAACTTTGAGCAGCGAATGATGAGAACTGCTCCTGCTCAAGCGGAGCTTTGCATGTCGTGGAAGGAACGATCCTGAGACTTGCAGCAGCAGGGAGGTTGGCGCCTGCAGAGATTGATCAATTTCAATCTGCCAAGTTCCTGAGGAAGCTTAGTACAGGAAGATTGCAGCATCGCGGCAGGAAGGTTAGATAGCCGGGAGTACAGATCATATTGCGAGAGAGAGCTGATCTGCTATTGCAAGTGGAAGTCAATGGCGGCGTGCATTGGATCATCGACGATTCCTGAGGACGAGTCGCCTTTAACTAGACCAGCAGCAGCAACGAATAGTAATCGACGCAGTAAGAAGATCGTGTGCTGCTGCAGCACGGGGGAATGCAGCGCAGCACGCGTGCAAGCCAAGGAAGCACGTGCAGGAGGAGGAGGAGGAGGAGGAGGCAGGGTGCACCCATATGTGAAGGCATCCGAAAAGCTTGCATCGCCATCGCCTTGGCGAACGAAAACGTACGAGATCGAGCTGAGAGAGCTCTGTTACAAGATTGCGGTGAAGAAGAAGAAGCGCAATGCGGCAGGCGCCAGCAGCAGCTCCTTGAAAGCTGGGATGATGCCGATCAAGGCGGCAGAGGTTGCAGCAGCTGGTCACCATCATCATCACTACGTGCTGAAGCAGATTACCTGCCGAGCACGAGCGGGCGAGATTCTTGCAGTAGCAGGGCCGAGCGGGGCAGGGAAGTCGACTCTGTTGGAAGTGCTAGCGGGTCGTATTCAACCAAGCAGTCCCGCCAGCAGCATTCTCGTGAATGGCTCCCCTATGGACATGCAACGGTTCCGCAGAATCTCCGGCTATGTGATGCAGGATGACGCACTGTTCCCGATGCTGACAGTCGAGGAGACGCTGCTCTACAGCGCGCGCCTGCGTCTGCGATCTACCGTCCCGTTGGTAGAGAAGAGAGCGCGAGTGGAGGCGCTCATGACGGAGCTCGGCCTCACTCACGTGGCCAAGACGCGGATCGGCAACGAAAGCATACGGGGAGTGTCTGGGGGCGAGAGACGACGAGTCTCCATCGGTGTGGACGTGATCCACGACCCGGCCGTGCTGATTCTTGACGAGCCCACTTCCGGCCTGGACAGTGCAGGCGCATTGCAGGTGGTAGCCATGCTCCGCAACATGGCCGTGTCGCAGCAACGCACCATCATCCTCACCATTCATCAGCCCGGTTACCGCATCCTGCAACTGGTGCACTCCTTTCTGCTGCTCTCTCACGGTCTCGTCGTGCACCACGGACCTTTGGAGCTTCTTTCTTCACGTCTGGCTGCTGCAGGTCATGTTGTTCCTCTGCAGGTCAATGTGCTGGAGTACGCCATCGATGCCATCGATTCCCTACACTTTACATCATCACATCATCATCATCACCAAAGCTTCACTGGGGGATTTTTTGCTGCAAGAGGATTTGATAAGCCTGCCCACCATTCTGCCAATGCTGCTGCACAGACATCCCAGGAATTCTTTGTGCTCCAGGAAGACTCAGATACTTCTTCAATTAATCCACAAGACCCCCACCTCCTTCAGAAACCAGCTGCTGGAAACAACAAGTCAGATGATTCCTCTTTGTTTTCAGCCAAGGATCATCATCATCTTCATCCTCTTGCTGGTGAGCAGATGAAAGTGGCTGATAAGGTGACCTTTGCCAACTCAAGCATGAAAGAGATCATTGTTCTTGCACATAGGTTTTGCAAAAACATCATTCGCACCAGACAATTGCTCATTGCACGAACCATCCAAGCAATTGGTGCAGGATTTGGACTTGGCAGCATTTATGTGCACATGGGTTATGGTTTACAAGGAGCACAGGAGCGAGGTGGGCTACTTGCATTCTCCCTCAGTTTTCTTCTCACCTCCAGCATTGAGGTTCTTCCCATGTTCCTTGAGGAGCGTCACATACTGATCAGGGAAACCTCAAGAGGCGCATACCGGGTTTCCTCCTATGTGCTTGCAAGCACTCTAGTCTTCCTTCCCTTCTTGCTTCTTGTAGCCATGCTGTATTCAGTGCCTATGTACTGGCTGGTGGGATTGGCACCAACAGCCAATGCATTTCTCTTCTTCCTTTTGGTCATTTGGATTGTGCTGGTCACAGCGAATTCATTTGTGGCTTTCTTCAGTGCACTTGTTTCTGATTTCATCACTGGCAATTCGCTTGTCACCGGATTTATGGGAGCTTTCTTTCTGTTCTCAGGGTACTTCATCAGCAAAGACAACATGCCCAAATACTGGCTCTTCATGCATTACATGTCACTGTTCAAGTACCCATTAGATGCGCTGCTCATCAATGAATACTTGAATGTCAGCGATGATAAATGCTTTGGCCCTGTCTATGGTGGCCATTGCTTTCTCACAGGTGATGATGTATTGGCGCAGGCTGGATTGACAGGGGAAAACAAATGGGCAAATGTGGCCATTATGGCTGGTTTTGCACTCATCTACCGCATCCTTGGATTCGGACTACTGCGATTCAAGCTCCTATGCAGACGACAACAATGACCTTCCAGATGTAACAGCAGAGTTCCTGATTGGTTTCATTGACAAAAAAGATTGGTAAGTCAATGATATCAATTTCATTGCTGGTGCTGCAAATCATCATCTCCTATCCACATTGTCATGCAAACCTGGAGGACTGCACAATTCAATGTCCTAGAAAGGAGATAACTTGCAACAACCTTGGGTGCCCATGGGATTCACCAGGGCAAAAGAAACTCTGGACAACTGATGGTGGTGATAACTCAAGCTATTGTAGAGATTGGAACAACATTTGACCATGTAATTGAGCTTTACTATGAAAAAATCATCAACATTGTCAGCTACAGGATCTGTTCAGAGTTTGATAGCGATTTACAGCTTAAAATCAGGCAAAAGGCCTGAACTCTCTCTCTCTCTCTGCAAAATTCTCTTTAGCATTACTATGAGGGAGACTTAAAATGATTTTGGGTCTTTCTCTTGATGGCATGTCAAGCTGAGGAAATTAGTACCACCTGTGGGCAGGACTTTAGACATGTACTCTTTTAACATTCCACATCACACTAGAGTCTTTTGTGCAGTTTGACACTGTCACAAGAAATATCAGCATTACATTGGAGTCACTTTGGTGCATACCACCACCACAACAGCATAAGGTTTACGTAACATCAATTGTGACACATTTTCATGTTGAATAAGCCATATTTGACAGAGCCATGGTTCATGACAGATCTGTAGCCTGTACAACTTTGTGGTGTCATCCATTTCTATATAAAATATATCTAGTGTTTACCCATAATTTGACTTTAGTGTAATATGTGCTGTTACCATGCATTGAAGTGTGAAGGCCTACTACTGCTGCAAACCTAGATGCTAGGAAATGCCATGTTGAGTTTTAGCATACAGATAACTGGTTTGAATAATGTGATTGAAATACTTTGATATTTTGCCCAAGAAGAGTCAGATTTCAGTTGATCTCACATTTGCTTTGTATTTGCACAACAGATATGCCAGAACATGGATGCACTACCTGATTGCATGATTCCTTGGTTCCTACTTGCCAGCTTTGGGGTGTGCCAATGATTAAATGACTTAATCATGAGTCCAGACTGTGGAACATAAAACTCAAACAATCTGCAGTAATCCTTAGAATGTTCAGGGATAAGAACTGCAGAATTTCAGACTTTGTCACATTTTTCAGAAACTATCTAGCATATTAATTTATTGGTAGCACCTGCATATAGCATTATGCCAGTGTCATGATCAATCTTACCACTCTCAATTCATTCATCCCCACATGTTGTTATCCCAATGAAATAGAGAGCTTGTAAATTGGTGTAGATGTTCTCTACTCCAAATTTATGCTCATGGTTAACCAATCAGAACAAAAATGTACATAGGAAAAATAAGGCAACTTCTTTGTCCTTCTGCCTCTGAGCAAGCACTAAACACCAAATGTATTTAGATAGCTATGCATAATTAGAGTGTGGCTAATAATCATGTATTTGTAGATTATCATTGTTAATTTAAAGTTAAGAAAATGCTACTATGTAAGTGTCTAATAAAATACATTTTTTGTATTATGATTTAGGCTCTCACGTCAGGACCTCCTTTTCTCCTGCTGTTGTCATCTTCTCTAAGTAGATAGCTTGAGTGGGTAGAGATCATTTTTAATCACCATGCCTTGCTCTGAAATAGTAGCCTGCAACTGGAATGCCTAAATTGTATTTCTTCACAAAATCTGCCAGTGAAAATGCCACCCTGTTTTCAGGAACTTCAGGCACCTTGGTGAATAATTGCCCAGGCTCCTGGCATATACAATACACAAACTTAGCATTAGTTCAATAAGCATGCACAACCAGTTTGGGTGTCCTCCTTTCCACCTGGGCTTTTTCACTAGGTGGGACAAGGCAGCCATCCATCCACTCGTTCCACTTTTGGTGCAGTTGGTTTCACTTGTAATGTGAATCGATGGTGAGAACACACTTGCCATGGGAATCCGCAAATTAAAGTGGGGGAAACAGATTACACTCAGGAACAGGCCCTGGTTGAATCCCCTACCAAAATGATGGTGAGCCTGGTTCAGTATCTATGATCGTTTTGGACAGGGAATTCCCTTGGGTCCCTAGGGCATGTTCTGCCACCTAGTGCATCTGTAGGGTTTGGGCCAGCCCTAAGGACAAACTACGTGGCAGAAGTGCGAGCCCTTGAGATGAACTAGGTGGCAGAATGAACTTGAACTAGCTAGGGGCACATTCTTTAGTACACAGGCAAACATGATGAGACATTCTTGACTTGGAAACAGGGAATAAGAGGCTGATATGAGACCCATTGCTTTGAGCAGCAAAAATGAGTTTCATATGGCTTTGGGTGTAATCTGTGCTAACTTGACATGTTCAGTCCAAATTTAATAAATTAAGTTAATATTGAAAATATGTGATGTACTTATTTAACAATATCACCTGAAAAGTTGCAAGGAGCAAAATGAAAAATTTCTAGCTTTTGATGTAATGGGTGCTTATTTGACATAAATTTGAAATTTTAATAAATTAAGTTACTGTTAAAAATGTGTGAAATATTTATACAACGATGTCACCTATTATACAACAATGCCACCTGAAAAGCAAAGAGCAAAATGAAAACTTACCTGCTTAAACAGAAGCAAGACATAGCGGTGCAGACCTTCAGGTGGTGCAGGTCCCATATAATGAATCAGCTCTTGTCCTGTTTCCCATATTTCTGTAGGCAAATACTCGAGAAAATAATCTCAAATTAGTGCACAACAGATTACCGATCCATTTCTTTGACAAGCTTTGCAGTAGGCAAGCTGCCACCACCCCTCAGAAGAGTTTCATTCACATGAAACTCCTTTCAGTGATGGGGTAACTAGTCCAACATGTACGGCATGCAATCTTAGAAAAAAAAGATGGAAGAATTGTTCTCAGTTTCAGTTAGAAGTCCTGGAATAAGAAACTCAATAAAAGTCACGAAGGATTCACTACGTGTTAAATTTTCTCTTTATGTGCGTCAAAGAGTAGAGGGTCACGGGTTTGTGAGACCTAGACGATGAGAAATCATCGGATTCTTGTGGAAAATATGCAGTCAAAGTCACCACAGTAGGAAGGAAATAGAAGCGCATGCACCTTGAGAAGGATCTGTGGAGCCGGGGATGTTAGCGACAAGCCAGTGAAGGATGTTTCGGAGGGTGGGATGGGAAGGGCTGGGTGCGTCCGGATCCACCATCACCAATGTGTACTTGTCAGCAACGCCCCCAAAGCTGTTGCCGTAGAGCTCCACATGGGGTTTGGTCTGGGTTTGAGCCAATCGCATCTGCGCACCAATGGGCTGCCCCACCTGATTGTACACCACGCGCATGTCCAACACTTGCTCCGGAAGCGCGGGCACCACTTCAGGAACCAAGTTCCCAGCTCTGAGCTGAGACACCAGTATTTGCGGTGATTGTCCGCTTCCTACGGGCACCGGTTCAAAGCTCTTAAAGTCGCCTTCAAGGGCAGCATTGCTGCAGGGAAGAAATGCACTTCCATACAAGCTCAAAACGAACATGCAAATGATTATGCAGCTCCTGCTGACGATGCCAACGGTGGCAAAACTCTGAAATCTAGACTTAGTAGCCATGATCTTCAAGAATCTGTTTCTTGCAAACCCTGCAGTGCTGATTCAGTCACTAGACCACTAGTGTTCAAACTATAAAACGGAAGAATGAGTCTCAAGTTATTATCTCCTGTTGCAGCAAGCAAAGCTTGACATTTCAGTAAACAACAAAACTCAGATCATGGGTGTTTTATCAAACAGCTAGACTCTTGTGCAGAGAAGTCTCAGAGAGTTCTTGAACATCATGTTAAAAACTTCTAGAGAACTGTCCAGCACCAAATCTCTTGAACCTGCAAGTATCTGCTGTGCTTCAGCTCGGGTGGGCATGCATTCCTGAGTGATTTTTGCTTGCGGAAATGTTTGATATATATATTACCAAGAAAAAAAATTCGTTCAACGTCAATGCAGGTAAGCTTGTAGTACTAAAAGTGTCTTGCAAGAAGCTACTCAAGACCAAAAAAAATTGGCAGTCACGGCCTCTCTCAGCATGTTGTTTTTGTCCTGCTGCAGCAGTGCCACCCACTCCCATATGATTGCAGTATATGATAGTACCACCACAAAAGAATTCTGATGCCCCGGGACCTCCACCGAGAGAGAGAGAGAGAGAGAGAGAGAGAGAGAGAGATTGATTGTCTCTCAAGATCCTTCCCCACCACATGCAATCAATTTGTATGTGAGAGAATGATTCTGTGTTTTCTCCGGATCACACTTTTTTAACAATTTGACATATAACCGTTAAATATCAAGTAAGCTAGTACTTCTTCATGGCATCATAATAATTTTAGGTTCAATGATCAACCCACCATAGCATTTAGTGTTGTAGCCAGTGCCTGTGGGCCAAGTGTGAAGTTTGAACTCGTTATCAACAGAAATTTTTCTGGTGCAAAATTTCGTCAAAATGTGAGAAATAGAAAGAAAAAGGGAATCTTCTGTAGCAATATTTTCGCTTTTTCTAATCGCCTAAGTTTTGATTTTTTGTTTTGAAAAAAATTCATCACATTTTGACAGTGCTTTGAGTTTCATGATAGTTTTTTAAACTAGTTTTTAAAATTGCTTAGATAGACTTTAAAATCTATTGCCATTTAATGTTAAATATTTCTTGGGATGCTAGCAAATGATGTAACATTTGAAATTTGAAAAAAACTTCACTAGGTACCAACTAACTTTTCCTTTCAAAACCATTTTCGTAATTCAGTTGAATTTTCAATGAAAAAAACTCTTCAAAATCCAAAAGCTCCCTCTAAAACTTTCCAAATCACCTTCATTAAATTATGCTCATTGAAAGCTTTTCAACAATATCAAGAGTGTGCCCAAATTCCCCTATAATATTTAGTTTTGATTAAATGATTTTTTCATGACAAAATTGTTCAATATTCAATAACTTCTCCATCATAGGTTGAAACATTATGAAACCAATTCAATGCATCCCCTATTCATCAAGAGCTTACCAATGGATCAAGAGCATGGCAACATGGGCAAACATTAAACATGAATAATGAATTAAATACAACATAGTCTACAACACACCTTAACAATAAGGGTTATAGACCCCAATGACCCAAACCTTGTCGTGTACCAAACATGCCTTGGTTAAGGTTTTTACCTCAAGCCCATGATTTCTAAAGCCTATGTCCATCCCCATGCCACATCTTCTTTTCAGCCTATCTTCTCCCTAGGCTACATCCTTTCGCCAACCCCATCTCCTTCCCAGGGAACCATATTTTCGTAACATTCATCTTCAACCTTGGGCCCACCTTTTCCCCAACCACTATCCATCCTCAGGGACACATCTTCTCCTTAGGCCACATTCTCTCCCCAACCATTGTCCATTCTTGGGCCACATCTTTTCGCTAGCCCATTTGTTCTTTTCAAAATGTCCTCACCTTAAGCCACATCTTCTTGTTGGCCCCATCTTTTCCTTGGGGAACTATTTTTTCCCAGCACCCATCTTCAACCTCGAGCCACCTTTCATTCGGCCATTGTCCATCCTCAGGGACACATTTTTTCTGTAGGCCACATCCTCTCCTTGACCAGTGTCCATCTTAGCGCCCATCCTCAACCTTGGGTTCATTTTTTCCCTTGGGCACTGTCCATTTTTGGTGACACAATTCTTCCTAGGGCCACATTTTCTCCATGAAGAACATCTTTTCCCTAGGCCACATCTTTTCTTCGAAGAATTTTTTTTTCTTGGAACCCATCTTCAACCCTAGGCCCACCTTCTCCTTTGCCATTATCCATCCCTAGGGACACATCTTTTCCCTGGGCCATGTTTTCTCCCTAACCATTATCCATCCCAAGGGATAGATCTTTTCACCAGTCCATCTTCTCTTAGGGGAACATTTCTTCCCTCCACCATTGTCCATCCTTAAGGGCACATCTTTTCCTCATGCCACTTCCTTTCCTTGATCATTGTCCATCCCTGGCAACACATTTTTCCATGGGGAATGTCTTTTATTCAGGCTCACCTTCCGTTAGTCACTGTCCAACCCTGAGGACACATCTTGTTTTCAGCTCTCCCAAAATGTTTTTTAAATTTCATAATTTTCAATGCATAATGTTTCCATTAAGAGTTCATTCTTGCATGTAGGGATGGTTTTCATCATAAAATTTAGCTCAGATGGTGCATTTGGTTGTTTGGAGAAAAAGGTTAAAGTTTGTGAAGTACTTTAAAAGGTAGACAAATGGGCATGCTTTACATAGACATTGTTCATATGTGGTTGTTAAAGGAGTAGGCACATTACATTGTTTTTAGATGTACAAAGCATTACGAATAACGATTAATCATTGGACATTAGGGGTTTGAATTTTGAATTCTTCTTTAGTTTTGATTCATGTTGATGGTGATTTGGGGACTACTCAAAGGTGGGATTTTTGGGGAGTGAAATTCATTCTTAGACACATAATTTTGGAATAAGGAAATAAATGTATGAACTTTGTAGTATAAACTATACTTTGATTTTTAATACCACAAATTTAATCTTGTTATTTGATTACATTTCAATGGAACATGAAGTTTTTTGTTGTATTTTGATTGAAGTTTTTAATAAACAAGGGAAGTACAAACTTCTGTAGTGATTTCCATATTCAAATTATTGTGTGAATTATTTGTAGTATGAAAAATATCATGAAATGAATTGTAATTTTTTTTATGGTATTCTACATTGTATTTTGAAGTACAAATTCTGGTTATTTGAAATAACCATGAATTTGGTGTTTTAATGAATGGTAGACATAAGTGTGTTTAGAATTAGTGCAGAAATTGTGAATGTGTGAATATTTGTAATGCAAATTTGTTGTTACAATAAGTGTGGAATAGTTTTGGAGGAATTCAATCCACATCTACCATTTGAGGAATTTTTTTGGGGGAAGTTTTTTTTCTATAAGGACAAGAGGGTTTTTTGTATTTTTTGTTGTTTATACTATAGATAAGGGTGTTCAAAAAAATGGTTTTGTTTTCAATTCAAATTTTGAAGGGGTATGTTAGAAAGCACTAGAGGTTTAAGCGGTTGATGCTGTAAGGACTACAAAAAAATCTACAAACTCTAAAGAAGGATTGTGAAACAAGATGGATCGAATGGTGACTTGGAGTTTATAGTGGTAATTGGATTTGGAGGCAAATTGTCAAGGTCCTGAAAAAGAAATAAAAGATAATCTTGAAAATGGAAAGGAATATGTATGAATTATGGAAACCCCTGTATCAAAATTTGATGTTGGACAGACGAGTTTTGAAAACAAAAGAAATATTTATAGGATACAAATCGTTTCTACCACAAAAGGTGGTAAGGCATGAATTATGGACTAGTGGTCTTCAGAGAAGACATAGTTAAAAACGATCTCCACACACAGAGATGCAATTGAATACTCACCCAAATGAGTGGGTGCAATATATTTCTCAGCCACAATCTGTCATTCAAAGTTGTAGAGATCAAGATGAAGCAAGGACTTTTGTAGTACTTGATTAGCAATAGGAATAAAGTCCAAAATTGATGACTAGCTAAGGAAGGGATATTATATGAGGTATACAATCTAGGTTTGTGTACTAGTTTGCATCTTTAGATTATTATGAACCAGTGGAAGACTAGGAGGTGGAAGAAAACACCAATATTGATGTGCTTGAGGAGATTGAAGAAAACTACTTAAGATCATCTAAATATGCAAAGGCATAGGTGAATGTGTTGAATGACATACCATAGTCATATTCACATAAAAGAAATTTAGAATTTGATCAAACAAAGTACACAACCGAAACCAAGGATCATGATTTTATGGATTCGAAGGTAGCTAGATTACTTTCAAGGGTCTGTGCATTCTGTGAGGAAGAAGGACATGCAATCATGGATTATCCTTTTGTGCCTTTTCACATCAGAACAAACATTGCTAGACATGTGGAGTTTTAGGATGTGGCAAAAACATTAATGGATCAATCATAGGAGTAGGAATTAGGAATTCTTATAGTCCAAAACATATTGAAAGGCATGGAGTTGGGAGGTCAATTAGGACTACAAAGTTGACAGATTCATCCATCCATCCAATTCAGGAGCAAAGTACTAAAGGTGTATTCACATCTTCATTTTGCACCACAAAGGATATTAAGGGTAACCATAGGATGGGGCATCGTCAAACTCAAGCCAACTTAGGTTCACCAAAAGTGTCAGAAGTGGTAGTTGCTGAAATTCGGAAACAACTTATTAAAATAGAGACCTTATTCAATCACTTAATATTGTAATACCAACCATAGGAGTGGAAATTGTTGTTGCACCCAACAAATTTTTTGTTAAAGGTGGAGTACTAATTGGATCTACAACGAACTTGGGTTGTGAATCAAGAGGGGTCTTGGTGGGAAGGAATTTGAATAGAAATTCCAAACTACCAATAGTAACTCAACTTCGCCAGGAATGTCAAAAATGGCATTTGTTGAAATCCAAATACAACCTATTAGAATATAGGTTACTCAACCACTTATGTTGTGATACTAACCACATGAATGGAAATTGTTGTTGCACCTAACACAAATTTTGTCAAAGTTGGAGTACTAATTGGGTCTGCAACAAATTTGGGTCATGGATTGGGCAAGGTTTTGGTAGGAAGGAATCTGAGTAAGAATTCGGAGTCTAGCAATAGCAACCACTAAACATTAGAAAAAAAAAGGCCAATATGTGACCAACGCATTTACAATTACTTGTGATTACTTGATTTTTGCAATTAAATTTTTGCCTTCTTTAACTACTATGATATAATGCTAACATCAATTGAGTCACTTACAACTAGCTTGCGAATAGTTTGTAACTAAATTGGTTTACATTTACATATGGGTTGGATTATCAACTAAGAATAACCATCTAAAGTCCCATTAGTCACAAGTGAAGTGGTGCTTAATCGCAATCAACATATGTTTATATACATCAATTATAATAATTATTTTGTTTATGATTCCACTTGATATTAATAGTACTTTTATTGTAATTAAATTCATTGATATGATTATTGTAATTAATATATAATTATTAATAAAAATATATATATATATTTATTTATACATTAATTATAATTTCAATTTTTTATCTTTTAAGAAATTAAAAAATTGTAACTATAGTGAAATTAATTAATTTAATTTTTATAATTGTAAGAATTACATTCTTATATATTAGAATATTTAATTGTTTACTTACAATATATAATTGTTATTATGTCATAAAAAATTTAAATAATTTTACTGAAAATTTAAAATAATTATATAATTTTTTTACTTATAATTTAGTATTGATTATATAAAATGAATAAATAATATTCAAACATAAATTTTCACATCAATTAAAATGCTAGTTCTTAATCATAAAAAATAACTATTGTATTTACAACACTATGTCTTAATAATAATAGTTAAATTTTATATCCTAATTGAAAAGGTATGTCCTATAGTTAAAGATTTTTATTTCAGAATTTTATAATCATCTTAAAATAATGAGCAAAGTTGTTGTAATTATTGTATTTTAAAAAAAAGATACATTAAAATAATTGTATGTAATACTCATTATTTACTTATTTACAGTAAATTTTTAATATAAAAATATAATTTTTAATAATAATAATAATAATTCTATAATAACATAAAATCATTTTAATTACTTAATTTATTTGTAAGCTAGAATTACAATACTTGAATAATTAATTGATAATTAAACTTCATTATTACAATTTATAAATTATAAATTTAATTCTTATTTAATTTTCTAGAATAATCATAATTTAATTACTGTAATTAATGTTACATTACTTTAAATCATTGTAATTATTTCATATAGGAACTAATTATAGTAAATTCATATTTATTTATTTTTTAATTGAACATAATTATGCATAATATGTAATTTATAACTTTAAATCTGAATTAAAAATTTGGAAAAACTATAATGTAATAAAATTAATTATTGTAATGATTATAATTGCAGGAATTATTATACAATAATTTTTTGAAAGAAGATAATTCTGTAATTATTTATTTATGATCAATATTTTATAGTAATATTACAGTAATTAAAAAATATCAATATATGTTCATCAGATTATTGTATTCATAATTATTAATTACCAATAGGAAAAAAAACATTTACTTGACCAACAAATTTTTTAACAATAATAAATGTAATTATGTAATAATTATAGTAATTAATTTAATGTTCATTTTAAAATAAATAAATAATTAATTAATCTGTGAGTTATGTATTGACAAGTTGTGAGTAATTAAACAGCTAATTAGTTAAATATTTAATATTTAATAATTATTTAAATAGTTGATAATGAATATTTAATATTTGTAGTGTATAGTTTATATTTTAAATATATATTAAATATAATAATTATTAATTAAATGATTATCTAATTATTTAGTGAACCATGTACTTGAATTCTTTTGAAATCTAAAAAACTAAGAAAAAAAGCATGAGGAAAGTTTTGAAATTGCAACTTAGTTTGTAAGGAAATTGCAACTTCAAAACTTATCTCATATTGTTTGTTCTCCATTCCTAGTTTGAACATTATATAAACAAGGGGTGTGGTCATTCAATTTCACATTAAAAAATGTGTGCACATGGGATAAGCCATTCAAAAGGCTTGCCCAAAATGAAAAAAAAAATTATGCACAATTTTAAACTACGTACTTATCTATTTATTTAAGTAGGTGCCTAGCTTAACCTACCCAGCTAAGTTAACTTATGTACTTACCTATTTGAGTATTTACTTATATAAGTAGGTATTTAGTCTAGGAAAGTAGGACCTACCTACCTACCTTCTTATTTAAGTAAGTAGGTAGATATTTAACTTAAGTTTGTAGGCACTTACTTATGTGCCTACCTATGTACCAGTTAACTTAATATTAATATTATATATTAAATTCATTTTAAAATGTCATGTGGCATATTACAATAGGCCATGTGTCATAATATAAATCATCCAAGCATGTGAATTGAACGTCCCAAATTATTTCAAAATAATAATAATATTTTATTTTAAATAATTAAATATTGGGACACGTGGTAGCACATCATTTGTTAGTAATAGTGACCAAAATAGTCACATATTAATCGCATGTGACAATATGTATACAATGGAGTCAAAGGATGAACTTGTATTTATTGATTTTTTTGTTCATCCAATACCTTTATCATTTGCAACTAATATCACATGGGACTTGTCCAGGTGATTAAAGGGATTTTAATTGCATATGTTGTTTACGACTAAAATTTAGTTGTAAAAACTAATCGAAAATAAGTGTTTTTCTTTTAGTGGGAGTTTTTGGGACACCTTAGATGCTATTTACCAATCCGATAGTAACTACTCATGTAAACAGGATTGCAGATTGACCATTAACGAATTCAATAGCTATGGGAAGGTACAGAAGTACAGATGCTGAAAATTCAAGAGGAGGATATTGAAAACCATTTGTTGTAACTGCAAGAATCCCCGATCACATAAATGGCCATGCTATGAGGCCAAACAAGGTAGCTCTTAAATACCTTGACTTAAAAAAAAATGTTGACCCAAATGTTCATGTTAAAGTGTTCAATTCTGCAATGAAGGCAAATGCAAAAACTTTTGAAGAGTATCATCAATGTGTTGAACTATACGCTAAAAGATTTAACATTGAACTGGTGTCATAATTACATGTCAAAATTTCCAAACTATATTTTTTCAGAGCTTACACAAGCATTTTGCAAATGTCATTGCAAAACTCAAAATGGTGAATAAATATACATGGAGTTAAAGAACATGAAGCAAGAGGAGACTAAGAGGGTGGAGGTTTATTATGAACGGATTCATAAGTTAGTTCATGGTTTATAAATACCAACCATAAATAATTTTTTAACTACTATGTTTAGGGCGGGCTTGTAATCATACCTCAGAATTGCAATTGCAAGGATGAAGCAATCAACATTACAACAACATAAGGAGACGGCGATGTTGTGTGAAAAAGGAATGACTATTACTGAAGCAAGGAGCACAATTTTAGTACCATAAAGTATTAAATAGGTAGCACCACCAAAAACAAAAAATAATACATGGAAGACTTACAAGTATTACACAAATTGTGAAATGATTAATCATAATGTGGAAAACATGCAAAAAGAAGGAGTATACTGTAGTGGTAGCCACATAGGTAACACAACAAAGTCAAAAACCACATAAGACATCTTCATATGCATGCCACATCTGTGGTTTGAATGGACGTAAAATGATAGATTGCTCAAAGTTTACAAAGATGTGGTACATGTTTCATAAGAAATCTATGATAATAGTAGAAGTTCAACTTGTTGTTAAGATATAAACAATCACTATAGATGTGAATGTGGTGGATGTTATTGTTACAACAAGAAGTAAGGCAACTAAAGAACAAGTGTTCAAGGATAAAGAGCCAAGGAAAGTAAGGAGTGTTGTTGACTAGGAGAAAGAAGGACGGTTGAAGAAGTCAATGGAGGAGATAATTAAATAGATTCAAAATAGAAACCCAAATAGAGGGGCCATCCACATCCATAGAGGGATGGAACACAACCTGGCTAAATATGCCAAATATTACTCCTATAGAAGCATAGAAATATCAAAAGGTAGTGAATTCACAAGAAAAATGATTACAATAGAAGAAATTTTTTTGGACATTGGTAAACAAATGCTAAAAACAAGTTATACTTTAAACTTGGGACATTTATTTAAAATAATTTGTAAGTTAAAAAGGTATCTTTGGTAGAAGCTAAAACCAAAAAAAACTCAGAATCTAAGCAAAGTAACCATAAAGAAACAAGTTAGTTCTTCAATACTAGAAGTAGGGACAGCTACTATAACAATAGATAATCATATGGCATTATTCAAATATAGGTTGGGAAGAATACAATAGAGGATGTGTTGTTAGATGTTGGTTCTAAAGTTAATATCAACATACAATAATTGAGATTGAGGTGGGTTTCTAAAGCCTAAACCTGCACCATATAATTTGAGAATGGCAAATCAACCAACCACAAAACCAATGGGTTTGATTAGAGATCTAAAAATATATGTTCACGACATTTTTTACATAACTACGTTTACAATACTTCAAAACAATGTGGTAGATTCTAGTTAATCCATGTTGTTGGGGAGACCATGGTTGAGAGATGTTAGAGTGGCACATGATTAAGGGAGTAACATTGTTACCATACATGGAATTAACAATTAGAACAATTACAGTCACCAAGTGTTTTGGAGGTGAAGTGAAAAGACCAAAAGTGTTAATGTGCTACAACTATCAAAATGGTATCACAAATGAAGAAGAAGATATCATCTTTACTACAAAGCCAGAATTGTTTTCAATATGAATAATTAATTTACTTGAAACAATTCAATCTGTGAAAAACACAAATGTGGAAATCATGGATAATAGTGTGAAGACTAATAATTCAAAGCTTAAATCCATGGTATAGAGCATAGAAAAGAAAAAAAATAGTAATAGATATGAACCAAAAGTAACTATAGAAGATAAAATGTATCTAGACATGTACTATTGTCATCAACCAAGGAATGTTGCAGTGGATGAAACTCTAGCAAAAATCAAAGCACGAGAATTGCAGATAGTTAGATGGATGTTAATTAAAGATTAACAATTGATGAGGCTCAACTTGGGAATTAATGCAAAACTAGAGCTGGTGAAGATTAATACATAGTTGGAGACAAGGAAATTATTGGAAGTGGAATAGGTGTTGAAGGAGTTCAAAGACGTTTTTGTGTGGACATACAAAGATCTAAAAAGGATTCCACCAAAGTTGGCACAACATAGAATTGAATTAGATATTACTATGCCACTAACACATCAAACCAGGTACATATTAAATCCAAACTATGTAACAACAATCAAACAAGATATTGATAAATTGTTAGCAGTTGGATTCACTCAATCTATAAAGGAGGCTACATGGTTGTCACCCATAATAATTTCTAAAAAGAATCGTAAACTAAAAATATATATAGATTTCAAAAAACTAAATGCAACCACAAAAAAGGATCTATACCCATTACCTTTTACAAATGAAGTTTTGAACACAATAGCAAGGTATAAAGCATATTCCTTCTTAAATGGGTATTTAGGATATCAAATTTCTATAGCTCCAAAGGACAGATACAAGACTGCATTTGTTATAGATTAGGGAGCTTTTATATGGAAGGTGATGTCATTGGAGTTAAAAATGGGCCTCCAACATATCAAAGAGTTGTTACCAAAACATTCAGAAAATATTTGAACAATTTTATGAAAATATTTTTGGATGACTTTAAAGTGTACAATGACATGGACAATCAGTCATCTACAAAAGCTCATATTTTGTTTTAAAAAATGGAAAGAATATGGCATTAGTCTGAATCCAAATAAATGCGCATTCATGGTATTTTCAAGAATGAACTTGGGTTTTATTACTTCCAAATAAGGGAAACCACTAGATCCAAACAAAATACAAGCAATAGTAAACATGCCACCACCTAAGAATCCACAACTAATTCAAGTATTCAATGGTATGGCACAAATTTACAAATGCTTTATAAAAACTTTTGTTGCTATTATGGCACCATCTACTAAATTGACTAGAAAAAGAGAGACTTTTCTTTAAACAAAGGAATGTCTGAATGTTTGGGAGTTGATCACATAAAAGTATATTGAAGCACCGATATTGATATCACCAAACTGGTAGGTGGAGTTTCATGTTCATATAGATGCATCATTACTAGTTGTAGGAGCTATGTTGTCTTAGAATTTGACAGGGAAGAGTGATCAACAAGTGGTGTATGCTTCTATACTTTTGAATAAAGCATAATAGAATTATAGCACAACCCAAAGAGAAGCTTTAGTAATGGTTTTTGCTTTGCACAAGTTCAGACATTATTTGCTAGGTCATAAGTTTGTCTTTTATGTAGATCATATGGCATTGGTCTATTTGGTCAACAAACCATAGGTTTTAGAGAAAATTGCTAGGTGGATGTTATTGTTTTTAAAATATGATTTCATAATAGTGTATAATTTAGGCAGAATTCATGTAGTTGCGGTTGCATTGTTTGGACTACCAAACATTATAGAACCCACAAGTGTGTTTGATCAAACCATAGATGCAAGTTTGTTTTACATAGAATCTAAATGGCTCAATGATGTAAAAGAATTTTTGAGAACAAGATAGATTAAAGGAACATTATATGTACAACAGAAGCAACGATTGGTAAGGAGAGTAAAGTTTTTCACACTAAAGAATGGTGAATTGTACAAAATGGGCCAAAACAACAAATTGTGAAAATGTTTGACAACTACAAAAGCATAAATGGTGATGACAAAACTACATGAAGGACCATTAAGAGGTCATTTTGCAACCAAAATCACACAAAAAAAGATATTAGATGCAAGATATTGGTGGCCAACTCTATACAAAGATGTGAATGATTACTACAAATCTTGTGATGCATGCCAAAGAATAGGAAGATTGGCAATTCAAAGTCTTGCGAAGCTGGTCACAAGTTTTCCAGAGGAACCATTTATGAAATGCCCAGGATTTGATTTTGTGGGGCCAATTAAGCCAACAAACAAATATATAGGAAAAAAATACATTCTTGTAGCCACAATTATGTACCAAGTAGGTGGAAACAAAAACATTGAAAACTAATACTACAACAATAATAACAAATTTTTTGTATGAATGCATATTAACTGGGTTTGGATGTCCTTTGATTATAGTCATAGAGCAGGGAGTTCGTTTCATTAATGATGTTATCAAGTATTTGACAGATCATTTTCTTTTGAAACATTTGAGTTCTATAACTTATTATCTTCAATGGAATGGGTAGGTTGAGTCTACTAACGAGGTACTTGGGACACTTTTGACCAAATTAGTGAAAATATAACAAATTAGGATGAACATCTGTCAACAATGTTATTTTCATACATAACTGCATATAAAGTAGCAATAAGGTACACACCATATCAATTAGTGTATGGATTACATCCATTGATGCCCACAAAATACATAGTGCCAGTTGTTAGTGGTATTTAGAGAGACAATATTTTAGTGAAAATTTTAACTAGTAAAGTTTCAAAATTAGAGAAGTTGCAGGAGGCTAGGATGCAAGCTATAGAAACTATCAGTATTCAACAAGGGAATAAAACATTATGGAGTTAATAAAAGAATCTAGAAAATCAGTTCAATTTTGGTGATTATTATTTGTGGTTTCCAAAGGGAAATAAGTCACACCCAGGGAAGTTTACTAAGAAATGGTTTGGACCATATAAAATACAATATTTGTTGCCAAATAACACTATGTTATTAGCGACAATTGAGAAGTGTGAGTCTGATCTTGTGTTGGTCAATGTGAATAAACTCCAAACCATACAAATACATGGAATTTGAAGTTTAAAAACAAAAGCAACATGTACCAATATATTAAGAATAGAGTGGAAATGGATTTCAAGAAGAGGATTCTAAGATGGAGGTGGAAGATAAAGACTATGTAACACAAAAACCACAGATGCAAGGTAATGAAAAAGAAAGAATGAATGGAAGATCCTGAGGTCAAAATAACATTAATTTTAAAACTTCAGATGATGAACAAATCATTGAATGATAGTTATAGAAGTGAAGAATTGGTGTTTTTTCATGAAATGGACCATGAAGTACATAATTAAGATTTGTATTTGAGATTAGTGTATCAATGGTATCAATTGATTCAGTCAATGTATTCATAGAGTTATTAAATGTACGGGCATATCCAATAGATGTATCAGCACAATCAACAAAAATATCAATACAATCAACAAATGTGTTTAAACAATTAACAAATGTATTGGCATAATCAGCATAAGAGGTATAGAAGAACGATGTGGAATTAATATAGCTAATGTAAAAGGACTATGGATGTAGAGCAGTTGAAAGATGAGATCTCAAGCGTTCATTCACAATGATGAAGTGACATGCTTCCACATGGCTATACAAGGGACACAAAAAGTGGTAGTGATGGGCCATCATAATTTCAAGGATGAAGTGTTAATTAAAAGATGGTGAGCAAGCCAAAAAATAAATGGGACAAGTGAAAAACTCAAGGATGAAAATAAATGGAGTAACCGTTGAAAGTTGTTTTTGTTTGTTGTGGGAAGTTATGTGTTTTTTCAAAATTTTGGAGTTCGCAAAAACATGAGTACAAAAAGCACAATTGAAAAATTGCAGAGAGTAGCAAAGGAAAAGGAAACATAGAGAAGTGAACATAAATGGAAGCATGATGAGGAAGCAAAAGTGTTGAAAAAAAAAGAAAGAAAAGAAAAGTTGAGAGAGTTCTGAACATTCACAACTTTTGCATGAGTGTAATTCCTAAAGTGGGAGTGCACTTGGAAGTCATTGGGCTTCATCCCTTGCATTCTCCTCGATTTATGAAAGTATGTTTCACACCTAAGCACATTCTTGGCCTCATGGGCCTTTGCACTTCACACTTTGTACACGAACCTAATGGTAGGGTTGCGACAATGCTCACTTGCTTTGCCTGCTTTGCCTTGTTTTATCCTGTTCTGCCTCACTTCATCTTACCTTATCTGCTCCCCCTTGCCCCTATCATACTATGATTTGATCCCTTTAGATCTTGAATGTTCAAATTACATAACTTGAGAATAAAAGAAGCCTTAACCCCTAAACCCTTAATTTCTTCCTTGGGGCACTTTTAAAACCTTAAACCTTCACACACACACATGATCTCACTCATTCTTTCCCTTCCCTTTGCAACTACAGTGCTTATCTTGACACTCTGCTACTAATAGAGGCTAATAATGGTCGAGCTTTTACTTTGTTGTTTGTACTATTTTTTTGAACACTAGCTGGCCAACATTAGCCACCACCTTGGATGTAACAAATGCTTGTGGAGACGTGCTTCATCATTGTGGCTGAAAGTACTATTACATGTATTATGAACTGGTTGAAGTCTAAATGCAAAATTTGATGAATAGTTGAAAAAGTGACATGGTGTCAAAGCTCTCTCACCCCCTTTTCTGCCGTAATTCAATGTAACTCTTTTGCAAGCTCAATAATCTCTCAACAATTCCAACTCATGGTTTTCTTGACACTATGAATCACTGCAATCACTTTCTCTCATAGCAATCAATTCCCCTTCTCTCTTTTAGCGTTCTTGGGCGACACATGGAGCACATAATCAAGTGACATGTCAAGTGTTATAATGGGGACATAGGACAACTTCAAATCCACATCATTCACTAAAATGGGTATTGCAACCTTGGTGCAACACCCCCAACATGTGGACCTATTGTAAAATTCAATTCTAAGAATGAACCAGAACCATTTGCTATGAACAAAATCCAAAAATAAACACTACACCATTCCAGAATCATTTACATGTAAAGCCAACAAAAGAGCCCCTATGTTTGTAGATCTAGAGTTAGTCATTATGATGTTTTCATTTTGTTACACCTAGTGCTCAAACTATTTATTGTGTATTCTATTTTGATTTTTAGGTATTTTGTATTATTATGTTGAGTTTGATTTATGTACCATGGTTATGCTAAGAAGTTATTGGGCTTGAGATTTGTTGACATTACAATGGGTCACTTTACTTGTTTCTTTAAGGGGGCTTGGCCTTCCTTCAAGGATTCAACTTGTTGCCCGTGTTATCTTGGGATGTTGGGCTTTAATTGTCCTTGCACTTGTCAATTGGTTTCAATAGAATGATCACCTTATTCTTCTTGATGTGTTAATGCATGTCAAGATTCATATTTTTCCTTTCTAATTAGCACTACAAGATACCCACATTTTTCTCACCATTAGGTAGCAAGTCGATATTCTTATCACTAGAGACAACTTTCGGACCTTAATGAATGTTGTCGTAGCTAATCTGATTCACATGGACATGGTACAATATGCATCATCTGCAACAACACATGCAACAACAATCACCTTTCAAGAAAAGGTACAATTACATGTAGAGCTCATATTAGGGGATGACTTCATTCCCCTTGCCATGAAGAGTTATAGTTGTTTTCATTCTTGTTTTGACTCCTTTTTGACTCCTTGTGCTTAGGCCATTGTAGCCCATCATTAATAATCCTCTTTAGTTTTTGCGATGCTTATTTCTTACTATCAACAAAGTGTGTCCATAGCTTTTCAACGTGTGCAAGCCATTGCAATTTTTTAACATGATGGTGCACTTGGGAGACATTCCTCATCTCTTCCACACATTGCAGCTAGCGCACAATGTCAATAGTCGATTTGTGGCACATGACACCCTTTTAGTTTACAATTCTTCTTATTTTTATGTATTTGTTGTGTTCTCATTGTTTTCTCCTTTGGCGACTTGTTTTCTCCTCTTGTGGATGGGTCCCCATCCCTGGCTTTTTATTTACAGGGTTTTCCTTGAAATCCAGTTGTCTACTTTTCTACAATTGGGGATGTTCAAAAAGCGTTGGAAGTTGAATGGATTATGAGCGTGCTTATTGCAGGACCCCTGAAAAGGCCGCTACAAACTTGCAGGTTTCAGTGCTGCATCCTGAGGCTTCTGTGTAAACCTATCTTGGGAGGTTAACTGTTTTGGCCAGTTAGAACTGCTGGTTTGAATCCAGTTAGTAAAAATTGAACTGGAATCGGGTCTGGTTTCTAGACCTGGAATTGGGTTTAAACTGGAATGAGGAACTGGAATGGAACCCAAACTCAGTTTTCGAATTGGAATAAAAAACCAAAAATGGAATTTTTTAGAGAAAAAAAGTCTGGAATTGAGGGCTAACCGTAGGTTAACTGGCAGTTAACTGTCAATTCCAGACAGAGTTACTCAAAACTGGAACACTATCCAGTCTGATTTCCAAAATCAAAACCAAAATTGAAACCTGAATTTATTTTTTTCAAGAACCAACCAGAAATGGACCTGGGGTTTCATTTTTGTGGAACCGGAACAGGGGCTATTCCAATTAATTTTTAAGCACTGGAACTGGAACTGCATAAAAGTCAAGAGCAGCCCAACACTGGTGTAAACCTGCCTGGAGCTATGTGAGCATGAGTTCACAAAGTGTAACATAAAAGTTAGGCTGGCAGATTGGGTTACTCTCTATTAACACCTCTTTCTTCAAAATAACTTCACAATTCTTCGTGAATTTTTTAAAAAATTATGGAGGACACAGGATCCACACGAGAGGCCCTCACGTTTCACTCATGTTATTGCCGTTGTTCACAAGGGCTCAAACCTTTGAAGCCCCTGCAGTGCGTGCCTTACCCTACATAAGAAAAGGAGAGTGGTGTTGAAATTGGGGTCCAAAAACACCTTTGTATCAGCTGCAGTTGGAAGTCTCTTGAAATGCTGGAGAGAGAGAGAGAGAGCTTTATCTAGCAACGTACAGGGCCGAGTGGATTAAAGCGGCGGATTGCTTGTACCTAGAACCGGGAAGCAACTTAGGAAGCTTAGCTTAGAATTATTGAATTGGTAAACAGATTCTAGACAACTTTTAACACTGATGAGGTCAGTGATCTTAAATGGTGTGTGTCAGAGAAAGTAATCCCATTATCCCAGAAAGCAATTGTCACTCAGGAGAGATGCTTCGCTTCACCCTTAGATTCTTAGGGTCAACTGCTCTTCAAATGCATGCCATTTGGCATTGGCCCATACAACTTTCGGAATGTACTTTGTACTATTTTCTCTTTTCAATACCTATCGATAATGCACAATCATTAACGTCAAATTTCAATGGTGAGGACTGTTGAGGCTTTCTATGCTTTAGGCATTTTGAGGTTTCTCAAACGACAAAGCAGTTACAACAATTTCACAGTCATAAACCTTGGGATTAACCTTGGCATCACGGCATAGTTAGGATTCAGGCTATTATGTGTAGGGTAAAAGCCCGAGGCAGTGGGCTTTACAAGAATACAGTGCGAGGCAGAGACAAGATGGACCTGGTTCTGGGCAGCAGGCTTTACCAAGTGTAAAAGCCTTGGATTGTTGGTCTGGTTTTTATTTTATTTTTTCAAATGATACTTGGTGGGTATGGCGGGAAAAAATAATGTGACAGGGCATTCTGAGAAGGGAAATGCCCACTCATGTGGAAGGTAATTGAATTCACTTGCATGGAGGTCGTCAGTCCTAGTCATATACTATTTAGCTTGATGCCTGCGAATCTTTGCAACAGTTATCATTCATCAAAATTTGATTAAAGCTAAACATGTACATCATAGGATGAACTTGTGGGATCATTTGGAAGAAGTTGACTGATGCAGGTATTGTTGACCAAATAGTAGTCTTTTTGGCCTTTTCGAAGGTGGTGGTCACATTTTGCATGGAGTAGTGGGACTGCGGCAAGTTCCTAGGATCCCAGATGTTTAACTCAGCAGTTCATATCCAATTGCAATTAGAATGGTATTAGGAGAAGGGTAAGGCCCCCAGGTGGGGGGATTCATGATATACAAGCCCAAGTTGCTGGGAGGATTCAGTGTCCAAGTCTGGCCCCACGTTTTGGAACTGTCTCCCACTTGTGGACCAAACAACCATAATGGTACAAACAAACATTATTGTAGACCTAAACCTGTGTACATCACAAGGAGCTAGGAGCTAGATGCACCTGAATGCCTATAAGACACCTCTTCCGAGTTACATCTTGAGGCCAGTGACTTTTTAGCAAAACTTTGTGGCGAATTTTCACCATTTTGCACCAAAAAAATATTTCTTTGAAAAATATTCATCACAATTGTACATGAAAGGATGCTTAAGATTTTTATGTTTTCATATTTTGAATGACACCAAATTTGGCTAAATATTCTTGTGGATGTTCACCACTTGAGCAACATCGCAAAATTGAAAAAAAAGAAAAAAGAGCATTGCTTGAGGCCTATAGTAGGCATAAGCACATCCTGCCTTTTAAGGTGGCATTATTGATGTTCATAAAGTGCCCTACAAATACACTTGAAAATTTGTCTAAGTGCTTTACAAACTATATCTTGCACCACTGACTGGACTATGGATCAAACCTCAAACAATTGAGAGTTAATAGCTAGAATTCTCAGCTTTTAGAGATTCTAAAGCTATTGCAGCCCTCCCAGAATGTGGCGTCCTGATTGTATCAAAACATTCTGTGGGCCATAACTCATTATGACGGATGATTGAACGTTTTTCAGCGTTCGTTTGTCATTATCTTGGCAAAGCATTTGTGCTCTAAAACACCCCTGTTGTGTCATTTTGCAGATGTACTACCTGCATTGGGCCCCTATAGCAAAGTACAATAACTTTTTTATTCTGGGTACAAATCTGTGTACCAAATATGAAGCTAAGAAGATGATTTTGCAAACTCATGCTTTGCAGAATCGAGTTAATCTAGGTAAAACTTTAATTAGGAGCTCCATATAATGACTTATATTCATGTAAATGTGACAAGTTGTGAACCCATAAACCAAAATTTAAATTCCTTATGAATTTCAATTTAGAAAATCATTATGTAGATACCAATTCTGGAGCTTCACTTTTAAAACTTACACACAAATTACCATCACAAATGTGTAAGAGTCCTATCCATCATTTGATAATCATAGAACATTATTCATGCTTGTGGGATGCAAGTTACATGCCTTGTCCACATATTTATCTAGAGTGTGATTTGCTTAATTTTAAGTCAAGGTTGATTGATGGAATTAAAGGAAAAGATTCATGTTTTACTTGAGGTGGAACATAAATTATTTAAAATGATAATGATCATGCATATCCAACACAATCAAGGTAACAAGGTAATAGCTCTCCAAGTCTAAGACTTTCTCTTTTTCTTATTGGGGTCTAAACAAGTTTGGTTATATCCACACATGTTTAAGATTTAGGTTCTTTTACCACATCCTACAATTCACATTTCAAGTGTGTCCCAAAAAGTCAGGACAAGTGGGACCACTATGAAAGCTAGTATCATGATAGAGTATGGCATTTGGAGGCTCATCCAAGATGGTCATATCATTTACTTGAGGGCATATTAATCACAGTGGACAATGACAAGGGGTCCATGAGAGTATATTTCCATGCTACTACAACATACTTCATGAATTATGAACTTGCAGTCAAGTTTTATGGATTCTATGGACCCCCTTATCATTGGCGGTGGATGGAAGTTCCTCTTCTACCAACCTATAGAATCAAAAGTATGATCATTGTTATGGTGAACCACTGATTCTACATCATGGATGAAGTGAACACCTTTCAAGGACCATTGGAAGTTGAAAGTCATATGTAGGCGGTTGACCACCTCAAAGATGGTAGGGTATAAAACAAAACTTTGGAAGTGAGTGGAAATATGCTTTGACCAGTCAACTTGATCTTTTGCATCACTTCAAGTGGTTCCAACGTATGGAATCGATATGAGAGAAAGCCTCACCCCTCGCCTACTTTTAATTTGGAATTAGAATCACAAGAAAGTAGTTGTTTTATCTTGTAAAAAGTAGAGAGACAATGGAAGTGATGCATTGGAAGAGAAACTGAAGTGTAGTGTATGTAGCATAGAGTAAAAAGTCTAACAGCATATGCCATGAATGTTATGTGCCCTTAGAGCAGGGCATAACACCTTGTGAACCCAGGGCATGGGCGGAGGTCTGTAGGGGGGCATTGGCCAGCATAATCATCAGGGCACGCCGGTACAGTAGAACCTCCCACCGATATGGCAGGAAATCATGAAAGAAAAACATCCTATCGTATGAGCCTGCCTTGCACAAGGGCGTCGGTGTTTTTTTTTTTGGGTACGAAGGTTTGCCACAATGCATAAAATACAAATATTAAGGGAATATTCTGTCACAATATTCCCGCTTTTTCTGAAAAATCACCAAATTTCAGGGGAAAAAATTATGAATTTTTTTTGTCCACATTTGAATCTGATTTTAGTTTGGTAACATTTTTAAACTACTTTTTTTATTATGTAGACAGGTTCTGAAAACTTACCATTTAATACTAAATCTCTGTGGGGATGCTAGCCAATGATGCAACATATTAAAAAAATCACTGAAGGGCGCTTCACAAAACAAAATGCCTGTCGAAAAGGTCATTACTTACCAAAGTGGTTTTTTTGGAATTTTCTTATATAGCTTAAAAGTGATCATCCATATGAAGATGTAGAAAAAATGGCGATCATTTTAATCAACCTTCTATATTTATGCCTACTCACTAGAATTCAAATATAGAAATCTGGCCACTTTTACCCCTTTTTATTGACTTCTTGCCAGGGTTCTTTTTTGGCAAGTTTTCACCATTTGGCAATGGAGAAAAAAAAGGTATTGCGAGAGGCCTTTTTGGAAAATTTGCTAGATTTGGAGGCAAAAAGTTGTGTGAAGTTGCCATATTTGAACATTAGGGTAACCACAACCTCCTTCTCTAACTTGTAACCAAATTTGGTTAAGCCTGCTTGCATCCTCACCAACCACATACCTCACAAAATTCAAATGAGCCACTAGGTGGAGGAGAAGACCTATTTGACAAAATGGGCTTATGGCCTAATGGTGGAGGAGAAGGACCATTGACATAAGGGCCTATAACACATATTTAATTGATTTAAAACTTTACCCAACTTGATGGATGGTATGAACTTCGCTTAGTGGTCATTAGATTTAACAAATGTAACCTTATATTCAAATAAAAACAACAATCATTCATCAATATAACACCCATATAAACAAATTTTTACTTCAAAAGATTTTTTTGCTTGGTGCCCACCAAGTGAAAATCATAGGTTATTCATTATCAAAGTTGGAAGTCAATGCTCTTATTCATGATAAGTAAAAATTATATTTACTAAATTACAATAAACTAAACACAACATGAACCATTTCATTAATGGCAAAGTTGTTATTCATACTATAACAAAATCATTAATAATGCCAAGTGGCTCAATGGCACGGAAAAAAAATGCCTAATGGCCACCGAGGATTAGGGTTAAAGTTTTTTTTAAAATTTTTATTAATAGCAAGTATCCAAGAATATACACAAACATTTTTTTTATATAAGCAAATTCCATAATGATTTTTAGACTTTATGCAATGAAAGAAAAAAATGGACAACTAGTGGTCACCAAGGATGAAGGTTAAAGGAAAACAAAAAGGAACATCAACCACGACTATCTAAAGATATACACATATAATTTTTGAGATCAAAACATTGCTTTAAAAACATGTTACATCAAACACAAAAGAACCTAAAAATAAATACATTCATAATACATTTAAACTCAATGCCATGAAAGGAAAAAATATGCACATGGTGGCCACTAAGGATTAGGTTAAGGTGCAACAACAAAGATCACTACTTATGACTGTCCAAAAATGTACATGAAATTTTCTATTATGAATAAATTGATTAAACAATACACCTCATCAAACAAAACATATAATACAATCATTAGTAAATTTGAGGCTCTATGCCAATAATGAAAAAAAAAACACCTAATGGCCACGAAAGATTACGGTTAAGATGCAACAGAAAAGATCATTGATCATTAGTGTCCAAGAACACACACAAATAATTTTGTACCATGAATAAATTTATTAAACAACATTGAGATTAATTTAATGATATAAAAGGCTCTTAGAAATCAAAAACACAATTTCTTCCATGTCTAAAACAACCTTCACACATTGCTAGATGCATTACAACATCAAGATTTATTTTAACCATATTAGCACAAGAAGTAAAAGTAGTAATTTGATTCTTGTTTGATATTTTTTTGGGGCTAAAAATGAAAAATAAATAAATGAAATGTCGAGCCATTGTTCTAGATCTACAACATTACATTACCATTTGCCATTTTATTAATCTTCATATAGATGTCATTCATCTAAATTTATGCCCTTCTTCACAAGAACCCACCATTGAACCTTCACCATTTTGAAAAATGCACTTTCTTCATCTTTCACAAAATCACCTTGTACTATTCACATCCAAATAGGAACAAGGCCAAGTTCATGCGACCTAATGAAAACAAAATCCCCATCATTAAGCTCTTTAAACGAAATGTATGTAAGTGAAGGTCGCATGTTTTTCGGTCCACAATAAGGGTGTTGGATTAGGTCCTTTGGATTAACATCAACAACAACAATCAACAACAAAGCCTTGGAATATTTGGATCTCCAATTGCTTGAAGGCTAGAACCCCTCCAAAAGGGTGGCATTTTGATGAAATAGCGGTCTTGACAGATGTAAAAAAATATCCTCCTAATATTCAACATACGATTTCATCTTCATTTCATAAATTGCATTTTGTGCAATGCCCACCTTCCAGAACTCCACGTATTTGGATAGTCCAATAGTAATGAACTTTTGTTTTTCAGTAGAATTCAAAAGATCAATGCCCCAAATGGGGCGATAAAAAACAAGGTTAGGGATGCTCATAAGCAACTTTGGTGATCACTACAAGAAATCGTAGCTTTTCAAAAGGCCAACTTGATCGAAATGTCCACATTGACCAAAGGATATGTCCATTTTGACTAAAGGTTAAGGGCATGATAAACACATGTTACATTTGACCAATACATTTGATTAAAGTGACATTTTTGACCAAATGTCAAGTCGAAGATGTGGTCAAAATGAATAAATGTCTAACAAAATGGCCATGTGGCTTAATCAAATTGGCCATATTGAATGGATAAGGTTTAGTCAAATTGACCATCCTAATTTGACCCTTGATCAAATTAACTATTATGATTTGACACTTAGTCAAATGAACCATACTCATTTGATGACTTAATCCATTTATTAAGCTTAAACTACCTACCTAACCTAACATAATTAGTAAGTTAGGCTAAGCCTAAACTACCTATTTAGCCTAGCATAATTAATAGGCTAATAGGCTACTTGTTAGGTAATAACTTAGTTAATAGCCTAGTTAGGTAGCCTAGCTTAGACCTATATATCTTGTAGGTTACCTAGGACATAGTTTAGGATTATTAAATAGCTTATAACTAGGTAATGTAAACCTTTTAAGTAGGTATCCTAGGTGAACTAAGCTTATTAAGTAGATTTATTAACCATGTAAGTTGTGAGCCTAATTCAACAATATCCTTCCTTTGGGTTTCATAATTGGTTTTTTATCTAATAACTTACCTTTAAAATATGTAATAGTAGCATTTGGGAAGTTATAATTAAATTGAACTTCTTGAACCATTTCAAACTTACTAAGTAAATTGGGGTTCATTATTCACATATTAGATGTTGAATAGCCATATTAACATAGTGAAATGTAGATTAGTGTCCAAATGTTATTCATTAGAATCATCTTTAGTATTACATAAGTTGTAGGTATAGAGTTTTAGATTGTGATCACTTGCAAAAAAAACATCTGAAAAGCCAAACTAACTAATATAATTGAACACGAAAAATGATTTGATTAAAAAAGGGTTGGAAATATAATAAATGTTCCACAAGTGACCATAATATTCAACTAGTAGACATGTAGGAAAATTCCATATGTTACTAAGAAATCCTATGAAAGATAAATTAATAAAAGTAATATACTTATTAGAGCCTAATAGATATTTATTTTAATTGTAAAAAATCAATAAGTTGATGAATGGTGTGAACAAAGTACTCTACCCAATGTTCCATGGGTAATGGATTAATTGGCCCCTTGAGCCAATGGTAATTTCCATCACCAAAACCCAGATCCGCAAGAAAATATGAATGTCATCATCCTCACGTTGACATTCATCTAACCTTCTAGCCTTATTCCAAAAGCAAGAATTAATTATAAGTAGATGGCAAGAGCATGAGGGTTAGGCAACACTCAAGGATCCCATATAGATTGAGCCATTTGAATGTGCACCACCTTTTTAATCGATTCTTCTTAATGCGACCATTGAAAAACATTCACATTGAATGGTGCTTCTTCAAGCTCTTCATTTTGTACTAGCACGACTAAATGATTTGAAGCTTTTGCCATGAATAAATCTTTGCTTGCGTCAACAAAAAACAAAAAAATAGTTGAAACAATAAACTTTGTACTTACATTCAAAGGAGGTTTGATGCTTTTATTTTGAAATTTAGGGTAGGCATAGTATGTGGCGGGGCAGGTTCTGATAGCATAACTATATGAAAACCTCGATGCCCTAGTTCTAATGGATTCATGAAACCTTAATTTTCACAATGGATCTAGATAATACAAGGGAATTCGTATAGTGAAGGATTTATATCTAATTGACTATGTACTACTCAAGTAGTTAATACAATTTACTACGTATTACACAAGTGAATAGTATATGGGTTTAAAATTGGCTTAGCCAGAGAATAACAAAAAGATGTTACTTTTCATTATCGGTAAATTATCATAAAGGTTAGTTTTTTTAAATGCTTAGGATGAAAAACTAGGATGTTGGACCAAACGGATGGAATTGACAATAGTCAAACTCAACACCCATCAAGATAATTAAGTTAAGGAAAATGATGAATCCTTCAAAATTCATTGGTCATGAAGATTACTATCCTATTTTGAATGGAAGATGGAAACCTTTCTAACGTCAAGCTCTCAGTGGCCAAGGGAAAACAAGTTCAAGGAAGGGTTTTGAGGGAAGTTCACTTTCTTGCTCCCAGATGGACTTGAACTTGGACTTGGTTGGCTCTTGCTTATGTGGAAGAAGAGAAGGACATATAGTTTGGAAAGAAGTTTTTTGCAAGAAGGAAGTGTTAGATTGAGGAGGGGGGGAAAATGTTAAGATAAAACAATTTTTCTCTTCCTTGGAAGTAGTCTTTGGACTTTTTATTCTAAATTCAAGATCTTATTATAAAAATGGATTTGCTTAAGAATTAAAGTAATGCTAGATTAGTATTTAATGCATTTTCACACAAAATTTCGACTTCATCAAACTTTCTATTAGAGAAATGTAATTGTTGGAAGTGAAGGGGGCATGTTGTCATTTTTTTTCTAAAATTGTCAAATTAGCTCTTAGGTTTTGAATCATATCTCTTGATAACAAAAATAAAAATATATGAAATTTTGTATCAGTGTTGCCTCTAAAATTAAATTTCCAACAACCCAATGCATGCCAAATTTTAAGGTTTTATGAAGGTGTTATGGTAATTGGAGCAAAGGGGGGGTCAAATTGTGAAAAAAAGTGAACCTCCAATTAGAGCACAACACTTTGTTACATCTTGTCATGGTAAGTACATTGATTTTCTCAACATCTTTTGGTACTAATCAAATGAACACACAATGCCATAGGTTCTTCAATTGATTCATTACCATCCATTGAAATACATTTTAATTTGTCAGAATACAACCACATAGTAATTCCACCCCAAAATGGATTTTGTGAATTACATGTCTTTAAGTCAAAAGGTGTGCAAAGATTTTTCACATAAGTAGCCTATTAGCCTTGGCTTATTATAAATATATAGCTTAGTGTTAGCCATGGATTATAGCTCAACAATTAATTAAGCTTTAGTTCTGTAATTTTTTTTAGTACTAATGATTTGAATGCTTATAAGCTTCCAAGTAATGATTATTAATAGTTGAATCAGCTTTTGTGATATTTCTAGGCATATAGTACTTCTTTATTTCAGTTGATGTAGCACTTAATCAGTTAGGCACCTAGTAAATTTTTTAAAGTACATTATCCCTTTTATGTTGTAGAGAAGGGAAAGGGGATGTAGAATTAGATGTCATTTATTGATATATAGAGAATTCAAGCCCATAATTAACAATAGCATTTCGCCATGACAAGGTTAAGTTAGTCTGTAGAAGAATCTTCAAGCACTAATGATGTACTTGTAAGATTTTTAGGATGTAGTCCTAATACATCTTTAATTAGTTCACTTCTATTAGACTTTTAAATAGAATCAAATCAAATTTTAGTATTAACATTTCCACCTGAGTAGCCTCAGGTGAATTATAACTTTATAACCGATTTAAAAGATAGATCACAATTGCAAAAAATCTAGAATGCGACGAATAGTGTGAGCGAAGTACTCGGCTTGGTGCTCCATGGGAAGGGGGTTGATTGGCCCTCGTAGCCAATGATAATGGCCATCACCAGGAACCCACGTTCGACAATGGAGATGGACATCATCATCTTCGCATTGACACTCTTCAAACCTTTTTAGCGCGACTCCACGAGCAGGAATGAATTTTAGATAGATTGCTAAAACATGTGGGTTAGGAGACAATCGACGATCCCATGCTAAACGATCGACTCGAGTGCGCACCATTCACCTGAGCGGTTCTTCGTCGTGCGACCGTTGAGAAACAATCACGTCAAACGATGTTTTTTCAAACTCTTCCTGTTCTACTAGTGCAATTGGAGGACTCGAAGGTGTACCGACATCATCTGCCATGACTAATTCTCACCTGCATCAACAAAAACCAAGAAGGTAGTACAAACAATGTGGTACTTGCGTTCAGAAAGGGTTGAGACCTTTTTATTTAACAAATTAAGGTAGGCGTAAGGTGTGGGAGTGATGGCGAAACCTCATGAAAACTTGATCATCCTAGATCTAATGGATTCATCAAACCTTAATTGCGACAGCGGATTTAGAAGTATGTTGGGTTTTTTTGTGGTGTAAATTTTACTTTTAATTTACTATGTACTACATAGTTATCTAGTGCATGGTAAAAAAAATAGGTAGGGGATATCAAAGAGTAAATGGTACATGGGAATGTTAGTTCAACCATTGAATTAGTCAAGTAAAAATTCAAAGACGTTACTTGTTACTACCAATAAACTATCCTAGTAGTTAGTTATTTGAAGTAATTAGGATGAAGAAGTAGGATGTGAAAGTCAACGGACGGAAAGGATAAGGATCAAGCTCAAGAGACCTCATCAAAATATCCAAGATAAAGGAAGGGATGAATTTTCCAATCCCATTAGTCATGAGGATTGTCATCCTATTTGATTAGATGATGGAATCTTTCTTGTGTTTCATTGGGCCCAAGAATTCTTATCCTAAACTCAATTGGATGGTAATTTATTCTCAATTCTCATTGGTTCTAGAAGGATGAAGAGGCCATTGATTGAAACAAAGGATTTCAAAGCTTTCATTGGACAAGGGGAACAAGCTCAAGGAAGGTCATGGAGGCTTACCAAGGGAGAGGGTATTATGTGTATGTGGAAAAGAAAGAAAGAAGAGGAGGTGTGAGGAAAAATTTTTAGTTCTTATGTGTGGAGAATTGTTCATGGAAAAGGTGTGTGCAAGAATCAAACATGGAAGGAAGTTGTGTGTAACAAGTACTTGTAGCAAAACCTCTGGATTTTTGGTTCAATTAGTTGTTCCTCCCAAATCCACCGTTGGATTTGTGTCAAAATGAAATTAGTTTTAGTTTAGAAGGTGTAGAAGGTTCTCCCCAATTTTTAGCATCATCGGGTTTGCTATTAGGGAGCTACACTGGTTGGAAGTAAAGGGTGTTGTAGTGGAGTTCATGGAAGGATTTCCATGACAAGGCCCCTGGATTTTTATTTCAATTAATTGTTCCTCCCAAATTCATAGTTGGATTTATGTCAAATTTAAATCAGTCTTAGTTTGAGAGGTGTAGAAGGTTCTCCTCAAAATTCAGCATCATTAGAGTTGTTGTAAGGGAGCTACACTTGTTGGAAATAGAGGGGGTTGAATTGTCTGTTTTTTCTTTTAATCTAAGCAAAGTGGGTTCGAGTTCAAAGCTTAACTCTTGATCTAAAAATAAAAAATAAAAATTTATGAGATTTTGTAACATGATTCCTTTTATATTAGCTTTCCAAAAATTCAATGCATGTTAGATTAGGGGGTTATATGTAGAGGTTATGACAAATGGAAAGGAAGGGTTCCAACCATCAAGCATGACATTGGATTGAACATCAACATACGACTCCTTCATATCCCATCATGGTGAGTTACGGTTATCTCAAAATGTCTTTGTATCTTCAAATTGGACACAACGCATTAGATCCTTAGTGAATTTCATTATTTACCTTGAACTGCCTTACTTGTTAGAACTATAACTACATAGTAGTTCCACTTCCAACCGGTTTTTTTTGTGAGTGCATATCTTAATGGTGAAGGTGTGCAAGAATTCTTCACACTTAGGCCTAGATAAATAACATAAGTCACCTAGGTTTGGTAGGTAGGTAGCCTATCCTACTAATTAAGTAAGTAGCCTAGGCCATGTAAACCTATTAAGTAGGTAGCTTACCCTAAGCTATCAAACTTTACCTAATAATTACATACATAGTGTAACCTAGGCCTACAAGGTAGGTAGTTTAACTTACGTCATTTAGGCCTACTAGGTATTAATTTAGCTTAAGCCACTTGGGCCTACAAAGTAAGTAGTTTAACTTAGGCCACCTAGGCCTATTATGTAGGTACATAACCTAACCTAAGCCTACTAAATAGGTACATAACCTAACCTAAGCTACCTAAGCCACCTAGGCTTATTAAGTATGTATGTAGCTAACCTAAGCTAGGCCATCTAGGCTGCCTAAGCCACCTAGGCCTACTAAGTATGTATGTAGCTAACCTAGGCTAGGCCACCTAGGCTACTAAGTAGGTAACCTAACCTAGTATTAAGTAGGTAGTTTAAGTTTATACTTACTTAATAAGCTAGGCTACCTACTTAATATGCTTAAGCTAGATTTATTAATAGGCTTGTAAGTACTTATGTAATGTACTAAATAACATAGGTGTAGGTAGCTTATTAGGTAGGTATAAACATAAGGCTTAGTAAACTGTAACTTACATGTTACCTAAGTACATGCATTTATTAATAGGCACCTCCTACCTACCTATATTAACCTACCTATAACCTATTTATTTATGTAAGTAATGTAAAATAATTCAAATTCATTTATTGTAATATGTTGAAAAAATTCATAAAAGTTGATGATAATATGTTGTTCCAAAATTGTGTTGATTACAATATGTTGTCCAAAAAAATCACCTTATGGGGTGGTGGTGCAATGGTTAAGAACTTGACCTCTCAATGTGGATGTGAGGAGTTCAAGTCCCCACACTTGCAACCTAGGCTACTTTGGTTACTTAGGTGACCTAATAAGTAGTTTAGGTTGCAAAGCCTACTAGATCACCTAGCCTAGGCTACTTGGCCTAGCTTGGTGTTAAAGGAGTAGGCATATTGCATAAGTTTTGAGCTTAGAAGGCATTATGGATAGGAATTGGCCATTAGACAATTGGGGGTTTGAATTTTGAATTCTTGTTGAGTTTTGTTTTCTTGTCATGTTGATGGTGACTTGGGGATTGCCCAAGAGTGGGAGTTTTGGGAGGTTGAGGATATTCATAGATACACTTTTGGAGTAAGAATAGAGATGTGATATTTTGTAGAAAAACTAGAAATTATAATGTTGAATACTATAAATTTGATTTGCTATTTTGTTACACTTTTGTAGAACATGAATTTTGCTATAATTTTGTTGAAGTTTTGAGTAAATACGGAAAGTACAAACTTTTCCATTAATTTCCATATTCAATTTTACGTGTGAATCATATGTGGTCTTAAATTTCATGAAAACGAATTGTAATTATGTTTGTAATTTTTGACATCATATTATGGATTATAGATTCTGGTTATTAAAAATAATCATGAATTTGGTGTATTAATGGACTGTAGATATGTATGTGTTTTAAATTAGTGTAGAGTTATGAATGAGTGTATATTTGTAGTGCAAATATGTTGTTATAGTAAGTGTGGAATGGTTATTGAAGAATTAAATCCACATCTACCATTTGGGGACCATCTTTTGGGGAATTTTTTTTGTTTTTTTATAGGAACAAGAGGGTTTTCTACATTTTCCATTGTTTGTATTCTAGATGAGGGTGTTTAAAAAAGTGGTTTAGTTTCAATTCAAATTTGGAAGGGTGATGTTAGAAAACATCAGAAGTCTAAGTGATTGAAGTTGTGAGGACTGCATAGCAATCTATAAACTTTGAAAAAAAAAGGATTATGAAACAAGATGAATCAAATGTTGACTCAAAGTTTACAATGGTAGTTGGATTTGGGGCCAAATCATCAAGCACCTGAAGGAGAAACAAAAGACAATAATGAAAATGGAAGGGAATATGTGGGAATTACAAAAACCCCATATTAGAATCTGATGTTGGACAAACAAGTTCTGAGAACAAAAGAAAGACCTTTAGGACACATGTTGTTTCTACCACAAAAGGTGGTAAGGTGTGGAATATGGATTAATGGTCTTTAAAAAATGCATAGTTACAAATGATAATCTCCACGAAAAGAGATGCATTTAAATATTCACCCAAATGAATGAGTGCAATATACTTCTTAGTCGCAATATGTGGTTCAAAATCGTAAAAATCAAGATAGAGCATGAACTTCTATAATACTTAATTAGTTGTAGGAAATCTCAAGTTTAAAATTGGTGACTAGCTAAAGAAGGGATATTACAAGAGGTATACAATCCAAGTTTGTGTACTAGTTTGCATCTCTAGATTCATTACAAAGAATCCTATCCATTCCAACTCGTGCATTTGTGCCTTTTATCCAAATCAACCATTTTGTGATTTTAGATACGATTGTCCTTCATGGCACTTAGTAAAAATGATTAGAAGTTGCATAAATGACTACAAAGTGGTTTGTAGTTGCATATGTAACTTATACTTGCAATTAATGTCGATTTGGATGAAAATGAAAAATACATTTATATCATCCATTTTTGGTGGCATCCCAAAATAGATGAAAATGTAGTTGTTTTTGTAACTTGGAAAGTAGTTCAAGGGCCATTGGATACCATGTGGCATCTTTTAAACTTGATTTGCAACTATAAATTTTAATTGCAAATGCAAATGTAATCAAATGTGAAAAAAAAATGAATTGGCCAATGAAATTGTTGGATTTAGTGGTCTAATTATTTTCCCTTTTTTTAATGAATTAACCATTAAATGTGTAGTAGGGTTTGGTGAGTTGGTGAAAATTTTAAAGGACCCATGGTAATTAATGGTAGAAATAGGGTTAAATAGTAGGTATTTTATGATACTGTTGATATGTGATAAGGTTATTGTATTAATTATTTAATTAATTAAGCTATGTAATATATGTATTAAATAGGTTAGGGTTTAGGTAGTAAGTGTAATTAAATAATTAGATAGGCTATGCAATTAATGTAGTAAATAAGCAATAAGTAGGATAGGTAGCAAGTAGGTCATATGTATGTGGGTTAAGTAATAAGTATTTTATCATGTTGATATATGTGATATCTTTTAATTAATTAAGATATTAAATAGGCAATGTAATTTATTTATTGAATGTGTTAGGTAGTACGAGTAATTTATAACCCATTTCATATCATACATTTAAATTACATTTTGTTGGTATAGTTATGATCAAATAAGCAACATTGTATAATATAATTTCTTAAATCAAATAGATGTTTGAGATGTCAAAAAATATAATTTATTTTAACATAAAATTTTATCATAATTTTAAATAAAACTTAAATTATTATATGTGTAAACATAATAAAATTTATAGTTCCATGAAATCAATTAATTATATGGCACTAATCAACATTTAGAAATTGAAATTGATTATTCACATTAATATTTCACTATATTTCTATTATAATTTATTTATGATTCATTTATAAATATTATATGTGAATAAATTATATATCACAAATTTTAATTAAATTCTATTGGTAAAATTATGATATATCAAAAAAATATTTGTATAATATAATTTTTAGAATCAAATGAAAGTTTAAGATATGAAATTTATTTATGTATTTGTGATTATATTATCCATTTACAAATCATGTGATTAAAATTTATTTTTTCCATGAAATGTTCTTTGAAATTGTATTGAATAACAAAATTCAAATATTTTTCTTTTCAAATTGATTTATATTTTTCAGAGGATAAAATTATGTTTGTGTACATTGTTGGAAAAAATTTAAGTTCAAACTTTAATCTTGTCATTTGGACAAGATTGTAATAAAATATCAAAGTTCAAAGATGATGTTTTGTGTAATGTTTGAAATCAAATAGGTTAAATAAAAATGCACATTACTTCTTTTCTTGAACAATTGGGGTGGCTTGGTGGTAAAGGAGTTGATATTTATCCTTGGGGTTAAAGGATCAATTCTTTTGAATGGCATGGGTTGTAGCCAACGATGGAATGTTGACCAAATATTCCTTACATACTTAGCCCATATAGGTTAAATGCTTACTAAGTGACCTTAAGTAAGCACAATAGGTGGCCTACCTAGCAATGCAAACTAGTTGTTTAAGCTTAGCCTATGTAATGACACGTGTCAACATGGTACAAGTTGAATTTAATGAAATTAACAATAATATATATTATTTTATTTTTTAAATAATAAATATTTAAACAAATATAATAATGTGACTACATTTTTGAATCATAAAATCAATTGCAAAATGACAATGCCATATAAGTTAATTGATAATGCAAGTAATCCACATAAAAATATATTATTTATTAATACCAAATAAATTGAACCATATGATGTATCATATGAAAAATTTGCAAAATCAAAAAATAAAAATGTTTAAAAATAAATTGTTAATATATAATTTTTTCAACGAACAGATGAATTCATGACATACAAAAAGTTTTCGTCACATATGAGAATTGAATCATGAACAAGAGCTATTGTTGATGATATATTATACCAAAAAATCAAAACCCTCACAATACCATTTCATATTTTTTTAATAGGTGGTGTAGGGATAGGGAAAACTTTCACCCTCACATGTATTATACAATACATGTTATGATATTATATTAAACAAATTAAAAATGTCGATCCTTTAAAACTGAAAATCATGAAATTAACAAGGAAAACATCATTTAATAATAATCGCATAACAATACATTTTTCACTTGCAATTCTAACAAAACTTAATTGATAAAAGATGTGACATTTTTATAAAAATAGATGATAAACTTTGTTTGCTTGTTATAGATGAAATATTTTTAGTCAATAATAGAATGTTAACTTTCATTGATCATAGACCTTAAGCCCTAAAACAAGTCCATATTAAATTTATGGGTGGGTTAGATGTGATAATGATTAGTGATTTTTATCAAACACCCCATGTTCAAGATTTGTGGATTTTCAAACAAATAAGTAACACTTTTAATACTATTGCATCAAATTATTGATCAGAATATGTACAATGTTATGAATTACAAGAAGTGATGTGACAAGATATAAATTTCCTTAACATATTAAATAGGTTTAAAACTGCTTCACAAAGAATTGAAGACATAAAATTTATGAACAATAATTGTTTGAAGACCCCATTGATGGACAACAATTTACCATATTCATTTTACACAAATGTTAAAACAACTATGGATAATAAAAATGTATTTTGAAACACATTAGGTGAACCATTCACATTCTTAGCATGTGATGTATATAATGAAACATGTCATCATTTTAAATTATCAAATTTACTGTTTTAAACGACTGGTTTACATTATGAAATTTTGGTTAAGAAAAAAATGTTAGTGGAATTATGTGAAGGGAATTATGAAACATTAGATGGTCTTGTGAATGGTGCTGATGGGATTTTCAAAGATTTTACATAAATTATTTAAAAATCTTTAGTTTTAATACATTTCCATAATCCTCGAATTGGAAAAAATACACGAAAAATTCACAAATCTATAATGAATTCCCAAGGTTTGACAAACAATGGACACTAATTGAATGGATAATTGTCGAAATAGAAATAGGTAGTAATCTTTCTCACACTATCACAAGAGTCCAATTCCCAATTCAATTTGTTGTAGCATGAATTATACATTGTTCACAATGGTTGACTCTTGATCATTTAACATATGATCCGACCGGTGTGACAAAACATAATCTAACATATATTACATTGTTGAAGGTTTGTTGAAAAGAAATTGTATTTACTTTCTCCATTATTGAATAATTTTTTTCAAGTAGATCATCTTGTTCAAGAAAAAATGTTTTGATTAAGAAAAAATGCACAATACAAACTTGCTACTATTATTTTAAAGTCTTACTATTCAAAAAAATTAATTGTAATACTGGTTTTTTAACATTACATTTTGAAATATTCTTGCGGATCCAAATCTATTAGCATCACATATTTTTTGTTTAAATGAAACAAGAATAAATATGTTCATATCAACTTAGAAATTTACAATGCTTTATCACAAAAGTTCCATGTTTTATCATGTTATGATGAACATGGCACTATGGTACTTTATGATGACAATGTGTCATTGATATAAAACATAATAATAAAAAATTCTAGTGCTGAATTTATCACCACACTTTTAATGATAACACACAAAAAGCATTATACATAATTGCAATATACAAACCACCCAAAATGCAAGAGCCACATTTCAATCCTATCTTAGAAAACATTATACAAAAAATGCTTTCACATTGTTCGATTGTAATAATTGGAGATTTTCAATATAAACATTTTAACAAAAATAATTCAATCATCAACATTACGAGCATTTATAAATAAATAAAATTTTAAACTCATTTTTTAAGAAAGCACCACTATTAATGATACACAAATAGATTACATATGGACAAATGCACCAATACAACAATGTCATTATGGAACAACACAAGCATATTGGATAAATCATAAACCCATTTATTTTGCTTTTAAATTACCCGATTATGTTTCCCAATTTGTATTACCACACAATACCACAAAATGACTTGATAAATTGTTATTTAATTCATAATCGTTGTGATTCATTCTTAACATTATTACACATGTGTAAACACATAAATGCACATACACACAAACATATACAAATAAATCACGAAATAATATATATTTGTATACATAAATAAAATGCACATGTACATCATATTATCGATTGGCAGAGCCAATGTGTTTGTGACACCTTGTTTTTATAATGAAAAAACAATAATGGCTCTTTTTTATTAATGAAAAAAATGCCATTTTACTGCCTTCATACTACCTTCCAACCAACAACTCACTAGCCTTACCTATGTACTAACCATCTACATGCATCTACTTGCATAGTAGCTACCTATTATCCTACCAACCTACAGGACCAATCTTTTACAGGTTCCAGGATAGGGTACCAAAATGAACCTAAACATTGACTCAGTTAGAGTTCATCCACGACAGAGACATAGCAGGCTTCAATGGATGGCGGTCCAATTTATGGTACTTGCAGAACGGATACATTTGTTCTATAGATTGCAATCTAGAATACAATGTAAGAAAGTAGATCTACCTAAGAGACATATCGAATCAAAATAGTTTGGTAGTATCCTCACTCAACTTGCAACAAGCTTGCAGTAACTCTCAAAGATACTTTCAACTTACATAGAATGGGAAATCTGTAGGAATGCATTTCAAGATAACAAATGCAAAGTTCTAAAATGATTCCTTTCTGCTCACATACCTCTAGGCACAGCCATCCTCAATTAGCAAGGACTCTTCAAAATGGTACATAGCATCCCATCAGCATTGGGAATCTTCAAGGCACTAAATAGTAATAGTGCTTCGCATGGACCTCATAGTTGGAAAATATGGTTCCTACTTATTGACCTATTAACTGAACTCAACCCTGTCCAAAATGCTCCCCACAGGTTTGTACAAAATAGTGCATTCATGTTCAGAAATATTTCACTATCTTGAAAAACTTAGAGCGTGAAGGGTTACTAAGAACTCCAAGCATTCTGTCACTTTGGGATCTTCGAAGATATACAATCCTACATGGATACCAGAAATATTTCACTATTTTGAGCAACTTAGAGCGTGAAGGGTTACTAAGAACTCCAAGCATTCTGTCACTTTGGGATCTTCGAAGATATACAATCCTACATGGATACCAGATTGCTGTGTAGTGCCTGCATGAGCTGTTTAAAATGTCCTGCTGAAATTCCAAACTCTTTTCACTCTTACAGCATATATCCAGGCATTGATCTTCAACTATGCTGTTAGTTGCTGTCCATAGCTGTTCTATGTGATCATCAAGTTCAGGTTTGACTTGAATACAGCACAGATGTGCTTGCTGTCAGTATGCATTAAGCTCAGATATGGAAGAGATTAAAGCTACCCAGCCCCACCACCCCGAGGCCGTTTAGTCACTGTCTTTGGAGGTTGCTCAACCTGAGGTCGACCTTGTGAACTTGACACTTGATTGGGTGGATTTCCACCTCCCAATCTGTATTGATGAGAACTTCTACGTTGATAGCGTGTGTGACCCTCATTTCCAGAATGTGCCTTAACTCCAGGCACTCCCCACCCCCCATTGGATCGAGTATATTCTTGACTTGTATTGCCTACCTGATGCCAGGTCCTTTGATCAAGTTGTTGGGTTTTCTTTCCCTTAGTAGGAACCGTATCTTCTCCTAGTGCCCCATCGAATGAAAGCAGGCAGGCAATGGCATAAACTGCATCCGCTAGCATGGGAGGCAGACTTGCATGTGGATGCTTCACCTGTTGACAAGTGCCTTGTATTAAAAACATCTTGCTACCTGAAATTGCCTCTGAACAACCATGGATTCTCTACTAAAATTGCTCTCTCGGAAGAAGGCAACTACGTGGAAAACAGTACCTTGAATGCAAAAGCAGATGCCAGTCTTTCTCTCAGAACATAGAGCTGTGCAGCCTCCACTGCAGTGACCTTGAAGTGCAGCCAACGATCTATGATGACAGCAATTGTCCTATCTGGAGCTGAAACTAATTGCTGCACCTGTGGATTCTCAGATGGTCGATCTTTTGCCTGCCATAAACCAATCAAGTGTCCACTGATTGTGTCAGTTAAAAGTGCACACCTTGGAAAATATCTTCAATAAACCTTCAGGAAGGTTTGAAGGTTTGGGGGTCTCCAATAATATATGGCCAACAATAAGAGATGTCACCAGCCCTCCAGACAAAATGACAAGAGAGTAAGGAAAAAAGTGTGTCATCTGAATGGAGTGTAAACTTCTGATGTTCTGGTATAAAGCAAGAGTAACCCTTTGATCAGTATAATATCATCAGTTACCTTCTCTTCACCTCCACTGTCATAATCCTCAATCAGATCTTCTGGATGTGCACCAACAGGGCCTGCTGGCACATTCTCTGGCTCCAACCCTGGAGGGATTACCACCATCTCTGATGACATCAGGATCAATGCATGTGGTTTCACCAATGTGCTGTTGCGAATGTAAACCTGAGATGGCATACAAGTTCAATACTGGTTAAAAACATGTCAAAACATTCATCACAGACAATCCAAGGAGGCACTGATCAGTTTCCTCCTTTTCAAACAAATGATAAAATGCATGGGTCTAACCTGCGCTTCACCTCGGGTGATCTCATCAAACACGAGCAATGGCTTCATCAAATCTCCATTCATACCCCCATCAGGAGCACAAGATTGAGTTAGTCGAAAATTTGCTGACTGAAGATGAATTCGAACCTTCTGACCTGTCATAGTCTTCACCACTGGTTTCCCACCTGGCAACAGTGTCCCAACCATGGGGTACATTCCTGCAGCCAAGACTGCCCTGACAATGCCAGGATCCCGAGCGTTCAAGCTACAGGAGTGCCTCCCAAATGGGACGAAACCTTTCTGTGCAAGCTCCCCCTGCAGCTGTTGTCGCATTCCAGCGAGCATTATCATTGTCCCGTCTGAAATATGGGGAAGAGATTCAGAACCTTCACAACATGGTATCTTGACTGACAATCCAACACAGCCATTTCAGCGACAGAGGGCACCTCTTTGAATTCTGAATCAAAGAGTCAGCTATATTCCTCTTGTTTCTCTTCAGCATGTGAGTGAAGGAAACCTTATGCCAACCTCATCTTCTGACAAAACCCATGCATGATGGATCCATTTCAATCAGATATCCAGTCTAGAACTCTTCAGGCAGTTGGGTAATATGTCCCAAAAGTAAGCATGTTTACCTGAAATAAAGTACTGTGAGCAGAATTGCTTTTCTTGTGAATTAGTCTTTGCAGCTTCCCAACGATCAAAAGCTGCAACAACTGCTAAATGGTCACTGTAGCCACCATATATTTCAGCAAGCTCTTGCCTAGCTGCACTTGCTCGCTTTTTTTGGTCAGGGGCCATGGGTAGTACAAAAGGTTCTCGATAGCCAGCTGCACAAGCAACTGTAAGAGCTGGGTCAAGGCAATTCAGCAGAATGGCCACAAGAAGCATTTTGCTTGTTGAAGGGTGGACTGGCAGGGAGCCCAACTGCCTTCCAAGTTCTGTAAGCCTTTCATCAGGAGTGAGTGCCCCAAGGTCTTGTAACAACATCACTGCATTTTGCACTGCTAGATCTAGGGGAGGATCAATTGCCTTCCTGATGAACTCCACAATGCGGCCATGTGGTTCCAGCAGTTTCACCTGAGAGAAGGAAACGGTATTCATTACAGGGAGAAGCATTGCAAGCTAAACCACAGATCAAGTATCAAGAGCTTTACATTCCCCCTCCTGTACCTACCAGTAGTGTCCAGTTTATCACTGTCAAAATCAAAGGACATCTTCTCAATCTGGGTCCATATTTCATAGTTGTAGAGAACTGTAGGGAATATTACTTCACTAGCTGGAAGGAACAGGCAGTCCAAGGTGAACCCAAAATACCTGTAGGCAGAGTTCTTCAAGGGGTGTTCGTTTAATTTCAGGAGTAGAGAAATCAGACAAAGACTCCAGTCGAACTTTAGAAAACAGGTGGTAGCAAACACCAGGCTGGCATCTGCCTGCTCGTCCCTCACGTTGCTTTGCACTGGCTTTGGAAACCCAAGCAGTCTGTACATATACGGAGCAAGACAGTACAGCATTAGTCCTAACTCTTTCATGAAATTGCTGCTTTTCTCACTTTTTAACATGTAACATCACAAATTTTTTAAATACTAACAAGAAGACCCGAATCCCATGTCTATAAGCAAATCAACCTCCCTAAATCTAATAGAAAGGCCACTGAAAACAATGGCTTTGAAATCCCATCTAGAAAATTGTACTCAACTTTGCAAGGTCACACATCTGAAAATCATACCTGCAAAGTGGAGACATTACTGTAAGGGTCATAGCTCTTCTCTTTCACTCGACCACTGTCAATGACAAAAACCACATCATCTATGGTCATTGCAGTCTCTGCAATATTGGTGGCCAGAACAATCTTTCGAACACCTTTCGGTGGTCGCTGAAACACTTTCCTCTGTTCACTTAATGGCACCATCGAATGCAGAGGCAATAACAAGAACTTGGAAGGATTGCCAAAGAGGGGTGACGCATCTAGGCAGTCACGTGCCCTGGTAATATCTTCCCACCCAGGTAGAAATACTAACACTGCCCCAGTTGAAGCTGATTCAAAACCTTCGGAAGAGCTGCAGATTTTATAGAGCAAGCGTTCAATCAACTCCACGTCTACTCCAACCTGTCACAAGAAAGAAGCAGAAAGACCGTCTATGATTTGCTGCCAGATAGGTGATGCATGAAGAAGACACTGTCTACAAGTCAGAATCCATGGAATGCAGACCCCAGATTGTGTTTAAATATGGTTCCCACATCACACCACTTCTGAGGAACCAAATTGATAGAGCTTCACAGTGTTTGAACATAGTTTGCAGAAATGTTTAGGGTTTAAGCCTTTGGTCCACCTCATACCTGATCAACTGAGTAGAGATACTTCTGTAGCAACACGGCCTCTGCTGCTGCCACCTGTGACTGCTCTTGCAACCTGTGTGTTTCAATAGCCACCACAACATTTGCATGCCCATTGTTTTGTGCCCAATCAAGAGCAGTGTCTCCATTCCTTGCTTCAATAGAAGTATCTGCTCCAAGGGAGAGCAGATAAGAAACATCATCTACCCGACCCTTACCAGCAGCAACCATAAGTGGCGTTGCTCCAGTTAATGAGTGCTGGTAATTGCACAGGTGCAGACTAGGAAACTCTTTTACTATATCAATGAGAGTTTCAAAGTCATCTTCTAACCATGCTTGTGTAAGTGCCTCATCCATTGCCTCGGCATATTCATTGCTCAGTGGCATGCCTCTTCCTAGACTCTCAGCTCCAATGCTGCTGGGCTGTGTTTCCTCCACCAGAGACAGCACATCTTCCAGATAGAATGACTGGACCTACAGACAGAAAAACAAGGAGAAGAAAATAATCAACATCTAGTAGACAGAGTGCGGGGGCTGCAGGAGCACAACCAGATAATCTAAGAGTAAGATAACCAACACTGGACGAAAAAGAAGGACAAGATGGTTGTGATCATGCCCATGAAATCCAAAAATGTGTAGGTAAATTTTGGACAAAGAAAGCAACATGAACACAATCTGACTCCATGACCCATCTTCAGATTGCAGTGAGAAATCCCTTACAGGGTAGGTGAAACCTGGAACTTGGATAACAGGACAGTCATTGAAGTAATGGGAGAAAAGTGCTGAATCAAGTGTAGCACTCATCAGGATCTGATCATCATGCCCACATCCTAATTTAGATAAAAAAGGCTGATTATATGGAGAGACCATGATATCTAAATTCTTGAGTAACTTCAACACAAAAATGAGTGTAAAAACAGACAATAAAACTTGAATATTTTACCACAGCTACTGCTATGAAAAGAGAGGGCAACCAACCACATGTAAGTCTGGTCTGAAAGGAAGAAGATCCCTGCAAAAGAGAAACACAATCTGGTGAGAAGCTAAAGAAGCTAGAAATCTGGGTCTTGCAGTCCAGAGGTCTTCTTGTTGCTCTCCACTGAATGATGAGCAAACAGAACACCTGAATCTCCACTCTGCGATCCATAACTCAGATGCTCTTGATAGTCATGAGTATTAAAACCTGCAGCAGGACAGTGAAGCAGTATACATGACAATCCTCAACACAATGCTCATGCTCACCTCAAGACCACTAACAGAAAGTCTGCATTCCGATCACGCTCATGGATCTCATCCTGTAAACAATCACAACCAACATACCACATGGTAAGAAGCATAACACAAAAACAAGCAAGGATAACCGTCCATGTGCACATGAGATGTTAAGCAAATTATGAGGTTTACCAAGAACGTATCATTTCAGCATCCATGCAAAAATCAACAGGGATAGAACAAGGGAGGAAGGAATAGATGGAAGCAACGAAATGCCCATAATCTTACCACAATAATATGGGTAGCTTGTATTGTTGTTGACTCCTCTATGATGTTTCCATTTGGGGCAGTCCCATGATCCAGCACCAAAGAGCGGCCTCCAGATCCAACAAGCTTGCGTAACAGTACTCCATTTGTGCAAAACATCAAAGAGGAATGCTTGTCTCCTTTGGACTCTAGTCTTATCTGCTCCAAATCAATGTTTGCAAGGTAAGATAAACTCTACCATAAATAAACTCTGTAAGAAAAAATAACAATTACAAGAAAATGTTGAGAGAGCTTATGATATTATAAGTGATTGCATTTCAACATAAGCATGGTTGAGAGAAGAATTATTCTATAGAGTTTTATGCTGCATCTCAAACAAAGCAAAAGCATGCCTTTCATGGATAACACACAGCATCACTGAAAGCTGTTGGGAATTGCCAGCACATTCACCCTAGATGATCAGTCCTCACTTGTCTTCAGCAGAAGAATGGCTTAACACCTTTCAAAACTAAGAAAAGGTAACCCCACATGCAGAGGTACTGTTTCTTGACAGATCCTCACCAAGGTGACTGACATCTATCGGAATTAAGGGTAGTTCTCAGGTAACTTGCTTGGCCAAGGATTGCCTGTCCAACAAATTTGCATGCACAGACAAATCTCTTCCAGAATCTATGGACAACTGCACTGAGTATCCAAAAAGTGTAAAATCCCTTCCAGACATGTACCCATGGAGGGATGGCATAAGCACAACTGGGTCATCAACTCATGAACATCAAGAGAGAAGTACATGCGTTGAATTTTTTTTTCGAAGTTGATACCCACCTGATAGCCTACAGTCTTACCAACTTGCTCTCCACGTTCTGCAGCAACACGCTCAGCCACTACAAAACAGCACCCAAGCACCTCTAAACAATGAGATATCTCATGGATCAGGCTTCTCTATTCAAGCAATAACAACTATGCACTACAAACTGTGCCTTCATCCAAGGTTCATTATTAAGAAAGTAGAGCAAGTCACACAACTGCAAGTCAGAATATCCCATTTGATGCTCTACAGCATTCCATTAAGACAGAACAAACTGCAGCAAAAGTTTCAGTGGTTGCCACATTTAAGGGTTGGAAATCAAATAATGTATCTCCCTTCTGTTATCAGGTATGGAGGTTTCCCAGTAATAATTATGTCTTAAGGCAAGACACTGTCTTGCAATGTGAGTCTACAACAGGATGACAGACAATGGGTGCTGTTGCCTTATGGCTGAAGGCTGCCCCTATGAGCAGAAAAGTCAAATTGAATGCATGAGCACCTCCCTTCTGTGGTAGTTGTAGGGGGTGGCTGAAACAGTGCAATTGAACAGAACCTGAAGTGGCTGAAAGCCGACGAGGCTGAGTGCAGATAATTTTGCATGGCTTCCCTGTATTCCACATGTGGTCAAGAATGTATTGTGGAACCTGAAAACATATCACACACAAGTGCAGTCAGATTGTAAGGGCTTGTAAGTGTAGTTGCAATCCAAGGTATCTCCTGCTGTATCTTTAGTCTGCTAGAAGGCATTACCAATTGCAAGTTCCCAAACTTTTTGATTCTGCGGTCTGATCTGATGAATTTTTTCTCATTTGCAGGATCTCACAGGCCTTCATTGCTGCAATTGACTCTGTGCTGTATTAATCTTCTAGAGTCTAGCAGGAACAAGGGAGAGACCTGTGTAGTCTTGCCACAGCCTGTTTCACCAGCAATAATCAGCACCTGCATTGCAATTCAACAAATAAGAGAGACATTTTAGCCTCCTAATTCATGATGAGAGCTCAGTGGCTGGCAACCTGTATAACACCAAGCAACCACTAGTCTACTGCAGGTAAGCATCAACAACAATGCAGTACCAAACGACAAGCTGATAGCTGAATCAAAGGAAAACGCATAGGAACAACTGCTGATTGTTTAGTACTTTGTGTCCTCTGAGGTTACTAGATCCTTTCCTCTCAAAACTGAAATCAAAAGATATTTGCTTCTACAAATCCCAACTAGACCTAGATGCTAGAGAGCCAATAATCAACAATGTCAAATTTCAGTGACAACAAACTGTGATCTGCATCTGGAGCTATTGCCAGAACACTGAATCCTGACAACTTTTCTACCTGGTTCTTGTCCACAGCTGCTGTGATCACATCCTTGTAAGCAGCAATGGGTAGTTTTGCCCTCTGATCTGCCATCTGGCAATTTCCAGAAAGAGATCAAAATTCATGACAGACTGCATGGTTAAAAGAAAGGGCTCCTGACTAATAACCTAGTACGAGTTGGTTAAAGATGCAAGTATGAAGATCATGAAATAGTAAATCAGAAGTGACATGTATTGAAGAATAGTGAGCAACTTCCTACACACAACTGCAAAGCCTCAAACATCCATTCCTTCCACTGCTCATTGCCCACTAAAAAGCCTGACTGAGGCAGAACACTCCTGTAATATTGTAAGGAGAAAAGTGGCCTTTTGCCATTGAAACTGACTCATACTTTACACATAATTGACCTTGCATCCTGCCAAAAGTTTAGACAACTCAAACCTGTTGTAATCCTGGCATCTTTTGAAGCTGTGCAGCTAAAATTGCAGCTTGCATTGTGCCATTATCTGAAACTCCAGTGGAAGAAGTTTTGGGCCCACCACCATTTTGTACATTGCCCTTCCCTCCTGGAGCTGTACCTGGTGTTGAAATTCTTTGTATACTAGCACCACCAGACACAGTTCCCTTTGACACCACTTCCTCGTCAGTGGGCGGGAAGTGTGTGAAATGTTCGATCAGAACTTCCTGTGTTGCTGTTGAGAAGGAAAGTGTTGTCAGAGAGGATTCATCTTTCGAGTGTTGCTTCACCACCTTAGAAACTGTAATATATCGCTGATTTCCTTTACTGGAAACCCATAATCAGAACAACCCATTTACACTCTGTCAACAAATACTCACAGTTTGCTAGAAGGAATGGGGGGTTAAAAAAAAGAGGGACTGATACAGTGAGGCCAACAATCTAGCTTGCTAGAGTCATGCACTTGGAACAAAGCTACAATTGTGGCCTGAAAGTGATTTACATGCAGTCTCAAGAAATGGTTTGTGTAGTTGGAGGTCACTGACCCGTGACTCTTTGATTTCAGCCCCATTTTCTTGCAGAGGTCATGCACCATGGCTCTGTCATCATTGCTTAAGTCTGTTTCAAAACTCATCTCTGCAGATGCCACACACCACCACTGCACATTAACAATTTCCATATTGGGTTTAGGGTTTAGGCCTTAGGCTTTACCTACCCACAAGAACTTTGATCCACCAAAGTAGAACCCACAAATGATCCCTTCTCTCAGCTGACAGAAAATGATATCTCAATTGCAGAATTGATCACAAAAATAGTGGAAGAAGACGAATCAAGCCAGTGGCATTAATCCAGTAGCATGGATTCCCATGTTTCTACTGAAGAATTGTGAACAATATGAGTGGTGTGTTCTGGGGACTGAAAGCAAGAAAATTACGTCTTCCTGAAACATGAGCAAATCCAATGAAATTGGTAGCAGACAGTGCCAATAGAGGATGGGATCAACCGACGAAGCTCTTTTTGTGACTGCTGCACATGAGATGGAAAAACGAGAAGAAGGCAAAAACAGACGAAAAACAACACACCCAAAAAAAAAACTCAAAGTGCTCCATGAGTGCCAAGACTTCTTGGTTTTGCACAAAGAAGGGTTGAAGGAAGAGGCGAGAGAACCATTGCTGTCGGAAGCTCTGAATTGCTCCAATCTTGCTGCGATGGTGATCCGATCAGATTCAGACACCATCCCCGCTGACAATCTTCTATTGCCAAGACCCTTCCCTACAGTAACCCTTTTACCACCAACCCCAGACGCTTTGAGCTCCTTCTCCATCTCGATTATCCCTTGTTTCTCTCTTTTCTTTTTTATGAACTACAACTCCAGCTGCCTCCTGCTGGTTGAGTCCAAACCCTTGTGGATTCCAATATCTGCATAGCTACTTCTACCCAACTACAATGCTTGCCAGAACTAATATATATATGGGGTTTCGATCGAACCCAGAGATCTTAAGCGCAGTGCAAAACTTCCAAGTACGTCGCGACCCAAACCGAGAAACCTGCGCCGGGTTGGCCTATTCTCAAGTCAAAACCGATTGCACATGCTCAACAAATCTCTCGAATAACTGAAAAGCCTCCAGAAGTGCCTCCAATGGAAAAATGCATATTGGGGATTAGGGTGCAGTGATCAAGAGCGTGTTATATTATGCTCCTTGTGTCACTTGACAGTGCCACCCTAAAACCGTAATGACCTGCCAGAAATTTTGCAGTGTATCTGGAGATAACCTTTTTAGAAAGCATATTTTTTCCTCTAGGTGCAGGGAAGGCATTTCGTTTTTCGCAATGCGCCCCTCCTGTTTCGCCTTGGTTGCTTCACTGTCGGGTAAAGCCTTCGGTCGGCTAGTGCCTAAACCCTAAACCCTGAACCAGCGTGGCTTTACGGAGCAGGGACGTTACTGAAATAAGCGCCCCCCTGCTGCTGCCGAGCGGGTGCTCCTAGGGTATTGTAAACTACAGCTGTTGTTGCAAACTGTGCGTGGAGTCATGGAGGAGTGGACAGCCAAGCTTCGATCGTCAGTGGAGGCTTGTCCCCTTTTGGCACCGCCCTCAATCTCTATGGTAAATGGAGAGTACGCAAAAAAACTCGGTTCCTTCTATTGCAAACAAAGCATTGTCGGTACCCATTAGAACAACTCAGGCGAGCTGCAATGCAATGGCAGTAGTATCGAACAGATGCACTTTTCTTGCACCAGATGAAAGGCACAGAGATTTTCATTAGGTTTCTTATTAGATATTGTTTGTAGCGTTGCTCTTGAACCAGTATATTCTTGTGCGATCGTAATCTCTTGCTCAATGTTGAGAAGATTAGAATTTGACCTGAATTTGAGTTTTGTATTGGAAACAGCTGGAAGTATTGGTAGGGTATCTGGGAGTGGTAGCTCTTCTGGGTGTTGTCCTTCCAGGCCCTTCCATTGCTGGAGCTGCGCTGGAGGACAAAAGCAGGCTCACCTACAAATGTAATGGTAAGGAAACTGCCAAACTGCAAATGGAACTTTTGCTGCAGTTTTACCTTATTTCCCATAAAGGTTTATGGTCTCTGGGGTAGTGGGTGTTCTAGTGACAGGCATCATGATCTTTGATCTGAAGCAAGTGGTGAATCTGATGATCTGCAGGATTGGCCTCACTGGTGGTGTTGATTGCCGGGCTTGGTGTTGGAATAAGGACTGGGTATATCCCGCCTACGGTAATGTCTCTGACACCTTTGCTGTTTCTCGCTTTTCATTTTGTTGCTGTGATAGGAGGCTCATTAACAGGGTTCAATGGATTCCATTTCTCTCTTGAAACAAGGGTTTTTGAGATTTACTTGGGATCATGGAAAAACCAGTTGGTGTCAGTGTTGTGGCCACTGTCGCTTCATGGATGTACAAAGGAAACCATCCTAAAATTATTCAGGACCAAATTACTCCTTTCCGTGTTTTGCCTTCATCTGATCTGAAAGAACCCATTTTAGTGCGAGGTTGGGATTGGAAATTGGATATTTTTGGAGTTTAATTTTGCAGCAGGCCATTTCATGTGAGTAGGCTGCTGCTGACAATGCAGATTTGGGTGTGAAAGGTAGTAGCAGAAAATGGGGGTCAGCTATGCAGCACCACTCTTGCATTCTGTCTTGTGGTATGTTCACATATCTATGACATTCCTCTGTTTTCTCAAGCAATGTTCCTCCCGGACTCGCACTGGTATTCAAAACCCAAGCACTCATATGTGAATTGCTGCAACTGTTTTTCAGCACTCCATATTAGCTTTGGCTAAACCAATCTCTCTATTGCTTTTTTTCTCTTTGGAGAACAGATGTCAGTTTTCGTTTACCTGAAGGGGTATCTTTCACACAGCAAGACAGCATCATTGAGATCACATGTTACAGGCAACATTCTCCATGACTGGTATTTTGCATTACTTTCAGGAGTTCATTGTATGCTTGCTGAAGAGTGAGAGATGATGGCCTTCTTCCTACTGAAAATTAGTCGTCTCCTCATTTCTGGTCTCTAAGAAGAGCATCATTGAGTCTCTTGAATTTGTTGCCTCCAGTCTCCATATGCAGGCCCAGTTTTACAGATGCTACAATAGGTTAAATCTCAGCTCTGCTTTTTCCATAAGGTAGTTCACCTAAGTCATCCTTGATTACAAAAACCTGCTCTCAATTCGGAAGCATTCTTTGACTATTTGCATGATTCAAAATATGAAAGTATGAGTGTGGTCATTCAAAGAGAAGAAGAGGTGAACCATGCACATGAGTATTGGATTCTGGAAATGAAGAACCTTTTGATCTTGTGTGTTATGTTTGGCTGCCAACTTTGTGCCCCTGGAGTTTTCCAGGGGTGAATACTGAGCATTCAACTAGCCATGCAGGTGGTTTGGAGTGCAGTTGAATCCGGATTTCCTAGGTCTTGACCTGAAGTAAGTTTCAATCTCTAATCTGGGCATGGGAAGTATACTTGGGAGCATACTATTGTTGCTATTGTTTTGTGGTTGGAGAGAATCTGTTGAATCTAGGTCTGATAAAATAGCCTATCATCACCACATGGTTGAAGCATAAGCTATTGGGGTAATGGAGCAGGTTTTTCTGGATCCGGACAGGCATGTTGGGATGGTTTCTCATTAATTTATCAGTGGCAGCCAAGCAGTTCCAGAATCAGGGCTCATTGTCACTATCCATGGCTCTCTACCAAGCATTTTCTGCTGTAAGCCCTGTACCTTTGGGTATTGCTGGTCCTACCTTGGTCAGATCTCAATTAAAAAATTTCTGGATCTGGTGGACTTAAATCAGGTGGGGTGTTTGGCAGATATATGTGCTGGACTACTTCTGGCATGAAGAGGCAATGACATCAACGTATGTGCTGAGTTACTCCTTAGATTGTGCTAAATACCTAGCTCCAAATGTCTTGCATTGACCCTACTCTTGATGGTCATGTGGCTTTCTATTCAGAACTCCCAGAAAATTTACAGGCCCCCCCTGAGCTATGTGCAGATAGATAGGTTGACAACATCTTGAGAGGATTTTGGCATCCCAATCCTCGAGTTGTGCAACATTCTCTGACTTGTTGATAACAAAGGGTTGATGGCTTTTTGTAGGTGGGACATTATAGCAGAGAAGTTTGGATTTATGCTGATCTTTGGAGATGTTGTGTTTATCCCCTTTACCTTTAGTATCCAGGCAAGTGCTTACTTAAACATCATTGCATTGAGGGTTTTCCAACTTCAGCAAGCATGCTGGGGGGAACAGGGTTCAGAATTGCTGGTAGCTCTTGTGTTTGTGTGTCTATATGTTAAGCATCTGCACATGTGCTTTGTGCCTTTCACACCATTTTAAGTGTCCTTAAACTCTGCTGTGTATTTCTGTTTAAAATAATCATGATCAAGGCAGCAGTAGATATCTAAGACTACATGCAGTACATGTCAATTGCTTTTTATAAACTTAACACTGACTTTGGTTATAACAGGGCTGGTGGCTGTTGAGTCACTCAGTGAAGATCAGCAAGATAGCTGCTGCTTTGAATCTCTGCATATTTTTGTTTGGGTGTGTTTCAAAACACTTTAGCCTGGATGATGCTCTATGTAGCAATTTTTATATTTGAATGGTATGTATGAATGAAGAGCAGCTGGGGGTTTATCACAGGCACTACTTGATTCATGTCTCAATTCTTTTGTGTTCTTCTACCAAGTTCTTTGAAGACCAAGCAGATCACCTGTTAGTTTAGCTTAAATCCAACAGATCACTTAAGGTCTAGGTTTCTAATTGAAATTTCAGTATGGATGTGCCACAGTTGGGAATGATAAGAATTCAGTGCAATCCAATGGAAGTAGGACAAGTGTTTGACAGTTTATGACTTTCTGAAGAGCATCTCTCAAGGGACTGTTTACAACCCAAAGTGAAGATGACATTCAGTGTTTGCATGTATGCAAGAGATGTCCCCACTGGCTAGTGAAGTAATAAATCTGAGGATCATAAAAGATGAGCAAGTCAGTGCAAATGCATTTAGATGCTATCACTGAGGATTGTGTTGGAACAGGTTTGCAATCTTCAGAGGAGCAAACAAGCAGAAACATAAGTTTAAACAAGACTCCAAGGTTGTGATATGGGGTCAAACTGCTAAAGTTATTGGAGGCCGACTGCTGGCTTCAGGCTACTGGTAGGTTTCTCTTGTTCATATAGATCTGCTCATTAGCTCCTTGTTGTTCGAGTATCACATTGCAACTCCCATGGCAACTTGACAACTCACTGCCTGGAAGCTATTGCTACTTTTGGAAGCAACATCTTTCCCTGTGGCAGAGAGGAAACAAGAAGGATGGTTGCTATCAATGAATAGCACTCTATGAGGTTACCTGTGTTCACATACAAAAATGCTCACATACTTGTTGACATTATGCAGGGGTGTTGCAAGACATTGCAATTATCTTGGAGACATACTGGTGGCCTTTTCATTTAGTCTTCCATGTGGCATGAGGTATACTACTTTGTCCATGCCAGAATGCTTGACTATATTTGACCGATGGTTTTTTGGTCATCCTCCAGGCAAGTTTCAGTATATGTCTCTAAATCTGGATCTGTTCACATGTGAAAATCATTAGTATTCAGGAAAGATTGAGAAACTACAGTTGGTTGGAGATTTTGTGCACTTTTCAGCTACGAAGTCATATGCAGGTGGATACTAATGAGCTTCCAATCTGATGTTTGGGAACAGTTCACCAGTGCCCTATTTCTACCCAGCATATCTCTTCACTCTTTTAATCTGGCGAGAAAGAAGAGATGAAGCAAGGTGTCGTGAAAAGTACAGGGAGGTATGGCAGGAGTACTGCAAGGCTGTACCTTGGCGAATTTTTCCTGGAATCTACTAGATGAGCTCTCTGTTTTGGTTCCATTATCAGAGTAAAAGAAAAGCTGTGTGCTCCACCAAAATCACGTCCATTGTAAACCCCACTGTTCAGAAATGACATCATGATCTTTGTGTGCTTCACCATTTTACTCCACAACAGCTTTATGACATGTTGCCCCAAGGTCCCTTGAACTCTTCTGCTGGGACAGTTTCTTTTAGTACATTTAGCAAGGTCTTGAGGTCAACAAAGGTATTTTTTCTGTGTTTGGTAGCTTGTAGGATTCTTTGGCCAAGAAAGTACTTGCAGGATATTCTTTAGTCCAATGGTAGATCAAAGGACTCAAAAGTGGCTTCCTTTTTGTTCTGGGTATGATCTATTATGTGGGTTCTTATCTAGCAGAAGTAATTATACCCAGATGCTGATCAAGTTATTAGCTTGTTTTTGCCATACTGTGATTGATTTTGGGGCAGTTGATCTTTAACTTTTACACCTGAATTCTGCCTGCATCATCTGGAGCTGATGAAGTCAGTGTGGGGAGTGATGACAGCTTATCCCTGCTCATGATGAAGGTGATGGTCTTAGACTTTCTCAGCGACTCCCCTATGTTTATGATGAGACTCATCATCATTTTACATGCATAGTGCTGCTGTGGAGTTCTTTCTGCAATCATGTGAATATGTTTTCTAGTGACTTCAATGGATGTTCCATGTCCAAGTAAGCACCAGCAGTGTGCTTAAAGCATATGTTTAGGGCAGAGGAGGAACCAACCAGGACCCTCTATTTGACCTCTCTATGCCCATAGGCCCAGATGCTTGCTTGTACAGGGACAAGCTTGTTGCAGTAGCTTGGATGTGGATACTAATGACTTTTTAATTAGCTATGTCTTGTGTGCTAGCCAACATCATGACTGAGTCTTCCCCTTTGCTTTTGGAAATGTGATCGAGACTACTCAGGATGCAGATGTTTGTATAATAGTTTGCACAAAATTTTGGGTGGAGGTTTAGATGATTATCTAAACACCCATCATTGGGAGCTTATGAAGTGAGTCAGGAGTCATGGAGCTTGACATGGCAAAGTTGAAGATCCAACACTCTGAAAGGGAGATATGAGTTATGACCCTGTCATTGTGTTACCCTGAAACTATTGCTGTGGAGTTTTCATCTATAGATTCTGCCTTACTTATGCAATCATAGATATGTGGTCTGCATTCATCAGGCAAGAGAACTCTAGCACCTGCCTGTCTCCAGAATTCTCTGTTGCTGTTTGTGTAGGGCAATCCTATTGCTGAGTGAGAGTTGACTTGCTTCATTAGCTATGTTTCTTGAGTGCAAGTCAACATTGTGACTGAATCTTCCTCTTGCTTCCACAAATACAACAGAAAAGCAAGATTGATGCCCAACTTCTTGCCAAGATAATTAAGCACACATATACACTGCTGTCTGGAGCTGATGAAGTCACTGGGGTCATAATGGCAGTGACTAGTGATACTTCAGTGATGCACAGAAGATTATAATTGCAGCCAGTCGTGCCATAACCCAAGGGAGGATCCTTCCAGTTTTTTCAAATGATGTGCAAAAATAATATAGGGTTCCCCTTATTGAGAAAAACTTGGTGTTGTGGTGCTTTGCACTTTGCACTGTGAGTGACAATGAATTGATTTAAGGTCAAAATATTAATATATCTCAAGGTTACTTAAATAAATTATCTAAAAGATAGTTAGTTACCAAACATTGCTATTTTAAGATTGTGCAAATCGGTGATGAAATCATTTCCACTTCCTTTAATTTTAGCATATGAAATTGATTTTTCGCCTATTGAAACATTAAAGATTTTAAGCACCCACGATGTTTGTTTTGGTCACTCCTTATTGTGTAAAAACAATTGTTTTTGGGCCTTTCTAATATTCCCAATTGTCCTTCCTACCATGCTTCCCAATGACCTTAGTTTGAAAAAATATAAAACATTTTTGACCCTAGTGCTGCTGGTAATGTTTCCTATGCGCTTTTGCCCTTGATGTCTTTCAACATCATTTTTTTTTGTTATCATTGACGTTGTTGTAAAAGTGTTTTTGTTATTAACCAAATGAAGGTCATCCCCATGCAAATGTCATATCGATTTGAATTTTCACTAAAGGATGTTTAAATTTGGCAACATTTGTTATGTAAACATCTCATCTTGCAATGTTCTTTCCAGACCTTGACCTAACAATAATCATAATGATTTAAAAGCTCAATTTTTTTTGAAAATGTTGGATAGATCATGTCTTCACCGATTATGAAAGAGACCAAAGTTTAAGTAGGAAATATGTTTTATTGATTCAAAAAGAAAAATTAGTTAGAAGGGAAAAACATGCTTACCCATTCCAAAGAGAAAGTGGTTAAAAGGGACTAATTAAAATGTTCACCCTCAAGTCATGTGTGGAGATGATATTAAAATATTGTTAAATGACACTTCCCACAAAATATTAATGAATTTGATATTTGGAATGAGTTTATTAAAATTAATTAATTTCATAGACATAGTATGGATAAAAATAATGTAAACATGTCAAGTTTGATAAATTGTTTTGATGAATATTTCATTTTCAATGTTGACTTGAATATGTTTCCAATTTTGATTAAAATGTGTGTACTAAAATATTACAAAAAATCTCAAGTTAGAATTTTTTTATGTTTTCATATTTAATTTAATTAATAAATTATGATGGATATAGCATGGTTTAATGGTTTAAAACATACCAAGATATGTTGTTCTTCTCATACGAAAAATAATGTTGAAATTTAGGAAATTTCAAACAATTTGCAATCATAATGTGTGAGTCAAGAACTTCAATTAATATTCATTTTTCAAAACATAAGTAATGCATTATTTAATAGATCATTAAACCTAAAAGTGTGATTGTTAAATGAAAAGGTGAAACACAAATGCATTTGAGTGTGAATCATGCATTTTTAAATAACAACATGCACAAAAAAATATCACAGTTTTCAAAACTTTGATGTGATACATAATGATAATGCATTGAAAGACATTTGATTTATAATTAACATGCAATTGATTGAACCAAAATACTAAATGTTTGAATAATGTAAAATTTGAAATCAAGAGTCAAAATTTGAACATTTTTTTAATACATAAAAAATAAGAAAATTAAAATCGTTGTGATCAACTTGTCTGATTTTTTAAGTTTTGTCCATTTCAATTTGTAGCCAATTTGTAAGCATTGGTGTATTTATCAAAAACTAAATCATTTTTTTTTCTTTCAATGTTTTAAATGATATGCAAAAAAAATATAAAATTCACCTTATTGAAATGAATATAATTTATAATTTACTTAAATACAAATAAGGTGTTTATAATTGAATTATGGGATTTTTAAAATACATATTTTGAATCTTAATAAAATATTTTATTATTTCATAAAAAACCAAAAAATATTAATTTAATTCATTTGTTCCACAAAATATAAAAAGAATGAAGAGGGCAAAGCCAAAACCTTAGGTCATAATGTATTTAAAAGAATGGGTTGTTTGTAATACTTAGAATAATTTAAATGTGTTCTAAGATTTTCACCATGGTACCAATATGGATGTTGGTTCACCCAAGGTCATTGCCTGGTTTTGGTTCTTCCTTCAATAATTTTTGGTTGTAAAGCCTAGCTCCAAAAACCCCCAAACTAGACATGACCCTTGACCCAAAATTAGCCAACACTTCAATTATGGTATCATGTATGCCCCAGGGTTCGACCTTTTTAGGTTTAGGGTTCATGGGAGAAAGAGAGATAGCTAGTGAGAAAAAACACTAAATACCTTTCTTTTTACCTCATAAAACATTTGTAAATGGTGGTAAGTGAGAAATTATAGTTAAATTTTTTGCCTTGTAGAACAAGTATGATGCATAACATCTTGAAAGCAACCTCCAATTTATAATTTCACAATTCTATGCTTGCCCAAAAAATGGGCAATACATGACTAAAAAGTTTGATAATTTTTAGGTTATGAGTTGTGACTAGGGTGAAAATAAAATATCATAATATGAAAAAATGACCCCTTATTGCTATAAGTGTTTAAAAATTGCACAAGTAAAAATTATGGCTTGGATGTTGCTTACTTGGTTGTTGTGTCTCTCTATGTGATGTAAGTATTGTCTGGTGAGCTTTCAGTCCTTCATTAGGTGATAGTGTGCCCCCCATGTGGACATTTTGAAGGCTATTTTCGATGCAAGTTGCACCTAAAGGATGCTTCAAGTCTCCATTCATGTCAAAGTAAGAACTAGGGTTATGGAGGTGGTCTATTTTGTGACATGTCTAGTGAGGTGGTTGTGTGTGTGTGCAAGCTCTCATTCCACAGTGTAGCTTGTACCAATTTATTGTTATCTTGCTCCATGTGTCTAAGGTCTCTTTTCATGTCAAGTAGGAACTAGGATATGGACTGAATGTTGGCCTGGAGTTTTTAGAGGTGGTGTACTTTTGTGACATCTCTATTGTATTTTGAGCATGGGTTTGGTGAAGTGGAATGTAATTAGAAGTTAGAAGTTCAAATATTAGGGCATGCAATTGTCAAGAACATTTGTGGTCCAAACAAGATCATACTCTCTAAAGAGCCTCTCTATGTGGTTTTAAGGTTGATATGTGAAAGATATCCAATATCATCATGGTGTTGTTTGAATTAATGTAATTCATAGAAGGAGTGCATTTTACTCACATAGATATTCATGTTTAATCAAATGATAATTAGTTATGGTAATAGCACAACTTGATGGCTAACATGAGATTATAGGTTTGTTAATAGTTTCCATGTAGAAAAAGCTTAAATTGTAATTTCTATGACTCTAAAATTGTAATGCAAATTTCAATTCATTTATGTACTTGCAAGATACATTTTGAACCTTCGATGAATATACTTTCTTGTAACATACATTGAACCTTGATTTGTCTACTTTGCAACAAGTTGTTAGTGAAAGCATGGTAAAGTAAACAATTTTTGATCCTTGTCACAAAAAAAACAAATAGCCATAAATAAATTTTAATGTATTAAAAATAGAATTTTTTTTACTTAATGATCAACATGAGGATAATTTTTAATTTTATCAAAATGATATTGATTAATCAAATATTTAATATACACTCAGGTAGATTTTTAAAAAATAATTGTTACTTTTCCTACTTTTTTTGGTTATCTAAACTTGTACAAGTAGGTGAAAGTAGATGAATTATTGAATATTATCCATTTTCAACACAATGTAGTTCTTAAATGTATTTGTAAGTTTTCAACATGTGAATATCATAGTAAAATAAATCAAATTTCTAATGAAAAAGTAGGTTTGAAACTCAATTTGACAAGTCATTTTCAAACATACTTGTTATCTATTTAAAGTTTTTCAAATTTTGTAATCACCTCATTATAAACTCAAAGAAAAGGACCATGCTTTTGTTATGTTATTTAAAAATATTTTAAATTTTTGTTCTTCTACTTTTGTCAAAAACTAGACAATTTTTTGACTACTTTGGGGATAACTATTTTTTCTATCTACTTTACCATGCTTTCAAAAGGATTTCAATGCTTGTGAAGTCGATTTATTGGATCCTTGATGCTTGAAGGATGGCATTAGAACTTTTTGAGTCCAATTATGTTTTAGTTCCTAGAATTGACACCTTTGATGTTTCTTAAGGTGAACCACTTTCCAATCATTTGTACCTACGAAATCCATTTGGTTCCTATATAAAATCATGACCAACCCCTTTTTTCTCTCAGTGAAATTTTGCCAAAAAATGAAATCAAAATAATTTTTTTGATAATGAATTGATTAAACAACTTTTTTATAAAAAAGGAAAATGCGTTGAGTGCTATCCAAAAATACTAGGAGTCCACATGGTCCCCATCCTTAATTGAGATCTCAAACAAAATTTTAACACCTCAAGCTCATATTGAAAATGCATTTTGTTAGGAACTTTTATTGTCTAAGCCGAATAGTATTCTAATGACCTTATATATGAACAAGGTAACTTCTCTATCAACCACAAATCAGGTACCTAGAAGATATTAATTCTAAAGTGTTAGAGTTTGTTTTCATTTTTGTCTACATTTTGTATTTAGATCATTAGTCAAATCTATTGTTTTTCCTACTTGCACTTTATAAGAAAAAGTGAATATTGTGATGAATGGAAATAGTAGTCCAATGTGCATCATTAATCATCAACCCCTAATGGCCGCTATGCCAAAATGTTCAAACATAGTATCCATTGAATGGTATTTCAGATGAAAAGTTTTGAAATAATGGATAGTTGTGTTTCTTGTAAAATAGTAAGAATTGTTTGTTTTCACTTGAGGGAATTTGCTATCAAATTGGTTGCATTTCTTATGTCAACATTTACAACTATTGTTGTCATCACACATAGAAAACATAACATGAAAATACCTAAAATAACATCGTGCACAAAAACACATAAAACTTGCATACAACACTAGAATGTGTTAGAATCTTAAATCACCAAAAATGATTTGAGATCACACAAATTGGAATTATATTAGTTTCATAGAATATTTAAAACCTTGTTCACATTTGAACTATTCAAAATAAAAATCCAAACAACTAAACTAACCCAATTCATCCCTAACTAACTAAGACTTAATCAAACAACTAAACTAACACACCTAACATTTTTTTCTAAAGATGTCGAATATGCAAATATGAAACTTTTTGAGATTTCTTTGAACATCCATTGTGAGGTGGAAAATCTTGTTGAATGTGAAATTTTGCAACTTTCATATTCGTATTAAAAGAATAATAATCTTATTGGGGAGTTGCAAATTTTATAAGGTTTTTGCTTCTTTCATGTTGTCATGATTTCAATGTTCTTTCCATTTTGTATTGTCAACTTTACACTTTTGAATGTTTTCTAAAATCTATGTAACCAAGCAAAAACTAAATTAGAATTTTTTTGTGTGAACCCCTATTATAGGCCTTTTCCTCCACCAATGGGCCATAGGCCTTCTCTTCCACCAACAGGCCATAGAACACATTTAATTGATTTAAAACTTTACAAAAGTTCAAAAATGCAAACAAAAAATTTACAATGTTAAAAGTTTAGAATCTTTCAAGTATAAATGACTTGGTGGCCACTAGGACCACAAGGAAAGCTCTTTAAAATATGTAATTTACATGTAGTGTCTACAAATTAAACTTTGAGGAAATCATGCAAGTTCTTAAAGAAAGCAAAAAAATAAATTGGAGGATGATCTAATAAAATTCAATTCACATATGTCATATTAACCATACCTATAACAAGAGGAAAAGTAGTTGCAACAATTAGAAATCCAAATTACATAACATGTTAAAGGGACAAAAAATTCCAAAATTTTAATAGGCAAAACAAACTTTACTAAATTTTTTAGATACAAATTAAATTTGGTGGCCACTAGGTTGTCAAAACGATTATTATATTGATTTCTTGAAGAGTTTTGAAACAAAAAATCCACTATTTATAAAATTGTTCTTCTTAAAAACCTTAAACTAATTAAATTTCAAGGATAAATTGAAAGATAATGTCAAATCCTCGTAGTGTTAAAAGATTTGTGATTGTCCATGGTCAAATATGTAACAACATTGGCACCATCTTGAAATAAAAAATTGAATGGCCAACATAGTTTTCTCCCTTTCAAAATTATAAACAATGTCATGAAGTCTACAAACAATGGTCCAAACCAATTTTATAAACAAAAGTCAATACTAAAAAATAAGGGCACCTGAAAACATATACCAATATAGAAAAAATATTAACAAAAAAATCACTTGCATAAAGAAATGATTTAGATTGTAGACCTAAGGGTGGCTAGTTATTATGAACAACACCATATCATTATCCATATACTAGAGGAACCAATAATAATTATTCAAAGAGGAACTCAAATGAGGCTTAAAATATTTGACCATATAGTCATAATGAACTCAAACTGTCTTCGCCAATGGCAATTCAACCAAGGGCAACCATAAATGAAATGTGAGGTCCAATCATTACACCTTGTTCTTTAACAACATATGTCCCTTAAATGATTCAAAAAAAAAACACTACACTTTGGATTCCAAAACACATTGTTTGGTTCATTGTTAGTAAATAATGTTTGATCCTCCTTCCATGGCAAACATAATACATTTGTTTCAAATCCTTTAAGCAATAATGGGACCTAGGTGAAATTTCATTTGGAATGTTTTGGAACATTATTCACATCCCCTTGAATGAAAACAAATTGATCCAAAAAAATTTCAGGAACGAGCACAAGAAGAACTTTCAGCACATCCTCAAGTTTCATACAAAACCAAATTTCGATGTAAAAGTAATTGATTGCTATAGAAAGGAAATGTTCCACCCTAGCTTTCACTTTGACTTTGCTCTTATCAATTTTTCTTCCAACGACTCATGCATTCCCATGTTGAATAACAAAATGCAAGAAATAACACAACACACCATTGACGCAAAGAATTAAAATTTAGTGCTTAAGGTCTTTGAATTAGTGTTTATGGTTTTGATGCTAGGGTTTAGGGTTTAGGGTTTAACATTTTTGTGCAATGGTTTATGGTTATGTTTATGGTTTAGGTTTGAAGGTCTTTGAGTTAGGGTTTAGGGTTTTGGTGTTAGGGTTTATGGTTGTTGTGTTATGGTTTAGGGATTAACATTTTTATGCAATGGTTTAGGGCTTTTCTCATATGGTTTAATGTTTAAGTTCTTTAATCTAGTGTTTAGGGTTTTGGTGCTAGGGTTTAAGGTTTTAGGCTTAACATTTTTGTGCAATGGTTTAGGGTTTCTTTTATGGTTTAGGTTTGAAGATCTTTGAGTTATAGTTTAAGGTTTTAGTGTTAGGGTTTAGGGTTGTTGTGTTATGGTTTAGGAATTACCATTTTTGTGCAATCAAAGTTAAAAAATTTCTTATATGGTTTACTGTTTAAGCTCTTTATGCTAGCATTTGAAGTTTTGGTGCTAGGGTTTAAGGTTTAGGGTTGAACATTTTTGTGCAATGGTTTAAGGCTTTAAAAAAATGGTTTAGGTTTGAAGGTCTTTGAATTAATGTTTAGGGTTGTTGTGCTATGGTTTAAGGATTTTCTTATATGATTTGGTGTTTACAGTTTTTGAACTAGCATTTAGGATTTTTGTGCTAGGGTTTAAGGTTTAGGGTTTAACATTTTTGTGCAATGGTTTAAGGTTTTTTTGGTGACTTAGGTTTGAAAGTCTTTGAACTAGGGTTTAAGGTTGTTGTGTTATGGTTTAAGGATTAACATTTTGTGTAATAGTTTAAGGTTTAAGGTCTTTGAACTAGGGTTTAAGGTTTTGGTGCTATGGGTTAAAGATTCACACTTTTGTGTAATGGTTTAAGGCTTTTTTTGTACTATTTAAAGTTTAGGGTCTTTGAATTAGGGTTCACGGTTTTGATGCTAAGGTTTAAGATTTTGGTATTAAGGTTTAGGGTTTTGATGGTTAGGGTTCATGGTTTTGATGCTAAGGTTTAGGGTATTAAGGTTTAGGGTTTGCCAACTTCAAAAGTTTAATTCACATGTGTTTCCATGAATTTTTGAACAATATGTAATTAACTTAAATTTTTTAATGATAAAATTTCAAGTAAATCAAATGTGTAGATTTCAACAAAAGTAAAAATGTCAATATTTTTAAAATAATATGTGTTTCAAACCTTCAATGATACATTATACATTGAGTTTATCAAGGATACTTTTCTTTAACATCATTCCAAATGGAGCAAAACATATTCATAAAAAAAAACAAGTAATGTTATATAACACATTCAATATTCATGAAAATGCAACCTTGCCTTTTCTTATACCAAAATATATGTTTTTTATTTGAGGAAAATTTTCAAATTATGTAGTTTTAATGATGAAAAACACATTTAGACACTAAAACATAATTATTGTGGATAACTAAAATAAAAAATATATTCAAAAGTTTAATGATACCATGCCTTCATAATCATCAATATATGGTCATCCACAATTTTTTGGAATTAATAGTTTGGTTTTACATAAGATAAAGGACATTCAAATTTTAACACCCTATACACATTGAACTATCCACTCCTTACTATACACTTTATGACCAATGAAACATATCAAAATGTCACTATGATTTGACAAATCAAATGTAATCATTATATTAATTTATTTCACAAAAAGTGTTGATTATTTATGCATTCCTCATAAGCATAAAAAAATAAAGATCAAACTGACATTATAAAATGAGAGACCATTTGAATGCCACCTCATGGGTGAATAATTGTTGTTAGCCAATCAAATGCATCAAAAAACATTGACTCTTGTCCAACCATTCGCATGCATGTGGTATTTGGTTCAAAATTGGAAAAAGTTGTAAAGAAATTATCTTTTAAACAAAATGTAAAAAACCATCACAAATTCTGGCTACTATGAAATTATACAAACAATTTACATTGAAAATTTACACAAAAAACTATTTCATGAAACTAGATTGGATAGAAAATCCTTGAATCCCACAATCCAATTGTGCAAACACACTAAGCCATTATATTATAATTCAAGAATGAAATAGAAATTATTTTGTTTCATTTAATAAATTAATGAAAATTTTATTTCAATGGTAACATGGTTTGATTTGATTTACCAAAGTAATATTCAATAATCAAATACATACCAATGTATCTTAATGTGATATGACAGATAAATGTCTTATTTGATTTTTGGCAAATTGATCAAATGTATCAAATCTTGTTGTGATTATGATGTGAATTATTTGGGAGATAATACGATACGAAATTTATGTTTAAAGTGAACTCAACTTCACATTATCCAACATGGTCCTATTGAAAAGATACCCAATGGCCTAAACATACCAAATTCAATATATATATATGTGTGTGTGTGTGTGTGTGTGTGTGTTAAATTGATATCATGTTTACAACTATGAAAAAAGTTAAACATTAAACCCTAAACCCTTTAACCCTAAATCTTAAACCTCTAAACCCGTAAAACCCTAGACTTTAAAACCCTAAGACTTTAAACCCCTAAACCATAAATGAGTAAACTTCTAAAATTATAAACCCTTAACCCTAAAGATTTGGAAACCTAAACCCTAAACATTGAAACCTTAAACCCTAAACACTTAAAGCCCTAAAACATAAACAATTCAACCTTTAAAACCCTAGACCCTAAACACATAAAACCTTAAATTATAAACAATTGAGCTTCTAAAACCCTAAACCTTAATCATAAACGATTCAACTTCTAAAACCTTAAACATTTAACCCTAAAGGCTTAAAACCTTAAACCCTAAACATTAAAACCTTAAATAGTAAACCTTGAACCTTAAACACGTAAAGCCTTAAACCATAAACATTTCAATATCTTAAACCCTAAACCATAAACAATTCAATCTCTAAAACCCAAAACCCTGAACCTTAAAAATTAAAAACCCAAAAGCTTGAAACCTAAAACCTAAACATTAAAACCCTAAAACCCTCAACACAAAAACCTTAAACCTTAAAAACCCCAACACAAAAACCCTAAAAATTAAAATAAAACCATAAAAAACTCAACCTTTAAAACCATGAACCTTAAATTTTAAAAGGTTTAAACCCTAACCCAAAAACTTAAACCTAGAAACCCTAAGGCCCTCAAACCCTAAATTAAAACCCACCCAAATCCTCATATGTGCACATTCTATTTAAATTGAATGTTTTTGGATTGGGAACGGAGAATGTAAATTTTAGTCTTTCTTTTTTCATTACCTTTAAATTTACTGCAAAAATCACATTTCACACAAGCTTCTTTAATTATTCCTTTCCAAAATTTTAAAAATGGATGGATTTTGTTTTATACAAACATACAAATGGATGGATTTTGGGTAATGAAAGAGGTTCAAAGAAACCATTAGGGTTTAACGCCCAAATTGTTTTTGTCTTTTCCATTTTCTCATCTCCCTTTATCATTTCACAACATTTTCTTCTTTCCTTTTATTCTCTCTTTCACCTTCATTCCCCATTTGAGATCTCTTATTCTTTGGCCCTAACTACCAAAGTCATTATTTCATATCTTTTGCTTTGCCATCTTTCTCTTATTCGTCCTCTCTCCCTCTGCCACCCTCTACGTCACCATCTCTTTCTCATTCCTCCTCTCTCCCTCGTTTATGCTCTACATCACCATCTTTGTCATAATCTTTGAATTTGTTTTCAAGTGAGTCTCCTTTTGTTAGTGACACTCATGCAAGCACACACGCATGATTCATGACACCATATCATGCCCAAGGAAATTGTTTGTCAAGTGAGCCCACATTAAACCCTAACATAACCTTTTTTTTTTCCTTTTCAATTCTCATTTTTGTTGAATTCTTGGAATTTTCCACCAATGTACATATCTATTTGTTGTGTGTGTGTGTCTGATGCCTATATGAATGCATGTGTGTGTATTTATATACCTTTTTATGTCTGTGTGCGTGTGTGCATATGTGTTTTTGTGTGTGGCACTATGTGTGTAGATGTTTGTGTGTTTGTGTCTCTTCATGTCTATGCATTTGTGCATATGCATATCTATGTATGTTTGTGTCTCTATTTGTGCATATTTGTGTGTATGTGTTTGTGTCTATTTGTGCATGTCCATCTATTTGTGTCTATCCCCTCCTTTTTGTCTTTGTTTGTGTTTTTATGTCTACATCTTTGTGTGTATCACCATTGCAAAAGCACTTTGTGTATGGTTGTTAATGTGTGTGTGTGTTTGTGCAATTCCACAATGCACTCAAGTTTCTTCTCTCTATCTTTGGATGACTATGTCATTCTCTGTTAGTATGCTTCTGTATATGTGTGTAAATTTCTATGACTTTATGTGCATTTGTGTGTGTGTATGTGTGATTCAATGTTTCTATGTGCATGTGTGTTGAGTGTGTATGTGTGTGTCTATTTTAGTGTGTGTGCTTGTGATTATATATTTATCAATACTTGTGTGTGTTTATTATTGTTTGTTTGTCCATGATTGTTTATGTGTGTTTATGATTCAATGTGTGTGTTTGTAATTGTATTTGTGTGCTTGTCATTTTATGAATGTGTTTGTAATTGCATTTGTGTGCTTGTCATTTTATATATGTGTTTGTGATTGCATTTATGTGTTTGTAATTTTATGTACATCCTTGTGATTGCATTTGTGTGCTTGTCATTTTATGTATGTCCTTGTCATTGTATTTGTGTGTCTCTATGTCCATCTCTACGTATGTGTGTGTGTATGTGGTTTTATATGTGTTTGTTTATGTGTCAAGTGTTTTGCATTTGTTAATGTAAATGTGTGTGAGCATGTTTATGCGTTTATATTTTTATACATGTGAGTGTGCCTATGTGAATGTGTGTATGTTAATTTGTTAAATATTAATCCCCTCTTTTTGTTCTTACAAATTTCTTCTAATCACTCCATAAACACATCCCATAATCAACATGGGCATTTCAAACCATTGTAAATCATTCATAACTTTTACTTATAATAGTCTTTCAAGCCATAAACGTTGTGAAATGCCTAGCGACCATTAGGCATTTTGGCACGAGCATTTTCAAAATGTTTGGCAGCCACCATGACGCGCTCCCAAGTTCCTAGTTAGACCTAAAATGAATCTAAGTTATTCAAACAGCAGAATTGTGAGGAACTCAAGGCATGCTCCCAGCTTTCAACATTAGAAGGGGTAGAGGGGCATGTTGAAGCTTCAAGATGGGACTAAGAAAAGTGACAAGCTTTAGTTACTTACTCGAACTTGCATCAAACCAACCAACAAGTTGGTTAGTTCATTTTCTGGAACACCTTTAGTGCTAGGACAAGCCACGGGCAACTCTGGACTCACAACATTCACCACGGCTCGGATTCAAGGGAAGCCACACCTTCCCCCATATAGTATTCTTTGTGTCTCTCCGCGGCACCTACACTCCAATGACTTTTTGTCCCAAGACTCTCAAAGAGGAGTCCCGAAACTATCCCGGTTTGAATTCCTGAGACTTTGCAAGGTCATAACTTTTTGCCCAAACCTAAAGCAAACTTGTAACTTTCCTCGAGAGCTTTCTAATGGTGTATCGCACTCCACCTGCATGCACCGGGGTCAAGTCAATTCCCGACTTTTAGTGGTTGGGAATCAAATTGCCGGTTTGACTCTCGGCCCTTCTTTTTGCCATAACATGTGTTGCAGATGTCCAAATGGCCCATGCAATCCCCTTTTCGACGTCTACACATTGATAGCTTTTCAAATGATATAAAGAACGCCCCAATGCGAGGTGTTTTGACCCCTGCAATCGAACTCTGAAGTTTTGGGAGTCTCGGAGGACTCCGAAGTCCTAATTTTGGGAGTGTGAGTTTCATCTTTAGACTCTTTCAAAGTGGGGTTGCGACACTCTCCCCCATTAGAAGAAAAGGTTAATGTCCTCATTAACACTTATAATTTCTTTCGAAAATTGTAATTGTTTTTTTTTTGGATCCTTGGCCATCATTTGTCGACTTCTATGGCAGGACCTTGCCTCAAGCTAACTTAGGCGTCCCCAAGTTTTCCAACATTTTTTTGGCAAGTCCAAGGGTATCGCACAAAAACCCTTAACCTTTGCTTCATCAAAAGACCTAAACTAGCTTAATTGACGAAACCCTCATTTCGAAGGCCATTATTTCAACTTTCCCCTCATGAGGAACTCAAATCAAGTCTAATTTTGACCTAAGCTATTTGGCATGAATTATTTCCCCAACTTGCGCCTTGATCACAACAATCAAGCCTTAACTAAAAGGTTTGTTTATCAAGGTACGAGAAGCGACATTTGGGTTTTATAAAAACCCAAGTCCTAAACTACACGATTAAAGTATGCGAACGAGGTCATGACTTCCCGCGTTGGCCGCCACTACCAACCAACCCTTTGGGATGCACTTAAAGCTTGTGCATGTCCCCACAAGCTCACCTTGCTTGCCTCCTCTTTTGGGGTCAAGGTTTCTCTTAACCCTAAGGTAGGAGTGCGATTTTGATTTGGGCCTACATAAGAAAGTTCCATTTGTCCAATGCCAACTTGATAACCCTATTTGTACTTATACATTACTTTGTGATACAATCTCTTGGAAGTTTTTAGCCTTTATTTCACTTGCAACTTGATGTGGTACATTTTATGTGACTCCTTGCCCCACTAAAAGAAAGGTAATGTCCTCATCACGTTCTACGTTTCTTCTTTGTCGGTCTAGTGTGGAATTCCTCTATGGCTTCTTAGGCATGTTCCATATCGAATTCATTCACCCAAGATGCCTCTATTGGATGGTATCCTTTCTGCTTCAAAGTTTGGTTCATTATGAACCAAGTCTGGTGGGGGCTTTGAGTTGTGTTCCCGATTAGGCCTTGAGGCATCGTGGGCGACCAGCTTAAAAAAAGAAACATGAAATGTGGGGTGAACTCTAATATTTTCCGGTAATTCTAACTTTTAAGTGTCGGAAAGTTTCTTTTCCAACACTTTGAATGGGCCCGCATATGGGCCCAAGAACTTGTGACTTAAACTTTTTAGCAATTGAAAATTCTTGATGTTCAACCACACTTCATCCCCTTCTTGAAACTTCACCTCTCATCGGGACTTGTTCACAAAATCCTTGTACTATTTGTGTGCTTTTTCCAAATTGGCCTTTGTCACCTCCCACAGGTGCCGCCTTTTTTCATCAAGTTATGTGACCATTGGCATTTCCTCAGTTACATCATTCAGGGGTTATCCATGTGCTGCCCAAGTCATGGGCACAATTGGTGACTTGCCCGTCACCATTTGAGAAGGGGTGGACCCAGTTACGGAGTGTTCTGAGTTGTTGTAACAAAACTTGGCTAACTCCAAGTGGTCCACTTAATTTTGTTGATTCGCCGCCACATAATTCCTTAGAAATTGTTGGATAATGAAGTTCACCTTCTTGGTTTGTTTGTCGGTTTGGGGGCGGAAGGAAGTGTTCATCTTGAGCTCCGACCCCATTCGCTTCCATAGGGCTCATCAAAACTTACTTGTGAACTTTGGGTCTCAATCCGAGACTATGTCCTTTGGGAGGCCATGATGCTTGAAAACATGTGTGAAGAATAACCTACCCGTTTCTTGGGTCGTGGCCTCATCCTTGGCGGGAATGAAATGTGCCATCTTGCTAAATTGATCTACCACCATCACCATGATGGCGTCAAAACCCCTTAATGGGGGCAAGCTTACCATGAAATCCATGGACACACTTTCCCATGGCCTTTCAGGAATTAGCAGAGGTTGTAACAAGCTCGCTTGCTTCTTGTTAAGTGTTCAATTTTGTTGGCAAGTCAAGCAAATCTTCACATATTCCTCTACACTGTCTTTCAAGTTGGGCCAATAATAGGACTTTTTGAGGAATGTTATGGTGCGCTTTACACCATCATGGCCTGCAAGCGGCCCAACATGACATTCTTACAAGATGATGTCCCTTAGCTTCCCTTTTGGCACATAGAGTCAATTTTGCTTGTACCACAATAGTCTATTTCACAATTGGAAGTGTGACTTGGTTCCATTTTGAATGTTTTGCATCACTTCCTTGGCAAATTCGTCATGGCGGCTCGCTACTCAAACTTCCTTTTGAAGTTTCGTTTTTCCCACACACACCACTTTAAATTGGTGCTTTCGACTTAGCGCATCGGGCACCACATTCTCCTTCCCGGGCTTGTGTCGAATGTTTACATTGAATAAGGCCAATGTGTCTTGCCATCTCACATGTTTTGAGGACAACTTGGGTTGAGTGGCAAAGTACTTCAAGGTCACATTATCGATCCACACCACCACATCTTTGGAGCCTATGTATGGCCCCAAGTCTTGAGACAATATATGACCGCCCACATTTCCTTCTCATGTGTTGGCCACCTTCGCTCTGTTTCGTTCAACTTCTTACTCTCAAATGCCACCGGTCTTCCTTCTTGCATTAGGACTCCTCCAATTGCAAAGTCAGAGGCATCAAAGTGGATTTCAAAATCCTTGTCGAAGTTAGGTAACTTCAACATTGGCGCTTTCACCAAAATGCCTTTCAAGGTTTCAAAAGCCTTGTCGCATGCTCCATCCCATTTGTAAGTTTCGGCGGATTTTTTCAAGAGGTTTTTCAAGGGTGCAGCCATCTTCGCAAAGTTCTTAATGAACTTGTGATGATAGGAGGCCAATCTTAAAAAGGATCTCAAGGTTGGAACCGATTTAGGCGGTTCCCAATCCAAAATTGCCTTCACCTTGTGATCATCCATTTTCAAACCTTCTTGAGTGATCTTATGTCCAAGGAAGTCCACTTCCGTCACCTCGAATTCGCATTTCTCGAGCTTGGCATACAACTTGTTTTCCCTCAATCTTTGGAACACCTTTCAAAGGTGCTCTGCATGTTCCTCCAAGGAGCCACTATAGATCAAAATGTAGTTTATGTAGATGACAACATAGTCATCAAACCATTTTCGGAAAATGTCATTCATGAAAGTGCAGAATGTGGCAGGTGCGTTAGTGAGCCCAAAAGGCATCACCAAGAATTCATATGAGCCATACCTTGTGCGACAAAAAGTCTTTTCTTCATCCCCTTCCGCAACTCGAATTTGGTAATACCCCAAACATAGGTCAATCCTACTAAACACTTTAGCTTTTGAGAGTTAGTCAAAGAGATCATCAATCTGAGGTAATGGGTATCGGTTCTTTGTCATCACCTTGTTGAAGGTTCTATAATCCACACACATCCTCAACGTCCCATCCTTCTTGTGAACGAAAAGGACGGGTGCCCCATATGGCGATTTGTTAAACTTAATGTATCCTTTCATGAGGAGTTCTTCGAGTTGAACTTTAAGTTCTTTCAACTCCTCATGGCTCATTCGATATGGGGCCTTGGTGGGAGGTGCCATTCCCATCATCACCTCGATTACATGATCAACTCGTCTTTTCGCGGGCAAGTCCTCGGGCAACTATTTGAGCATCACATTTGGGAACTCATCCAAGACTTGTTTAATGCAATTCGGGGAAATCACCAAGTTGACAGCTTCCTTGGGTTCATACTCATCCAACACCCACATCACACACAACATGCCGTAACCTCCCACACATTCTTTTTCCCAGGATTTTCCCAACAAAAAGTGGATGGTTGATCCACCCCACAAGGCACTTCGTGTGCCTTCACCCACACGGTCCCGCTTTTGGATGGGATTCTAACTAGTCTATTGTGCCCTTCTATGAGCACATTGTTTCGAATGATGAAGTCCATTCCCAAAACGCAATCCATTCCACCCAAGGTGGAAACTAGCAAGTCCACCTTTCCTCTCCAATTTCCCAATTGAAGAGGCACTTCCTTTGCTTGTGACATAGTGGGATGGGGAACCCCATCCGCGAAGTGCACCTCGATGGGTGCCTTGAGCTCCTCCAATCTTCACCATTATGCTTTTGTAGAAAACAAAACTTGATTTCAGTTTTTTTTTAATTGCCCATCACTTCAATCAAATTTACATATTATTACAAAAGGTTTCAATCAAACACCTTTTTTTGTTAAGTAGGAAACTTTGATTACAATGGTGATGGATATCCTCTTACAACCCAACTTCCTTTTTTTTAAAAAATACAAAAAAAGAACAAAAGGGAGGAGTTCCCTCCATTCCTTTTGTTACTTTCACATCTCTTTGCATTGTTTTGTAGCCATAAAACCTATCATGTTAAGATGTTTGTTGCCTCATGTTTGACATTGTGTTGCAT
>Ga0116227_10000308_pt1 | contig 91220 bp, 72 predicted proteins | sample S1TSphgellanicum_FD_89693 | JGI IMG/M metagenome (GOLD analysis project Ga0116227, IMG submission 89693) | Host-associated microbial communities from peat moss isolated from Minnesota, USA - S1T2_Fb - Sphagnum magellanicum MG | ecosystem: Host-associated > Plants > Peat moss > Unclassified... | reverse complement strand
TGAGAGATTATGCAAAATGTGTAGTTTGGAGGCCATAGAAGACGAAGACCATTTCTTGCTTGTTTGCCCAGCATATGAACATGTACGCAACATGTTTAGGGAAGAACTGCCTCTAGGACCTGTGACGCCTGTGCAGGAACTGCTATCTTGTCAGGACCAATCTAATCTTGCTAGATTTCTTGAATAGTGTCTCCAGTATAAAAATATTAGGATTCTGTCCGCCTAATGGGTCTCTCTGGCCCCATAACTGGTGTTAAATAAAAAGTAAAAGTAAAAGTAAAAAACCCAAGTTTCAGTCAGGGTTCCAACCAAGTTTTATGCTGAGTTTTCAACATGGGTCCTTTTTCTACTAATTTTTTATTTTGACAAAATTTTGCAACTTGACAAAAACATTTGAGAAAAAAACATGAAAAATCATAATTTCTTTGATTTGTTTCCGTATTATAGAATAAAAATAATTAACTAGTCATTTTTAGTTTGAAGAACCTATGGAAAATTGGTCCAAATGTAATGGCAACATTGTTTTTTTTTTCAAATTTCAAATGTTCCATCGTTGACTACTATCCCGAAAAACGTTTATCAAAATGGCTTCATGAAAAGGGGATTGAAAAAAAAACAAGGATCTTATGACAAAATAATTAATTAAAAAAAAAATCTTTAGGCTTTTGCACATGAAACAAATGCTAATTTGGAACAAGGAAAAAAATTCATAATCCCTCTCATAAATTTCACTCTAATAATCGTACAAAATGATTTATTCATTTATTGGGATCTTTGAAGAACTTCTTTTTGAAGTTTGTGAAATTGTAATAAATTATAAATATTAATAGTAACATAATTTTCGCATTTTTTTCAAAATCAAAATGTTTTCACAAATTTTGAGATAAATAAAATACTCAAATAAGAACTTTTTAACTCACTAGTGGGAATTTTTTGTTTTTTGAAAGAGAAGATACATTTTGTGCTACATTAATCTTTATGTTGCTTAAACTTGTACATTAGTAAATGTCACCAATATTTTAGACATACCCTTTCACTAACGCATTTAAACCTGACCTAATTTATCTTTTTTATTCGCATATCTTTTTGTGAAGGATTGTCTTCTTTCCTAGGCTTCTAGCCTTTGGGAGGCCTTATCATAAGCCCTCTCCTAATATTTATTTCTTTTATTTTTGTAAAAACATGGTTCATGATGGTGTTTCCCAATGCTTTTGCATCATAAATACATCCGTTCAATGAAAACGCTAAATGACATGATACATATATTTTTATAAGATCCTATACACATAATATCATGGTGTGTACACATTTGTATATTGGAAATATATAATACAATGTCATATATATTCATATGTTTAAACCATCTGCATATGTTTGCATTGTATATACACATTTATGTGCATGTGTATATGGGATGATGATTTTCATTCGTAATGTTTGATTTTATTGTTGCAAGTTTCATAAAAAGAAATCTTAATGATGTTATTCAAACTAATGAAATTATATGGCATCAACAAGCAACATATCACAAGTTTCAAACATTTCAATACACATAGTTACTGCATTTTTATGATATTTTGAAATTAAACAAAAAATCCCAAAGTAATACAATTTTTTCAATACATATACATTAAATTTTTAAAAAAAATTTATTAAAAATAAATTTCCAATTAAATTAATTAATCATTAAAATTTAATTTTGTATGAATTCAATATGATTAAAAATACATATAATCGATAACAAAAACTTTGCTATCACATCATAAATATTACAACCCTGTGATTTGGGAAAAAATCCAATTATCAAATGATGCATTAGTATAAGTTGAAATTTGAGATTTTAAATTCATATGCAAAGCAAACAAATTTGCCCATTGATGATGAATGATAATATTCAAAACTTTGTATAATGGTGTTTCGATTAAATTTCATAAAGTGACCATCACCATATTTGGATGAACAATTCTTGAAATATAATTAGTAAAGTGATTAGCATTCAAAATGTTTAAGAAACACACCTATTGTTGCACTCTCATGTGGTAAACATGGTAGTATTTATTGAGTTTGATTCATATTTACAAGGACATTATTAACACTACCATGCATATTATTTTCTTGTACCTTTGTTGTTTATAAATTTGAGCAAAAATAAAACATGGTCAAATAAAACATTTTTTTAATTGTGTTAATTTTTGGACTAATGGAATGATTTTTTTTTTCAAAAAACTTTATTTCGTATTTGATATAAAGGTGCTTTATTTTCACTAATATTATGTAAATGACTTTCACATATGTATGATGTTGAATTAAGTTCTATTTGAATTTGAAAATAAATAAATAATTACCTTGACAGTTGATTTGAAAAACATAACCTTTCACAATTAAAACATGGAATTATGAGAACATATTGGATTTTTTAATATAAATGTCAATAGATATTGAATTATATGCATTTTCTTTTATATTATCATTATGTTCTATTTTATTCGATTGAACATTGTGTTCCACAAAAAATTGTTGTGTGGGAATTTGTTCTTTAATTTCCTTTAGAATGCATAAAACAATGATGATTGAATTTTGTCATTCATGAAAGATTCTTGTGATTTTTTACTCTATATATATATATATATATATATATATATATCATGTGATTCATAATTTATGATTTAGTTCTTTTGATATTTGGAAACATGTTAATGAATTTAGATGTTGTTACATAATAAGTTAGATTTGAACAAACCTTTAATAATTCAGAAATATTGTTGTCATAAAGTGCCCAATCAAAAAAATATAAATAGATTATATATATATATATATATATATATATATATATATATATATATATATATATTTGTGTTACATCAAGTTGATCAACAATTAGATGGGAATGTTCCTTTTGATTTTTTGGTATTTTTAAAAACTTTGGTAAGGGAAATTGAAGTGAACGAATTAAACAAAATTTCATTGATAAAAACATTTGTGTTGTTTTTCAAAATTTTTGGTAAGTATTGAATATAATTTAAATTTTTTTGTAGTAATTTTTGTATTACAAAAAATGTTGAACAATGAAATAACATACTCTAATGGTGAATCCCAATTATTTTTCAAAATGTTCATTAACACAAAATCAAATTTTCCATTCCAATAAAAATATGTAGATGATTGCCATAATTGAATAGGAGGTTGTTGTACCATTGGTTTTCGAAAAAGATGGAAAATCATCTAAATCTATGATAACTTTGAAATTATTAACTTGATAAATAAACAAAGACCTAGACAAACCTTTAACATTAATTCAAAATGTTGAGAATTATATGTTATATGTAAGGGGATAGATTGAAAATCCATGCCACATTGAAACATAATGGGTTTTGATATTTTATTCCAAATGTAAATTGACCTTTGTAAATATTTAGTTATCCAAAATATTGTAGTGAAATTTCCTCACAAACCTCCCATGTTAGCATTTAATGCTATTTTTGTCACATATTGATGTTCATTTATGACCATGCCTTGATGCAAATCAATGAAAAAACTTGGATATAATTTTTGAATACAACATTGTTGAACTTTTTCTATATTCAATAATAAACATTGGTTTAAATGTGCCATGTTATTTTGCCTTAATTGAGAAAACGATAAATGATTATTTAATAAATAAGATATAAAATCAAAAAGACAATTGCTTATTTCATATTTGTATGTTGAAATTAAATGAAGGCCATATGAATGCAATACATGTTCAAATGATGAATCAATAGGATATAATAAAGGTGTTTGCATTATTATGAACTTCAATTTAAGAAAATATTTATATAAACAAAAAAATGGTTTTCCATTCAAAAAATATAAAATCAATGATTCATTCAAAACTATTAACATGTCAATTTGTTTTGGAAATTTTTTTACAGTGTAAAACTATTTATATTGGAAAATTGTTTAGATGGAAAAATTGCTAGCATTGAAAAAAAAATTTATTTGCATAAAAAATTTGCCTTGAAAATTTGTTTACATCGAAAAACTACTTTCATTAAAAAATTGTTTGCACTGAAGAACTACTTGCATTAAAAAATTGCTTGCATTGAAAAAAATATTTTTAATAAAAAACTACTTGCATTGAAAAACTGCTTTCGTTAGAAAACTTTTTTTGTTAAAAAATTGTGTCACATACAAAAATATTACATTTAGAATTACTTTGGGCATTTGATATAAATTGATGTATGAAAGCTTTCCTTTTCTTTTAGACTAAAAAATCTATGAAAATGATTACATAATAAGGACTACTTAAATCAAAAGTTTGATATAAAACGTTTCCACATATATAAAATATTCATATATTAAAAGTAATTATAAAAAGGTCACATAAAATTTACTATCAACAACCTTAATGTCTAAAAATGCTTTTGTTTGAAAATTATTTCAATTCATTCAAATCAAGCTTTTGTTCCACAATACGCTAAACATTATTATTATAAATAATTGACAAAGAAGTATGTAAATCCTCACTCTTCAAACTAATTTCCACTTGTGGGATAAATGGGTGCATACCATACTTGTTTCAAAATTAAGATCATTCTTCAATATCTACTACTATAAAAAAATGGGTGTCGATGTCTTGATGCGGCAATTCATGATTGGCTAGATGGTGGGATGGTCAACATAGTGGGAACTAGGGAAAACTGAAAAATGTTCTCCTCTAAATCCCCCGGCCCCCAAACTTAAAAGGAAAAAATGCAAGGCACATTCAATGTGTGCTTGGGCCTTCCCATTGGTTACATGAAATTTCTCCTCCCAAAAAAATTTATCACCGTTTTTGGCCAGCCAAAGTGAATCAATGGTGGGATGGTCAACATAGTGGGAACCAGGGAAAACTGAAAAATATCCCCCTCTAAATCCCGCCCCCCAAACTTAAAAGGAAAAAATGTAAGGCACATTGGTGAATCCTTCGAAATGTTCACTTTCATCAACAAACTGTGCCAAAATTCTGGGCCAAAACCAATTTGATTAGCCCATTGTTCCCAAAAAAATGAAACTATGGAGGCTATTCAAATAGAAGGTTTTGTTTTGATGTATATAGTTTCTCCCCTTGGGCTCACCTATATAGGTGAAAGTGTTCAAGCATATGGGCTAAAAGTGAGGTGCTTATATATGGAAAACATGTTGGGGAACACATTGTGAACTTGGGGAACATTGTGGGAACCCATTAGGAACTTAAAAGGAACATTGTGGGAACATATTAGGAAACAGGGAAAATTGAAAAAAAATATCTTCCTTATCCCCCTTAACTTGGGCCCTCTTATTGGCTGAAAGGAAAATAAATCCTTTCCTCCCGCCCCCCTGGCCGTCCCTAATAAAACTTGCATGGAAAGTCCAGTGTCCACTCTGGATAGTCCACTCTCCACACCACATACACTTGAAAAAAAAACCTCCGCTCCAACCTGAAACTTCCCAACCTTAAACCCAAAACTTAAAAGGAAAAAATCCAAGGCACCCTGAAAGCATGATTGCATTTCCCATTGATTGGATGAAATTTCTCTCCTCAAAAAGGTTCATCACAATTTTTTACCTGGGCTATTACCCTTCGCAAGGAACACCTCGGCTATATAGATGAGAAGGGAAGGATGTTAGGCAAAACATATGGGTTTGATATTAGCTATTGGGAACACTCTTGAGGAACACATTGAGAACTTGGGGAACAACTTGGGAACATGGTAGGAACACATCAGCAACTCATGAAAAAAAAACCTCTCCCCCTGCCCTCCAAAACCCAAATTAAAAAGTTGAGGCGCTTGAATGGATGCTGCACCTTCCCATTGATTGCATGCAATTTCTATTTCCAAAATTGTTAGTTACCTTTTTGGCCTAAGCTAATGGTAGGGAAATAAATTTGGGGAAATAGTCACCTCTCCTATTAATTAAATGAGGTGCCTCCCAAGTTTTTTTGGGCAACATGCCAATTTGATTGGCCCATCATTCCAAAAAAAAGAAATAATGGAGACTCCCCAAAAGAGAAGGCTCTATTTTGAAATGATCAGTTCTTCCCCTTTGGCCCACCTATATCAAGTTGGGAAAAATGAAGAAAAATCTTTCCTCTCCCCACCCACCCACCCACCCACCCCAAAACATAAAAAGAAAACAAACAAGGCACCTTGAATGCATGCTTGGGCCTTACCATTGGCTGCATGAAATTTCTCTTTCCAAAAGACTTTATCACCATTTTTGGCATGGGCTAACACCCCTTGCAAAGAAAACCCCACTTATTCAGTGTTGGGGCACATTTGATTTTTAAAAATAATTGATAGGTAGAAAGACAAAATGGACTTTGATACATAACACTTTAGTCTTTTGCTTATTTGATCATTTTGCTTGCAAAATGGGTTTACAGACTAGTGATGAAATAAAATAATGTATAAGCCAAGTTGCCAAGTTGCACATCAATTAACATTATAAACTTGTTTCTGTCATAAAATGCTTTTTGAAAACAACTTAAAGAAACATGTGTACATGCAACCATCATAATTTTAGGTGTAAATTAAACCTTTGTGGATAAATATACTTTCCCAAATTGTAAAGTCAACAAAAAGGGCAATGTTGATAATCTAGAAATGGGGTGGATTGATTTTTCTTGTCCAAACTATAAGCAGATTACTATCTACACAATCGATGTGATGGTTCCATTTGCGGGTGTAGTTAAATATGACATTGAAGTTATCTCTAAAGTCACCCTCTCTTTCACCCCATATCCCCTCTGCTTTCACGCCATATTCCCTTTTTCAGTGGTATCCGCAAAGTAAGAAATTTTTATTAAATCTCAGTATGAAATGCTGAGACTCAGCATTTAATGCGCAGGGTTCGAGAATAATTATAATAATTGTACACGTAAGAGCAGTGAAAATATATGTAGCAGCAGTGAAGGCGCTCATGAAAAAGGAAAGAGGGGATGAAACTCAGTTTACCACCAAAATTGATGCAAAAACTAGTTTGGGTCCCAGTTATTTCGTTTTGTAAACTTTCATTCCCAATTATGCATTTGATGCCCAATTATCTCGAAACTGGCTCCTCTCGCCCCTAATCGCCTGACTTTACCGATAACTTTATTGTGTTGAAAATACGATTTGTAAGGTGAAGCCTTAGGGCAGGGGCATTCTAAGGGGTCTAAGATGAGACCTTAGCCAAGTCAGGCCTTGCATTTTGGGAGTATCTTTCACCTGTGAAGCATGAGGTGAAGATTATCGTGATGAGAAACGCTAATAGATAGCAAGGTGCAGGAGGGGTGAGTTCTTAACACTTACTGTTTAAGAGTGAGAGGGGGCTTACATCTATAATTAGGTATAATTACTTCCTGCTCTTAAGAATTGACATTATTTTAATAGGTGAAATTTTGTCCAAAAAGAAGAATACAAAACCCAAAATTCAAACATGAAATGCTTTTGGAGGCTTTAAATCCTCAAAATGTGAAAAAGGAAAAAGTTTAAACTGCCAGATTTCTATATGTAGTTTCCAGTGTGTAACCAAAAGTTATACAAAAAAGAGAATTGATAAAAGATTTGTAGTTCATATCTTGTTTCTAGCCAGATTTGGTTAAATCTTTTAAAGAATGATTGTTGGCTTTGCTGCATCTTCCTACCCATGGTGGCCACTTTGGCTGCAATAAAAGATTCCTAGAAAATACACTGGTATGAATAATATCACCTCTTTTCTAGAAAAAGCCACTGGTAGAATAATGTCTCCTCTTTTTCTACAAAAAGTCATTACAGTTCCAGTACTTGTTTTCAATTTGTAACAACATAGCAAAGGTACCAGCGTGCAGAACATCCAGAAGAGGATTACAGCAAATATGGCTACGAACAAAAAAAGAAAGTTTGAAGAAAAAACATCTTTCTCTATAATTTGTTACTGTACTGGAACTTAGTACAAAATTCTGGCTACATTCATATGCAAGAAAACCTTAGAAACACTTTTTTGTTTTCCCGGTCATTTCATAAAAAATTGCCATTATGGAAATTTTTCACCTAAAAAATACGCCTAGTAGGGGGCCTCATTTGATATCTGAAGAAAAACTGGAGGTAATCTCAGGAAGTGTGCATAAAATATTGCATATCATGATGAAAGACTGGTCAAGAAAGTGGCCAACACAATTGAAAAGCTCATTTAGAAAACATGCTAGACAAGTATTGGATTGCACCAAGTTCCAAATACCACAATAATGTGATGATCAATGGATTTTACCAAGTTCCGAATACTGCCATAATGTGATGATGAAACTGTGCCACCCATAAATTAACCCAAGCACGTGAAAAAGGGCAAAACAAAGAACAAAATGGAAGGACTCACGTCCAAGAAGAAGAAGACAAATGAACCACCTAAGAGGGTGAACGAAAATCACTTACTTACCTGACAATATACCATTAATTCCATAGATAATGCCCATAGATAATGCCCATAATCCCAATACTGTGTTTATCTGGATTGGAAAAGGTACATTATTGACCCTGATTGGATGCCAGGCAGGGTTTCTTTTAATGATTGCGTTATGTAGCCAAAGTGATGAGCATCCAGAAAAGAATTCAGCTAAATTTAGCTAAATAATGGATATGAAAATAAAAGAAAACAGAATCCTTCTATATTTTTCACTGCCTTCTGGAAGTTATCATAAGACTCTGACGATTTGGAATTTTTAAAGTTCGAAATCTGACTAATCTGAGACATTTTCAGCATGGAAAATCCTTTGTAGAGGTCGAAATCATATTTTTCAGGTCGAGGTTTAGTGAAAATTCACCAGCTAAAGAAACACTGACTGCTCATTATTGACGATTTTTTCCCAAAAAAAGAAAAAGACAAAAACCCTTTGTACGTGGCTTTACAGAGAGCGCCAGCAGGCGAGGCTGTTCTTGCAGGGGAGGGTTTTTATAGGCTTGGAGTTTTATGGGGTTAATGTACCCCCTTTCTTTAGTTGATATGCTTCAAGCCACTTGTGGAGGTTTCAGTACTTAGTCATTCCCATACCCCCTTTCTTTAGTTGATATGCTTCATGCCACTTGTGGAGGTGTCAGTACTTAGTCATTCCCCTACCTCCTTGTGGCCCACCTTTTTTGGGCTGTTTGCTTCCCTAGCGTTTAAATACCTCCCATCGAGCTAGCTCTGTCCCATGCCTTGTCTTCTTGCACATGTTTTTCAGCCCTGCATGCTTGCTCCTTTTTTCTTTTTCAATCCCTTTCGTCCTTGTGGCCCACCCCTTTTGGACTGTTTGCTTGCCTGGACTTTCAATACCTCCCATCGAGCTCTCTCCAACACCTGTTTTCCTTGTCTTCTTGCACATGTTTTCCAGCCCTGCATGCTTGCCCCTTGTTTCTTTTTGACTCCCTTTCTTGGGCAAGACACTAAATACTCTCCCATCAAGCTCTGTCCATGGCCAATTTCTCTTGTCTTCTTGCGCATGTTTTTCGGCCCTGCATAGTTGTGCATAAAACCATGCAGCATGGTTTTACATGTTCTTTTTATTCTGCAAAAGAACTTAGCAATGTTCTTTTAATTGAAGAAAACTACGTCATGTTTTAGTTCATCATCATAGGATTCGAACCCTAAACCCTAAACATAAACCTTGTCGGTACAGAACATGCTTCAGACCACTGGCATAGGTTCAGGGACGGTTCAGGGACGGAGGAATGAAGAAAACTAAAATATGGTTTTCCTCATAGGACTCGAAACCTGAAGTTTGCAGGTACAGAACATGCTACGGACCACTGGCATCGCTTCAGGCACTGAGGAGCGCGTGTTTGCTTTTTGATCTGAATAAGTTTTAAAGTCAAAAACTCAAACCCTGCAGCAGAACCACACGGTTCTCTGCAGGGCTGCACTGTCACGCCCAGAAAGGACTTTCGCCCGGACAGTCCTCGATTTTGGGGGGGGGTGTTTAGCGTCTCGCCTTTCTTCTTCTTGGGTGCTTTCTTTTCATAAAGTTTGGCAGGGTTTCATCTTTATAGGGATCGCAGCTCCAAAATTCTTTTGGCATTTTGGCTAATTAAATTTCACTCAAAAAAACAGCACCGAACGTTGCTCCCAAATTTCCTTTGACTGACAAACATCCTCGAGTACCAGTCCAAAACATGAATCAATAATTCTTTGAACGCATCATTTTCCAGGGAAAGAATTATAAGCTCTTGAATCCCATTTACTCCATGTATAGGTTCTTTGAGATCATTCTGCTTGGAAACAGTACGAAGACCTTGGACTATAATAGTGCTCCACCAGAGTGCGGGGCGGAAGCTTGCCAACCGATCAAGCCTAATCTGTAAAAGGCAAGTATTTCGTCAACCTGTTTGCAGATTGCACAAACTTGTGTCTTGTGGGGGCTTTAACGCCAGGTTGCAAACGAATTCCTCAATAGATAAAAACATAACGGTTTGGACGTGGATTTAACACTGATATTTGATCGATTAACATATTCTGTTTTGGTGAGGATATTGCTTCAGAAGAGTCGGAGGAGCTGCAAAACCATCATGACATTTCATGAGGAATCGAACCATGTCAAGGCCGGAGCACATCTGGTGGCCTTCCCTCTTCCTGCTGGAGGTCACCACGCTCGCTTTGTTCCTTTCATAAAGTTATTGGCAAGGAACGGGCTTACCATCACTGTCATCATCACAACTAATTACCTCGCCAAAATGCAACAAGCGCTATCTGTGGAAAACAAAAGCTTGGAAGTCCACCGACGTAATATTCGAGTGGTTGGTATCGACTTTCCTCCTGAGTATTCAGAGATCGGGTCTGGTAATTTTCTAACTCTAATTCGAGCTGTTGAAAACCTGAAAGATCCGGTCAGACACGTGCTGAAGGAATTGATGGAGTATGGTAGAACCAATGGTATTGATGAGTGCCCATATTCTCATCTTCGACTCCGGCCTCCAGTATGCTTCATCTCCGATTTTTATTTACCCTGGACCCAGGTAAACTAGCAGCATGATCTGGTTGGTTCATTTTTCTCCACCTGTTGAAAGTTCTATCTAGAGACTAACAAAATTTCTTGTGCGCATGGATCCATGTCCCCGCAGTTGGTTCATATTTCTTTGTTTAATCTTGCACAAACTTCAAGAACTTGTAATATGATACTAGAAAAACTCGGGGGTGCATGCAGGATGTAGCAGACGAATTCAATCTCCCGAGATATTCTTTCTACCCATCAACACATTTTTTATCGCTAGTACTTAGTCTTCGGGAGTTTGACGCACAGGGCCGCATCCCTCCGAAAGATGGAAGATCCTTTACGATTCCAGGTTTCGCCCCCATTCCGCCCTCCGATCTGCCCAAAACTCTGCTCCAGCACCGTAATGTAAAGCTCCTGGATGAAAGCGAACGCTTACGGGAAGCAACTGGGGTGCTTGTGAATACTGCGTATGAGCTGGAATCTTCCAGCATCGACGGGTTACAGGAGATGCTCCGTAAAGAGTTTGGAGGAAATGAGGTTCTAGCTCCATTTCTTCCCAATCAGAAATTTGTAGTAAGTTCGATTCATTGCAGGTCAAATATGTTTGCCTGATAGATAGCAACTAACAGTTATTTTGGGTTGTGATTTCAGACTGGACATGCGCCCAAAATACTGACAATTGGGCCTTTGGTGTATGAAAATTTCCGATTTTCCGGAGGTGATCATCAACCTCTTCGAGAAAGAGTACAGCAAGCTGCAGAAGACGACAACGTCGAGTGTCTCCACTGGTTAAGTGAACGACCGAAAGCGTCTGTCTTATACATATGTCTTGGATCATGGTCCACGTTCCCAATGCAACAAATAGGTGAATTTGCTGCAGGGCTTGAAGCTAGTGGGGTGCATTTCCTTTGGGTTTTGAAGGTTCCATCTAGTGAGGAGTCAGCAGCATACATTGCAACATTCCTTCCTGAAGGTTTCATGGAAAGAACCAAGGACAGAGGTTTGATTTATACATCTTGGGCCCCTCAATTACAAATCCTTGCAAACCCAGCCGTTGGAGGACATCTAACACATTGTGGATGGAATTCAATCACGGAGAGTATTGCCATGGGAGTGCCCATGATTGGATGGCCACTTTGGGGTGATCACATGCTAAATCGCACACTATGTGTTGACGTCTTAGACATAGCACTGTCAGTTCCCAACACCTCTGACGATGCAAACTTTTCTGAATCGTCCGCCCTTGTTGGACGTGAGGAGATTGAAAGGGTTATCCGATTGTTGATGGAAGACACAAGGGGTCAAGTTATCAAGAAGAAAATTGAAGAACTAAGTAAGATTGTAGAAATGGCAACAAGACCAGAAGGATCGTCATGGAAAAACTTGCTCCATTTCATGGAGGAGGTTAATTCCATAAGCTTGACAAACAAATAACTATAATTCGTCTTCAGTGGTGTTTTCCTTACACCATGAAAGAAAGACACATTAGATATTGTGGACATTTGGTGCTGCTCAGAAGTGCAAAGGATCAGTGGAAAAGTAGGAAGAAGATTGTCTTTACAAGGAATCGGTTAACCGTCTTTAAGGTAATAATTAATCTTATCAAATTCAAATGGGTCTAAACTCTGCACATGATGTGGTTTGGAAGGATTGGTCATCGCTACTAAATTATTATAGTTCTGAAAATTTTCCATTGTATGTCTTTTTTCTGAAACTCCTGCAGGCACTCTCTCTAGAATTTTTTAAATGGTCATGGTTCCTGAAGCTTTGTTGTTCCTTTCCATTTAAATTTGAGTACTCCAGTTGGGGTCAACAACTTCTGGTGGATTTTAGAGTTGTGAATTTACCCTCCTGCCTTCGGCTTGTGGGGGTTTTGGCACAAACTCAAGTGCGCATTAGCAAAAACCCCTGTCCAGATTTTGATCAAAGCATGCTTTCATCAAAATCTGTTCAGGGTTGACACAAGATGCACAACTTATAAAATTCTGTAGTGTTTTTCACTTATAAGTTTCTATGTGTTTTTAAGTATTTGCTTATTCCTTATATTAGGAAAACTGTTTTCCTTAAGCATATGAAATCCTTTCATCACATCTCTATCCTTCTCTTGACCCTTCTAAAACAAATCTAGCACAATGGATAGGGCTATCCATAAATAATCAATTGTCTTGCAAATTTTGATGTATTTCTTTCTTTCTTTTTGCTCATAAATCCATGCCATTTTCTTTCTTCTGTGAGTCTGATCCTACTCATAAAATTTCCCTATTGTAGATTTTCCTAAATTCAGTAGTTGCAACAATGAAAATACAGGTTTGGTGCTTTGAACCACTAGTATAACACCTTTCCAAACCTTTCCAAAAGAGAACAATCCATATCCAGTGTTTCCCTTAAAATCCTCTCACACTCTTTCCATTTCGAGTTGACTACCGTTTGCTGATATCATATCTTGAAAATAATGAGATCTTGCAACGTTGAAAGGTATTCCACATGAGCAAACTCCAGCCCAATTTTCCGTAGTATATTTTCAGGTCCCTTACCTACGTGAATTTCTCACTGTACCTTCTGGATTTCAGAAGGTAGATTACAGCCTATCGCTGGGCTTTACGAAATCCGGAAGGTACAGTCTGGCCTGTCGCTGGGCCTTCTGAAATCCGGAAGGTACAGTTTCTGATTTTACCTTTTCGTTTTTCTTTTCATCATTTTTTCTTTACTCCTCTTCATTGAAAAGATGGCCGCATGCAGCCTGTCAGTGTCGTCTTTGTGCCTCAGAAGATCCGCTCCATTGTCGTGACAACACATTAAGGTGTCTCAGGAGATGCGCTCCTAGCTTTTATTACAACTAGTGTGGCCTGTGCCGTTGGCCCAAGTGTTACCACGTCCTCAACTAAGTCTTCCTTCCAAAACCTGGTTTTTTGGAATTTATTTGAATTTTCAATGGCAGAAACCACTTAAAATCAATATCTCCCACATCCTGAATCCAATTCTTACCACGTAAGTTCCATTAAATCCTGATCATCAAGATCTTTCCAACAACACCAAAGGCACATTCTAATTCCTCCGCAATTTTCAGCTATGATTTAATTTAATTTTCAGTGAGGAAATCATTCGATATTCAACAACTTTTGCACCACAAGTCCAAACTTCATAGAACCAAGCCCATGCACCCCTCCTTGTTGAGAGCTTTCCAAAGACACCAAGAACACAATCTAAAGCATCCCGGTTCAGTGAATCTCATAACTATGAAACAAAACAAAACAAACTGCCTTCCTTCATATATAGATAAGGATGTAAAGGGTAAAAGAGTCAAAAGATGGTGGAAAGAGCCAGGAAAAAAATGGAAAGAAAAATTGAACTGGATTTCATGTAGGAGAAGGTTTGGTAACCGGTACCTTCCAGAAGATTTTCGGCCCCTGCCCGCAGCCTACCAACATGGGGATGAGACCTCAAATCTGGAAAATACCAGTTACAAAACCTTCACCTATACAAAGAATTTTGTTGTGGTGCAGATTTATCAATTTCTTCTCATCTATACCAGTGTTGGCCGGTTCTCTGGTTCTAGTGGGAACCATGGATTCTGGTTTGCATCATTTTGCAAGTGACGGTTCCACTTGGTAGTTCGGTGCCCTTTTTGTTCAAAAATGGGACTCAATTCCGGTTTCATTTTCATGACATCATTGAACTTGATGTTCTTGAAAATTTCCACAATCGCTTCCACCCTGACTGTTTTCGAAACAGATGGGTCCTTGTGAAAATCAGGAAACACAAGATTGGTCTCTACAGCACCACAAACTTGTTGCAGCTCTGCCTCAACAAGCTCCAAAGCAATTTTCCGTACTGTTGTTATGTACAGGGCTAAGGCATACTTTCCTGCAACTCGGTAATTGGGCAAAGGTGCCTAGAATTCCAACAAGAAAAAAAATGAAACCCAAAAAAATAATAATAGTAATAATAAATCCAAATTCAATCTAGTACACCACATTATGGTCACCACATTTTCAACTGCCACATTATTTTCTGCCACCACAGTTTTGGTTGTCAACTTTTCAGTCGTCACATTTTTTGTTGCCGCCGAATTTTAGATCATCACATTTTCCATCATTAACAACCATTTTGGGTCGACATTCCCTCGGGCCACCAACATGATTAGTCACCAAACAATGACCTTTTTAGTGATGGATAACAATGGTATACCAAGGTTTCATCACAACACGTGGATTGTCCTAGTGTTTTCATGTAATTGTTTTTGGTCGTTTCAAAAAAAAGATTGCTCCAAAAATATTGGAAAATTAAAATATTCTTTTTATTTTCAGAAATAATTTCAATAAAAATAATGTATAATATAGTATGAGTACAAATAAGTCCCCACAATTGAAAACAAAGGGTGTGTCACACTATGGCCTTGCCATTTACATTGAAAAATATCTTAAGGTAAAAGAAGAATTATGGAAATTCCAATATTTCACATACAAAAATATAATCTTTAGAAAAAATCTTTTCAAAAAACCAAAATCCTTCAATGTATCACAACTCTATAACTAATCTCAAATCTCAACACAAGTCAAAATACCATCTTTCAAAAATCCTTGTATAAAAATAGACCTACTACCTTGGGGCCAAAATCCCTTAAGCTACTATACTTTATAATGAATCTAAACACAATATTTGAGCCTTGGTAGGCAAGGCCAAAAAAATAATGAAAACCAAAACAAAAGTCTACAGAGTGAATGGCTTGCATTTGCATTAAAAAAATTGCTTTAAATGAATTTCTATTGATTCTTTTCCATTACTTAATTAGTATCAATTATATGAGAACATTTATTAAAACACATTATCAATGGTAGGTCCAATCATCCATAATTCAAAATTATAAGAAATACATGGGCAATACTTGTGTGAAACTATAAATGATTATTATATCTTATGTTTACAAGAAACCCATCTCACTATAAAGCATAGATTCACAAATTTCAAGTGTATAAAGAGGATGGATTCACAAATCTTTAATTTGATTACACACGAAAACATGATTCATTAACAAAATTGGTTTTTATAATTAAATTTGCAAAGTCCAAAACATGTCATTTTTGAAAGATCATGCAAAGTACACCATATTCCATATGTAACACCTATAAACTATTTATGGTTGTTTTCAATAACATTTGTTAGGTGTTGTCCAATTGTATGGATACCACATCAATGTATGCACAACATGTTGAACAATTCTTCATGCCTCTGGATTTGGCTCATACATGTTGCTTGGGCATTTGTTGAAAGGAATTTGTAGTTCCCAATTCGTTATAAACAAAACAATTTTGGGGCATATTCTGCGTTGTTAACATTTTGTTCATTTGCAAACCCATACAATGATGTTTTCACATCTCGCAAGCACCCACGTTCACCCCAATTGCACATGTTTATGTACACAACATTTGGTTTATTTGTCAAAAAATGCAACATAATGTTGTCCTTGGACAAGTCGTTGTGGGGTGAAAGCACACTATGGTGACCCCCTTTGGGGCACTTTTGGGTCTAGTATTATAGTACATATAATATAATTATTCCAAAAGGATAGTACATTTAATTTTGGGTAACAATTATTTTTACAAAAATAATGTTATGTAATATTATTTTTAAAATAACAATAAGTTTCATTATCTATATTGAAGGATCCATGAATATATTTATAATATACATTGGTATAATAAAACCATAATCTCATTTTAGGGTTTTCATTAATCATTAAAATAATCAATTTTAATGAAATAAATAAAATGGCCCATCTAGCTATGCTTGTCATTTTCTATGTGGATGTGATTTCTTGTCAAAATTTTAATTTACCACACATTTATTCTATTTTTGTTGAAAAAACTCATTTTTTGAGATGAAAATTTTCAAATTAATCACATGGCATCTAAACATGGTTCATATAAAGTGAAATGACATGGTTCAATATATCTTCAACTTTCATAAAGACTAAAAATCATTCAAATTGTTTTTGGAGTATATTTTTGTTTTTGAGTACATAGGTAAATTACATTCATTTTCACAAATATACTCCAATCGCCCACTTTATAAAATGAAATGAAATAGTTTCTTTTCTAATCTTTTGCTTATGTTATATTCTAACATAATATGCAAAAATATTGTGAAAATCTTTCTAAAGTTTGAAGTGGGATACATTCAAATGTATGCACATCCTTGGAAAGTAGTATATTGTGACACCCCAAAGGAGATCACTGTAGTGTGCTTTCACCCTATGCAAAATTCCAAAATGATGTACTACATTCATAATTTTCTTGAATGCCCATGCCAATTTCACATGACTTCATCTAAAGGCGATAAATCATGTTTGCCCTTCCATATCTAGTTGCCTTTGCCGCAATAAGGTTTGATTATCCATAATGGGGGAAGTACTTTGTATTGTAATCCAACATTTTTCAAATAGTTCCCCCATTCCACCATAATGTGTAAACCTCCATGGTCTCTACATGGATGGCAAGGAACTTGATGACACTTGGATGTTTGCACATGCATGCCAATTAAAGCTTCCACTAATCATTGTTTACATGCTTCCCACTTATCATCCATCTTGGATGTCTTCCCCACCAATTCAATCGTGTTTGGGATGCAATTGAATCTTTTGATTTGCACCTTGCGCACCACACCATAACCACCCTTATTGTCTCCACTCGACAATGGGAGCACATTTGTTATGCTTGGAATCCATAACACACAACTTCCAATTTGGGCCAAATGGCTTCAAACACCTTCTTCCATCCATGGTGCTAATCTTGCCTTTTTCTTCAAAAAGTTTTTTCAAGAATTTGGCCCACCATGAAATTTTGTCCCACAAGCTTGCCACATTTATGGTCCAATGCACCTTGTCATCACACCACTGCAACAAGTTTATGGCTGCATCAAAAATTTCACATTCATACCATTTTGAAAACTCCACAAAATTTTGAACTTTAATGTATTGTGGGGAACCATATAATTATACCAAAAACTTATTTTTCATGACCTATTTATACTTCTCCAAGCTAGTTCATTGCTTACTCACAAAAGCACCATTGAAATATGCCATTGTGTGCTCTATGAAAAATGTCACAATAATTTTTTGGAATCATAATGTGGTGATTCGTTTAAGGTTATTATCCTCAAAACCTTTAACACTTTTGAAATGCATCAATGAAATGTTTTCCCCGCCAAAAACTTTTGCAACCCCTCACTTGTGCATGGTTAAGGGTGGGCAATCCAAAGGTTTGGGGGATAACTACCAAATGATGAATGGGATTGGGGGGTTTTGGTTAGATTGTCCTTTTGATCATTGTTTACCCGATTGTCCACTCAATGACATCGTTGGAATTTTGGATGCCAAAATTCCTTAGGACTTTCCAAGCACTCATTGTTAATAACAATTAGAGTTTCAAAAAATCAAGGTTTAAGGTTTTCCAATTTTTTTGCAAAATGTGAAAAAAGTTGCCTTTTACCAAGAACTTGATCGCATCAACTCACCTAAGGTTCCATGCAATGGTTGTAAGTGGGCAACCAAAGACACAAAACCCAAATGAAAAAAAAAGGTATTAAAAAATGAATCAAGAATTACATTAAAAAACTTTTAGAACCTCAAAGACCTCTTGGAAAATTTGTAGCCATCGACAACTGAACAATAATTTGGTCACCATCTACAGTTCTGATATGGCAACCAAAAATGAACCTAATATATCAACAATGACTAAATTCATAATTGGTTGTTCAATGGTGACCAAATTTATTCATTGTCATCAAATGGCAACCGAATTCCATCACCATCAAACTATGGCAACCGAAAGGTTTTTGATCACCACGTGATTATCGTGACTGAAAACCTTTTAGTTGCCACATGATTATGGTGATTGAAAACCTTTCAGTTGCCACATGACTATGGTGATTGAAAACCTTTTGGTCACCATGCCTTTGTGGTGATCAAAAGGATTTCAATCACCATATCCCACCCCCTTCCAAATTTTTCCCCCTTCCTCTTTCAATTCCCTTTAATGGAAATTAAAACCCTTTCGATCACCATGTAGTGTGATCCTCCCCCTTGCCTTTTTTTTCCCCTTTTCATTGTTTTCCCCCACTAATGGTGACCAAAACCCTTTCAATCGCCCTGTTGTGTGATCCTTTCTTATAAAACTAAAGGTATTTATTTTGTTTCATATTAATTAGTTGGGGTGCATAACAAGTCCAACTTTTTTTTGCTTGCAATGAACCAATTTGATTGACCCATCACAAAAAATAAAATAAAAATTATGGAGACTTTCCAAAATAAAAATTATTATGGAAAAATGGAGTGCCTCCCCTTTTGGCCCACTTATATAGGTGAAAAGGGCAGGACTTTGGGCAAAACATATGGGATTAAAGTGAGGTGCTATTGGGAACACCCTTGGGGAACACATTAGGAACTTGAATGGAACATGTTGGGAACAAAAGAAAAAATCCCCCCCCACAACCCAAAACTTAAAAGAAAAAAAAATCACTTGGTACTTTGAATGCATGTTAAGTAAGCCTCCCCATTGGTTGCATGAAATTTCTATTTTCCAAAACTATTCGTCACCATTTTTGGCTTGGGCTAATACCCCCCAATTATAAACTGGGGATATTTATTTATTTTTATTTATTTTTCTTATTTTTCTTTTGATCCCCCCCCCCTTTTTTTCCCTTCTTCTAGCATTTTTTTCCCTTGTTTTCTTCTTGCCATTTTTTCCCTTTCCTTATGTGGGGGATGAACAAAATTTGACACAATTTTGTAACACATCTTTTTAGTGGGGGCTAAAAGAAAGGAGCATTCAATCATAATTATTGAAATCAAAAGAGAATGAAAAATTACAAAAGCAAAAAAAAATTAATTGACTCAAACCGAATTGATTACAATATCTATCAAAAGATAAAACCCTTGTAATACACTATTAAAATGGTATTTCCAATAGTTTGTAGACAAAAAAATTATGCATAAAATCATGCCCTATTGGGTTCAAGTTGCACCCCTCATTTGATGCTTCATCCCCTAGCTATTATCCACAAAGTCATGAAATTTTATTAAATAAGGGTATGAAATATTGAAACTCATGATTAAATGCAATAGGCTCAAGAACATTTATAGCTATAATACACATAGCAGCATTGGTGATTAGTTGAAGGCGTTCACCAAAAAAAACAACAAAGCAAATTTAATTTAGCATCAAATTTGCTACTAAATTAAATTTCATGCCCCCTTGAGGCTCAATGTATTTTTTTTCCTCTATTTTTTGAAATTTCATCTCCTATGTGACCAAAAAAGGGTTTCTGATGTTGTCTTTTCTTGACTTTATGGATAATTTTAAAGCCTCTTGTGGCAAAATCATTTGTTCCCTTTTTTTTCATGAATTCAACTAAAAATAACAAATGTCATATTGTGTCAAAATAATCATGTGTTGTAAATATGAAGCTTTGTTAGGATGTCTTCATACAACAAGTCTTTGAACAAATTTGAAAAAACTAAAACATAGACTCCTTCGAAAGCACATGGAAGATATTTGACACTAATGCCATTGTGATTTCAGGCTATGAACACATTTTCCTTTTCCATTACATTCTTTGTTCTAACATATAATGTCAATGGTATGATGTTGTACAATAAGTCCCTTAGTAACCGAAAAATATCCACATCACATTCTCCTTCTTCTTAATCTAGGAAATATATGACATTTGCTCCTTCATATTCATAAGTATGATGGCGTGGTCGTCCCATTGTGAACTTGCTTGATTATTTATCCCTCAATTTGATTGTTCAACATATTTTGTTTTTGAAAAAAAATGAAATCACAAAAATTACAAAAAATGGTGCATGGATTCCCCCCTCCCATTCTTCAAAGTTTTGTGATCAATTGTTGAACACAATTAGAGTCAAGTACATGTGGAAAAGAAAGTGAAGAAAAATGAAAAATGCAAAGCCCCTTCCTTATATAGGTAAAATTAAGGGTACCCCAAAAATTAAAGGCATCCAAAAAATTTGGTTGCCATTTGACAACATTGCCATGTAATAGCCAAACATGGTTGTCAAAAATTCAGTTGCCATTTGACAACGTTTTGATAGTTGGTGATTGAAAAAATCTAATTGTCTAATCTTAAATTTTGGTTACCAACTGGCCAATTGTACAATCAATGATTGAAGGTGACTAAAAGTTTTGTTCAACACATGCATGGCGATAACTGAACTTGTTTCCATTACTTTCAATCGTCATTTGTCATTACTGGTCTAGTGGCGACTAAACCTCTTTTGGTCGCTATTTGGTGACCCTACATCAATGATTCCTACAAGTCATCAAATGGCAATCGAAAATTTTGGTTGCCAAGGAATCTAGGCCAGTAATCTTGGTTTGGCACTTAAATTAGGCCTTCAATGGCAACCAAAGGCATCTAAATTTGGCTTGGGCCCACTCCCGGGACTTTAGGCTTATGTGGGTCCATTATAAGATGCACACCTTCTTCATTTTATGTATTTTATTCTGTGATGTGTGAGGACTCTATTTGCTTTGAACAATCGATGCCATACAATTGGAAGAAAATGGGAGTCCTTTTTGAGGGCTTTAAAGTTCATGACACCAATTATGAAAATAATTGTGTTGGATTTTAGGGCTGAACCTCTTAGAGGACCTTTATATTGATTCGTTATGTATTTTATCTTTGACTTAACCTTAATTTACCCCAAGTTTAACCATAACTAACCCTTAATTTACCCATTTATTAAGAGATGATGGGTGTGATGGTGAATGGTGTGGTCAAAGGCCATGGCACGAAAAAAAGATGGCACAAAATAGAACTCGAAACACTTTCAAAAGACCTAACCATGCTAACAAATGTTGGATGGCAAATCCTTCCCTAGAGTTGGTTGTACACCTTATGTTTGCAGTATGTGCGATGGTGCGACATTGACAAAAAGTGGCCAATTTCTAGGCATGAAACCCACCAAACAAAAATTCGCCCAATATACAAGTTGCGTGCATGAATAGATGAAGGAATGCATCTTGGAAGTGCACATGGCCATGATGGGGAACCAAATTTTTTACAAAAACCAAGTGCTTTTGATTGTGGCACAAATGATTTATGTAGAGATGGTACTTGGGGTTCAAGTCGATTGGAAACCATTACAGGCTCATGAAGGGGCAATGTGCTTTTGTACCAACCACATATGTTTATAATGGCAAATCTGTCAACTCCTCCAAAAAATCTTCCAACTCCTACAATAATTCCCCTAGTTCATAAAGCACAAACCTAGGTTCTTCCTTGACTTGCCCCTGTCACTCCCCCTTTTTATTTTCAATTAGTACCACCAATACTAGAACTATTCCCGAATCAACAACACCGAGTATCTTTTTTACCCAAGATCCTTTTCTTGTGATGAGCAACTGAATTGTTCAATGCCCTTGGGAATAAAGTTCCCTTCAATCACCATTGAACATGGATAACCCCATGGATGGAGAACAAGTAGATACTCTGGTTCAAATGGCAACTTATATGCCATTTGACATAAGAGAAGGTCAAGGGGGGTTGGCATAGGGTGTTAGCATATTGACCTTCACAAGATCGGCCAATATTGTAGAATATGCTCTTGAAACATTGCGAGGGAAATGGGCATAATGTAAATCCAACTTTTGGAGGTGACATTGGAGCATGATGCACAATGTGAATAATTGAGTGCATGCCAAAGAAAGTGTCTTGGGTTAAAACAAGAATTTGCCTATCAACAAAAGGCATTGGAAGAGGCATTCAAAAGGGCCATTAAGGTGGAAAAAGAATCCTTAAATTCCATGGAAGACATTGAATGCTAATCAACTATTAATTGACATGAAGGAACAACTTATGGAAAAGATGTTAAGGTGTTTCTGAAGGTTACCCAATGGAATTCATGCAACATGCAAATTGCATGTATTTTGGAAACATCTCAAGCTACACAAATGAAAGCGAAGCTCGTAAGAATGCAAGTGGAATACCATAAAGATGGGAGGTTCCAATCACACAGTTTGACATCATGGCCCAAGATACCTGAAATGTTTCTTGACAGTTTACTATAGATGTAGGAAACTAGATGCATAGATTGGGCAACACATCCTGAACTTGATTTGGAATATGTCATTGTTGTGTCAGAAAAAATAAATAAACTTTTGCAACCCACACTTCAACCCTTCACACAAAATGGAAAACTATGTTTTATTTATTGCTCCCCATTTAAACCAAAAGGAGCATAGCTTTTGGGCATTTGCCAACACATTTACCATTCGTAATCCTTGATAACTTTGATGGTAGCAAAGAGGAGATGTCCATAATGTAGGGCCCCATTTCATTGGCACCTATATGAACAATTCAATTTTCAAATGACCATGCCACAACATTGGGAATACAACATGTTTGACATGCCCAATAGGCCACAAGCATGGGGCACAAACATGAAATGGATTTGGAATGTCAACATGTATGTTATTACATGGGGGAATTAACATGACAAATGACAATATGATGAATCCATGATTCAGAAGGCATGTGAATTGTTGTACCCATCAATGACTAATGCATGACGTTATTGGTTTAATTAATTATTTTAGAGATGGTATAAACTAAGAACCAACAAGTTCGAATATAGTTTAAATCCGAAGCGCACTTCGTACAACATGATGGGGGAGGAGATCGAGCAGGGGTTCACCATAAACAATCTTCAGCTTGAAGACCAAACAAACTTGACATTGGAGGAAATTGGCAAAAGGTTATGTTTGAAATTTGATGTTGCCTTTGCATTGTTAACTGCAATATATCCTCACATGGTTGCAATGCTTAATGAGTTAAATAATATTTTGGGTTTGGATGAATTAAATAATCTTATGGGTTTAGAAGCCCATTGGATTAGAAACCGTGCTAATTGACAATATGGTAGTATTATTGGGGAAAGTAATAATAGAGGAGGTAATAGATCATAGCAATAAAGTAAAGGTGGATTTTGCCACTAAATGCAACATATGTACATTATAGAATAACCTCAATATTGTACAAAATTGATATTTATGATTTATTTATAAGGCAATTTGGGCAAACAAGTTGTTTCCCTTAAGAATTTGTCACAATTAATGTAATCTAGCTAATTATAATCATATGTAAACTTTTACAAATGAAAAATGAATTAGATGATTAAATTGTTCCCAAAATTGAATATTGAACCTTTTAGATGACAATGTGATTGGAGTGATTGGAAAACATATAATTGCAACTATATGGGGGCACTTCATTTAAAGTGCCCTAAAACTTGAATGTTAGGCATTTGAATTATGGAAATGAAATTGTCTTATGTGAAATACATTAATTTCCAAATAGGGTCCCAAAGCAAATGTTTACAATTGTATTACCATAAAAGCATACAGTTGGAAGAAGATATGTTTAGGCCACCATGTGGATTTGCATATCAAGTTCAACCTATGTGTAAGTATTGCAAAATGCCTATTTTTTGGCACTTTTAAACAATCCAAGATTGTGAAACCCTTGTGATTTGTGACCTAGAAGGATGACTAATTGCAAGATTTGAATTTGGGATCAAAGTTCATGGTAATCACTATCATTTGGGTCCTCAATTGCTTCAATAAAAAAGTTGGTGTCATTGTCACCATCATCATTAAATTGTGCCCCTCCTTCACCTTTGAAGTGTCTATCCCACACAAGGTTGTGATGATATTTCACCCTGAACATTTTGTCACAATTTGTTTAGTGGGTGTTATCCCTCGATATCCAAAATGCCATCATCAATGTGTGGGCACTCATAGTTTTGTTTACCTACAAAAACAATTATTGGTTGATTAATCAACCTCTTCTTTCTAATAACTCAATGTGTGGACAAATTTTCAATAGGTGGCCAAAGACAATTCATGAAAGCTACCATAATGACTAATCTTGACTTCACATCAACTTCAGGCATCAAGGGTGTTGGACACCATAGGTACTCGTTAATTGGTGCATGGTTAGAATCTAAATCATATTCTATCAACTTGGAGGGTCTTGTAACTTTAAGACTTGAAGGACTTAGATGTTCAACTCAAGGTGCACTTGTGTTGGTGATTTTATATGTGAACTCACATTTGGCTCCAATGTAATATCTATTATGTTATCAACTACAATATTGGTAGGATTAATGAGTGGGTCCACTTATATGTCTAAGGTGGTTATTAATGTCCATTGTGCATTTGGTTTTGGAATGATGATTCAAACTAATGGTGTGTTAAATTATTAAGGGGGAACACTTCCATGGAACCCATTGATTTCATGGGTGTGTGTTGATTTGGGACCATTGAAACATGTACAACTTGGGGTGGTGCATCGGACACTTGAACAAAATAATCAAATATAGGCATGTTCAGATTTGCATTGCCATTATCAGACCCTTGAACCTACCAAACCAATGAATTAGACAACAATCTTGAAAATAAAATGTCATCATCATTAGGGAATTCAAAGGGGTCATGTTTGACTTCATCTTCATTAAAAACATCTGACACTATGGGGTCTTTGCCCAATGATTCACTTTTGTCTTCACTTTCATCAACATTGGACATCAATATTTAGACAACATATTCTTTTCATACCATGTCATGGGGTTGGCACCAAGTCGTTCTCACAAGAACTTGATATTAATGTATATGTACACCAAGGTTTTTGCTCAATTTGATGTTAACCGGCTTTGCACTTTGCTATGGACAAATGAGTACAAACTCTAATTCCATTTACATGATGATGCAGAACACACTTGCACCAAAATGTGACAAATGGTGGGTGCAAGTGTATGTCCACTAGCTCCAATCAAATCCCACCAATCATGTGGGAACAAATTTAGGTTCTTCATTGGGGGGGTGTTAGAAAAAGGACCTTGACTTTTGACAAAATTTGCGAATTCTTTTAAAGCTAAAGCATAGTTAGTCGTAGTACCAACTATTTTTCGCAAAAAGTTATTTAAGACCTCCTTTACATCTACATCATTGTGTAGGCGAACTTAACCCAATAAGTATGGATTGAAAAAGGCCTTTGCATAATGTAGGTTGGTTGTCAACATTTTCCACCTCTAGTAAAATTGATCTTTAATCACGTTTGCAAGGTTTGATGGTAATTCAAAATGTGGATCTCATAGTAATAAAACATGTTGTTTGAATGTTTTCATGAAAAGCCATGCCCTCCCCATGTAAGGTTGTTTGTCATCAAATGCCTTCAATGACATGAAGATTAGTTCCACCATGTGCACAAAGTTGGCACAAGTATCCCAAAAATTTTCCCCCTTTACATTAACTCGGACAGCTCTCATTTTGGTGAGCAACTTCTAATAATGGCTTCCACACAATGTGTTGACAAAAGTTGTCCAATCAAGATCAATAATAATTTACTCAATGGCAGGTCTTAACTTGAACAACCTCTCAACCATTAAAAAATTGGTTCCAAATCATGTTTTAGTGGGGTTTAAAAGCATTAGGTCGGTTTCATAATGACAAAAGATTACTAGTGGTTCATGGTGTTGTCGTATGAAAAAAATAATATTTTTTCCTTTTTCACAATTTGATTCACCCATGTTGATTTTCCTTAATCTTCTAATAGCAAGTTTGGACAATGAGCAGCATAACCTTGAAAGTAAAAACTTAGAAAACAACGAATTAGAAGGTCAACAACACTTTTCATGTTCAAAACATTGTCTGTACAAAATTGCATAATGTTGTCAACTCCAATGGTTTTGATGTATCCATCCAATGCATTACATATGTAATGGGCATCCATTTGTTTCCCTGAAAGTGTCATCCAAAACCTATGAATACATCGCCATTTCAACTTGAGCAAACATTACATTCAACAATGGACACCGGGCAACATTGTCTCAACCATTAGAACAACTAGTTACTCCTTATTTGTGAATTAAATTATGCATCCTTTTAGTTACTTGTTTGGACACATCAACCTTGGATTGTTTTAACAAATAATTTGTGCATGACCCATGGTATGATGGGGGTTTGTAATAGGTTCAAGACTTAAAGGTTGTTTTCATAGCTTCTATGAATGTTGGGTGTCGCATAACATTGAAAGAAATGTTTGTTTCATAAAAAAAGGTTGCCCACTTCTTGTTCAAATCTTATTTTGTGGCTAAATTCAATCCCTTGGGCAATGAAACTTGTTGAAAGGTTCAAGTGTTATTATTTTTGGATCTGTTAGGACCTTTTGTGTTATTTATGATCAGGGTGCAAATTCAAGCCCCTTCCACTTGAGACATTGAAGTAGATTTTTCTTTTACTAAAGGATTTGGCATTCCAATGGCCACATCTTGGGTAGATGTAAGCTACAATGGCTCAATTTTTGGGTCTTTATGGATTTTTTACAAAATGTACATTATTCAAATGCCACAAACGCATTGTAAAATCATCAATTTGAAATATATATTTATGGATTAAATTTGCCAACTTGAATAAAAATATTTATTAAAGGGTGAAATTCAATAAACATGCACCAATCATATAGTAATGGACTCTAAATTAAACATATGGACTATAATCTAGGTTCTACATTACTATTCAAATACATTTTTTGTTATGAATTCATCTCAATATTTTTTATAAGGACTCAATATATGATACATGATGGGAAAACAAATATGGATTGAAAAAAATTTAACCAACAAATAACTATGGAATTTTGAATGACTAGATTTGGGCTTTATTTTCAAAAGTCCCAATCTTGGTCATTTTTTGTTGGATTGATATTTTTTTCCCCCAAATGTATAATGAAGAGTTTTCTAAATGGGCAACCTTTCATATGGACATTATTAATTGATTAATCACCACACATGGCCCATTCAACATTGATTTTTAACATTTTTGTCCATTCTAATGTTAACTTTTCCATTTATATGGACTTTTGGGACTAGGACTCTTATCACTTTTGAGCCACCATAGTTTGCATTTACCCTCTTCTATTTGTCCATTACGGAAATGGGTTGGTATTTCCATATTGTTTAATGGTGGAGGGAAAAGTTTGCCATATTGGGCAATAAGGCCTTCACCCATGGCTATGCTTTTGAGCACACTAACTCCAACTTGCCCATTGCCATCATATTGATCACCCAAACGGAAAAGCATTCTATTTTTGCAATATGAAATTCCATTGTTGCAAAACCGGCATTCCATCTTACTTGACCTATCCTCTCGCATCAAATACCATGGATTCCATATGTTCCACCTTCCCTCCATTGAAAAAACAGAAAACCAATAGGTTGGATTAGTAAAATTAAGGTATTTAACAATAAGATTTTATCACACCTTTAAAGTGACAATTGAAATTCAACACTAAATATAAACACAATATGATAATTTGAAATTCAAACACTCATAAAGATTTCACCCCTCCCTCCCTCCCAAGGTATATGGTAGTGGTTGCTTGTTAAATGACATAAGGCCCACACACCTTAAAGGTTAATGTGAGTTGAGATTGCAAGGTCTACTTTTTATTATGAAGTAGCACCAAATTCTATCACGAAATCAAATTTTGTTGTCAAATCAATGGTGGAGATCCAAAATGGAAGCTTTCGATTTCCATGTGTATGGTGACCAAAATGTTTTTGATCACTACGCAATTGGCGACGAAATGTTTTCAGTCATCGCATGAATGACGACCAAAAGTTTTTCGTCACCACACAAATGACGATTGAAAAGATTCGGTTGCCACAAGATTGATGATTGAAATTCGTTTTTGGTTACCAATCGTAATGGGTCAACCTAGGTGTAAATATATTTTTTCCTACATTAGTCTTAATGGACACAACTAACATGTCAAATGGATGTTGATGTGACGTGCAACACAAAATGGCCATGTCATGTTCATTTTGACAACCTTGCTAATATAATGTATGCATTAATCATGTATATTAAAAAGATAAAATAAAAATAAAACTTATTACCAAATATTTTAAATATTAATTGTTAATAGGTCTAATTAATAGATTGATAACTAAATTGGAATTGGTCAATGAGCTAATAATAAAAAATGAAGGAACAAGAAATTAAGGATCCATTCCCACCATTAACAATTGAATCATTTGAAAAAACTTGCACAAAAGATAAATATTTTGTTTTGTCATGTCCCAATCACTTAGCTGAAAGATATGTTGTGTGCATATGATATGTCCAAAAAAATGATGTTATTACTTTTTTTCCTAAGGTGTTGATTTACATTTTCATCACTCACAAATTATTAGAAATAAAAATTTAAAATAAATAAATATATATCAAAAATTTGATTAAATATTATAATAAAATTTAAAGTGGTTTAAATATGTGCATATTATAAAATTAAGTAATGAGAGGGTGTGAAAAAAAATGTTCCATCATATAATAACCCCAAACAATACCTTGTTTAATGCAACTAGTGTAAAGTTTTCACTTAATGTCCCCTTTAGTTCTCTTCTTAGGATTTTTTTACCTTTTTCCCATTCTCCCATAAAAGAATATTGTCAACAAAACAACACGTCAACAAATCTTCCTATTTTGTATTCCTTTAAATTTTTCATCACTTCCTACTAATGATCCCTTAAATTATAACAGAACACAGTCTCAATCTCTTGATCACATTCCATGTAGTGGAAACAAATAAGGTGACCTAATTATGATTTGAATAATATTCATGGCTATTGAAAGAACATCTCTTGCTCAAATTTAGTACCAAGCATTTAAGAACATTCAAAAACTCTCAATGCAAGAACAACAAAAGATCGACTTAGCTCAAAATCTTTGATTTCACCATCCTCCATCACCGCTAATTATTTGCTATGTCCTTTATTCCTCCACCATTATAACATCACAACCATAGCACCTAGTAGCAACATTCATGAGCAAAAGACCAACACCATCTTCACTAAATCTCATTGCCATTATTCATTTTATCTGCACATTCCATAACACACAGGGAACAAAACATGTCTATTCTTATGACTCATTCGAAAAGCACAACACCAACTCTTCCTTATTGATGAGGTTCATGATAAACCCCTCCATCCCTTGATGATCAACAATTAAATGCTGAAAGTTGATGTAACCCTAGGGCATGGACCTTATTCACATTGCCAAGTTCCACTTCAGTTCTTTCCACGTCACACCCTAATAGATTCTAATCAGCATCCACTATTATAAGGATGACTTGAATGTTATATTACTAAAGTTGTTGATTGATTTCAATCTATTGTTGTTGCTTTTCATTGTAAGATTTCTAATATTCCATGCATTCATCTTTGTAATGCCAAGTACACAACTAATTGTCTCCCTCCACTTGCCAATATGCCATTACTCACATTGCTTGACCTCCCATACTTTGAAATTTCAAGAGGAATCAAACAAGGAAATTGCCTTGACAAACAAAAAGGAAATATTTCATAGGTGATCAGATTTCAAATCCATAAAAGTTTAACTACTAAAATCAATTATATTAATATAAGAAAAAACATATTTCAAACGTTCATGAAAAAATTCAAATGCTCAATTGAAATGTTGGTACACTTGTGCAAGCTGAAGCTTAAATTGACCAAGACAAGTGCCCACAACAAGCACCCCTCCCCCCAGCACAAAATGCTTCTAAAGCATTTTCATATGGTCCAGGAATTTGGCATTTTGCTTATTTAACTACAACATCTCTACTTGATCATTCATACCCAATTGGCCATTGTGCATAATTTCCCATTTCCTACAATGGTTTCCTCTAACAAGTCTTGTCTTCGCCTTCAATGGTTTCCTCTCACAAGCCTTTGCCTTTTGCCTACAATGATTTTCTCTGACAAGCCCTTGCCTTCTGCCTACACTGGTTTTCTCTGACTAGCCATTGCCTTTTGGCCACAATGGTTTTCTCTGACATTGACAGATGGAATGAAAGATTTCATACAGTCTACGCAGTGAAGGGGGTCAGGATGTCCAAGAAATACTTGGAGGAATAATTTTTCAAAGACTAAATTTTTCAAAGACTAGATTGATGTGGTAGTACTACCCAATACCCAAGAAACCCAAAATGGCGTAAACTGAGATAGAAAAAAGTTCTTTAGACATTTTTCCAATGCAAATGCAGCTAAAAGACAAAAAAAAAGGTACTGTGGTGTCAAGGTTGCTGAATTGTTCGGTTTTTAACCAAGAGTTCAGAGTTGGAGGGGATGGAGGGGACATCAGTGTTCATTTCCTCTAAAGCTACCCATCTTCTCCTCCCAAGAAAAGCCAAAAAAGAATAGAATGAGACATACCCAATCTCCAAAAACCTTCATACTACAAACATTTGCTAACAATGTAACAAGCTACAATAACTTCATACTATAAGCAAAGAGCTAACAATGTACCAAGCTAAGCTGGTCAGCTGTATGGGAAAAAGAAGAAAAGAAGAAATCTTAGCTTATGTCACACTCAGGAAGTATTCTCTCTGCCTTCTCAACAGCAGCTTCAAGCTGCATTTCCGATGGGAGGAGAGCTAACAAGGGCAGTAGCACTCGTGATGCTATGTTGCAAAGCACCAAGAGAAGTGCAAAGATAAGGAAGTTGTCAGCAGTCATTTCTGGAGTGGTTTCAGAAATGGAACTTAACCTGCATGAGCCCCAAGAGTGCTCTGAATATTGTGGTCCAGAAGAACATTTTCTTAAGGGGAACATCCTTTAAACAGCAATTGTACACTGCAACACCAGCAAGAGTTGCAACTACAACCACAAGTTTGACACACCCCAAAAACTCAGGTTGAAACTCTAGCTTGTTTATCCTGAAAACCCCACCCCAAAAAGAATGCCCTCTCTTCACAACATCCTGACACAAAAGATGGTAGATTGAGGTGAGCTTCTGTATGGTACAGAGCTTCTGTATCATACATACCTTCTGAACACAAACCCTAAACCCTATTACAGCTTTCTGAGAAATAAGCAAACTGTACACAGAGAAAATTGGAGTCCTGATTACTGGGAAAAGAACATGGCTTTCTCAGATGTTGGAATTGCTAGCCACAAAAAGATGAAGAGAGTGGGCACGGGCACATGAATGTTTGGCTCCTTGACTGTTTCCCACAGATAACCCAGCTGTAGTTTTTATGTTTCTAAAAAGCCACCAGGTCATCTGGTCTCATCGCTCTCTTTGGATTCAGGATCCTGGAGGCCAATCCTGCTGCTGCACACTTGCACAGGCTCCTCATGGATGAGGCCTGCCACAACTGAGGTTATGAGACATAAAAGTGCTGTGACACCAAATACAAACCTGCAGACACATTCCTTTCAGATCAGGATCTGTTGTCATCTACTGAATAACAAGCTCACTTATAAACACTAAATGCATTCTACCTGTGACTTTATGTCATGTCCACCAAACTGCCACCATCTTCATCTTCAAGTTGTTTTTCATCATCCTCAAGGAGGCACAGAGTGGGATTTGTGAGCGGAAGTTGTACCAAAAGTTTCAGCATTAGGAGCATTAACCTGCAGAAGAATCGTTCTTAGGGTTTAGAGTTCATGCAACAATGGCAATTGCTCGACAAAACTTACCAATCTCTAAAACTGGTAGAACCTGGGTTGTCTCTTGGGCAGGAATGGGGCAAGTAGAGATTCTTGTCTGGAAGATCTCCTGCTTACTGCTCAGCTGGTTTTGATCCTTGGCCTGTCATTGGTGTAGCATTCCCAATGTCGCAGCTGCAGCCAATGGGTGCACCACCTGCCATCCTTGCTGCTCCCCCCAAAATGGATATTGAAAGCTCAAGATGCAAAATTTCAATCTTATTTCAATCTCTACATGCGTCCAGTTTCTGCCTTGCTTCTCAAGCTACCCTAAACCCTAAACCCCGGGCTACAAGAAATGTGATTCCTTGACCAAAGAAATGACATGATATATATCATTACAACTATCCCTAGTGAACCTCTTTAGCTAGAAAAATTGACAGCAATTTGAAAATTCTGTACCACAAATCCTTAAAAGACTCAATGTTGTGATTCCAGAAGAAGTGAATTGCACAAACTGATATAAGTAAGGCCTTCAAAAGCTGCCCAGTTTTCTTGATTCTGTCTAATTGGATTCTAAATTTTGTTTTGAAAAACTCTGAAAATTCATATGGGGTTTTCTCCAAAAATCTGTTCAAGAGTCTCTAGCAATGCCAACTCAATGAACTCAATTTTCATTGCTCTACTTGCGGTGAAGGACTTTCCATTTTCACTATCCTGGATTGGACAATAACCCCAATGCTCAAAGGATACATGTACATTTTGCAGCTTTTGGACATTTAAACATATAGCAGGACATGTTTGCAAAACATAAAGCATTGTATCCAAATACGTAGCAATGCGACATAACTACTTGAACTATTTGAGACTTATCATGTTTCCTTTGTAACATTAAAGTTATACATAAAGTTACCCTCTCTTTAACCACCTATCCCCTCTGCTTTCACCCATTATCCCCTCTTTCAGTGGTATCTGCAAAGTAATGAAATTTTGTTAAATCTCAGTAAAGTGATAATCATTCACTGAAAAATGTAGAAAAAATGATGATGGTCCCTAGGAAGATTTAGCCAAATCCGATTATAAACCAAAAATAAAATAAGTTTTAAAATCATCTTTCTTTATGTTTGGCTACACAATGAAAATCACATATAGCCATTTTTACTTTTTTTTTCTCACTTTTGATGACCAAAACCCTTCAGAATCATTTTTTCAAAGTTTTTACTTTTTATTTTGTATTTTGATGATAGAATATATCACCAATAAAATAAATAAAAGTTGACATATAGTTGGTAAGTTTGCGCATAAGATATTTCAATTGTTGCCTTGCATTTTAAATTGAAAATTTTCATACATGTGTTATGCATTCATGTCATTTTTATATCAATATAACTAGTGTGGCCTGTGCTGTTGGCCCAAGTGTTACCACGTCCTCAACTGATTTTTCCTTCCAAAACCCGGTTTTTTGTAATTTATTTGAATTTTCAGTGGCAGAAATCACTTACAAATCAATATCTCCCACATTCTGACTCCAAATCTTAGCAAATAAATTCCATTGAATCTTGCTCATCAAGATCTTTCCAACAACACCAAAGGCACATTCCAATTCCTCAGAAATTTTCAGCTACAATTTAATTTAATTTTCAGTGAAACAAATTCAACATTCAAAAACTTTTGCACCACAAGTCCAAATGTCATGGAACCAAGCCCATGCACCCCCCTTTGTTGAGAGCTTTCCAAAGACACCAAGAACACAATCTGAAGCATCCTGGTTCAGTGGATATCATAACTACAAAACAAAACAAACTAATCTACCTTCCTTCATAGATAGATGTCTTGAAATTTAAAAGGAATTATGTCTACCAATTCAATTCAAGATTTGCTATGATGTTTCAAATGTTCACCTGTTTTCCCAGCATTGGAATATTGTACAATAAAATTATCCATAAAGTCAGGCAATTAGGGGCCGAAAATGACCAGTTTTAGCATAATAGGCCATCAAATGCGTGGCTGAGAATGAAATTTTACAAATTGAAATAACTGGGAACCAAACTAATTTTTCCACCAATTTTGGTGGTAAACTGAGTTTCATCCCCTCTTTCCTTTTCCTTAAGTGCCTCCATTGTTGCTACATATATTTTCACTGCTCCTACTTGCACAACTATAGTAAATCCCTTTTATAATCACACCTTTGATGATCACTTTTTTTTTGACAATAACGAATTGTGATTTAAACGTGTTCAGTCACATTCCATATAAACCCGTACAAGATAGGCAAACAAACAAATCTTACAGAACAACCTTTTTATATTACAATAAAGGTGCCAATTGTTTAAATTTTTTTCATGGGTTATTTTAAGCTTTATTATGCATTATTAGACTTGAAAAGGTTGTGATTTCTACTTGTTTTAATATGACAATCTACATTGAGTTTGGGCTCTTTAACTATTATCTTGTGTATCTTGTCAACTAGATTTTTTTAATTATTTTTTTTTTTCTTTCTTGACAAGCCCACATATTTTTTGCTTGTTTGCATTCGAAAGTTGTTTTGTTCTTCTCTTCAACTAGATCCATTGTTGTTAATTTGCACAACTTGAACACAAAGCACTTTAACATTACCAAAAAGAACTACAATTTGCAAAACCTTAATATTTGTTGTAGATTTCTCCCACTATAATCACATTTACTATTAAAAAAACCCTTTACAAAGAAAGTGTGCTCCTAACGAGTGTGATAATGATTCTAAAAAATGGTGGTTTTTATTAAAACAAATGATTACACAAAAAAATGAGTGACACACTAATTTCTTAAAAAAACATTCCTATGCACATAAAACTTTGCACTCAAAAACCAATTTCTAATATTTGTTGATGGGACAATGCAAATATGATTAGTGCTTCCTCCCTTTCCTTTTTTTTTTTTTGTCCTTAAGTATTGTCATTCTTAAAGACCCAAAAAAAAATTGGGATGAAAAAAATGACATCAATATTTTCATCACAAATATAATAATGATTGGAAATTCACATTAATCAAAGTTTTCTATAATTATATTGTATTTGATGCGGTCCACCACCATTATGTTTTTTACAATTTCTGAATGGAGCCAAGGTGGTGAACATCCCAAGCAAATTTTGATTTAACTTTGGTCAAATTATTTAAAGGAACTCAAAATTGTAATCAATAGGTACACATGTGGCAACACCCTATTCCAACCCAAAACAAAAGTTTTTTTTCTGTAATATTTTTAATTGAAAAAGGGAATTTGCAACAAAATACTTTGTTTTCAAAAAATCATGTCACCTTTTTACAATGTTTTGCCAAAAAAAAATTGTTTCCTATTCCTTTACATCCCAACTTCTATGTGTCCAAGGTCTTGTGCACATCAGTTCTTGTGATGCCCATGGTTTAAGTAGCCAAAAGGTGAACCTTAAAAAATAATAGGTCTCTTTTTAAATGGTGGAAACTTGGCACCAATATAATAAATTATCTAACAGTATGGTGTAGTGATTTTTTTTGGTAAAAAATCACCAAAATGCAATAGAAATTTAGCCCTTGTGACAAGGCCATTGTCAAAATCCAAATTTTTTTTTGGAGGAAATCATTAAATCCTCTTGGTACCAAGTGGTTGAATCACCATCCTTCAGATAGGAAAAACCCTAAAGTGCCATCTTCACTATTGGTCTTGCTTCCCATTTGCCAATAGTGTTTTCAATGTTTAAGAGTTTTTTGCCACCAAAACTCTTGTGTATAAAGCATAGTTGCCTACAACAAGCGATCTACCTACAACAAACGATCTACATCCAACACCATGTTGCCAATAGCAGGTGACTTGATGGCACCTTGAAATCACTAACTACTTTGGGTGCATCATAAATTTTTAAAAGATGTCACAATTTGCACAATGATGACAATTTTATTTGTAGGATCAAATTTTGTTTTATATTTGCTTAGCTATTAGATTGATTTTGAAAGCTTGTGGTTGATTTGGGGATATTTGGTGTAATTGTATATAAGAATAGGGTTTAGGCTATATGAGTGAGTAGTCCAATGTAGAACAATTGCACTGTGCAACTTGTAAATTGCAAGCATTTTTCGTTACAAAATAATGTGGAGAAATAAGGTTCAAAAATCCTCCAATGGGGCAATGTCGTCGAATCGTGAGATGTTTATTTCAACATTGTGCAAACATGCCGATTGCAACAGGCAAAGGTAAAAGTTTGAAGTAAGATTTTTGTTAAATTTGAGTTTAGGGTTCAAACTTCATTTGCTACTAGCAACTTTGATTCCATTCTTTATAATTTGTACATATTATAAAATTTCTAGATTTTGCAAATTGAAGTATTATGTGTGTTTGTTTTGTTGCAAAGCTTCAATGCTTTCACAAGATTTTTCCTTTCTACTAGATGAACCTTTTGCATCTTTGAAATTTCTAGCCTTGAGCCTACAAGAAATGGTTGGAGCATATTTGGGTAGGAAATGATTGCCATGGCCTTTTTAACTTGCAAGTTTACAAACTTTAATTTTGAACTTTTGATCCTTGTTCACTGAGATTTTGGTATATGTATTATAATATAGGGTTTAGAAGGAAACCATTACTTAGTTCTCAACAATGGGCCCAACATATGTATTTGGGTATGGTTGCATCAACTTTCCAACTCTTCAATATTATTGATCCATTGTATAATGCAAAATCGAATTAAGATTTTAAACCTTAGGGTATGAACTTCCATTTCTATTGAGTTCAACAAGCATGAAACTTAGCATAATTAATATTCCATTGCATTTCTTTAATTTGAAGCTCCTCCACTGCCTTTTCTTTAAGCAGAGATTTTAATGATGAAATATATTCATGTAGCTCCAAGCAGATTTGATGTTTGGGCTTAAAGTTGGGTTTTTTTATCATAATGATCCTTAGCTCTTAGTTAATTACTTTCAACTACCCTACTAGTTACTAGCTAAGGCTATTAAACTGCTAGGCAAAACTTGGGACTCTAAAATCCAAATCACACTAAGACACATGTAGCCTATTTAAGGTTGTTAAGTTGATGTTTGGAACTTGCATTGGAATTTGAAACTCCTTATTGCTAAAGTATGTATAGAACTTAAAAAACTTGTGTAAATTAAAATTTCCATAAATCTTATAAACTTTAGAGTTCAAATTATAGTTCATGTTAGTAATTACATGTATGACAAGCTTTCAATAAGTTGCTATTAGATGGTGTTGTTACATTAGATCAAATTCAAAATCATGAAATTTATAAGTCCTTATCAACTGATTAAGCAGCACAATAACAATGAACAATCTTGATATTCAATGTTGGCAATTGGATTCTATACAAGTATTAAAAAAAACTACGTCCTCAAGAGGATTCAATGGGTTTGGCCACAAAAGTGAAAGGGATTGCAATCTGCGAAACAAAAAGACAAGTATGTCCCATGGATTCCTTATACATTAATTGTTATTATAGAATTATGCCACTTGTTCATTAAAAGAAATACATGAAGTATTGTCCACTTGGAACATAGAGCCCAAAAACCCTAGGAGATTGTAGAATGCACTAAGTTTAGTTTTGGGGTGGGTGTGACTGCGAAGCATGGGCTTCAATTTAGGGTCTTTTGCCATGATGATTAGTTGTCAAGCATAAGTAGCTTAATATCTACCCCAAGTAGAACCTAAAAACCCATGAAACCCAACTATATTACATTGCATTGCAATATTCATAATTGCAAAAAACATGCATTTTATTCATGTTGTTCAAAATCTATCCATAAAAGGGTTTGCTGAAAGGTCCAATTGTAATGTGACTTTGGAGTTTAAACATTGTTGTTAGATAGTTGGGAAGGGTCATCCGATTCTTGCAATTGCATTGTGTGTTTTCAACATTTCTATTCATCATGTTCAAAATTTATCCAAAAAAGGTATTGTAATTGGCATATTGGTCATTGCAGCATATGTGTGATTTTGGACATCAATGTGAAATAAAAAGGGGTGAAATTCTTGAAATTCCACAATTTGCATCATCAACATTTCTCATGTTCACATTCATTGTTCAAAATATGTCCATAGTAGGTATTAAAAGGAAAGTGGAAATAAGTGATTCTAAATATCATTGTTAGATGGTTGGGATGGGAATATTGCAATTACACAACATTCTTGGGATTTTTATTCATGTTCAATGTTCATTGGTGGAGGAGCCTACACCCTAGAGCCTAGAGGTTTCATTTAAAATACAAATGACCTATGTTCTTATTATTGTTCTAGACTTGCGTGACTATAGTTCTAAAGTTTTTCCAAAAGTGTTGTGAAGTAAGAATTTTTGTCCAAAAAAATGCAAGTGCAATTTGCAACTTGCAAGGTGGAAAGAGGGGCAAGCAATTGAAAAGGTTAGTTACAAATTCATCCCTATGGTACTTGTATAATAGAATTGTGTTGTTTTGTTGTAAACTATTGTAAATGATTCATTGTATATTTCAAAATTATAAAATCCAATGTTGTTTGAACATGTTGTGTGGGATTTTCATCTTAAGGTTTATAGTCTCAATTTTTCCGTGAATTATGGTTGATTGATCCTATATTATTTGTTTAATGGTCAAATCTGAATTCTAGACTTAGGCTTTACTAATCCTAGTGATTTGTTGCTTACAAGGTTTAAAAATAACATGGCTCCTCTTTAAATTCCCAAAAACTTTAAGTTCAAACCTTTGTTCCCTATTTATGAATCTAATCAATATGAAGGAAGCCCATCATCTTCTAGCCACCTTATTGTTATATTATTTGAGGACATATCACCTTTTATGCCTTTGTCTTTATTCAACTCAATGTGAAAATATGTCCATTCAAATTTCATAGAAGAAACAAAAAAATTATGAGGGTTCTTGAAAGTTCTAAGATGTTTGGACAACCCACCTCCCATGGGCAAAATTTGTTATGGATGGGAACGGGCTAGTGCAGTAGGTTAAATGCAAAATATGCACATTTGTTGAAAGGAAAACAAAGCTTTTAGCTCGAAAGTTAAATAGTTTGTTGAAACATGTTGGGCGATGGAAAGCAAAAGTTTCCATGCCAAAGGTGGATGCAAGTTCACATTACTTCAATAAAAAATCGGTGCATGCCCAAAATGAACATTAGTTCTTTATTGCTACACATCTTTCCATCTTGGACCAACTCCAAATTGATGTCCCCTAGGAACAAAAACAAAAATTTGTCCAATTTGTTTCCATCTATCACCTATTGACCCATGGTCATCTCATGATTAGTTATGAGCACTTATTTGCAAACTTCCTTGAAATGATGAAGGTCGAATCTATCTCTAAAAAACATTGGTCTGACACCTTAAGTTGGGGCATGGCTAAAGTGATGCACAAGATATTATTAAAGGCCACTTAGGCCACATTTGCTTCTACCCACTTCATTACAATTAGTGCATATGAAGTCATGACGATTGACAACATTTAGTGGTTGTCAATCCACTTATATGTGGTGCAAGCTTAAAAGAGGATTTCGATCCTCTTGTGTGTTGAAACTATTGGGGTTTCTGCCACATCTTATAATATATTTGGATTGTTGTTGAAAACATTAGCTAGGTTTGGTGTGTTAAAGATGGAAGAGTTGGTCGAGAAGGTAGTCAACATGGGATGTGATGATAGTAGCATTTTCCAAGGGCATCAGATAAATGTATTACAATTCAAAGAAGGTGTGGCCCCATTCCTAAATGGGGTTCATTGTTTTACCCATAAAACAAATTTAGTAGTGGGGTGTAGTCACCTTAACACATACTGCACAAATGTAACCAATGTTTAGTTTTTCATGTTTAATTTGGTGTTGAAAATATAAGATTTTTTTATGTAATAAGGTTCATAACATACCATTGAAACATGTGAATTAATTTGTAAAACATCTTATGAATGAAAAGCTCTCAAAAACACTCATTAAACACTATAATACATGTTTTTTAACACTAAAAAAACTTATAAATAGACTTCAAAACTTTTGAAAAATTGCATATATTTTGAAATTTTTTACATAAACCTTGACATGATAACATTAAAAAAAAACTTAACATTATTGAAAAAAAATTTGAAGACTTTTTAAAAATATTCTAAGGAATATTCCTCAAAAAGCAATCCCTAAGTAGGCACGTGTGGCTCATGTTACCTCGTTTGCACCCAATGTGCACTTTATTTGATTTGGACATTATGCGTTAGTTGGAAGGCATATAACAAAGCTTGTATGTTTTTTTTACTCACAATTTGAAAAAGTTCATGGAAGGGTGAAAACACACTACACAATCCTTTTTTAGGTTCACACTTGCAATTTTTCCTTCACCTCTTTGAAATTTAAATATAAAATGTTATATTTTCATTGAAATTAAAAAAGGGTTTCACACATGTAATGCTAAAAGAGTTTGCATTTAAAAAATGCAAAAAAAACATCAAAATCCTTATTATTTAATGAGTAATGGACTTTTGAATCTTGATGACAAATTGTATCACGCCCCGCAAAACTCATGGATATGGACTTGTATCTTACAATGTGTCAATCTTATGTGTTTGAAACTTTGGGATATTGAATGAATTATGTATAACAAACTAAAGATGCATTGAATAAATGGAATGTGATTTTAATTTATCATGTTATGAACTTTTCAAAACCCTAGAAATTACAATTATTTAAAAAGTATTTTTGAGCATTTTAAAAAAATTATTTAAAAAAAATTCTTTTATGATTTAAAAAATATCTTTTATAGCATCATGACTTGAAATTAAAAATGGAAAAAATGTTACTTTCAATATAATTTAAATATTCATATTTTAAGCCAATTTTCAATTACACTAGAAAAGGATTTTGAAAAGGGACTATAATTTGCCAAAATTTAGCCACCTTAATGTGCTTTCACCTGGAATTCCAAAAGTTGGCAAACTTGTTCAACAATAAAAACAACAAATTGCTGAAGAATGTCAAAACATATTGGATCTCTATGTTTTCTCTAGCTAAGCAAATTTATGCAAAATTTTGTCCTTTGATTGTGAAAATGAATGTTGAAAGTGTGAAGAATGATCAAACTTTAAAGAATTTGAATGCAATGTGTGATGTTGAATTGATCTTCGGGCTACTTTGTATTTTGCCATCATTAGAATGATTGTAAACACTCATCAAAATTGCACAAGGCCGAAATGTATTTGTGTGTGATTTGTTGAAAATGTGAAGTTGGCACAAGCTGAGCTTTATAGGTTATATTGTGTTCTTTACACCAGATTTGATGACCTTGCATTTGATGAATTCAACATAATTGAAACCTTGACCAATGAAAACCTCCCTTGAGTTGGTTTTCTGACTTCAATGGAGGTGAGGATGCAATGTACTTGGCTTTTTTTTGGTTGGACACAAATATTTAGTTTACCAACACGAATTATCTAGTGTTAAAGAGCTACAACCTGTGATTGAAAATGTTTTCAAGGCTGTTGTGGCCAATGTGAAGCAACAATGTGAAGGGGCAATGGCTAGTTTGACTAAAAAACTTGAAAGATTTTTTCCAAAACACCAAGTTATGATGATGTTGGGTGTGGTTTACCCCACATTATAGTTTAGAAATCCCAAATAGGTCGAGGAGGAATTCCAATGGTAGTTAATGGCGTTGAAAGCCACCTTTTGTATCTTTCACAATGTCAGTGATGCCGACAAAATGGTGCCTAATTTGCTTTCCAACCACACCTTAGATTTGCAAGTCTTTTTTTTCAAGATGATCATGTGTCATAATTTCAAACATGTCCTATATGAAGAAAATGATTTCAATCCTCTTACTAAGTTTTGGCATAGGGTTTTTGGATTTCTAATTTTCAACCACAAGCTTTTGGGATTCATCAAATTGGCCGAGATTGTTATTATCCAGGTCCTTGGATCTATTGAAGATGAATGAACATTCAACACTGTGAGCTTCATGAAGACTTGGCTTTAGAATTGACTGAACACACAATTGGATTTGTGCACTTGATTCCATAGCCAACATTTCTTTTCTTTGCAAACCATTCCATATGAACAAGCAATTGCCAAATGGCAAGCTACAAATTGGTATTATGTAAATGTTTAGTTGAAAGCTCTTAGTGACCTTGGGCACTTAAGTCCTAGATGACCAATAGTCGATAATTGTTGCAATGGTTTTTGTATTGTTGGTAGGCACATTTTGAATTTGTGGAATGTCTACAACAAGGTAATGTATGTCATTTTGTTGTTCCTAAACTCTAGTAGATGTTTGGAATGATGGAATGGTGGTCAATTATTGAGTTAAAAATTTATCCTAAGTTTGTAGCAAACTAGAGCAATATTTTGTGGATTTTTGAATCATATGTGGTATGCCTGCAACAAGAATTTAGGCAATGGCAGTCTTTTTTTACTTTTGGAACTTGTTATCTAATTGGAAAATGGAAGTGGTAGTCACTTTTCCATTTCTTAATTTGTCTTGAATCTATAACCTTCAGATCGCATTGTGGTTTATCTAGTTGGAGTTCTTGAATCTTTCAAAATTTTGGGAAAATTGAATGGTGGTTAGTTGTTAATATGGAATCTATCTTAAGTTTATAGCAAATAAAAACATTAACTTGTGGAATTTTGAATGTGTGACATGTATGCGACAACCCAAAATGGGCCATGGCAGTCATTTTTTGTTTGAAAAACCTATCATTTAGTTTGAAAATGGGAATGGCAATCACTTGCCAAATTTTTAACTTGTCATGAATCTACAGTAATGGAATGGCTCTATGATATGTCATTTTGGTTTTGGAAACTTTCAAAAGGTTAAGAAGAGTGGGAATGGACCTTGCCATTAATGTGTCCTAAATCTGCGACTATGGAATGGCTTTGTGATCTATCCTTTTGGTTTTGGAATTTGTTCTAGTTAGTAGAATGGGAATGGACCTTGCTACTAACTTGTTAGTGATGTTTGAATCTATCAAAACATTGCAATAAAGGAATGGACCTCACAAGTTGGTGATTTTTGAACTATTCAAAACATTATAATGTAGAAAGTGATTTTGGAATTTGTCTTCTAGTCACAAACATGGTATTTTAAGATGCTAATCATTCAAGGCATTAAAATTTTGGGCATGTCATGTGGCTACATCAAGGTATGGAGCAAGGTTCATTTTTCATTTTTTGAATATGTGATCTTGTGATTTTGTAGGTGGGTGGGGAGTTGAAATTCAGGCATTTTGGGAATTGTAATTTTGCAAGCCTTGGTTGCACAATTTGTAGAAAAGCTGTTAATTTTCATGGAAAACAATGAGATTCAAGCATTTTGGGAATTTTAATTTTGAAAACCTTGGCTGCATAATTTGTAGAGAAACTGATAGTCTTCATAGAAAACAATGAGAAGGCCTTTGATGCAGCTGTTGGAGGTGGGGGTTTAAAAATTAGAGGGCATGTTTTGTGTGTTTTGTTGGAATTTAAAAACTATTTTTTGTTTGTATAATAAGAATGGCCATCAATTTGTGGTTTTTCTTGATATTGTTGGTTACCTTTGTAAAATAGGGAAAATATTCATTTTGTTAGGCTTTTGAGCAACACTACCATGAAATTTGACGTCTATATGTTGCCAAATTATTGATTATGATTATTTATGTGTCACCAAATTTTTTATTGTTTTCGAGTTTTTTTGGTTTTGTGTAGCCATATATATTCCATGACACCAAAATGCATCTTAGTTCATTCTAGGTTTCACTAAATTTTGAATGAATTTGGAGATTTTTACCATGATGAAACTAGTCAACCCCCAAGTGAATAGGGTCCAATTGTTATGGACAATGAATCGGTCCATTAATACCTAATGAAATACAAAATTACTAAGTCATTTCACTTGCTAGTTAATTAATTAAGTAGCATGGAAATCAATTAAATTTAAATTATTTAATATTTAATGTAATGTTTAATATTATTGATAATTTCATGATTTTCAACCTATGAATTATTGACACGTGTCACTATATATGCTAGATTAAAAATCTAACTTAAATACATAGGCCATGTAATCAACTTAAATAAACACATATTCTGAGGAACTACATAAGAGAATATTTGATCAACTTATCATTGTTAACCACAAACACATCATTTGTGAAGTTTGATCCTTTGACCTTTAAGGATGGAGGCAAACACCCCTACCATCAAGCCACCACATTTGTTGAGAAAATGTGTTACATTGCATTCTATATATCAAATACTTCATTTTAAACATTACAAAAACATAAATTTTGAAAATTCATATTTTATTAAGATTTTGTCCAAATGAAATAATTAAAGTTTAATATAATTTTTTTTCAATAATGTACATAATTACATTTATTTCCTTTTTGAAAATGTAAAGTCATTTACACAAATTGTTTTTTGAATATCATTATTCAATAATATTTCAATGATCATTCTTTTGAAAAAAAAAAAGTTTAATAAATGGATAAATTTATTGCTAATAATAATACCTATGTTAGGTTACTTTTAACTATTTTAGGGCCATTTTTCATTGTTTTAAGTTATTTCACCCTACATTATTTATGACTATTTATGGCTATTCTCAATTATTTTTGGTTATTTTTAGTTATTTCACCTTAAGTTACTTTTGGTTATTCTAAATTATTTTTGGTTATTTTATGTTACTTTTGATTATTTTAAGCTATTTCACCTTAGGTTATTTTTTACTATTGTAAGTTATTTTTAGTTATTTTATGTTATTTTTGGCTATTGTAAGCTATTTCATTTTAGGTTATTTGTGGTGATTATAATTTATTTTTAGCTATTTTAAGTTATTTCATCTTAGGTTATTTTCTAATTACGTGAGGTTATTATTAATTACTTTTAACTATCAAAGGTTATTTCACCTTATGTTATTATTAGTTATTTTAGGTTATATTACCATAGGCTATTTGTGGCTATTCTATTGGTAGTTATTGGTTGTTTTTTTATTGATGGTTATTAATGGTTATTTTATTAATGGCTATTGGTAGTTATTCTAATGGTGGCTGTTAATGACTATTCTATTAATGGTTATTAGTAGTTATTCTAGTGGTGGCTATTAATAACTATTAATAATCATTATATTGGTGATTATTTATGGTTGTTAATGTCTATTGGTGGTTATTTTAAATTATTTTTCAAAGGCAATTATTGATTATTTTAGGTTATTTTACCTTGAGTCATTATATTTTATTTTAGATTATTTTATATTTTTATACTTAGAATAAATAATTTATGATAACACAAAATATAATGACCTTGAATAACCTAAAGTATAACTTGAAATAACATATATTAATTTAAAATAAACTAACCTAAAGTATAACCTAAAGTTAGTTGAATTATTTTAATTTAAAATAACTTAAAGGAAAAAACCTATAATAAGTTAACTAAGATACTTAAAAATAGAATAATATACAATAGTTAGGGTATAATAATTTAAGGTATAAATTAAAATAACTAAGATACTCTAAAATAATATAGGATATATCATAAAATAACATAAGGTATTTAAAACAACAACATAAAATAAACCTATTTATCACAATAAATTATAATAGTGAATTATGTTAATTAATAGTGAAACACGATGTTTACATAATGATATTTTAGTGAAATAATTTTAATTAAGATGAAATCACTAAAGTGGAATGAACTTATTTCACTTTCAAAATCCCATAGTGATTTAAGCTAGTGAACTACACCTCACTTTGTTTTGGACCTGACCATTTTGACTTGGTCTTTTTGGTTGGTTTTTATTACGAAATTTTTACTAATCAACAATATTATGACAACAATTATATATTATTTAATTTTAAAATAATAATAATATATATTATATATCAATTATAATCATAGTCATTTATCTATTAATTAATAATTTCCCTACCTACTTACGTTATTTAACCTAAACCTTTTAAACTAGGTAACATAAACTAAGTGGCCAACTTTAGACCTACTTGCTCAGGTGATGTAGGTTAGTTATCTAAGCCACGTAAAGCCAAGGTAGCTTAGGTAACCAATATTGTATGTGTGAGGACTTGAATTCTTCAACCTCCATTTTTAGGAATCAAGTCCTTACCATTGGACTGCCATTTCAAAAGTTGAAAACTTTTGTCATCATATTTTAATAAACTTGATTGGATTTTTTTGTTTTGATGTACATATTGTAACATTCATTAATGAACTTCAATATTTTTGTATTACTTATTTAAATATGAAGTTATGCCATGTACCAACTATCTACCTGGATAACATGTAGGTACCTATGCCTAGGGTTTAAGGTTTAAACTACTACATGCTATTAACTCAATTAATAAATAATTAATAAAAATATTTAGCAATGATTGATTAATTACTATCAATTATAAATAAATAAATAATACCAATGAGTGATAATTGTTAATTACTAAATATCAACTAATTAATGTACTAAGTTTAAATATTTACATGTACCTAAAAACAACATATAGGTAACCAATTAAATTTTATAAGTACCTATTATGCATAATATGCTTAACCTAAGGCCTATTAACTATGAATTTAGGTTTGGTATGTACCCTAGGCAAAATAAATTTGAAGGTTAAATAGCCAAATTAGTATGGTTGATTTGATTAAAATGTTAAATCAAAATGGCCAATTTGACTAATTGTAAATCACAATGGCCATTGAATATGGTCAATTTGAATAAACCTTGGTCATCTTGATGGACCTCTATCCTTTTTAACAAGATGTTTGGTTTGTTGCATTGTCAAAAAAGTCACTTTAATCAAATGTTTTACTCAAAAAAATACTCGTGTTTTTCATGCCCCAAACCTTCAATCAAAATGACCATCCCCTTGATCAATGTGAACATTTTAATCAAGTTACACCTTTTGAAAAGTCACATTTCTTATAGTGAAAACTCACCATGAGAATTATTGTCCAATGAAAAAAGAAATCAAATTAATTCCCTTGCACACAAAATTTTAGCCAACTCAACTATTTAGTAGTTGAACTATGTAGCCATATTGGCCATTGCACATAACTCAAAAAAAAAACACTAGTATGGCATCAATTTAGCTTGGGAGGTACAATATTATATCAGTAAGTATTGATTATTGTCAATGATGGATCATAAAAATAAATTTGGTTTTTAGACTTGTCATAATTTAATTGTTGTGATTATGGACATGTTCAATTTAATTTTTTTAAACATGTCTTATTTTTTTTATTAATCATTTTGGTCAATGAGATGTCGGACATAAATTTGTTTTTGTAAAAACAACGTAAGCCATCATCATAAGGAAAATGTAGGGAAAAATGGTGATCATCCCTGGAAGATGTAGCCAAATCTGGTTATAAATCAAATATAAATGTTTAATCAACCTTCTATATTTATGGCTATACATTCAAAGCCATATATAGAAATTTAACAACAATCACTAATTTTTTCCCTCACTTTTGTTGATTGAAAGTTGAAATCCTCCAAAATCATTTCATTTTCAATTTTTTCTTGTTTCTTTTTGGCAAAATTTAACCTATAAGTAAAAAGGTTACTAGTACCATGCCAAGTTCAACATTTCAATGTCCAATAATTATTTTATTTTGAAATATTCCACATAGAGAAAGAAAATCCATATTCCAAAATGTTTGAGATTATCTCTATTTTACTTCACAATTTATTTTTCTTTTGATAAAAACATTTTTTGAGAATTTAAATGTCTTCTAATAATAGAATCAGTGCCAAAACTGCCAAGGTATTGTGGAGTAATTGACTAATAAAAAAGAAAGATGTATAAATTACTTTCTCAGAATTGTAAAAGAACATGTATCAATTTTTCTAATATTTGCATAATTTATTATCACAGGTACTGTGTGTGAATCAGTGTGGATACATTCCTGTGGAACCCAAGTTTACTGAATAATAAGATAGTGAAAAACACATAATTGCACATTCAGAGCAGGTTTTTTTAAAAATAAATAATGTGATATTGAGAATTTGGCAAAATTTTCCAAAAAAATAACAAAACTAGTTGAATCTACACTAGGAATTTCTTTTACCAAACTTTCCCAATTCTTTTGTTGAAAAAGCAACAAAGGTTGATGAACAAAATCACTGAATTTTCAGGGTTGCATAACTATAGATGACTTACAAATCATGACTGGAGGGCTGACTATGACAACTCATTAGCCATCATTATCATTCATGGTATCATGATGTAGCATCCAATGAAACATTATCCAAAATGTTTGTTCTTAATACCTGTTTTCCTACAGTAGTAGAATGAATGATAGTTTGGCCATCCCATGGCCACCTAGAACCAAAGGTAGTCTCATTATCATGCATCGGTTGCTAAGTAACATTGGTAACATTGATAAGTATAACTTAGCAACCGATGCATGGTAATCCGATGAGTTATACTTGCTAAGCAACATTGATCACCTAGTCAATATCATTTTGCGAGGATGGGAATTAGGATCTCACACTGGGGTACTGGATAGAATGAGAATCTCTATTTATGGCTTTGACAATGCACTGCAGTGGGGCAACACATACTCCAACCTTAGAGGAAAGTGAACCAAATGTTCACACTTCATGCAAGAATGTGGGAAAGTCCACAACACATTGTGAGGAGAAAAGGTGATAAGATTGTCAAACATTTGCACATTGGAGTTGGGGACAAAGAACCAAAAGTCCAAGAAAAATCTTCAGCTGGCTAAGACAGGCAACAGCAGTGAGAATGCACCAAGCCATGTCTCTAATGTCTGCAGTGTTATCTGCTCACCACAAGGATTGCATCCCATCCCTCAGCTGGCACGGCTAACCTGGATGTACACATTTATTTGTGGTCTGCTGACAAGGAAGCCATGCTTACTCCCACAATTTCAGAACAAAAATTGACCAAAAAAACAAGCAAAACAAGATGGCCATCAATCAGTACTCGTCATCATCGTCTTTACCATCACTTGATTCTGCACCCACCTCTTCGTAATCCTTCTCCAAAGCTGCCAAATCCTCACGAGCCTCTGAAAACTCGCCTTCCTCCATTCCCTCCCCAACATACCAATGCACAAATGCACGTTTGGCATACATGAGGTCAAACTTGTGGTCAATACGTGAAAAGACCTCTGCCACTGCAGTGTTATTGCTGATCATGCACACTGCACGTTGCACCTTAGCCAAGTCCCCACCTGGCACCACTGTTGGGGGCTGATAGTTGATCCCACATTTGAATCCTGTTGGGCACCTGTCAGAAGCATCCATCACACCACTATAATGTTTTTGCTGAACTGACTGACTCTTCTTGACTCTTCTTCCCCATTCCTTTGCTTCTGTTTCTGAAATGCTATTCTTGAGGTTCACACACTGAGTTCCAAAAACCTTCCAAATAAGCATTGTTCTCTAGAGTCCTACTGCCAGAAACAGGAAACAAACTGACAAGACACAAAGCTTTTGAAGGAAAAGATAGTGCACCAGTCAACAAACTGCACTGTGCGTTTGGTTTTGATGGTTGCAACTGCAGCATTCACATCCTTGGGCACTACGTCCCCACGGTACATGAGGCAGCAAGCCATGTACTTGCCATGGCGTGGGTCACACTTAGCCATCATGCTGGAAGGCTCAAATACGGCATTTGTGATTTCAGGAACTGATAGCTGCTCATGGTATGCCTTCTCTGCAGAGATGACAGGTGCATAGCTTGAAAGCATGAAATGGATACGAGGGTATGGCACTAGATTGGTTTGGAACTCAGTGATGTCAACATTGAGTGCACCATCAAAACGCAAGCTGGTGGTGAGGCTGGATATGATTTGAGAAATTAGCCTGTTCAGGTTTGTGTAAGTTGGCCGTTCAATATCCAGTGAACGCCTGCAAATATCATATATAGCCTCATTATCCAGTAGCACTGACACATCTGTATGCTCCAGCAAACTGTGCGTTGAAAGCACACTGTTGTATGGTTCCACCACTGCTGTTGATACCTGAGCAACACATTCCAAAAAACAGTTCTTCAGTCCGCTGTTTCCAATCATAGCAAGACTGCATCCTCAACTGAAAGTCTACACAATATAGAGAATGTAGCTGGGAGATCTTAGACAAGCCACAATTTGGCAAGTTTGGCACTGTTCAGCACCTCAGCAACACATTCATCCCATCTAATGGATTTATGCAAGAACAGTCTAACTAGCTGTCCAAACAATCCAGCAATCCAAGGCAACCTCAAGAACTAGGATCATTCTCTTCCCCTTGCTCAAATTCCTTGTAAGAACTCAAATCCCATGATCTTCTCACACATTCAGCTTGTCACTCTCATGCACAGGCTTGCAGGTGACACATCCCAACAAGACCTACCACAACATTGTCAAGCTCAATCTCCTGGGCAAGCATAGAAATGGCCATAAAGGAGCTATCTAAACTCTAGAAACTGGGACCATTGAATTTGTGCAGTCTGTAGCATAACACATATTGACTGAAACAAGTCTCTAAAGCAGAAAATCCTACTGGATAACAAACAAAGAGATGCCACAGAGAGACAGAGAGAGAGAGAGAGAGAGACCTGGGGAGATGGATAGATAGTGAAGCCAAGTTTTGATTTCTTTCCGTAGTCTACTGAGAGGCGCTCCAGGAGCAGAGAACCCAACCCAGAACCAGTGCCACCACCAACTGCATGGAACACCAAAAATCCTTGCAAGCCTGTGCAATTATCTGCTAGTTTCCTCACGCGATCCAGGCACAAGTCAACAATCTCCTTGCCCACTGCAGCACACATTCAAAAACTCTTGATGCCTGCTGTGAGTGAGAACGAATGGGCACACACACAGACACTAGGCTGCCACATTTCTCTGTATGGCTGCCATGCTTATATATCCAGCTCAGCTCTGGCATGATGATTCATGTGAGCACACAACATCATGTGAGATGTAACATCCTCCTCCCAAAATGTCTAAGAGCTGATGACTCCCAATGCAGGAGGAGGAGAGCCTGGAAAGATACCAACAATAACAAAACCAAAGAAACTACATGTATATCAAGCCAGGAAGCAAAGAGAGGACAGGGAGTCAAGTACCAGTGTAATGGCCTCGGGCAAAGTTGTTTGCAGCATCTTCTTTCCCAGAGATAAGCTGCTCAGGATGGAACAACTGCCGATAAACTCCAGTGCGCACCTCATCAATAACAGTCGGCTCCAGATCTACAAACACGGCACGTGGAACATGCTTCCCTGATCCTGTCTCACTGAAGAAAGTGTTGAATGCATCATCTCCACCTCCCACTGTAGCATCACTGCACATTCCCAACCCAATCCCATAAAATGAGAAGTCTAAGATCCACCTGCACCCCCTTCAACCACATGAGAGAGATATGACCTAACCCATGAGGGACATCCTTCACAATATAGACTAGAACAACAAAAGCTGGTGCAGATTGTACATACATTGCTGGTTGCAGCTCTACATTCAGAGCTACCGCCAATGATCAGCAGATCCTTGTACACAACCGGATGCAAGACCATATCTCTAAAACCTAGTACCAGACCTAACCAGAACAAGCTCATCAAAGCTTAAGGACTTCGAAGCTCCGAGGTTCATACCCTAATCTATCTATCTATCTATCTATCTATCTTCACCTGCAACAACAGCTCGCGTTGCTACATACTAGTTCTAAGCAGGAGCGACCATTGCAAGTGCGACGTTCAGATATACTTGGGGGTCGACCAAGGAAGAAAACCAAAGCTGACAAGTAAGCTAACAGCCAAGCTTGAAGTACCATTTCTCTTCTTCACCGGAGTTTCACGAAAAACACACCAGATACGAGGAATTTCCTTCTCAAGCTCTAGTCACGGAACTGCAGGTTATAGAGCCGAGTATTATACCTGGGCATGCGTCCATCAGGCTGAATGCCATGCTCCAGACAGTAGAGCTCCCAGCAGGCATTGCCCACCTGAATCCCCGCTTGTCCTAAAATAGAAACACAAAAGAAAAAACAGTTTTCACCAGTAAGTGCAGCAGGTGTCAGATCACTAGACGTAGCACAAAATTTTCTGCAGGCCGAAGAACTTCTCTCTTCATGAAGACATTATGACTCCTACAGAGAAAAAGCTTCTCATTAAAAACAAAGCAGATTTCCAACAACGATATACTACAGACCCGCACAAGCGAAACTAGCTCCTGCTGCTACAGCAGCTACTAGAAACGAAACCATCACAAAAAAACACGAAGAAACCAAAACAGAAAAAATAAAACAGGTCTGAAGTCAGAATACATTAGGAACAGCAACATCGAGCTCATGCAGCGTTTATTACCTATATGAATACTGATGATTTCTCGCATTCTGATGACCAGCTCTGCAGGAAAAAAAACTTGGGATACAGAAGAAGAAGAGTAGTTCTAGTGGGAAGGTTTGTCGGTGCTATGTTTGGCGCAGTCGATGCGGCAAAGGAGCGAGGGAGCAGCGGAAGAGAAGAGGCGACAACGATGGAGCTCTTCTCTCTCTCTCTCTCTCTCTCTCTCTAGAGAGTCGAGACGGAAAGCTCGCTCGCTCGGGGACTGGACGACGATCGCTGGCCCTCTGCAACACCGGGTGACAGAATACCCGGTGACACCTTATGACCCGGTCGCCGCTACAGACTTGCAGACCACAAACGGCATCCGTTGGCCCGGTCCGTTCACCGTGGGGTAAGTACTAGGTACTAGGGTAGGGACGTTGTAGACTACAACGTTGTTTGTTTGTTTTTTCTTTCTTTTCCAGAAAAACTAATTCTATTCCGAGCTCTTCCGGATTCCGGTATTTTTGTATACCATACTTTGACTGATGTTCGGCACAAAATAATTCACAAAAGGTCGAGCGGGAACAAAAGAAAAAAAAAAAGTGGTAGGTATAGCCTCTGGACCTGGGGTGTTGTCAGAATAATGTGGCCACCTGAGGCAACAGCTGAGGGCAGCGTTGAATTTTGGTAACATGCCCGTTCGAGGGCCTTACCGCGTGTAATGACCACTCAGTCCCATAGCTGACGTGTAAAGAAGAACGGGTGGGGCCATTATGAAAATCTAAGAGCCTGCCCAGAATCATAAGATGAGTCAAGAGGGTATCTTATGGATTTAAGGTGCCCTCTTCATACACTGCCAAATCCCCCCAGCAAGGTCATTTATTATGAGCAAATTTTATTCATATTTTCTGAAATTGGTTGAAAATTGAAAACCCTTGGGTAACTAGTATTACAAAATTCATAACAAAAGGTGTATTTTTCATACTTATTATTATGCCTCATCTGGTTGAAATTCTCTAGAAAATTAAATTTGAAATTGTTGAACCTCGCTTTCTAAAGTAAAGATTTTTTTTTTGGGGGGGGGCAAAGAAGTGCCAAAAAAAGCATTACTAGTGGGGGCCTCTGTGTTGTTGTTGTGTTGGGGCAAAGTATATTTATTATTAAACCCTCTTGTGTTTGGTCACCACCCAATCCCAATACTATTCAAGGTTGAGCGGAGCCTTAATTTTCAAATTCTTATGAAAACCTTGCTACACTGATTTTCATTCAATTTCAAACTAATAAAAGTGCAGTTTAACTTTAATGAATTTTGCTCCAATCGTCCCCAAAAAAATTGAAATTTTAGTGAAATGACAAATGTGCACACACTACCTTGTCAAGAACTTTTCAACCATACCAAAAGCGAAGTGAGGGGCCCTTCTATTCCAACATGGTCATATCCAAACAAACACCTAATGTTATTAATATGTAGATTTTTGTTACCTATTTTGAGGACTCTGCTCACTGGCAATGACCCAGTGTTTTGTTTGTTGGTGCCTGTTTTAATCATCAGCATCATCCTATTTTGGCAGAGGATTTAGGGTTTTTTTTTTCCCCCAATTTTGTGACAGAGCATGAGTTGCAATCATCCATAGCACAACTAAGTGAAATTTCGACTATATATATAATTTTTTATTTTATTAAAAAAAATTTTTTTTGAGGACCTAGGACCGAGGGTGGTATTATCTCAAGTCCCTAAGTGTAGGGTAAGGACCCAAGGTGTGGTCATCCCCAAAATAAGAGGCATATGATGAGGTGATACCTAGATAGCTGAGTCTAGCCTCACATTTAGGGCATGTCTCGCACCCATGGGCTTTATCCCATTGTAAAGCATGAGAAAAATGCTAACATTCATAAGGTCATGAGGCAAGAGTGGGAGGGTTCTTACTAGAGTTGATGGACTCTTGATTTCTTTTCAAAACCATTGAGTAGGTTATTTTAGACTTTTTGGGTGCCAGATAGGTTATAAATAATTTTGATGCAATAATCATCAATTATGCATAAAGGTAGGTTATCAAATAATCGTTTGACAATCGCTAGTTATCTTGTTGCTTATAGGGTTTTTTTAATTTATTACTATTCTTTTCTTTTCTTTTTTATCATAAAAAAGATTCGTGTTTTAAGATTGATAACTGGCCTAGACAATAATCGAGTCATCTAGATAGGTTGTTAGATTTTTGAAATTTCAATACTAAATGGTTATGATCTTGTCTGATTATTAAAAAAAATCAATAATCGATTGGTAGCTTATTAACAATTGGTTTCATTACCAGTTTAAAACTCAATAATCAACTAACAAATTTTGGGAATATTTTCACCCATGGGCTTCACCCTACACCTAAAGGTCTATTATTAGGTAGGTTGTAAACTTTAAAAAATCATTTCTTATTTTGCGTGGGTAGGTATGACATATTAGAGAGTGGTGGCCAATTATGTCATTTAATGTATATTTTAAATATGTTGAATTGGCATGTATGGCCTATGAACCTTTATGTTGTTATGAAAACCTAACAAATTACAAAATTACTACCATAAAATCCTATTGATTGAGGTTTTCCAACAATACCACAAGTGCACACCACAATTCCCTTTAAAATTTTATTTTTAATTTTATTGAACTTTTAATGAAATTTTATTCAACATTCAATAACTCTTGCACCATAGGTCTAAACATTACAAAACCACCTTGGTGCAACCATTATTCATCCACAACTTTCCAAATGTACTAAGAGCAAGGTGAGGGTTGTTGTGTTGTGGGAAATCTTAATGTGATAAATAAACAAAACAAACAAACTTAATTTGGGCTTTAGATAGAAAAGTAACCATACTATTAAAAAAACAAAAAAAAAGATCGACAACATGTTCAAAATTCATCAAATATTTTGGTTGAACTTAGTTCTTGTATGGATAGTTTACACAATGGTTCCTGAATATACACCTTACATCTATTAATATTCTTTACATTATAAAACAAAATATTTTTCATTTTGAATTTATTGTGACATGGTTGAAAGCAAAACCTTGAATCACTCACTCTCTTGAAATTTTGATCATCAAGCAAGTTTATTTAAATAACTTCATCTTCATGACACACATAAGATGACATGTGTCATTTATTCATGACTTGTTTATCTTAAACTTGTAGTGTGATTCCCACAAGTTGATTCCATTCTTTTCCAAACAACATAAGAAATATATAAGGAACAACTTAGCCTTCTTTTTTTTGGGTGAAATTTTCTATTGTTTCAAAATTTAAGAAATTTTCTATTGCAAATTCAATGTTCTTTTGAAAAAATAGCCAAAATTGGAGAATGTTTGGCCCTATATTTATACATAGTTCAAGTAGGTAGCCAAAATTGTATAAGGATGTTAAAAATAAATATTTTCATTGCCAAATTGGATTAAATTGGCTTGTGGATGATCTCCGCCTTGATTAAGTCACAAAATTGACAAATAAAACTATTGGTGGAGTTAATTCATTAGGAAATAAAGTTTCTAATTTACTTAAATATGAACAAGTTACTGAAAGTTCAATATGAAAATATGCCTATGTATTTATAATATTTTCAATTCTAATGGAATATTATTTCAATATTCCATTATATTATAACATAGGAAAATATGCTCCTTTATCTTAGGTCGTTCAAAATATATATAATGAATGGACATCCCAAGAGGTGTGATTATAAAGACCTTATTATATGTGTGAAATATTATAACACTAATTCATTCAAATTGCTGTCACAAAAACTCTACATATTTAAGATGAGCTACAAATGTTTACTATATTTTAAATCTTCTGTAAATTTTGTTTACATTGAGGTGGGTAATCAAAATTTGAAAGATTTTGAAGTTAAGCACCTTGGATTGGAAAAGAATGAGTGAGCAACCAAGGAAAAAAGTATAGGATTCCAACAATCTAAAACTACCAATTGAAAGATGCAATAAAGTTATCATTAAAGTGGTCCTTAGTTTGGGCCTTAATTTCACCCTCAATTTTTGGTTTCATCCTCAATTGTTGGTTATCTATAAAATGAACAAATTTTGATGAAAGTTAGCACAAAATATTGAAACTAAGTACCTAATAATATTTATTGAAAACTTTTGTAAATAGTTAGTGAAGGCTATGATTGCAATCTCATGAAAGTTTAAGACACATGATGGAGCTCATAACACCACAAATTTTGGTTGAAAAAGGAATTTTATCCATTGTTTTGTTCAATGTATCTTTCCACAATAAATTTGTCCTTAGAGCCTCAATTTCAGCCAAATTGAAGGCTAGTTCTCAGTTTGGTTTAGTTTGTGAATAACTCTAATACCGATGTTAATGAATGTAATGCCCTTGTCCAAAGTGGAAGGCTACAAATTGAGCAAAATTCCCATCTCACCCTCTTTCCCTTCTTCAATTCTTATGTTCCGATATGGTTTCCAATAGTTCATCGTTATTTATGCCAAACCTTAAAATTGTTCCTTTTCATGTTCTTGTAAAATATATACATTGAGATGAAAAGGCACACGTTAATTTATCTTTTTCTTATCTATGTAGGTGGGCAAGGGAAAGGAGTGAGTAAGATTTGGATGAAACATATGGACACAAACATCATTTTTATTATAATATAGATTAAGAATTTTTTTTAATTACATCAACTTTGATTAACATTCCAAGATTTTTAAAATATGTTGTGAACATTATAAAGGCAGATATCTTTCATAACACTAATTTAAACTAAGATCAAGTTAAATAAAGTTGGTTATAGATGATAAAGTTTCTTGTCAATCTGGAATGCTTAAAGAAGTCTGCAATATATTGCCCATTTCATGTCATCCTTTTAACACATCCTAAAAGAAAAAATTCAAAAATTCATTTCAAAGTTTTATTTTTTACATTAGCACACACATTCATATCCTAATGCAATTGATTCCATTTGGCATTTATTGACTCTTAGGAATTGTTTCCAGTAGAAAATCATATATTTGACATCCATCAATAACTACCTAATTACTCGTCATGTTTCGAGTTTAATCCATCAAATTTTTGTCACCCACCATAGCCCCAAGAAAAATCTATAACCAACATCTTCCAAGTTAGAAATACATTAGGAAAATACTTTATTATATTATCAGATAGATAATTAGAATCTATTAGTTCATATGTTTGAACTTATGCTAAATTCTAATCATCAATGAAAATATGGAAATAGAATCCTATGCATTCTATTTTCATGTTATTTTTTCATTTTTTAAATATTGAATATTGAATATTGAAACCCATATACAGTATACAGGAAAAAATAAATTCCCAAATTTTGGTCCAAAGTCAAGATATCATTTGAATTCTTTCATCAAATTAATCTTCTAGCATGCAAGTGACCATTTCTTAGGCTAGATGAAGATTGCCACTAGGTTCCCATGAATGTTGGGTGGTTCTTTACTTTTATTAAGAACCTTTGGTCCAGCTTCTAAAAAATTAAATTAGAACTCTTCCAATTTTAGTTTCACACATAAATGGAATTAGGAATTTGTTTCTAGGTCTAGTTCTTTTTATAAAAAATTCAGATTCCAATTCTAGCTCTAGTTCTAGAAACTAGACCTGGTTTGGGGTAACCCAGATTATAATTGATGGTTAATTGTCAATTAACCTCCAGTTAGTTAGTCGACGGTTTTAGTCTTTTTTCCATTTTATTTTTTATTTTTTGAAAATCTCAGGGTTCCACACAACCAATCAACAAGGCTGCCCATCACACAAAACAATTGATGGAATTTGAATGCACTCACAATTAATAAACAAAAATCACAAGAGGTAATGTATAAATTTTAGAAAAAATCCCCAATAATTAGGTATTGAACTAGTGGAATGATATTCAAAGTACACCATGTTTCTAATTTTTTATTAATTGAATGAGCTTCGGTACTTGTAGTTGGTAAAGGAGGTATAATTGAATTCAAATCGCAATGACTCGTCTCAAGGCTGGAGGATGTTACACACCCCCTTACAAACTTTGTGGAGTGTCAGTGGACAGTTCTTTGCTTCACTCGGTTTATGTACTCCATGCTCAACACTTGTCCTGTCAAGCACTAGCAGGACACTTCTTTGTCATGCACATATTTCCGCTCCTCATCAGCTCTAAACTGGCAACCTCTTGGGAGGAGAAGTACGTACTAGTAGTCTGATTTCATTCGCACATAAGCAACAATGTTCAACTTGACTTTACTAAGCTTTGCATTGACATAAGTTGAATTGGGCGGTAGAACCTTGTGAAGGTCATTGCTGGGCATAGCAATGACCCTCACAAAGTTCAATGCCAGGTTTTAAACATCCTGCCCAGTGTTTCTCTAACTGATGAATTTTTGTCAAATTTCAACCTGAAAAATATGATTTCAACCTATACAAAGGATTTTCCTTGGGAAAAAAATGGTTCAAATTTGCCAGATTTCTAATTTTCAAATAGCCAGAGTCTTGTGATAACTTCCAGAAGGTAGCCAAGAATATAGAAGGGGTTCTGTTTTTTTTCTTTTTCCTACTTTCATATCTCTTATGTAGCCAAATTTGGCTAAATTATTTTCTGGATGATTGTCACTTTGGCTATGTCACAAACTCCTTAAAAGAAACCCTGATCTTGCCTTCTCTAGGAGCACTAACACTTAACAAGAAGATGTGGTCATGGGCTCACTGGCTTTGACTCTCATCACTTTGTGATGCATGCTAAGTACCATCATCCATGGGGGCCCATGTTTGTAGGTAAACTACCCCTTGATGAAATGAGCTGGGGCCCTTGGTTGGTGCTAAATAATGTGGACTTTGGAAACTAGTATTCTCTACCTTTTTGTGGACAGTATAACTTTTTGGCCCACAAAACATAAAGAAATCCAAAGTTTGTGTCAACTTTCTTTTTCTGTCCAAAAACTCTCATCCTGGATGAAATACATCCAGACCCATGAAACAAGGGCTGTGTCACAGTGTGACCTTGCTATTTAAATTTTAAAAATATCTTAAGGCAAAAGAAGAAGAATTATGAAAATTCAAAATACATTCCACCATGCAAAAATATTATCTTTAAAAGAATCCTCTAAAAGAAACTGAAATCCATCAAGATATCATAACTCTATAACTAACCTCAAGTTTCAAAAATCCTCATATAAAAAATAGACCTATTATTAATACCTAGGGGCCAAAATCCCTTAAGCTACTAGTACTCTATAATGAATCCAAACACAATATCCTTGCCTCGGTATGTGAAGGCCAACAAAAGAGCCAACATGTAAATGAGTCTAGTTGTAACCTTAAAAAGTAAAATGGTAAGGTGGTTCATGGGGCAGGGTTATAATTATTACCCATGCCGAATCGTGGTTAATGTCAGTTTCAGATTACACAGCAAAGGCGGCCAGAGTGAACCAGCACCCACCAGTGTACCATGAAGGATGGATGAAAAGTGTATGGAAACCCCCTAGGACCAGCTGCAGGAGCGGGTAAAAATGACCGGCAGGCCCCTCAGCTGTCAGGTGACCCTGATTGCTGTACAAATGGCCATCCGGTCAGGAGGTCATTCCGTGGTCAGCAAACAGGTTTCTGTTGGGTTTCAGTTCCCTAGCTAACCATGGTGGTTAACTCAGTTGCTTCTTTTCGCTAGCTACCTACGAACAACTAACTCGGTTGTGGGTTGTAACTTGTTAGTAGGTAGCTAGTCAAAACAGACCTTATTTACCTATGCATAAACTAAAAACCACCTACTTACTTGGTAATCACCTATTTTCCTACCTATCTACCTATATGTAGGACCTACTTCTTACAGAGTGGGTTTACCAAGGTTAAACCAGATATTATTAACTCAGTTGAGGTGCTCTAAAACTGGAGTAGTCATAATGGACATGGTGTGCTGGTGGGTGCTGGTTAACTCTGGCCAGCAGACACCACCTTCTGGGCTGCCATATCATGTCTGTAAAGCTAATAGCAGAATACCCTGTGGAAGGGGATCAAGTCATCAGAGAGACAGAGTACACAGGCTAGTGGCCCAAAAAGCCCTTTTTTCTCTACACTTTTGCAACAACTGGGTTAGTTAATTGTCTCTGGCCACCACCAGTTCCTTTACTATTCCTTGCCATCATGTAGTAGTAGTAGTAGTAGTAGTAAACATACATACACCAGGAACTTGGTAGTAACTAGTAACATGCCCCCAGAAGACACCATAACAAAGAGCATCCAACAATTGAGAGTCGATAACATGCCCCCAGAAGACATCATAACAAAGAGCATCCAACAATTGAGAGTCGGTAACATGCCCCCAGAAGACATCATAACAAAGAGCATCCAACAATTGAGAGTCGGTAACATGCCCCCAGAAGACACCATAACAAAGAGCATCCAACAATTGCGAGTCGGACTACAAGACACCATAACCAGAGCATCCAACAATTGAGAGTACGACTCTGATAGAAAGAGAAACTGGGCACATGTGTAAAACACTTTTGAACTACAGCACTCTATCACTACTGGTTTCTTGAAAATCTGCTAGCCACGCACATTCTCAAAGAGAGCTTATGATTTGCTTCATTATGTTGCATAGCTCCTCATCCCACACTTGTTTTCTTAAGTCAAAAACCTTCTAATTTGTGTTTCTAGTGTACAGTTGGGTTCTGACACAGAATCAGGAGGGCCCAGCCCATTATGCGTTTCCGTGTTTCATCTTTGGAAAGGGCATACGGTCCCTGGGAATTGCATTAAGATCCGTGGGCTTCTTTATTAGTCGGATTGTTTTTTGGGGGAGAGCATATTTCTTTTCTTTAAATTGCAACATTTCTTTTATGCTTCTTTTGATTTATAGCTCTCTTCACAGATCAGATTTGTTGATTAGTAAAGAAAAGCAAGTGACAACAGGAAAACAATAATAATAATTTGAAAGTGTTTATGGAGATGGGTTGGTGTGTTTCCTCCCGTGGGGATCCAGACTTCACATATACATCTATCTATGAAGGAAGGTCGCTTGTTTTGTTTTGTAGTCATAAGATCCTCCAAACCAGGATGCTTCAGATTATGTTCTTAATGTCTTTGGAAAGCTCTTGACGAGGAGGGGTACATGGGCTTGGTTCCATGATGTTGGACTTGTGGTGCAAAAGTTCTTGAATATTGAATGGTTCATCACTGAAAATTAAATTAAATCGTAGCTGAAAATTTTGGAGGAATTGGAATGTGCCTTTGGTGTAGTTGGAAAGATCTTGATGTGCACGATTTAATTGAATTTATTTGGTAATATTTGGATTCAGAATGTGGGAGATATTGATTTTTAAGTGATTTCTGCTGCTGAAAATTCAAAAAACAAGGTTTTGGAAGGAAAAATCAGTTGAGGATGTGGTAACACTTGGGCCAACGCAGAGGCCACACATAGCTATTTTGAATAACCAATCATCTTTGTACCGATTTGCATGCAATTCTGAATGAGTTCGTGCTGGCTGCTATATGAACATTTGTTGCAGGATGTTGCAATTGACTGCACATGTTACGTCCAATCGTTTTATCTTTTTAGCATGATTACACAGAGACAACAAATCTCCAAATTTGCATAAAGCCCCCCAATGCCTGAGCACCCATCATACACTGTACCCAATCTCCTTCAATCAAGAAGTGTTTTTAGTGTGTCTATGATACCTTTACCATTCCCACAATATTGATATTATTTTCAATAAAAGCTGTTTTTTTTTCCCTCAAAATTGGCTGCTCACAATGCCAATTTTTTTAAAAATATTTAATATTATTATCGATCACCTGCCCAAGATTCCCTAAAGCCAAGCTTCCCTAAAGCTCGGTGGTATGGTGTGCTTAAGTAGTACTGCAAAATTACTTGGGCATTTTTTTTCTCACCTCAGCTGTAGGAATTTCAAGAATTTAAAAAATTTTATTGCCCAAGTGAAAAAACAAGAAATAAATAAATAAAGCGTCAAGAAATGCCAAAATGTTAAAGGTATTATGGTATGCAGTTTGTACCTGATAATTTGCGATTTGCTCCAGGTACGATGAAGTACTTAGGGCATCAGGTTGAAAGTGGCACAATTTTTTTCAAAGGAATTGTTGCAGTATATCTTGCCCATGTGTAGAATAAATTTATGAAATGCAGTGAAGCAAAAGAAGGTGGAAAATTGAAGGACTCATAGGTGACCAACTGAGGCTAATATTGATAAGTGAGCTACAATATTATTATATTTTACTACATCTAAAGGAGATGTTGAACACGGAAGGAATTCAATTAGCAGTGCAGGTAAGGAGGAATGGACACAAGCACACAAACAACTCCCATAAGTAGAGTTAAAGGTTGTGACTCAAGAGTCAATTTCATGTTTACACTACTTCCAAGAAGGGGTTAGGAATCCAATGCACGAGGGATCATTGCATCACAATGATAGGACGGGTGACAAGACATAGCTCCATTTCTATAACGAAAAGAGCTCCATCAAATTACTTAGTGTAGTTGGAGGGCACATTATAGCCCAATTTTTTCCTCCACAAAGGGTGAGCATTTTGGAAAAATGTAATGCCCACTTATGCAGGTGTTCTGTTTTTCAAAATGCCCACTTTCTTTTTATATTTTAAATATGAATAATAAAGTTGACACAAGTCTTTATGCATGATAAAACCCTAATCCATGGGCTTTACCAGAACTAGGCCAATGGGCCATTCACTGCTCTGCCTCATATGGGCCCTTTTTCCAGTAAAGCCCATGGCCTGAGGCTTTACCCAACACAAAATGGTGAGCTCTGAAAGACGAGAAGTCCTATAAGGTCACCAACCATCAAACAAGTTTGATATTAGTTGGCTGTTAGCTTTTGCTAAAAATGTTTGGGAGTTGTTTAATAAAACACCACGAGTAAGGAAGTAGCACAGAGAGCTCCCAACTGTAACTACAAGGCGCATCCTCCCACAGCTCATGCCTGCCTGGCTAGTACCAATCTCATCCTATATCCAACTATAGAGGGAGGCTGGTGAGGCTCAAAGTCCAAAACACCAAGTGATGACCCAATTTTTTATACCCTACATGGTTCTCTAAAAGATGGTTTTTTTCAAGAACCCACCCAGATGATTCTTATGAAAACCAGACCTACTGAAAACCAGTACCTGGCAATTCTCAATAACTGAGAATCACCTTACACTGGTTGCCACCAACCAGTGGTTCTCTGTTTTTTGGAGAACCTTTGGGGTCAATTCTTTCCTATTAAAGGATTTTGGAAGAACCTCTGGAATAAGGTTGTGAATTTGAAAAAGATTATTCCAGAACCATCTGTTAAGGTTAATGTTCATTTTTCAAACATTGACAATTCTTGAGTAGTACGATTTATGGGCAGTGGTTCGGGTTTAGGGTTAGGGCTTTGTTTGGGAAAGTAACAAAAAAAATGCCTATTGCAATTATAACCAAGTACATAGTTTTTAAATGTAACATTTTTTTCAATTTTGAGAGCTCGAAGTGTAGTGATGTGAAATTTTCACTCCCAACCACATATGCTTATTCCTCAATCACACATGCAACATGTTTCTTCTGAATTGGGCTTTCGGGCATATTTGATCTTGAGAAACATGTACAACACTAAACACACATCCTAGCCCTAATTGAACTCTAATTAATGATCATAAAGTCATTATTATGTTCTGCCCATTTGTTCATAGGAAAATTGCAACAAATGTGAGATAAAGAAATACCCAACATTGTTACATCGTGCTAGCCTTCAACACCTACATAGTAGCACACCTTCAACCAACCTACAAATGTCAAGAAAAGAACACATTCAAATATTTACAAAAGGTTCGAAAACGAAATGGCAAAAAAGAAATGTTGGACACAATTGACAATTAAAAGAATGAATAACCTCCCCAAAAAACAAGTCATCATCCTCAACTAACTCTAGCTATATTGATGTTTTGATAAGGTTCAAATGAAAGAACACTTGTAACCAAAAAACACACATCATATTGGTGTCGTACTTTGCCACAATTTGAACTACAAGTGTATCACCCATAAAATCACATATAATTTTCATAATTTTGAAATGGGGTTCAAGCATGATAACTAGCATGTTATGAGCCTTGGCTAGATTATAAACAAAAAAAACTCAAAAACATAGTCAAAATATGGATTACTTGTATCATCATCTTCAATTTGAATTCTTACAATTTTGAATCAAAATCCTCGTAAATTAGTGGTTGATTAAAAGCTTGAATCCTCCCCACTTGAGCTTTCACAATAATGCATAAGATGAAAACAAAAAAAAAACATTAAATAACAACCAAAAGCCTTAACTTTGGTTCAAAACACAAAGTTTAATAATAGGGAATAGGATATTGCAATGGCTTGAGCAACAGCCTAATCTAGAATACAAGACTTTGGATGACAAATGTACAACTTGTTGTTGTCCATAGCAAATGAAAATTCTGTTTTGATACTCCAATGTTTCTTGGAACAAGATGACCTACGAAGTAACATGGTTTCCACTAGAATCCTCAACATCTTGACAAATAACCATACAATAGTACATGATTCATTCAATTTCAACCAACCCATCTTGTAGTTTTTAATCCAAGTTATGGTTTCTTCCAATGATGATTTGAGCTTCTTTCAAGCTAACCTTTAAAAACCTCACACACCTTTTAATATTATTAATAGCATTTTGGGTTGTTTTGGACATGGCATGGCTAAGGCAAGAACCAACAAATGGACATATTAATTAAAGAGTAGAACAAGAAACCACAAAATTCAAAGCAAAAGTTAAAGTATTTAAATTTGACCCTTTGTTTTTGACATATGCAATTACCTTGTCAAGCAAACCAAAGGAATCCAACAAGTTTTTTACTTTGTTTATCATGGTTGCACTTTCTATGTTACTGTCTTCAAAAATCCCAATAGTGACATGGATGGGTTGCCATGAACTATTGATGAAATTGACAACCATGGCAAATGTGTCATGGCCAACATGAGACATCCAAAAATCAATTGAACAAGTGCATGTAACACAAGATTGAAAGGCAAGGATGACATTTTTCTCCTTATTTTTAGCTACCATATAAAGGAACATTTCAATGGTTAATTAACATCAAGATGGAAATTGCATACAACCATAGTGCCACAAAACAAACCGCCTTAACCATGGATTTTCAACAAAAGAAAGAGATCAATAACCTTTTGCAATGTATAACACCAAATCCTTAAGGAATCCATGTCATGTAGGATCTAATTTACTATAAAGGGGTTGCCAAATAAGTGGGTGATTTGAGAAGGGGGAACATTCTTTCTCTTTTTTGTGCATTGTTCATCACTTTTGGGTTTTGCAATCCTTTGCAACATAAAGGCCCCCCATTTGTTATACAAATTTGGATGCTCACAACAAACATGTTTTTTCAAAACATTAACCTATTGTTGATTGTCCAATTGTGAATGTTATGGACATTTTTAAGGAGTTTGCAAGGCAACATCTTGTTATTGGCCTCCTAATAAGTTAGGTTCATACCCCATGTTTTTATGATGTAAACCAAAGTGGCAAAAGTCTAATGATGTTTGGTTTAATAATACTTTGCCAATTAGTTGAAACCAACTTTGTTTGATTGTTGACACTAATTATGGCAATTCTTCAATTGAAATAAAAGTTTTTGTTGAATAAGATTAACAAGAGTGTTGGTATCACCTACATGTAAGAGGCTCTTGTTCCAAGATAGTATGGTGTGAATGACTAGCCATGTAGAGATTTGATCTCTTGTGGGAAGTAAATCCTTTTTATTTTCATTTTTGTTATGTTGCAAGCGTTTTGTTTTGGGATTTGAGTCTACCTTTTTTTGTTTTGCTCCAAGTGTGTTTATTTGTTTGTTATTTTGGATTCCATTTCATTTATGTTTATGCTTTGTTGTTTTGTTTCATGTTTTTTGCATTATATTTGGTTTGTCATTTTTGTAGGTATAATTAGATTGGCAAGCATTTGAAAGATCATGTTTTACAATGTGCATAATAAAAAGCAAGTTGAAAGGTGGTCAACTGCTTTGGTATGATAAGGCTTTTAGTGAGGAGAAAAGTGCATATGAGAAGTTAAAGGTAATTTTATTTTTGTAAATGTTTGGGTTTTGATTTTCATGATCCTTTTTTATTAGTTTTTGGTATGATACTTGTGTTTTGTAAGAGTTCAAATGTGGGAAAAATGATGTTGTTGGTGTTGTTCTTACTTTGGATGTTGCAATTCTTATGTGTGTGCAATTTGCTCATATTTTTTATTGTTATTCCCACTTCCACTAAAAAAAAGGTTCGTGGTTCATGTTTTTCACTCAAGGAGATCAATTATTGATTTTGATGATAGATTTTAGAATAAAATATTTGAAACCACACTTCCCAAGTATAAACATTGTTTGGATGCAATATGTAACTATTTACCATTGGGAGTTATAAATGTCAACACTACATTTTGGCATGTTTTGAACAACTTGTGGAATTTGTCTAATTACAATCGACTAATTTGTTGATTCCAAGATTGGTTTTCCTTTGGCACCAAAGGTGTCGAACAATTTACTTTAATTATTGTAGACAAGATTATGCTTGCAATAGTAATAATACGAATACTTGATTTTAAGATCTTCTAGATGACTTCAGAATTTACATGGCATTTTGCCAAACACTTTTGTAATAAGATTATGATTTCTACAACGTCATATTTTAGACATGGACTTTGAGTGAAAGCATAATCAAACAGATTGTAAAAATAACTTTTGACAATTAAATCATTTGACATTCACTTGTAAGCATGAAAGTAATTCAAAAAATAATATGAAACCTTGCATACTTTTATTGACCTCATAATTATGAATGTAAACTTAAAGTTTGAAAGAAATTGCATAAAAATGTATAAAAAGTATGTTTGAATACAATTATAAATGTGTTACAACATACTTCATTCCCAAAAATAAAATAACACATTTATAAATTACATGTTTTCATAAAGTCTATATACACTTAGATATGACATTTTTCAAATTTTTTATTTAATTATTTTTTAGTATACTTGCACTTACTTTTCTAAAATTTGACATGTAAAAACATAGATTTCAACTTACTTTCATCTCATAATAACTTATTTAAATTTATTTAATATGTTTTTTAAAAAAGTCATTAAATAAAATCAAGGATCATAATAATTTCAATATTCTAACCCAATCAAATTACACATTTAATAATTTAATAATACAATTCACGATACTTTTCATTCCATTCATAAAAACATTGATTAGTCCAATTGATTGTGTTTCACCCTTTGAATTTCTTGAACTTTGTTCATCAAATTTTGATTTTTGGAGCTTCATATTTTGAAGATGGACTTTGAGTTACAAGAACTTGTTTGAATTGTGTTCATCAAATTTGACTTTTGTAGCTTTTGGACATGGACTTTCAACTTTTCTCATCAAATTTTTGTGCAAATTATTTTTTTACAACAACAAGCTTTGATCTTTGGATGTCTAAGGGAGCTTATGATGTCTTTGCATTAATGATCAATTTTTGAGTAGTGATTAACAACCAAAACATGTAACTAATGGTTTGTTTGAAGTAACATAAACTATTGGTTAAACATTGGCTAGAAAGTCTAACACAATTGTTGGACAAATATGGTTTACGAAAAGAGATCATTGCCTATGTCAAAGATGAGGGATCAAATTTCAAATGCAATGACTATTGCATTGAAAGTTGTTATAAATTGTGAACCTCTTGGTTTAGAAAAGAACTTTCAGGGCACTTGCTTTGGGCATGCCTTTTCAAAAGCATGTCAATATGGCATTGTAGAGGAAAAGGTGTGTAAGGATTTGAAATATGTTTCTATCAAAGTTTACTAAGGCAAATCTACAAAAGTGCATCACTTGGCTTAAGAATTTTGGAAAGGGAAGGCAAGAATGGAATAAGGTTTGTTTTAAGATTAGCATTTGCCCCAAAAAATTGAACACTTTAGTGAAAATTAAGTAGTCTTTTTTATTTCATTATTATTTCAACAATTTACAAATTTTTAGGTTCTAAAAGATATAAGATAATTAATCTTTTATGTTATTGCTTGTGTTGCAAGTTTGTTAGTAAGGTTAATATGTTTCAAGAGGCCTTACAATTTGTTTTACCAATTATGTTTTGTTATAGCAAACATACTATTGTGAAAGTCATTGGTCAAGTGCCTCCACCTCTAACTTGGCAAATTTCTTAGGTTATAGTGGATTGTCTTTTTCCAATTGCTTCTACTTGTGTTCTTAATTGGCTCTTTAGTGATGCTTTACATTCTTCTATTTCCATGAGTTTGAAATTGAAAGAAGAAAACAAAATGATTCCTTCATTTAAAAGCCTAATGGAAGATGATTCCATTATTTTGGATGAGTTATCCTTGTTAGCTTTTAACATTAAAAGGGAGGTAATCAATCTATTAAATTCTTTCATTCTTGAAGAAATATTAAAATAAGAAAACTCATAATATGATCTCTTTAATGTTAGACCCTAGGTTTAAGAATCTTCGTATAGTATCCTCATTTGTTGGAAGGGAACAAGGTGTTGCTCTTGTTGAGGAATATGATAGAAAATCTTTGTATCCTATGTTGGTCAAATGTCATGACCATTTGCATCCTTTGGTAAGGTTAGATAGGAATTGTGCTGACTAAAATATTTTTGAGCAAATTGGAAGCACAAGTGAACTAGCAAAAAAGCTTGTGAAGAGGGAGTTGCTGGTTTTTAGGATATATCAATTGGATGTTAAGGACATCAAATGTCTTCTTCAATGGTGGCAGAAACATGAAGCAATGTTTCCCATAGTTGGATTTTTAGCCCAACAAATTTTGGGCATTATTGGATCTCAAATTGAAAGAGAATGAATTTTTTTTTTGGTTGGAATATTCACCAACCTTAAGAGATGTCGTTTGTAGATTGAAAATTTAGAGAAGTTGTTATTTGTCAACAAAAATTGGCTTAATGATCCTAGAACAAGTTGTAAATCTCCATCTAACTTAGTGGAATTCCTTCAAAAGGGTGTAGATCTAGAAGAGGAGTTAAAAGAGTTTGAAAAGGATGAAATTGTTGAAGTGTAAAACTTTAATAAATAAAATATTATTTTATGTTGAAAAGTTGTTTGTATCAATGTTTAATTTTTTCATTAGTAAAAATAAATAAAGAAATAAATAAATACAAATTTAATTTCAATTTTCTGGAATTTTAAAATAATAATCAATTAATAAGTAATACACAATTTGTGAGAATCGACAAAAGAGAACCAGCTATTCTCAAAATTTTGAGAATTGACATATTGAGAACCAATTATATATATTGATACCCTTGCCCAACATATAAATCTTAGGGGGAAAGAAAACGGTGGAAATTGGACCTTTTTATAAATTGTTTTATGAAAAACGGATCCGACGGGTATCATAAAAATGTGATACCCACCCAACGCTGGTGTTGGCTGGCTATTGCTTTTTAGAAATAATTATTGAGAAGGTTAGTTTTGATTTTTTGGGATCACATAGGTTATCAATCTCAATTTTGGGTATTGAAATAACCAATGTTGTTCGGTTCTTGATTTAAAAAGGAACCTTTGGTCCTTGGTTTTAACTCTTTTTCTTTTGTTGTAGATGGAACCCTGGTCCAGTCTTGAGTTTATTTATTTACTGGTGGAAAGTCGTGAAAAGATGGTAAAGTTTTTTAAAAATGAAATATTCTATCACAAATTCTCTTTTAATTTTTTTTTGGGCCTAAAAATTGTATATATATTTTGGGGGGAGGTCGTCATCACATGACTACAATTTTAAGAGATTGTATCTTTTAAAATAAAATTATACTTATGTACATAGAGAACTTGAAACTCTTTAAAATGGGGTAGCATGTTAATTTAAGTTTTAGTTCAATTTTGAAAATAGAAAAGTTCTCCAATTAAGTTTCAAGGACAATTCCAAGAAAACTTGGAACCTTTGGTCCAAAGACCTTAGAACTTGACATCTAACCTAGACCTTAACTTGCTAAAATCCAAAGAACTTGCCAACATTGGTAATAATCAATGGTTATGCATAAGGATAGGTTCTCAAATAACTAATTGAGAATCATCAATTAACCTTATATGTTTTAAAAACCTTATAACTGATGTATAACCAATGGGTTAATTGATGATTCTCAATTAGTTATTTGAAAACCTATCCTTATGCATAACCATTGGTTATTACCAATGTTGGCAAGTTCTTTGGATTTTAGCAAGTTAAGGTCTAGGTTAGAGGTCAAGTTCTAAGGTCTTTGGACCAAAGGTTCCAAGTTTTCTTATATATATATATATATATGCATTAGTGTTTGAAGATTGATAACCTAATTGTATGGTAATTGAGTATCCAAGTAGCCTATTAGATTTTGAAAATTCAACACTAAGCAATTATTGATTTAAGTGGTTGTCAAAAACATCAATAACCAACCAACATTAGTCCAAACTCCAAGTCAGTGTTGTTTGATTAGATACATATATGTGGTTATGTGTAGGGTAGACCCCAAGATGCGGGGTGTTCTTGAAGTAAGCACCAGCCTGAGGTGCAAGAGGCACTTACTTTGGGAATCCCTTCTAGTGTTGCAACTATGTTTCTAATGTACTTCAAGTATCCGTTGCTAGGTCTTTAACTCAAAGTTATCCCATGTTAATTTCTTTAAAAAATTTACTTCTTTTTTGTTGCATTTTCAACGACAAGATTGTTCAACATTCAATAACTCCTGCACTGTAGGTCAAAGTATTGCAAAACCACCTCAATGCACTCCTACTCATGGAGGGAGGGCTTGCCAACGATATCAAGAGCACAAGGGGCCCTGTGGTTTGGGAGATCTGATATCTCAACATGACAAAAGAAACAAAACATAAAAACTATCTTAGTAGAAGGATTACAATAGAGAATAACAAAATAAATAGATTCAAAAAACATATAAGTACAACACAGTCCATTATGTCGTTCTATAGGTGCGCAACATATACTGCATTATTGCATCATGTAAGTAGTACATTGAACTCAACAACACAGGATTGTACAATCCTTGAAAACACACAACATGAGCAAACAGTTGACAGAGGATTAGGCTTTGTGTATTGCGCCAAGGTCACGTTTCAGCTATAGAACACAATGATTCTACTTCCCAAAAAGCTTTAATTGGAGCACACCGTCATGTAAGTTCTTATTGCATTAGAAGATGAGGAATTGGGCCCAACAAACATCAAGCTGCATGCATGTACTAGCAGCTTGCTGATCATTTAATCCCTGAGAGGGTTTCACTCAATACTCTCAAATAGTTTCAAGGATTTACATTGTTGTTGTATCCCCATTCAAATTGAAGCCCTCAAGCAGCTCGTATCTCACATAACCTAGAACCACCCATAAACTGCCCATATCCATTTCTCTTGGTTTTGAGTGCTGCAGAAATGGAAACTGTCAAATTTAGCCCTAATCTTCTTCTGAGAGGCCTGTCCATGACATTTGCTGAAGGCCTTATTCATCATAGCTTTGGTCCACACTCCCCACACTCCCACACATAACTAACTGCATAGTGTAAGCAGATTGTGTAATTTGCTAATTGTGTTTATTTCTTGGAGCTAGATTAAGATTCGAACTGCAAGGAGCTTTGTAGTCAATCCCTAAAAATCTTGAGTTCTCACAGGAATGTAGCTGACATTCAGCTCACCAATGGTCTAGTCCTATGAAATCCCATGGCATTGAACCATGCCCTTTGCCTGTGCAATACATGTTTCTAATACCGCTCAACCAGAAATTCCTCTGAATCTTGTGCATCTTTGTAGTATTCAACCTCAGCCTATACACATTACAGGCAACATAATAGATGGTTTAGTGATGCATCCTCTCAAGACTGATTCTATTCATGAGTCCATAGAGCAAAAGCTTATGTCATTCAACACTGATTGGAATTGGCAACTGGGTGTGAAATGTCATGATACAAGCAGGATGATGCATTTCCTATAATGTGTCATTTTTCTAACTACCAGTCCAACTTGAATAGAAAAGAAAAAGTCATTTGCAGCACCTACCTTCCGTATTGCAGATATGGCTGTCACCAATGGTGTCCCAAGATGCTCCCACAGGACTTTGTCAGCTTCTAGGGCTTTGACAGCCTGTCCCAATGTGCTGGGCAAGCGGCTGACCTTCCCAGCCTCCAAAATTGATGGATTGACATCTACATACCCAGTCCCCCAATTTGAAGAACACAAGTTACATTCCAGATGTAGCAAAAAGTCTCCTTTTCCTGACATTGAACAAACATGTGGGTCTCTTGCAACTGTCAGACAATTTAAAGACCAAAATGTAAGCAGATGGAACTAACCAACTGGCTCTGGAAGTTGAAGGTGCTTCTGTAGCCCGTCCATTCCTGCTGCAATGATGGCTGCTAATCCAAGATGTGGGTTAGCACATCCATCAAAAGATTTAAGCTCAAAATTGCTGACCAAATCTGAATCAACTCCAGGAGGGCTAGCAGTGCGCAATGGTGCCTCCCGGTTGTCACGTCCCCAGCACTGGTAGGCCCCACTCCATGTGTTTGGTTGGATTCGAGCATAACTGCACTTGTACACATCCAAGTCAAAATCTAGTCGTTGCCTTCAGATAAAACTCATCTAAGACTATGTTCCAGAATGAAACCCTAAACCCTGCAGCCCCCAAACTGGTGCATCCAATTCAACCCATTCCTAGGCAATTGTTACGTGAATAAATCCAAACTCTGATCACTGAGTAGGAAGTACAATGGCAAGTCTGGAAGAGGAGATGGGAGACAGTACCAACCTGTTTGGATGGGGTGCTGTGAATGCTAGGATTGCAGGAAGATGATGAAGAACTCCTGCCAGAAACTCTTGTCCTAACTTGGACATTCCATACTTTGAACCAGGGCCCCTGGCCATGAACACATTGCTTGCACCTTGCCAGATACTGAGATGGACATGAGAACCACTGCCTGCAGCAGCTGCATTATACCTACCCAATGGTACACATTGGGTTTGTAAGCAAATTCAACTGAAGTTCTGATTATATGGCACATGTGATGATAATAGATTGTTCCTCTCCTGCAATGAATGTCCTATGATACTCTTACATCAAGAATCATGTCCAAAAAACGTGCAGGAAAGTTCATCTAGCAAATCAGAAGGCTCTAATCTGTGAACCCAATATGATAACACAACCTACTGGTACAGTGAGTTCAAAGATGCTCACTTGGGCAAGAACGTTGCATGTAGAAGGTGCTTGTTTGCAATTGCTACCACTGCCTCCCGTATGAAGAGCAGGTTGTCAGCAGCTGTAAGACACGGGACATGGCTCATGGCAATCTCAAACTGGCCCCCACCTGACTCAGCATGCATCTGCCAGATGTATCCAAAAAAGGTAAGTACCCAGCTGCCATTACAGTGTTCAAAGCCAGACATTTCCATCTGACCTTGATTCTATGATTATGCACTTGTCTTCTGGGAATGCTCTAGTCTGAGTCAATTGAAACAAATTCAGAAACTTGGAAGGTAGAAAATTTTGCAGACCACATGAGCAGTAAACTCTTTCATGTACCTGCTCAATGTCAATGCCTAAAGCCAACAATGCACTGCTCACTTCCGACAAGATGGGAGAAGAAGCATTAAAGCCTGCAGATGAGCAATATGGGGTAGTATCCACTCCCTCCCATTTCTTTGGCCTGCAACCAAATCAGGAATCTGTTATGCTGCTTCTGGAATATGATGTTGATTGATGAAGAAAACTCAAATAAAGATGATATTGAAGCAACTATGGAGCATCCTTGTTTCCCACTCAGTTCAAGTTTAAGCTGTAAGATTTAGTGTCTTCAGTACACATCATCTACTGGAAAAGAAATATGGGATCTCACAGCATTCAAACTGGTTTGCAATGAATAAATAGCACGCAACATCAATTCCAAGTTGCATGAGCAACTTCCACAAACCTTAAACCCTAAACACAAGATGCGACAACCTCCATACTATTCAAAGCACAAAAACTCTTGTAAAGGAAGCATGATCAATTATTTTCAGAATTTGAGCTCACCCAGTAGATTGCTTCATGAGGTAAAACTCACTCTCAAAGCCAGCCCGCACCACCTGTGGTACAGGGAGGGAGGGAGGGAGAGAGAGAGAGAGCACAGCAGTGAATCAATACACAATCAACTCAACAAGACATTTGCTCATGCAAACCAACATCACATCCAGGGCAGTCATCCCTTTGCAATCAAGTACTGATCCTAGATAAGAATGACTGGAAGAACGAAAATGGCAGAAGAATTGCAAAATTGCTCCTCACCAGACCATATTCTTTCTTGAGAGACTCAGACAAGCGACGCAGAGTGCTTCGGGGACATAACTGCCAAGGAACTCCAGGTTTCACATGCATGTCAACTAACACAGCCTCATGCTCCATGAACCTGCAAACATGAGACAATTTGTCCTGGTAAGAAAATTCTCTTCCAAAATTGCATATCATCCCAAATTTTCTCTCTGTAATCTCTATATGAGTATTTTGTTTCAAATCACTTACCAACAAATGTATCAAAGGAGACTACACTTGTCTCAGCTTTGTTCAAAACGAGATTCAGCGTAACCACCCCAAGGAAATATGCCAGAAGACAATTTACCAAGGCAGCCTGTGTTTTGTGGTTATGTCAGGCATCAACCGAATCTCGCCAACAACCGATACTCCACTATCTGCTGCAGGGCTATCAGAGAAGGATGTCATGCCCATGCCAGCCTGGGCATAGCCTACCCCATGGGAGATCACCACTCCTCCAAACCTCTCCAATGGAATCACCTGCTTCATCACACCCACAAGTCTGCATGTGATGATTCCCCATAGCTCTTTTTGTTCTTGAATCAAAACCCATTTCTATTCTTTCCATAATGAACCAACTGACATTTGTTCATTGCTGGTCATAGATTAGAGTGCAAACTATATACCAGAGGATCACAGGCTCTCAGAAAGCTACATTGTGGTATCAAAACATACCCTGCACCGGCGCTGTCCTGACCCATCAGCCAAAAGCAAGCGCACATACTTCACTGCTGTGTATTCTGCACTTGGCTTTGGTTCAATAACATCAGCTACTGCAATCTGTTCTTCAGCAGCTTGGCATTCACCCTCATCTTTCAGATCGGTCAAAATCCCACCTTTGATGCCATCCCCAAGTCTGTTCATTTTGGGGGCATCCTGAATGGAAGGTGGCAACTTAGGTGCAATAGATGGAACCCGGTCCATTACTGGCACCAGGTTTGTGCCTGGAGGGCCAGACTGCAGTTTGGTCAAGTTGTCAGTCGAGGCTGAGAATCCACCTCTTCCATCTAGTTTGTAGAATTCCAAAGCATTACGGCCCAGAATCCCATCTGCAGCTGCAAGTGCCTCCTCGAGCAGCATGTCTCCATTGTCAAAGGCCTCAATCAAAACACGAGCGAGAATTTCCCGGGACCACTTTGCACCTGAAAATTTTCACCACCAAATCTACAACACTTCAGCAGAATTCCTACGATCCAATCTCGCACTAGAAGCTGATATGTCTGAATTGAAGAAATTATTGTAACAGAAACTATGATTAAGATGACAGTCTGATCAGGATGACTTTTCTGGCAAGATGGGAGTCCTTCTTAATCCCCCCATGCTTAACAAGTGATAAGCACATAAAAAGAAATTGCTAACTCTCCATTGTCAATAGCCCATTTCACATTCTTGCAAAAGGCCAGTCTACATGACATGCAAATTGCACACTTACTCTAGAGGGGACAAAATGTGTACCAAGATAAAATGTCTCTGGGAAAGCATAACCATCGGTGCTGAACATGATCTATAGAACAACACACCAAAAGACAATACAATGATGGCAGTTCTTCCATTCAACTCCCAAGCTGTTTTCATGTCAAATTGCAGTAAAAGAATTCCAGCTAAACTGCACAAAACCAAAACCCTAAACATTGTCTTGTGCCTCATGAGCTTGGGAAACAATATGGACTTATGTTTAAAATGAATTATTCAGCATGATTACTGCTCATTGGTGAAGTCCCAGACAAAACTCGTACCTTATTCACAGGTGCCAAGTCCAGAAGGTCACTGACAGCACAGCGCATACCCCGCACACTCAGCTTGGGAACTACTAACCCAAAGTCCAAATGAACCTGCAAAGCCCAACCAGGCAATTCAAAATGTAGCAAACAGCAAGATACCCCTGCCTGTGCATTCCTCCTATCTCAGTGCCCAAACACATTTACCAAGGAGGATGCAATGTGTTTGATGCAGTTACATTAATCTTGTACCTGGGGATAGACACCGGCAAGGTAAGAAGCTTCACGCATGAAAGGGTATGAGCCATGCAGGAGCACCACACGACACTGGGCAAATGTTGAGTGCTCAAGTACAGCACGAAGATGCAGGGGATTTGCAAGCTCCAGCTGTAAGTCTTTGTCACCAAATCTACAAGACATAATTCAAGCTGTCTTAGACATTCTGGTGCAGTGTAAACCTTGATAATTGGTGGTTGTGAAATACAATTTGGTAGCTGTAGTTCTGTGCCATACAAAGAGATGTGCAACAATTCCCAGGCTGAATGCATAGTTACCCAAAACAAGAAGGTCACATACCCTGTGTGGATCTGCATTGGAATACCCCGCTGTGTAGCAACTTCAAGAGCACGAATGAAGATGAAATCAACAAGGGCCTTCTGTGACACACGAACAGGACTTCCCGAACCTATCACCCAACACCCCAAAAGTGAAGATGATTTAAGTATTCACAGAGATATTGGTTTTCCAGAATGAATTGCAGCAGCATAAACTGTGACCCTTGCCTTGCAAACAATATTGCAAGGCACATAAGAAGATTAGGCATGCATCAATAACCCGTAAATACAAAGAGAGATTATATGTGGAAAGCTCTTACGCAAGTTTTCATGCAGTGCATCCTCTGATTCTTGAGCTGAGACCAATGGGTTGATGCGCAATCCACTGCGGTACGCTGCAATGCTCTTGAATGCAACTACCTTCTGAGAGAGTGTGATAATATCTCCTTTCGGTTAAAGAATCTAGTATAAACTTGTTGGATCAATCATACCCCTGACAACTTCAAGAAACACATTGTCTACAGTGGTGCATCTAAATCCACCATTTTAGTTTGTGTTTCCATTGACACTCTTGTTACTCATAAAGCTGTTACAAATGTGAAGAATGCATTCAAGTGCAAATTTATGTTCTTTCAAGGTTGTGCAATGGCAACACATTTGCTTCACTTCAATATTCCTGAAGAAGCAAACCACAGCTGCCAGCAATGATCCAGTTTTCATCCCCAACTTGCTGCCAAGCTTCAGATGGAAGAATCATATTGAGTTTTATAACACTACCAACTGCAGATAGCAAGGGTGTACAAAAAGGATATGAATCCAATGTTGAGACAAATCTGTGGTCAAAACTTTCAAGTGTCCACCGCATGTTGGCTTGAATCCCCTGTTGCAAGCACAAAGATTTTTTTTTGCATAAGTGGATATTCGGATTCCCTCTTGCTGAGAGGACACATAATCATCTGCCTTGTCTGTAGGTCACTTCCAAGTACAATGAACAAAACATGACAGTTGAAAGATGAAAATCAATGTGAAATTAGCAGCATAATAATGCCTGTAGCACACTTGCTAATCGAGTGTGCCTCTCTACAATGCACCATCTCTGCAGTGGACATCAAACTTGTAAAGAAGAAGATGGGATGAGAGTCAAGTACCTGATTCAGAATGGTTTCAGCAACTGTTTCAATACACAGCAATCTGTGAACACCTGGAACAAACTTGCGGTGCCATCCAATGCTCACCATTTTATCCATTGTCAACCCATCATCCAGCAACACAAACTCAATGTTGGCTGCATCAAAACACTTGTGGCTGATGGCTGACAGGCCTGCTGATTGCCGATACTGCTCAATGGCTTGCAATGTTGGCTCACAGCCATAGAGAACAGCAAGCTCTTTCAGACTCCTCTGCATTTAAAACCATCCCAATATGAGCACCACCAAAAAAAATTTTAAAAAAAAAATCCTAAAAGTGCTGTCATTGATTGATCTTAACTGAGCAGCTGCCAAAAAGTTTGACTCTATTCAAGCAATCGCAGAACTAAATACCCAGGGACCAACACACTCTATCCCTGCTCAGGTCCATACCCTACCTGAAGCCACAAGCTAGAAAAAAAGCTAGGTTGTTTCTGCATGGTGTCTGCAATGCAGACCAAATTCTTGGCTACCTCCCTTTCAACAGCTCCTTGGGGGCAAGATCAAGCTGTCTATTATCAAGTCTTGTTGCCACAATTTTGAACAAGCTGTGCAATGCTCTAAACCCTAATTTGACCTTGAAGCTGGATTCTATGTAGGAATGGAGGCCATGAAGTGGACAGACAAAGTCTTTAGTCAGCTCAGGATCCAACTAGATCTAGGGTTGAGGAAGCATAAGTAAAGCTTGATCTGTGAGAAGCTGTCTGCAACGTCAAGGATTTGGCTAAACTTCCTGATCTTCTTTCTGAAAGAGATATGAAGCTGGACACCAAATCTCTGATTGCAACAACTGCTCTCACATTTCTGGATTTTTTTTTCATTTTTTTTTTGGGTGTGTAGGAAGTGATAATTTCTACACAACAGATGTATTGCTAGATTGTTGAGTTTGAATGAGGACGAGAGAATCCGAGATTTCTTCAGACAGCTTCACAAATAGATCACAAAATTGTTGGGATTTTGTTTTCTTTCATCTTCATGCTTGATGAATGCCAGATATAAGAGGGACTTGAGAAAATAGAAAAAGGGCCAGGAAGAACTAGACGAAGAAATACTACCTGGAAAGCAAGGCTCTGTCGCACAGCATCAAGGCCGCGAGCTTCCCGCAAGGTCACAAGGAAAGGCAAGTTGGAATCGAGCTCCACCACGTTGTGTGCGTGCGCATCGATTAACGGCACCTGTGCACACACTGCCCTGATCCTCTCATGATCTTGCTCCCTGCTGTTAATCTCCGCCATATCTTCTCGACTAGAAGGTTACCGTGCGGGGCTCCTCCTGTACCGTAGCTGAGCAGCAATCAATCCCTCCAGAAATCCACTCAGATGCAGTGACTCCCTAGATTCTCAAGCTCTTTTCTTACCAATACTTCCCTCCCACATCCACAAGAAGCTTTGCCACTGCTACAAAGCAGCTTCCAGGTGCAGTTGACTGTCGACGACTTCCCAGCAAGCTGAAAACAAAAAAAAAAAAAAAGAGAAAAAAACAGTTGTGATCCCGAACTGGAATCACCCTCGCGAGAAGAAGAGAAAGAAATCCTGGACTCCCAGTCGTTGAGAACTCTGAAGCCGCGACTAGAGTGCAGATCGCGTGCTAGAATGGCCGCGATCTAGAGAGCTTGCATCAGCCGAAGGAACGAACGACATCAACGACACACTCTTTCTAGAAACAGAGTCAGAGAGCGAAAAACACGACTTTTTGCACTAAAACGCAGTGGCGCCCTTATTTAATCGGAACCACCCGATTCGCACGGAATTGGAGGTGAGCCGTTGGATTGATGGACCAGACATTGCCCCTCCGCACCCCCTTGCGCGCTCTTTTTGTCTTTTACCCAGTTGAGGAATTACTTGTAGACTAAGGCCTTTTTTTTGGCACACTATATATAGCCAATAAAAGGGATAATTAAAAATTAAAAGTGCTAAAATAAATTTCATTTTAAAAAAGATTTTCAATAGCCATAAATTAACAAATATTTAACTAGAGAAACGCCATATTTTCATACTTGGTTCAATTAGGATAGCCAAAAATATAGAACGATGTTTCAAATTTTCTTACTTTCATATTTGGCTTGTAGCCAAATTTGGCTAAATCTTTCTTTTTAACCGTCGCCACTTTGGCTTACATCACCAAAAATTGACCCAAAAAATATTTGCAAGTTGTAGTTAAGAAGGGGTCGGCTTCTGTCATCTTGTCCGTCCGATGCAACCGTATCGTATATCTGAGCCGTTGGTGCCGCCGAGCTTCTAACTGAAGAAAAATGGGCGTGGCAGATGGTTTTGTTTTTTTTCCAGTAGCAGGGATGGTGGCGATGTGGTACAGTTGTCCTAGATCGGACGCTTCTAGGATTTATCTCAATTATACTTTTAGAATAATAGAGGCGTCCAAAAACAATTTAGGTGGTACTATATTAATTAATTAATTAATTAGTTTTTGGTCTGGTTCCTTCCAAGTTGCCCAGAGTGTCCACTATGCTGTCATGCAGCATACCCTGCTGTATGACCAAATTAATTAATTAATTTCAAAATAATTACTATTTTGGAAAATATTAATTATTTTTTTTGAGGAAATAGAAAGTTGTCAACAAAAACAACCTAATTTAGGCACACCAAGTGTACACAAATTCAATCTCTTTTTGGTTATTGTAAACCGAAAAAAAAACGTCTAAGTAAAAGTCTTTCCCACTTTCCCTAGACTCAAATAAGACAAGGGTCCACACTTAGCCCAACAAAATCAATGTTGGGAATTGGGTCTTCTTGTGTCCAACTAAAAACTCCAAAACCTTTTTTTTGGCCTTTTCAAAAATTGTGAGAAGAAAGAAAGGTGTTGTGAGAATTGGGGTCTTTTGGTCCAAGTAAAAACCCTAAATCTATATGTATAAACATCACCAAAAGTTGTGAGAAGGTGGGTCTTGTAGGAATTGGGTCTTAGTATCAGCAAAATTCTTGTATAAATTTTTTACTTGGCTGAAAATATTTGTGAGAATCAAGTCTTATGAGAATTGGGTGTTGTTTCAAATGTAATTTATGCTAAAAAAGTCTTTACTCTTTCCTAAAGAACAAAATTGTGAAGAATCACACTTATTCGAGAGAAGTCGTCATTGGGTTATGGGTGGACGATGGTGGCGGGGAGTTCTGAAGAATAACTTACTAGGCTGGCTTCGTACAAATGATTGACTATGTACCAACAACCTCCGCAAAATAAGTAAAGGAGGACGGTGGAAACTCATTGTGAGAGGGCTAGAACCAGCCATATGTTATGTAATAAAATCTGGGTATGAAAATTCCTGGCGGCTTTCACAATGTATTGGGCTGCTGCTCTCATGGTGGACCCATGTGAGAAGAAATGAGTTCGCATGTTGTTTGTTTGTGGCTCGAGGTTTGTTCACATGTTGATATGCAATGGTAACATGATCTTTTAGGTTAATTAATTTTGGGGAGACTTTGGATTTTTAAATTTTTCTCATAATTACTGTACTCCCTGAATGGATTCAGCATTAATTAAATTATTTTTTTTAAATTCAAATTTTTTCAAAAAAAATTCAGAACCAAAATGCTGAAAATAAATATAATAATATTATTTTTTCAAATCTGAGATTTGAACCCCAGTTCTAAGAAGGCTAAGCACCCAAACACACACAGAGTAAACACATTAAGATATACTTGATATAAATCTTTGTCTCTTGTCAATAATATGCTTGATGCTGAAAATTTCAGCTTTAAAATTTTAAATATATTGAATTTTTTGGGCAGACACTTGCTTAATCCATTGGGGGAGTATGGTATTTGGGTCCCACATTGGGTTAAGTTACTTGGTAGTCCAATTCCACCCATGGTAATACGGCAATCAAAGTAACAATACTTCCATTGGTGGGTACTACACAATGCACTAGTCCAAGTCCCATAGTAATGTAATGGAATAGGGTCAAAACTGAAAGCCCCCATGGCAATATTAATTGTACATTACAACAATATACACAATTTAAATTTATAGATCAATGATTGCATAATTAAATCTGAATGCATTAACCAATGTTAGGAAAGTACCCACATTGGCGGATAAGAATTGAATTAGGATTTGTTTTGATTTTGGAATTGGAGCAAGAATCAAAGCCTGACTTTATTTTCTTAAAGAATCAGGCTTTGAATTGGGTTCATCATTCTATTTAATTGGAAATTGGAGCTAATTTCTTTTAAATTAAGTGTATTGGAAAAAAAGTGACTAGATTTGAGAGGATTACCAGAAGTTGAACGTTAATATGGGTTTGAGTTAGTGTACATAGGTAAGGGAGCTAACACTTAAAGAACCCAAAAAAAATTCGAATTCTCACACATTGTTCTTTTGTTTTTAATGTTCAAAAAACATTTGTAACCCTCCACCTAACACTTTCAACATGACAAAAATTGCTCAATTCAATGAAGGAATGGGGAAGGTAAGAGGAGTTTAGTGTAAGGGGTTTAATATTAGATAATGGGTGAATTAAACATATTAAGATTTTAAGCTTAAAATCTTAGACAATTGCATCTTTTCATGGAGAATAAAAAGAACTTTTTAAAAGTTTTAGTTGACACACCTGTTAGGTTTTAATTCACTCAAAACAAACTAAAAATGAGGAAAATAGGGGGCTAGAACTAGAGATGGGTCTAGAGCTATTTTTTCAAACAAATTGAAGCAAATTGTCACTCATCCTCTTCTTGTGTTTTTTTTGCCTTGCTTCTTTATTTTTAATGTTCAAAGAACATTTGTAACCCTCTAGTTTGCATGTCCAATGACACAAAAATTGTTGAATTGGTTGAGTGTTTCTTTTTTGCCTTGCTCATTTATTTTGAATGTTCAAAAAACATTTGTAGCCCTCTAGTATGCACATCCAATGACATAAAAATTGTTGAATTGGTCAAGGAATGAATAAGAGTCCAAAAGTGTTCAATGATAAGCGCTTGTTTGATGATGGGCGATTTGACCCTAACATATTTCCCAATACACATGTCATCTTTGTTTGTTCTAGTTTTGTGGAAAATAGAGTGGGACATGAAGGAAAACCCTTGCAATCTTGTTGGAACTTGGTTAAAAGGTATTGACAAACTTAGGACAATAGGGATTTTTGGATTTATCACCCCTTTGCTTTTGGTAGGAATTTAATGTTTAAAACTTTTTTTTTGGTGGGCTTTTGCAATGTAGTTTATTGTCATTTGTGGTTTGTGGGTGTCCAATGTGGACATATTTTTAGGTATGTGGACAAAGCTTTCATGATAATTTAGTTCAAACATTAGATGGGGCTTACTTGCTTCTTGTGATGGTGATTCAAGTTGTAGCTCACAAGAATGGAATGACAAATCTTATATCATCTTGTGTGATTTATTTCTTTTCTACCTCAATCATTGATGTAAATAACAATTTGATATTTGGATTTCCACATGGATTTCCAGAGAGAAGGGGCACAAGCCTAGGACCAAAAAACATCTTAAAAGCCTAGAAGCTCTTGTGGCCTTCAATCTATGGCCTTGTTGTTCCTATAAACACTTGTTCTTGGCTTTTAATACGTTATTTCAACTTTTCAAAATGAATGGAATCAATATCAAAATCAGAGTTCTATAAAAGTTAAGCCTTATGAACACCTAAATCTTCCATTTCCATACCTTAAGGTGATGTCATATTTAATGAATATGGCATGTTGAATCTTTTAAGAATTTTTTCCATACATTTGAAGATTATAAAAAATCACAATCTTTTTTATAAAAAAACCAATAAAAAAAGACCCTACTTTGGATCCTATCCAGCTTGACCATAGTGCCATTTTTAACAAGTTGATTTCAACACAATCATTTTGACCCATCTTTTTTATTAATCAAAATATCCAATTTTTTTGCCATTTTCAAACAATGAATTTTTCAATAAAATTTAAAATTCAAATGCTATGTCATAAAGGATTTATTATACTTGATTTGAAAGTACACATGATAACAATTTATTTATGGTAGGAAAATAAGTAAGTTGGTAAGTAGGCAAATAGATAAATAAATAGGTAGGTACTTATTCAACTTATGTTAACCTACCTAGGTTAATTCATTAGGCATGTAAATAGGTTGCAATGAAAAGTTGGAAAAATTCAAAATATTTTGCTAGTTAATTATGTGCAAGGAAAAATAATGATTAATCATGGAAATCACCAAACATATGTTGAATTTATCACCATTCACTACATGGACCAAACAATTATGAGATCAATTCATTGAGTATTCGATTAATTTTGTAATATAATTTATGAAAACACAGTAATTATAATGAATAATATGTAATGGAAATTGTGAACAATAAATGAAAAATTAATGAATTAAGACCAAATTTGCTATTGATTAAATGGAGATACATGAAGCTTATACACATTCAACATTTTGAATTTATGTTTATCAACAATTTATATTAGAATATCATCATACATATTCATAAAATGTTGGTAATATATATGAACATATTTGAATTTCAAATGTATTTAAAATTATAAAATTAAAAATAATCTACTAGTGCATTTTTTTAATTTTAAAAATTAAATTAAAAATAATTGGAGACCATCTGAATGACACTAAAAGAATAAAAATACCTTATTTATGTAAAAACATACGATCGGTGAAATTTTTGTCAAGCCAAATTCAAACCTTGGACCTTATGGACATGTTATTCAACCACATCAACGCATGATGATGAAAATTTGAAAAAAAAATTATTTAATGTTTCGAAAATTTCTAGAAATTAAAACTTTGAAATAAATTTTATATTTTTCATATTGTGTTTGAATGAAAAAAAAAATTGAGTCAAAACATTACTACTATTGCAAAAATGGTAAAGAAACAAGGAATTTTTATTGTTTAAATTCACAAAGTTCTGTTAGGTCCTTTCTTAGTTAATTTACTTATTTTTTGTACTTTAACATCCATTGAAGTTTTTATCAAATTTTGACAAGTTCAACCATTACCAGTTTTACTAACAACTATCAATCCTAACTATGCAAATCAAAATTTCAATCAGCACACAATTCAAAGGTTCACCACTATTTTAATTTATTGACACCATGTGCCCACAACCTTTTCCATGTTTTACTTTAGTCACAAGAAATCAATAAATCAAATCTATCAACATTCAAATTCCAAAGTTTTAAAGTTCCAAAAGGAAGAAAAAAAGCTCTTGATAAATCCCATATTACCCTTTGCATCTCTCTTGCCTTTACCTTTTTTCCTCTAACACTACCTCATTTCATAGCTCCATGTTTGTTTCCATAATTGTCATCCCTCACAAAACTTCCTTGTGTTTGAATTTAAAATTTTGGTTCAAAAATAGCCTTTTAACAAAACCTTAACTTTTTTATAGCCCCTTCTTTTAAAACACCCCTTTCAAAACCCATACATGTCTTCATCCCCAAGCTCATCCTTCAATTGCCATCATAAAATAGCCCCAAATTCATTACAAAAACCTTAGAACCACAAATTCCCTCCTCATTACCAAAAAAATGGTTTCACTATGAAAATTTATGACCAAAATATGATGATTGCCAAATGTTGAAATTTAAGGTAATGATTATTATTTGTTACCAAATAGTCTACAAAGTGCTCCTATGACTAGTCCACAATCATGTTATTGTACAATGAATGTTCCTAACATTAGTTGGAATTGCAAACAAGTTTCCTATCCAAAAACAATGTTAAAAATAATGTAAATTATCGAGAATTCAAAATGCAATTTAGGTAATAGTTTTAATAACCTCCAAATTCAAAATCATACTAAATTGATTAGGTATATGTACATGATTCATACCCACACTTAAAAAAAAAAAAAAATTAATTTGAACCAAATGCACCTTTTTTCAAAGTTCTTTCCTAGGATTCATTTGACATTTCACATTCATGTGTTGGTTTATGTCCCATTTTTCATGCCCAATTTGATGTGTGTTATAAATTAATAATTTTTTACTACATCTTGATCCTATATATGTATGTTATGCAATCATGATCAAGAAATGAACAAGAACACTACCACTTTCAAAATTCACACGAAGGTGAATCCATGGTAAAATGATTCATTGCGCATGTACCCATTACTGAATATCATGGTTGTAAAATTTTCAACTTGGCTTTGGATTCAATATTTCTCACATATTTTATATATTATTGTGTAATGTATATTTTTAAATCACATATAAAAATATGAATAAATTCTATCAACATTTGAAAATTTAAAAACACCAATTTAACATTTGTAACCATGTTTGAAGCCCTAAATAATTTGGATAAGAATTCTCCAAATTGAATTATTATTACATTTTACATGATTCGTGATCACCATTTGTATTCTTGTAAAAATAAATTGTAAATTCAAAATCTACATGTTTTTTTCCCATAATCTTTGGATAAATGTAAAGATAAATTATACGATACAATATGAAAATAAGATATGAAACCCAAAAATGTAATTCAAATTTTGCAATGGTTGGACATCACATCATGCTCCAATATCAATTCCTTATTAATATGCTTTTGGAAAAGAAATTTGTTGTTATTCATTTTACCATTGACTTACCCATGAATTTAAAGGAATGTTTTTTTTGAACCAAATATTAATAATAAATTTACATCATAGATCTAAATAATTATTTCAAAACATTTATTTAAAGCATTCTCCTTTAATTATTAACATTAATATTTATTCAATTTATATAATGAATGGTGCACATTTGATAAGGAAATATGACTTTTGACCCTTAAAACAACCTTGTCCATGAATGCAACAATGTTTTAGTTGTTTTAAACATGCAAAGAAACTTTTGAAATTTATTCCAAAAAAAATGGCAATCCAAATTATTATGTTCTCCTTGTGATTTTTCAAAGAGATATGCAATAAAATGATTAATATATTTATGAAATCTTATATAATTTAAATAATAAAAAATTCAAAGGTTAATTTTATTTTGTTTAGATTTCTATATGGATTTTTCCCTTGAATTGACGTATATTTTGTTAAAGGTGAATATTGAATAATTCAATGTGAATTCAAGGCCTTTTTGGGAACTTTGACAAGTTTTATTTTGCTTTTAGAAAATCTTTGAGAACTATAATTTATTACTAGAGTATTATGAATTTTCACCTACTTAATTGTTCCATATAATGACCAATTAAAATTATTAAGCACAAAGAAATTTCATTTGCAAAGTATTTTTTGATATTTACTTTAGTCAAATTTAACATATAAGTTAAAAGATTGAATTAAAATCTAGACATTGATTTACATTTTTAAGAATCTATTTAAATGCACATCAAACATGTTGTTTTTCAATATTATTACAATAAACATGAAGAACATATTCTAAATATTCATCATTGCAATAAATCTTTACAAGTTCAATATATCAAGGTTTATTTTATAGCTATTTTCCATTTATTGTGACAAGGTCATATAATTGTTTAGTTTACCATGATTACACCCTATGTTGGGGTATAACTCAATTAAATTATTTCAATTGGTTTCACTTCATTCTATTCAAGAGTCAAGTGGTGATTTTCCGATTCAAAATATATTAATTCTTAAAAGTAAATATTTTATAATTAATTTTATTTCACAAAACGATAAATTGAATATTAAAATTATTTTATAATTGTAGATTCAATAAAATGAAAACTAAAAAATTAAAGAATTAGAGGAGTGCTTCTTTTATGGTTGGAATGTCCTCAATGAATAAGGTTTTATGGAAATGATTTTGTAAATTTTAGACATAAGGCATGGGAGATATTGACTTTTGATTGTTTTTTGTCATTGGAAATTCAATAAAGATAAACTAGTGCTATTTTTAATGAAAAATTTTCATTTTAAACTTAAGTTAAAAAAAACCTATTATTTGAATCCTATAAAATTGATTTAATATGACAACATATGTTCAATTGTATTGGCCAAATTAGTAGTTATTAAATAACTAATGTTGGGTGGTTTTTGACATTTATGAAGGATTAGGTTTTAGTTCTAGAAACTAAATTAAAACCATTCCAATTCTAGTTCTAGTTCACAAATAAGTAAAACCAGGATCAATATTTTTTAAAAAATAGTTCAAGTTTTATTTTTGAAAATCAATTTCAATTTGGATCTAATTGTCTTATATTAGAAATAACAGTTAACTACTGGTTTTAATATTTTTATTTTTCAAAATAGTTTAATATCCTAGTTGTGGTTCCACAAATAAATAAAACTAGGAATTTGTTTATGAGTCCAATTGTTAAATTATTTGGTTTCAATTTTGAAAATGAAACTTAGTTTGGATTTGGTTTTCATTAATCAAAATTAACATTGGCATTAATTCTTATGCACTAAAGTGAGTACTTGCCGAAGACTAGGTTTTACAAAAGGTGTAAACATGGTAATAGAATAATAGAAAAAATATTTTTCACAAAATCCAATTTAAAAATGAAACAAATTTTGACATGAACATAAGAATATAAATTCAATTTTTTTCCAAGTTTCAATACAAAAAAACAAGGTGATACATTTGATTTATAGCCATAATTTGAATATTAAATTTGACAAACTCTAGTATAATAAAAATAAATAACAAGTACATTTGAACTTGTGCATCAATTTACATATTTAGAATTTATTTAAATGCATATTAAATTTGAAAAATTTCAATAACATTGTCATAAAGTCAAAGAACATTCTTTTATTCATGTCATTTAATTCAAAATATTTTAAAGATTAGTTATATATGATGTCGAGGCTTAATTTTTGGCTATTTTTCATTTATGTTGACAACTTAAGGGGATATTTTAAGTTTTAAAATTTTACATTACTTGCATTAAACAAAGTATTGTTTGGGGAGGTATTAACCAAGGGAACATTTTTTTCACTATTACTAAATTAAAAAAATCAACATATATAAAAGCCATGATAAATTTAATTATAATTTTTTTTGGCATCAAATTTTGATACCCAATATTTATTTTAATTTTTAGTTTTAGTACTTAATTAAGGAAAAAAACACATTTAGTTGAATCCCCATTTAATGAAAGGATTACAATCATTTATACTCCCTTGGTTGGATAAATTACCATTCTTACCAAACAAGTATATATATATTTAATGTTTTGAACCATTAACCATCTCACTTCATTTGAAATAAACAAAGAAAAAAATGATAAATATATGATATATTTTTAGTATATAATCATGCTTGCACTTGGCAAGTCAATGTTTTTTTTGTGAGGCAATGGCTACTAAATCTTATGATTGTGCAAGAAATATGGCTATGGTGGGTAAACCTTGGTAGCAATTAATGGTGCCTTCTAAAAACCAAACAAATGGTTGTAGGTATTGTTTGCAAATTAAAATTGGAAGGTTTGGCGATAATTGTGCAAAATGTTTAGTTTTTATTCATTACTCCAAAAAGTTCAAAATGAGTAAAATGGCAATAACATTGGTGGAGAGCATCTTCTACTAACGAACTTGGATTCTACTCAATGATTCATGAATCATGACTTTTAAAGGAATTGAACCCGGTCTAAAAGGCCCTACCCACTACAATAGAAGCCACTTGTTTAAACATATACACAAAATGTAACTTAGTTTTGGCTTAATATTCATTTAACATACAAAAATGCACCTTTGAAGAAATCGGTTTGCATTTTATAATCACCAAAATCCAAAAACAAAATAAAATGGTAGACCATTGAAAGTAGGGAAAAATTATTAAATGATGGGATCATGTTGCTAATAATCAAATGTAACTTGAGTTAAACCACAAGCCTTTTGGGTGAAAGCATAAAATAAAGAGCCAATTGCGCCAAAGTTAAAGTCCTTTCCAAGGACCACCTTTTTTCCATGTGGTACTTTTCTATTGGTTTATACTACATTTTTCACATAGTTTTTCAAACATAATATCAAATTTGAAGCTAAATATGACATATAACATGATAAAAATTTTATTTTTTTGCATCAAGCCTTAGATTATAATAAAATCTATAACTTTACTTTGGACTATTATTACAAATTTAGAATTATAATAGTGCTTAAGGATGTTTGAGTATCAAAATAAAAAAACTTAGATGTATTTTTAGTTTTTGAATGTTTTGAACACATGGATCCCTTCTTGTGGAACATATTAAAGTCCACAAAAAATTGAAATGATTTAGTGAACATTTAAGGAAAAGGGACTTTTGAAACAAAAAAAATCATGTGTCCACATGCTTTTCTTGAGTGTTTTTAATGCATAAAAGGACTTTTAAAACATGGTGAATTTTCATGAAAATTTTGTAGTTGCAACTTTGAAAGTATAAGAATTTATTTCAAAATTTAGATGATTTTTTTGATATATGGTGTTCCCATGGTGATTTTTTCAAAAAATTGAAAAACATTTTTTAAGGAATGTCCACACATTTTATGGCTCCTTATTTCATGTTTTCACCCTTTTACTATGAAAAATTGTGTTTGTCAAAACCACATTACCTTGCAACTAAACTTTTTTAAAAAAAAAACTCATATACAAATATTGTGCTGTAGCCGGACAATGGGTGACCGTTCCAGAAAACTCTCTGGACTGGACTTGACGTGTGAACGAGGGGACGGTTTGGCTGCCGCTAATGGAGAGTGACGGTGGATCTCTGATTTTGTGTTGATGGTATTTCCTTTGCATGGAATGCATGGCTCTTTGACGGCGAATTTGATGAGGGATTGCGGCGCCTCATTGATGAGCTTTGGAG